>ERZ772827.1872-NODE-1872-length-10546-cov-6.928129_pt1 | contig 10546 bp, 8 predicted proteins | sample MGYA00580850_ERZ772827 | MGnify/ENA primary metagenome ERZ772827 (study PRJEB29015, sample SAMEA2737950) | human oral metagenome | biome: human oral; feature: human-associated habitat; material: dental | place: China | collected 2145 ...
CGCGGACCGGCGAAACCTTGGAGAGACTGCCGGGCACCGTGGCCTCAACCATCTGACCGCCGCCGATGTAGATGGCGACGTGACCGGGGTAGGACACGATGTCGCCGGGCTGCGGGTCGGACACGATGGTGCCACCAGCGGTCTGAGCGGACGAGGAGTGCGGCAGGTTGATGCCAGCAGCCGCGTACGCGTACTTGACCAGGCCGGAGCAGTCAAGACCACCAAGGGTCTCGCCACCGTAGACGTAGGGGATACCGGTCAGGCCGAGGGCGACGGAGACGATGTCGCCGCCGGCCGCGTTCAGGCTGGCCTGACGGGCGGAGGTATCGGAGGTCGCGTCGGAACGGGTCTCCGAGCGAGAAGCAGCCGAGTCGGACTGATCGGCGGCGGGGGTCGCGGCGGCGGGGGTCGGCGCGGGGGCCTCAGCGGTCGCAGAAGCGGTGACGTCCTCTTCAGCGGTCCACTCAATGTCCGGGACCTCAACGGTGGTCACGTCATCGACGGCAACGGTCGTCGTGTTGAGGTCAGCGCTCTGCGGCTCAGACTGGGGGGTCGCCGGGGCGGCGTTCGCAACGCCGGCGGCAATCGCGGTCAGCGCAACACCGGCGGCCGACGCGAAAGCGATCGGACGAGCGGCGCCGGAAACGTTCACACCCTCGACCACGGAATCGGTCAGCGGGCGACGTGCCATACGGTGACGCGGAGCAGGCTTAATAGTCTTCACTCATGTTCTCCCTGTTTCCCTGCGAGGTTAGCTGTCGGGTTCGGACGGGAGGTCCGGCTCGGCGTGCGAGCTTCACCCCAAGACTCAAGGAGCCACATCTGGGTTCCCCGCGTGAGACGATTTTTCCGCTCCATTCGTCGTCTCACTTCGGGTTCCGAATGGGCGGGCGGTCTGATGACCGACAGCAACTATACCTTGACCAGCCAGCCAATGTCACGTTCTGGTAACAGTGACTAGCCTCATCGTTACCATTCCGTGACATTTGCGTCCCGCAATCTCAGGAAAAACCCGGCCCCCTCACACGTTTCGAGATTCGAGACACACCCCGTAGACGACAAAAGCCGGGGCTTATCGCCCCGGCCTCGTCAATCGTCAGCGCTCACTCATCCCGCACGAAAAGGTGCGCGGCCAGCGCCATCGGGATCGTCAGGTAACCGCGAACCTCGCCGGCCTCGTCGAGAGCGGCGACACGCACGACGTCACCGTGCGCAGAGAGGCCCACTCGCGCACCCGGACGCAGGCCCAGCTCATCGAAGGAGCCAAGCAGCTCCGCGTCCGCCTGAATCGGCTCGCCAATGCGCGCCAGCGTGAGGGCCCCCGCCTCGAGCGAACGCACCGCCAGCTCGGCAGAATAGGTGCCCTCCAGCGGTGCACAGCCAGGCATAGGGTTGCCGTAGGGGTCCACGCACGTATTGCTGAGCAGCTCCTCCAGGCGTGCCTCGACGGCGTCGCTCATCACGTGTTCCCAGCGGCACGCCTCGTCGTGCACCTGCGCCCAGTCCATGCCAATCACGTCAAGGAGGAGACGCTCGGCCAGGCGATGCTTACGCAGCACCTCGGTGGCGCGCGCACGGCCAGTGTCAGTCAGCTCGAGGCGACGATCGCCCATGACATGCAGCAGCCCATCGCGCTCCATGCGCGCGACCGTCTGCGAGACCGTCGGGCCGGAGTGCCCCAGGCGGTCGACGATGCGCGCACGCAGGGGGGTGACCCCATCCTCCTCGAGCTCAAGGATGGTCTTGAGGTACATCTCGGTGGTGTCGATCAGGTCTGCCACGTCGGCCTCCTTCATCAGGCAGGTAGTAAACACAGAATAGGGTCACCTTCCTCCCCGCAAGAGCAACGACGCGTTGATGCGGAAAAACAGGCGTGTCGGCGTGGGCGCCCTCACGACAATTCGATTAATGAACGTGATGGAAATACCCTGCCCGAGAAGACTAGGCTGTTGCCATGGTGGCTTTCCCCGACATCCCCCAGGCCCTCATCCCCGCTGACGGACGCTTCGGCTGCGGCCCCTCCAAGGTGCGCACCGCACAGATTGAGGCGCTCTCCGCCCCTCTCCTCATGGGCACCTCCCACCGCGCAGCCCCCGTGCGAGACGTGGTTGCCTCGCTGAAGGACGGGCTGCGCACCCTTCTGTCGGTCCCCAGCGACTACGAGGTCGTCCTGGGCAACGGCGGCGCCTCCGCATTCTGGGACGTGGCCTGCGCGTGCCTCATCTCTGCGCGCGCGACGTTCGGCTCCTGGGGCGCATTCGGCGCAAAGTTCGCCTCCGAGGCCGCCCACGCACCTCACCTCACTGCCCCTCTCATTGACGAGGCCGCACACGGATCTCTCGTCACCGTCTCCCCGCGCCGGGCTTCAGAGGGCGTCGACGTCTACGCCTACCCCCACAACGAGACCTCCACCGGCGTCACCTCCCCCGTCTACCGGGTCGAGGCGCCCGACGCGCTCACCCTCGTGGACGGCACGTCGATCGCGGGGGCTGCACCCGTCGACCTGACCCAGGTCGACGCCTACTATTTCTCCCTCCAAAAGGCCCTCGGGTCCGACGGCGGCCTATGGGTCGCGGTCCTCTCCCCCGCCGCCGTCGAGCGCACCCGCCGCGTCGAGGAGAGCACCGACGGGCGATGGGTCCCGCAGTTCCTCTCCCTGTCCGCAGCCATCGACAACTCGCGCAAGGACCAGACGCTCAACACTCCCGCGCTCGCAACGATCGTGATGGCGGAGCGCCAGGTCCGCTGGCTCCTCGAGCGCGGCGGGATGGACGCGGTGAGCGCCCACTGCGCCCAGGCCTCGTCCCTCATCTACGACTGGGCCGAAGCGAATCTGGCCGCACGCCCCTTCGTGGACAACCCGGCGTGGCGCTCCCCCGTGACCGCCACGATCGAGATCAACGAGGCCGCGAGCGTCTCCGAGCTGGCCGCGCACCTGCGCGCGCGGGGGATCGTCGACATCGGTGCCTACCGCGGCGTGGGCACCAACCAGCTGCGCATCGGCACGTGGCCGAGCGTGGAGGTCGACGACGTCGAGGCTCTCCTGGCGTGCATCGACTACTGCCTGGAGCGCGTGCTTTAAAGCCCTCGACGCCCCTCAGGTCGGGTCGACCGAACGACGCGGCGCGTCCACGGAGGAATCCGCCTCGATGCCCACCCACGGGAACGAGCGGCGACGCACGACGCGCCCCTTCCAGTGAATCATCGCCCACGCTCCGCAGATAAGCGCGATGCCGAGGGAGGCGATGCCGCCGACCAGGATGGACCAGCGCGCGCCGAACGTCGTGCCCACCCATCCGATGAGCGGCGACCCGATCGGCGTCGCTCCGAGGAACACGAGGGAGTACAGGGCCATGACGCGCCCGCGCTTGTCGGGATCGGTGCGCGTCTGCACGAGGGCGCTCGCGCTCGTGTTCATCGTGAGCATGCCGAAACCCGTCGGGATCGACAGGAGCGCGAACCACCAGTAGGAGGGCGACAGGGCCAGGAGAATCTCGGCGGTCCCGTAGAAGGCGGCGCCGATAAGGATGATGCGCAGGCGGGGAGCGCGGCGCGCGGCGCCCGTGGAGCCGAGGATCGACCCCACCGCCATGAACGTTGAGAGGATGCCAAAAGAGCCGGCGGCCTTTCCGAACACCGTCGTCGCCATGAGGGCGCTCGTCATCTGGAAGTTCATACCCAGCGCGCTCACAACGAAGATCAGCGCGAGGATGATGCGAATGTCGGTGCGGCTGTGCACGTACGCGACGGACTCGCGCAGCTGCCCCGGGGCGCGCGGCACGAGGGTGCGCGGATAGAGCTGGTCTCCGCGCATGAGGGCTAGCGCGATGACGGGGGCCATAAACATGACAGCATCGATCAGAAAGACCGGACCAATACCCCACCAGTCGATGAAGAAGCCCGCAGAGGCCGGGCCAATCAGGCGGGCGGTATGGAAGGCGGTAGCGTTCAGGGCAACGGCGTTCGCCATCTTCTCGTGGGGCACGAGCTCGCCCACGAAGGCCTGACGCGCCGGGGTATCGACGGCGGAGATCGTCCCCGAGATGAACGCGAGGACGTACTGGTGCCAGAGCTCACCCGTCCCCGTCAGGACGACGATGCCGATGATGAGGGACACGAGGCCGACTCCGACCTGGGTGCACTGCAGGAGTCGGCGCCCCGGGATGCGGTCCGCGAGGACCCCCGCCCACGCGGAGAACAGGATGATGGGGAGGAACTGAAGCGCCGTCACGAGGCCAACCTGCGACGCGTCATGATCGGTGAGGACCGTCAGGACGTACCAATCCTGGGCGACGCGCTGGAGCCACACGCCCGTCGACGCAATGAGGGAGGCGACGAACCAGTACCGGTAGTTCACGTAGCGCATGGATGCAAACGTTGCCGACATGCCGTTCCTCCCTCTCTCACTTCGCGCACTGGACGAGGCAGGGGCTGGCGGCGCTGACCGGCCCCATCGGTGCACCTTCCCAGGATACGACCGCCCCGCCGGAGGAAGGCTCCGGCGGGGCGGGAAGGGCGTGAAGCGTGACGAATCAGCCGACGCCGAGGAGGCGCTGAATCGGGCCCATCAGGAAGTAGATGATGAAGAGACCGGCGACCAGCCACATGAGCGGGTGCACCTTGGCGGGCTTGCCCTTGATGAGCTGGATGACCGCATAGGTCACGAAGCCCACGCCGATGCCGACGGACACGGAGTAACCGAAGGGCATGAAGGCGATCGTCATGAAGGCGGGGATCGCAACTTCCTTGGAATCCCAGTCGATGCCGGTCACCTGGGTCATCATGAGGAAGCCGACGAACACGAGGGCCGTGGAGGCTGCCTCGGTCGGGACCAGCTCGACGAGGGGCGCCAGGAAGGTCGACAGCAGGAACAGGATGCCGGTGACTACGGAGGCCAGGCCGGTACGAGCACCCTCGGCAACACCCGAGGCGGACTCGACGTAAGAGGTGTTCGAGGAGACGCCGCCGACGCCGCCCGCCACCGCGGCCAGGGAGTCGACGATCAGGATCTGGCGGGTCTTGGGCGGGTTGCCGTCCTTGTCGAGCAGATTACCCTCGGCGCCGACGGCCACCATGGTGCCCATCGTGTCGAAGAAGTCTGCGAGCATGAGGGAGAAGACCAGCAGGATCACGGACACGATGCCAAGCTTGCTGAAGCCGCCGAAGAGGTCAACCTTGCCGAGCGTGTCGAACACGGGAACCGCGATCGGGGAACCCTTGAGCTCGGGGACGGTCTGCCCCCAACCGGTCGGGTTGGTCTCGGAGATGCGATCGATGTGGGCGAAGGCCTGAACGATGACGGCGAGGATCGTGGAGGCGATGATCGAGATCAGCACCGCGCCCTTCACCTTGCGCACGTAGAGGATCATCATGAGGAACAGGCCGAACACGAAGACGAGGGCCGGCCAGCCGTCGAGCGAGCCCGAGATGCCGAACTGGACGGGGGTCGCGCCGGTACGCACGATACCCGCGTTGACGAGGCCGATGAGGGCGACGAAGAGGCCCAGGCCCACCGTGATGGCGGTCTTGAGGGCGGCAGGAACCGCACGGAAAACGGCCTCACGGAAACCGGTGAGAACCAGCAGGAAGATGAGGATACCTTCCCAGGCGATGATGCCCATGGCCTCGCCGTAGCTGAGGCCGGCGCCGAGGACCAGGGTGAAGGCGACGACCGCGTTGAGGCCGAGGCCTGCGGCGAGCGCCAGGGGGTAGTTCGCGACAACGCCCATGAGGATCGTCATGATGCCCGCGACGAGCGCGGTGCCGGCTGCGATGCCCTGGGTCGTGATGGAGCCGTCTTCGGGCACGGCATTGCCCAGGATCGCCGGGTTGACGACCAGGATGTATGCCATCGCGAAGAAGGTGACAATTCCACCGCGGATTTCGTGACTAATAGTCGAGCCGCGCTTGGAAATCTGGAAGAACGAATCAAGTGACTGTGTGAAGCCGCCGCGGGATGGGGCGGTCTTTTCTTGTGTGCTCACCGGATAATCGTGCCTGCTCGGCCGCCCACGCGCAAACAAACTCATCATTTGCCCACTTGCTGAGAAAGCACCCGGGACTGAGTCCCGAGTGCTTTCTGTCAGTTCATAGCGGAACGATACGTCAGTCTGCCTGTTCGGAGCCCTCCGAGGCCTCGGCCTTGTCGACCTCATCCTTCTGGGGCTCTTCCTTCTTCGCCTCGCTCGACGCGCGCGGCATCGGCTCGGCGTCGAGCGCCCCCTCGTTGACGCGCGACGGACGCACCGGCCACGCCGTGCCGTTCTTGGGCACGTCGGTCTCCGAGTGCGAGCCACACGTGTGGTCCAATGACACGACAGCACCATCGTCGGTCGCCCATTCGTTCGCACACACGCCAAACATGGTGCGCATGCCGCCACTCATCTTCATGAGAAAACCGCACGATGAGCAGGTGTTACGCGGACGGCGACCGGACTTGGGCCCGCGGTCGGACTCGTACCAGCGCTTGGCCGCCTGATCGATTCCCTCCTGCGACAACACGCGCGGGCGCCCCAGGCCGAGCTCGCGCACGACCGGCAGATCGGGGTCCTCACTCGTATCCTCGAAGCCCTGCTCGAGGCGTTCATCGTCCGCCTTGTAGGGCAGGACATCGTCACGAGAAATATCCGAGGGACGCAGACGCTCTTCCCACGGCACCCACTCCGGGGCCAACAGCGCACCCTCACGGGGAGTCATGTCAACCTCACAGACGGTGGCGACGCGCCCGCGCGGCACGCGGGCAACGGTCACCGCCCAGCACCATCCCACGTAACCCGCGTCGGTCGACGCGAAGTAGTGGGTGGCCAGGCGCTCCGAGACCATCTCGAAGCCGACGTGCTCGCCGACGGGGCGCGGGTAAGCCACAGCCTCGGCGCCAGCGCGCGCGACGTCGACGGCGGCCTCGAGGACGGCGTCCTTCTTCACTGCCCGAACACGGGCCTGAGTCTTAGGCATCAAATTCCTCTGCGACGGCGCGCAGCACCTTCGCGATCTTGGTCGCGTTGTCCGGGTAGGAACCGCGGCGCAGCGCGGCGCTCGAGGAGTCGAGGAGCTTAATCAGGTCCTCGACGACGGGCACCATCGCCTGCGGCTTGCGGCGCTTGGCTCGGGCAACGGAAGCTGTCTCCTTCAGGAAACGCACGCTGAGCGCCTGCGGTCCCTTCCGTCCGTCAGCAACCGAATACTCCACACGCGCACCCACTCGGGGGCTGGGATGGTCGGCCGGAAGCGCGGACGAGTGGAGGAAGACATCGGCCCCGTCGTCTCCTGCAATGAAGCCGAAACCGCGATCAGCGTCGAAGAACCTCACTTTACCGGTGGGCATGGTCCCCTCCTTCTATCAATAGTCTGAGAGCCCAATGGGCTCCCCCTATCATAGGGCGCTCTTCCGATGTGCGCGGGAGGCGAGCCGACGCCTGTAGCGAACAGCACCGCCCGCCCCACGAGCGTTCACCTATCGCGTAGACTGAGACCGCAGTAACACGTACATTAGGAGCACCACGTCACATCGCGCGCACTCTTGGTGTATGTTGATTTGTTCGCCACAACGCAGGAGGAACCCGTGTCACACATCCGCAGCTTCAGCCTCGTCACGCTGCTCGCCGCCCTGCTGCTCACGCTGGGCATCACCCCCGCACTTGCAACCTCGCCCGTCACCACGAGCGGGATCGTGACCGACCCGACCGGATGGCTCAACGAGGCCGACCGCACGCGCATCGAGGACGCCGCCCGCGAGGCCCGCTCCAAGGGCGTGTCCGTCGACGTCGTCATTGTCGACGACTTTTCGGGCATAGACGGCGTTCAGTGGTGCCGACAGACCCTCAGCAAGTCGGGCACCACGGACGGCAACATCATCTACTACCTCGCCTATTCGCAGCGCGAAGACGGCGAGTGCGTCAACGGCGGCTCGATTTCCGCGAGCGTGCGCGCCGACGCGCGCCGGGCCGCGGAGGCCAAACTGACCAGCAATCCCCTTTCCTCCTCCGACGCGGCCTCCGGGGCTGTGGCCTTCATCGACCATCTCGTGTCAGCCTCCTCCGACCCCTCATACGGTTCGACGCGCACGAGTAGGTCACGCACCTCGTCGACAACGACGAGTGGCAACGCCGGCAAGGGTGTGCTCGTCGCATTCATTGTCATCATTGGCTTCGTCGTCATCGCGGTCACCCTAGCCTCGCGTGGCAACCAGCGCACGGTAGTCGCCAACCGGGAAGAGATGCGCGAAAACTCCCGCAAGAAGGTGGCGTCCGCGAATCAGCAGCTCCTAACCGCCGACGAGCAGGTCCGCACCGCCTCCGACGAGCTCGACTTCGCACGCGCCCAATTCGGCATCGCCGCGACCGACGACTTCGCCCGCACCCTCGATGCAGCCAGGGAGGCAGTCGCGCGCTGCTTCGAGACACAACGCCAGCTGGAAGCCGCAACCAGCGACGCTGCGAGGGGCGCCCTGGCGTCCAGCATTATGCGCGATCTGGGCGTCGCCATGAACCCCCTCAGCGCCATCCAGGCCTCCTTCGAGCAGAAGCGCTCCGAGCAGGCCACGCTTCCAGCCCGCGTCGCCGCCGCACGCGAGCGCCTCACCGAACAGCGCGCCGACCTTGAGCGCGCACAGGGAGAGCTCGCTAGCATCGCGGGAATCTACCCGCCCCAGATGCTTGCCTCCCTGCAGGACAACCCGGAGCAGGCCGACGCCCTCCTCACGGCCGCCAGTTCCGCCCTGGACGCTGCGCGAGAGGCCGTCGACGAGGATCGCGCGCGGGCCGAGAGCGCCCTCGACACAGCTTACCGCGCGCTCATGATGGCCAAGCACCAGACCGACGCGATCTTCTCCGCCAAGTCCGACCTGGACGCGATCCGCGACCGCCTCGGCACCGCGATCGGTTCCATCTCCTCGGACATCTCAGACGTGTCCACCCTCAACACCGATCCGGCCGTCTTCAGCCCGCTCATCACCGACGCTCAGGCAGCCATCGCCGAGGGCCAGAACGCCCTCTTCAACAACGGCGACCCCCTGGCCGCCCTGGAGCACCTTCGAAGCTCCGAGGCAACCCTGGATGCCGCACTGGCACCCCTGCGTACCAAGCGAGACAACGACGAGAAGGCGCGGGCGACCGCTCGCTCGCAGGTCTCGCTCGCTAACTCGGCGGTCGAGCGGGCAACCCGCTACGTGCAGGGTCGGCGCGGCGCGATGGACCTCACCGTGCGTTCGATGCTGCACAACGCCCAGCAGAGCCTGCAGGGCGCACGCGATGCCCTCGACAAGGACCCGCGGCAGGCCACCGCCCTCGCATCCGAGGCCTGCAGCCTCGCCGACAGGGTCCTCGCCACCCCCATCCGCTCCTCCTCGTCCGGGTGGGATGACGACGGTAACAGCTACTACGGGTCCACCAAATCCAGGTCCTCCCTCGGGGACATCATCCTGTGGTCGATCCTCTCCTCCGACAGCGGATCCTCCCACAGCAGTAGCTCGTGGGGGTCGAGCTCCGGCGGGTCCAGCGGAGGCAGCAGCTCCTCGGGAGGATTCTCCGGCAGCTCCGGGAGCTTCGGAGGCGGGGGATTCTCCGGCAGTAAGGGGCACTTCTAGCCGCCCGCGCCGCCCCGGATGCCGCCAGCGAGACCGCCAACCAGGACGACGCCTGAGTCTCTCGCGGCTAGCGCCCAGAGTTCAGGGCCACCTGTGACCACCACCCACCGACCTGTGAGGCCATGGCCTCGCGCCCAACCCGCGCAGATGCGCACCACCACATAAAGGAGAACATCATGGCTGAGAAGCAGACGATCATGGGCCGTATCGCCCAGCTCGCCAAGGCGAACATCAACGCGCTCCTCGACAAGGCCGAGGATCCGCAGAAGATGATCGACCAGCTGGTTCGTGACTACACCAACTCGATCGTCGAGGCCGAAAACGCGATCGCCCAGACCCTGGGCAACCTGCGCATGGCCGAGAAGGACTACGAGGAAGACGTCAAGGCCGCCGCCGACTGGGGCCAGAAGGCCGCAGCCGCCTCCGCCAAGGCCGACTCTCTGCGCGCCGCCGGCGACGAGGCAGGTGCCAAGAAGTGGGACGACCTGGCCAAGGTCGCCCTCGGCAAGCAGATTCAGTTCGAGAACGAGATCAAGGCTGAGGAGCCCGCACTCCAGGCTCAGCGTGACGTCGCCGAGCGCCTCAAGCAGGGCCTCGCACAGATGAAGGACAAGCTCGCTGAGCTCAAGACCCGCCGCGACCAGCTGATCGCCCGCGAGAAGACCGCCAAGGCCCAGGCCCAGGTCACGGACGCCCTCTCCTCCATCAACATCCTGGACCCCACGAGCGAGCTCGGCCGCTTCGAGGACCGTGTGCGCCGCCAGGAGGCTCTCGCTCAGGGCAAGATCGAGCTGGCTGCTTCCTCCCTGGATGCCCAGTTCGCAGAGCTCGAAACTGACTCCTCGCAGATCGAGATCGAGGCCCGCCTGGCCGCCCTCAAGGGCAACAACACGCAGGCGTGAGAGCCGCGGCGCACGCCGCGCCCACACACAGGCCGGGCGGCCCCTTGCGGGGCCGCCCGGG
>ERZ772827.1875-NODE-1875-length-10528-cov-25.158694_pt1 | contig 10528 bp, 6 predicted proteins | sample MGYA00580850_ERZ772827 | MGnify/ENA primary metagenome ERZ772827 (study PRJEB29015, sample SAMEA2737950) | human oral metagenome | biome: human oral; feature: human-associated habitat; material: dental | place: China | collected 2145 ...
ACAACCTCTTCGACATCGTCTCCGCCTTCGACGGCATTATGGTCGCCCGCGGCGACCTGGGTGTCGAGATGCCGCTGGAGGCCGTGCCGCTGGTCCAGAAGCGGGCCATCGAGCTGGCCCGGCGCCAGGCCAAGCCGGTCATCGTCGCCACCCAGGTGCTGGAGTCCATGATCCAGAACCCGCGCCCCACCCGGGCCGAGGCCTCGGACTGCGCCAACGCCATCCTCGACGGCGCCGACGCCGTCATGCTCTCCGGCGAGACCTCGGTGGGCGCCTACCCGATCGAGGCCGTGCGCACCATGGCCAGCATTATTGAGAACGTGGAGGAGAACGGCGGGGACCGCATCCCCGGTCTGGGCTCCTACCCCCAGACTCGCGGCGGCGCCCTGACGCGCGCGGCCGCCGAGATGGGCGAGCAGCTCGACGTCACCCACCTGGTGACCTTCACCCAGTCCGGCGACACGGCCCGGCGCCTGTCGCGGCTGCGCTCGCCCCTGCCGCTGCTGGCCTTCACCCCGCTGCGCTCCACGCGCAACCAGCTGGCGGTGTCCTGGGGCGTGCAGTGCTACGAGGTGCCCGAGGTCAAGCACACCGATGCGATGGTGGCCCAGGTCGATGACCTGCTCCAGCGCAGGCACTTCGCGCAGGCCGGCGACACCGTCATTATCGTGGCGGGCATGCCCCCGGGCACGCCCGGGTCCACGAACTCGATCCGCGTCCACACGGTTGGCGAGTTCGACTGACCCGGCGGCCGGGAGGCCCGCCAACCAGCGGTGAGGGCCCCACGCCCCAGAAGGCGCGGGGCCCTCACCGCGTCCCGGTACCTCCAGTGGGACTCGAACCCACAACACTCCGATTTTGAGTCGGATGCCTCTGCCAGTTGGGCTATGGAGGCGTGTTCGCGCTCACAGGGACGTGCCTTGCTCGCGCGGCATCGAGGTCCACCATACTAGGATCGACCCGTGAGCAACGAGTCAAGCACCTCCCGAACCCGCAGGGTTCTCGTCGCCGAGGATGAGACCCTGATCCGCCTGGACATCGTCGAGACCCTCACAGAGGCCGGATACGAGGTCGTCGCCGAGGCCGCCGACGGCGAGGAGGCCGTGCGCCTGGCCTACGAGCACGAGCCCGACCTGTGCGTCATGGACGTCAAGATGCCGGTCCTGGACGGTATTACCGCGGCCGAGCGCATTCTGGACAAGCACAGCTGCGCCGTGGTCATGCTCACGGCCTTCTCGCAGACCGAGCTCGTCGACCGCGCCTCTGCGGCCGGCGCCATGGCCTACGTCGTCAAGCCCTTCACCCCCGCCGACCTGATCCCGGCCCTGGAGATCGCCCTGTCGCGCCATGAGGAGATCCGGTCCCTGGAGAACGAGATCTCCGACCTGCAGGAGCGCTTCGAGACCCGCAAGCGCGTCGACCGCGCCAAGGGGCTGCTCATGGAGAAGATGGGCCTGAGCGAGCCCGAGGCCTTCCGCTGGCTGCAGAAGACCTCCATGAACCGGCGCCTGACCATGCGCGAGGTCGCCGACGCCGTTATCGAGCAGGTCGGCGCCAAGAGCACCAAGAGCAACGGCTGAGCGCCTTTTGGCGCGCCTCAGGATCCCTTCCTGGTTCCGACCTCCGGTTCCTTAGGTTCCTTCAGGACTCCTGGGCGGCGGCCTCCTGAACGGCGGTGTAGAGGCTGCGCAGCGTGCCCCGGGCGACCGCGCGGCCGTCCTCGTCGCTGACTCTCACCTCATAGACCGCGGTGCGCCGGCCCCGGTGAACAGGCGTCGCCACCGCCGTCACCCAGCCGCGCTGGGCGGGACGCAGGTGGCTGACCTGGAGCTCGGCGCCCAGCGGCGCCATGTCGTCCGGGGCGGCCTCGTGCGCCGCCACCGAGGCCGCCGTCTCGACAAGGGCCGCGCTCGCGCCCCCGTGCAGGACCCCGAGGACCTGGCGGGCGCCGTCGACGGGCATGCGCACGACCGTTCGATCCGCGGAGCGCTCCAGCACCTCCATGCGCAGCGTCGTCATGAGGGTCCCCCGCTCGGAGTCCGACAGGCCCGACGCGCCGACGGCGCTGACCGCGCTGACCGCGGAACCGGCGGGGCGCGGGTCGGGGAAGGGCCGCACCGCCTTGGCGGGGAAGGCCACGGGCACGTCGGCGGAGCGGGGGGTCGGAAACTGGTCGCTGCTCATGCCCGTAGGCTGGCACGGTGAGCACCACCACGACCAGTCCCGCCGCCGGGCCCACCGGACGTCTTCTCCTCATCGACGGCCACTCCATGGCCTTCCGAGCCTTCTACGCCCTGCCTGTGGACAGTTTCACAACCTCCACCGGGCAGAGCACCAACGCCGTCCACGGCTTCGTCTCCATGTTCCTGTCCCTGCTCGAGCACGAGAAGCCGACCCACGTCGCCGTCGCCTTCGACCTGCCCGGCGGCACCTTCCGCACCGAGGAGTACGCCGAGTACAAGGGCACCCGCGACGAGACCCCGGCGCCCTTCGTCGGGCAGGTCGAGCTCATCGAGGAGGTGCTGGAGGCGATGAACGTGCGCGCCCTGACCGCCTCCGGCTATGAGGCGGACGACATCCTCGCCACCCTGGCCGCCTCGGCCCAGGCGGAGGGCATGGAGGTCCTCGTCTGCTCCGGCGACCGCGACTCCTTTCAGACGGTGACCGACCGCTGCACCGTGCTCTACCCCGTCAAGGGCGTGTCCACCCTGCGGCGCATGACCCCGGAGGAGGTCGAGAAGCGCTACGGGGTCCCGCCGCAGCGCTACCCCCAGTTGGCCGCCCTGGTGGGCGAGACCAGCGACAACCTGCCGGGCGTGCCCGGGGTCGGCCCCAAGACCGCGGCGAAGTGGATCACCCTCTATGACGGGCTCGACGGCGTGATCGCCCGCGCCGACCAGATCAAGGGCAAGGCGGGCCAGTCCCTGCGCGACCACATGGCCGACGTCGTGCGCAACCGCCGCCTCAACCGCCTGGTGACCGACCTCGACCTGGACGTGGCGCCCGCCGCGGACCTGCCCCTGCGCCCCGCCGACCGCGGCGCGCTGGCCCGCGTCATGGAGGTCCTGGAGTTCCGCACCCTCCACCAGCGGGCCCAGCGGATCCTGACCTTCTCCGACGCCTCTGAGGGCGCGGGCGGCGCGGTAGCGGCGAGCGGCGAGGACTCGCCGGCGGCCCGCCTCGACGGCCTCCGGGTCGCCGTGCTCGGCCGCGACCTCGCCCCCGGCGCGCTGGGGGAGTGGCTCACGGCCCACCTGGCGGCCGACGACGGCGCCGCGACCTCCCGCCTCGGCCTCGACGTCGCCGGCACGCTGCGCCCCGGTCAGGCCGACGCCGCCGCGATCGCGCTGTCCGACTGCCGCACCGCCGTCGTCATCGACCCGGTGCTGGCCGCGCCCGAGGACGAGACGGCGCTGGCCGGGCTGCTCGGCGGCACACAGACGCCCCTGGTGGTCACCGACGCCAAGGGCGCCTGGCACGCCCTGCACGCCCGCGGCCTGCCCCTGGACGGCGTCGTCTTCGACCCCGCGCTGGCCGGCTACCTGTGCCGCCCCGAGCAGCGCGGCTACGACGTCGACTCCCTGGCGCAGCGCTGGCTGGGCGTCGACCTGGAGGCGCTGGGGGACGACGGCGCGGACGGCCAGGCGCAGACCGCCTTCAACCTGGACGCCCTGACCGCCTCCGAGGAGTCTGACGCCGTCCCGGCCCAGGCGCTCGCCGCCGCCCGGCGCGCCGCCGTCCAGGGAGACCTCGCCGAGGTCCTGGAGAGCGAGCTGCGCCGTCGGGAGGCCGAGGTGCTCTTCACCGAGCTCGAGATGCCCGTGGCCGCGACCCTGGCCGAGATGGAGGATGCGGGCATCGCCGTGGACGAGACCGTGCTCGTCGCGCGTGAGACCGAGCTCGACGCCCGCGTGAACCACGCCGCCGAGGCCGCCTACGCCGCCGCGGGCCACGAGCTCAACCTCTCCAGCCCCAAGCAGCTTCAGACGGTCCTGTTCGACGAGCTCGACATGCCCAGGACCCGCAGGACCAAGACCGGCTACACCACCGACGCCGGCGCCCTCGCCGCGCTGTACGCCAAGACCGGCCACCCCTTCCTGGCCGGCCTGCTGGAGCACCGAGACGCCATCAAGCTGCGCCAGACCGTCGAGGGCCTGCGCAAGGCCATCCAGGCCGACGGGCGCATCCACACCACCTTCCAGCAGACGATCACCGCCACCGGGCGGCTGTCGTCCACCGACCCGAACCTGCAGAACATCCCCGCGCGCACCGAGGAGGGCATGCGCATCCGCGAGGCCTTCACCGTCGGCAGGGGGTACGAGTGCCTGGTGACCGCCGACTACTCCCAGATCGAGATGCGCATCATGGCGCACCTCTCCGGCGACCGGGCGCTCATCGAGGCCTTCCGCAGCGGGGAGGACCTGCACCGCTACGTGGCCGCCCTGGTCCACGACATCGACGTGGCCGATGTCACCACCGAGCAGCGCAGCCACGTCAAGGCCATGAGCTACGGGCTCGCCTACGGGCTGTCCACCTACGGGCTGGCCAAGCAGCTGGGGATCGACAACGCCGAGGCCGCGGCCCTCAGGGACGCCTACTTCGCCCGCTTCGGCCGCGTCCACGACTACCTCGAGGGCGTGGTCGAGCAGGCGCGGCGCGACGGCTACACCCAGACCATGTTCGGGCGCCGTCGCTACCTGCCCGACCTGACCAGCGACAACCGCCAGCGCCGGGAGATGGCCGAGCGGGCCGCCCTCAACGCCCCCATCCAGGGCAGTGCGGCCGACATCGTCAAGAAGGCGATGATCGACGTGGCCCAGTCGCTTCAGACCGCGGGGCTGAGGTCGCGGCTGCTCCTGCAGATCCATGACGAGCTGCTGGTCGAGGTCGCGCCGGGCGAGGCGGCCGCCGTCGAGCGCATACTGCGCGAGCGCATGGGGGGCGCCGCCGAGCTGTCGGTGCCCCTGGACGTGTCGATCGGCCGGGGCGGGACCTGGCGGGACGCCGCGCACTGAGACTCGCACCGAGACTCGCACCGAGGCCTGTACCGACACGCGCATGGAGAACCGTGCGGAAGTGAGGGATCGCACGGCACTTATGAGCGTCTTTGGTGATCTCGAACAGGTTACGCGCTGGGCATGTCCTGATAGAGTCCGAGTTGTGCGCCTCTGGGTGTCGTCCAGACACACCGCCGTGCCGCGAGATCAGTCCGGGCTGGCTCGAGGGACGGGAGGCGCACGGTTCCTGTCAGCCCGATCTATCTGTCCGTATTCGGAGCAACCACTCAATGACCACCACCACGCCCAGCCCTGCCCCGGTCGCCGTCAACGACATCGGCTCGACCGAGGAGATCCTCGCCGCCGTCGACGAGACCATCAAGTACTTCGATGACGGCGATATCGTCGAGGGCACCGTCGTCAAGGTCGACCGAGACGAGGTCCTACTGGACATCGGCTACAAGACCGAGGGCGTCATTCTCGCTCGCGAATTGTCCATCAAGCACGACGTCGACCCCGATGAGATCGTCTCGGTCGGCGACGAGATCGAGGCCCTGGTCCTCCAGAAGGAGGACAAGGAGGGCCGCCTGCTCCTGAGCAAGAAGCGCGCCCAGTACGAGCGCGCCTGGGGCACCATCGAGCGGGTCAAGGAGGAGGACGGCGTCGTCACCGGCTCCGTCATCGAGGTCGTCAAGGGCGGTCTCATCCTCGATATCGGCCTGCGCGGTTTCCTGCCCGCCTCTCTGGTCGAGATGCGTCGTGTCCGCGATCTCCAGCCCTATGTGGGCCGCGAGCTCGAGGCCAAGATCATCGAGCTGGACAAGAACCGCAACAATGTGGTGCTGTCCCGCCGCGCCTATCTCGAGCAGACCCAGTCCGAGGTCCGCACCAACTTCCTTCAGACCCTCCAGAAGGGCCAGGTACGCACCGGTGTGGTCTCCTCCATCGTCAACTTCGGTGCCTTCGTGGACCTGGGCGGCGTGGACGGCCTCGTCCACGTCTCCGAGCTGTCCTGGAAGCACATCGACCACCCCTCCGAGGTCGTGGAGGTCGGCAACGAGGTCACCGTCGAGGTCCTCGAGGTCGACTTCGACCGCGAGCGCGTCTCCCTGTCGCTCAAGAAGACCCAGGAGGACCCCTGGCAGGCGTTCGCCCGCACGCACGCCATTGGCCAGGTTGTACCGGGCAAGGTCACCAAGCTGGTCCCCTTCGGCGCCTTCGTCCGCGTCGAGGACGGCATCGAGGGCCTCGTCCACATCTCCGAGCTGGCCCAGCGCCACGTCGAGGTGCCCGAGCAGGTCGCCAAGGTCGGTGACGAGGTCTTCGTCAAGGTCATCGACATCGACCTGGAGCGCCGCCGCATCTCCCTGTCGCTCAAGCAGGCCAACGAGGGCGTGGACCCCAGCTCGGAGGACTTCGACCCCTCGCTGTACGGCATGGCCGCCGAGTACGACGAGAACGGCAACTACAAGTACCCCGAGGGCTTCGACCCGGAGACCAACGAGTGGCTGGAGGGCTTCGACGCCCAGCGCGAGGCCTGGGAGGCCGAGTACGCGGCCGCCCACGCGCGTTGGGAGGCCCACAAGGCGCAGGTCGCCCGGGCCATGGAGGAGGACACGGATACCAGCGCAGCAGCGGCTCCGGCCGGCGCTACCTCGTACTCCTCGGCCGCGTCGGAGTCGACCGGCACCCTGGCCTCCGACGAGGCGCTTGCAGCTCTGCGCGAGAAGCTGACCGGAAACTGAGCCGGGTATCTGTCGGGATTCGCAGGCTCTCGCACGAGGGCCCGCCCACTCGCCGGTGGGCGGGCCCTCGTCCGTGACGGGCCTGACTCCCCATCGCGCTATCGCACGCGGTGTGTGAGGCTGAAGCCCGAACCCGCCCGCGCACGGCGCGGGCACGACCCACTAGCAGGGGAAGATGATGACTACCTGGGACGAGCTCACGGATCTGCTTGGCGATCCCGGAGACGTCCGCTCACCCGCCGAGCAGGCAGGTCTCTACGACGCGCTTCTGCATGCCGCCCCGGAGCAGCCCCCGCAGGGGGAGAGCGCTCAGCGCCTGGCCGCCGCCCTGGCGGAGATCGACCGGACCTGGCTCGCCGCGCTGGGCGAGGACCCGACCCGGTCCCGGGCGGACATCGACCGCGCCGTCGAGCGGTGCGGTCACCTGCGTCAGGCGGGGGGCCGCTCCGCGCTGCCTCTGCGGTACGCGCGTGTGGAGCTGTGCACATTCTTCGGTGAGCGGGCCGACGCTCTCGAACAGCTGCGCGTGGCCCGCCTGTTCTCCTTCGACGACGCCGACGCCGGAGCGACGCTGGCGGCCGCCCGCATGCACGACGACTTCTCCGGTGTCATCCGAACCACGTCCGGGGCATCCAAACGACCGGATGCCGATCCGGCGGGAACCGCCCGCAGCCTGGCAGCGTCCCTTCTGCCATATCTTGCGCAGCGGCGCAAGGTCGAGGCCGAGGACGCCCTGATGGCTCTGGCGCAGGTCGACGTGCCCGTCTCGCTGCGCATCCCGCTCCTCGGCGACCAGCTGGAGTACCTGGGCCTGTCGGGCCAGTGGGAGCGGGGCCTGGCCCTGCTGCGGCACACGGAGCTCAGCAACACCCGTGACACCACCGCCTGGGGGCTGCTCAACACGGCGGTCGGCGCCAGCCTCGTCCTGCGCGAGGCCAACCGCGCCGGCTACGGCTCGAACGCGCTGGGCTCGACGATCAGCTGGACCATGTCCTGGGGGCCCTCCCTGAAGGTCACCGGCTGGGACACCGTGGTGCACGCCTATGACGCCCTGACGGCCTTCGCCCGCACGATTGCCGTGCGCTTCGACGAGCGCAACGGCAACAACGGCGTGTCCTACCGGGTGGAGTCGCGCATGGCCGGCGAGGCCTCCGGGCTGGCGGCCCGCTCCTACGGCACGGTGACCGGCACCGCCGTCGACGAGCACCGTCTGCAGCTCCGGGGCGCGCTGCTGAAGGATGTCAACGAGCTGCTGGTTCTTGCCCGCGGGTACGGCCTGAGCTCGGTGCACGAGCGCGCCATGAAGACGGCGGAGACGGTCAGCAGGTCCCTGGAGCTCGTCACCGATGACAGCCAGCTCGAGACCGTCGTCGCCCTGCGGATCGCCTTCGCCAGGCTGCTTCTGGCCCTGGGCGCGAGCGAGCGGGCCGAACGGGAGTCCCTCGACACCAGCGAGCTGTGCCTGTCGCAGGGATGGATCGAGCTGGCGTGCGCGAGCCTGGCCACCGCCGCCCGGGCGGCGGGCTCCCGCAACGATGTGGAGGCCGCACGGACTCACTGGCGGCGCGTGCACGAGCAGATGGGGGACTGGGGCACCTCACGCATGAAGGAGCGGCTCACTGTCCTGACCGACGCCATCGGCAGTCCGGAGGCGAGCAGCATCGCCCTGGTGCTCCTGGCCGAGGTCACCGCCAAGGGCGTCGAGGCGGAGCCCTCTCGCGCCTCGAGCGCGAGAGAGGTGTGCCGGCGGGCGCGTGCCGAGCTCGAGCGGTGCAAGGCCGTCCCCAGCGGTGTCGCCGAGCGGATCGCCGCTGTCGAGCAGGCCATCGCTCCCTACGGGCGGGGCCGGTCCGGCCGTCACCGCGGCGGCGGTGAGGAGACGACGGCGGCACCCGGCCGGGCGAGACGGGTGCGGGAGAGCGCCGGCGGATGAGCGGCGCCCTTCACGCGCGATACCTGTTCCGCCCGTGCTCGTGCCGGCGATCGGATCGTGCTCACGTGCTGTCCAGGTGACTCACAGGCGTCTGTACCGTTAATCTCGCCGCATGACGCAGACGCAGGACGCCCCCGGCCCTCAGAGCTGCGCCACGGAGGTCCCAGACGCGGTCGGTGAACCGGTGACGGTCCACATCACCGGGTTCGAGCCCTTTGGCGGAGCCGACTCCAACGCCTCATGGGAGGCCGTGCGGCTCCTGCCGGGGACCATCGGGCTGGCAGGGGGCAGCGCCCCCCTGACCCGGGATCTCCTCCCGGTCGCCTTCACCGCGGCGACGGCCGCCGCCCGCAGTGTCGTCGGGCGTCTGCGTCCCGACGTCGTCGTGCATGTCGGGGAGCAGGCGGGAGCCCGGACGGTGATGCTGGAGACCACCGCCTACAACGAGACGACGGCGCGCATCCCCGACAACACCGGGCTCCGGCCCACCGGCGAGGCGCTCGTCCCCGGCGGCGCACCGCTGCAGCGCACGACATGGCCGGCGGCGGCGCTGGTGGGGCGGCTGAGCGCGGCCGGCCTGCCGGTGGCCCGTTCGGACGACGCCGGACGGTACGTCTGCAACGCCACGCTCTACGCGGCGCTTGACGCCGCTTCCCACCTGCCCGAGGCTGAGCGGCCCGTCATCGGCTTCGTCCACGTGCCGCCCCCGAAGGTCATGGCCCCCCAGACGGTCGCGGAGGTGCTCCGTCTGCTCATCGTCGAGCTCGCCGACCTGGTTCGTCGTCGTCGCACCGCGATGGCGGGCATCGGCAGGCTCAGGGTGCCGCGCGGCGGCCGGGTGCTGCGCGTGGGACTCACCGGCGGCATCGGTTCGGGCAAGTCGACGGTGGCGCGCCTGCTCGCCGCGCGCGGCGCCCGCGTCGTGGACGCCGATGCCATCGCCCGGGAGGTGGTGGAGCCGGGCTCTCCGGCGCTCGCCGCGATCGTGGAGGCATTCGGGACGACGGTCCTGACCGCAGACGGCGCCCTGGACCGGGCGGCGCTGGCCGGGCGCGTCTTCACCGACCCCGGGGCCCGCGGCGTGCTCGAGGCGATCACGCTGCCGTGCATCGCCCAGGCGGCTGCCCAGCGCATGGAGGCGGCGGGGCCCGGCGGCGTGGCCGTGTACGATGTTCCCCTTCTGGTGGAGCAGGGGATGGTCGACCTCTTCGACTGCGTCGTGGTGGTAGAGGCGCCCTTCGCGCTCAGGATCGCCCACCTGGAGGAACGGGGCCTGTCGCGCGAGGAGGCCGAGAGCCGCATGGCCAGCCAGGCCGACGACGAGGAGCGCCGTCGCATAGCCGACGTCCTGCTGCTCAACAACGGCACCCGCGAGGACCTCGCCGACGGCGTCGACTGGCTGTGGGAGCACCGGCTGGCTGCCGCTGCGGGGTGAGCCAGGGTTCTCCTACAGGAGACTGAGAGGGCGAGGTAGTCCGTCCAGCGGGCGACGCCGTCTGGTTCGGGCCTGCTCCTGGGCGGGACCACCCCTGGAAGCCGACAGGAGTGGCGGATGATGCCGCCGCGGCCGCGTAGCCTGGGCCCATGCGTCCCGTCACCGAGCTCCAGCGCGCCGCCAGGCCCTTCGAGGTCGTCAGCCCCTACTCGCCCAGCGGCGACCAGCCCGCCGCCATCGCCGAGCTCGCCGAGCGGCTGGGCGCCGGCGAGAAGGACATCGTCCTGCTCGGGGCCACCGGTACCGGCAAGTCGGCGACCACCGCCTGGCTGGTCGAGCAGGTCCAGCGCCCCACCCTCATCATGGAGCCCAACAAGACCCTGGCCGCCCAGATGGCCGCCGAGTTCCGCGAGCTGCT
>ERZ772827.1879-NODE-1879-length-10487-cov-2.701016_pt1 | contig 10487 bp, 13 predicted proteins | sample MGYA00580850_ERZ772827 | MGnify/ENA primary metagenome ERZ772827 (study PRJEB29015, sample SAMEA2737950) | human oral metagenome | biome: human oral; feature: human-associated habitat; material: dental | place: China | collected 2145 ...
CTAGCGGCTACCCGCTGCACGCACTCAACACCCTTAGCGCATCTCTTCCAGCGCCCGCCGCGCTTGGTGTACCGCACCATCGTCACCGCTTCAGCCCGCGTAAAACGGGTATCTCCAGCCAGGCAGGCCGGGAACCCGCGCGGAATAAGGGTTTTCGGAGCGCCTGCCCGCAAACGCCCGATTGGCGCGGGTTCCAGCGCCACCCTGTCTGAAATGCCCTAGGGACGCGGGCTTCAGCGCCGCCCGGTCAGAAACGCCCAAAAGACGCGGGCCTGCGGCCGGTCGTTGCAGCCGGTCACTGCAAGTTTCAGCGCGCGGCCGCTAGTCACCACACGCATTCAACGCCCTTGGCGCATTTTCTCCATCGCCTGCCGAGCTTTGTGCACCACTTCTGCATTTTCTGTCTGCGCAGCTGCTTTTTCCAACCATTCGCGCGCCTTGGCATAATCCTGAGCAGCACCGCAGGAAATGAATGCGCCTTGTTGCCGTCGCCGCCATATGAGTGCGGATGAAAAATGCCGGTCAGGAAGGCCTGCATGTTGAGAGACGCACGCTGGGTATGCAGCGCTGCGGCGCGTTGCTTTGCCATGACCGGCTTGGCGTCCGCGTAGATTAGGCGTTGCCCATCGCCCATGCCCGTCACTCCGCCACCTGCCACCTGCCACTCATCGACCGTCACGCCCCGCTCCGTTATCCGGTCTATACAATCCGGGCGGGGTGGCCTGCCGGGTGTCGGAACCCTGCGGTTAGGCAGCGCTTCTCGCCGAAATATTTGTGCAAAGACGGAATTTTCTGTCCGTCATCATCACTATTTGCAGACCGGCTGATCGGCCTGTAGCCCGCGTATTATTTGGGCTACAGGCGAGTTGTCCTGTTGTGGATGTGCTTGCCGTATGCACTGGTTGTGCGATGTGGGAATATAATAAGCGGCAGTCTGATCGAGAAAACCGCGCCGGCCTTTCGGCGCGGCCTTCCGGAAATTTCAGGCAACTTTCAGGACACTGCAATGAAACGGAAAATCCCCGGCGTCGAATTGCTGATTGCTTTTGAAACCGCCGCGCGGCACCAGAGTTTCACCCGCGCTGCCGAAGAACTGTCGCTGACCCAGAGCGCCGTCTGCCGGCAGATTGCCGCGCTGGAAGATTATCTCGGCGTTGCCCTGTTCAACCGCGTCCGGCGGCGCGTTCTGCTTTCCGAGGCCGGGCGGCTCTACGCCCGCCAGGTGCGCGAAAACCTCAAGCGCATCGAACACGACACCCTTTCCCTGATGGCGCACCGGGGCAGCGGCGTGCTCGAACTGGCGGCGATTCCCACCTTTGCTTCGCGCTGGCTGATTCCGCGGCTCGTCGATTTTCACGCCAGCCACCCGAACATCGGCATCGACCTGACGACGCGCGCCGAGCCGTTCATGTTCAACGACACGCCTTTCGACGCCGCCATCCACTTTGGCGACCCGATCTGGCCGGGCGCCGTGATCGAATACCTGTTTGGCGAAGAAATGATCCCGGTGTGCAACCCCGGCCTGATGCACGGCCAGACGCGGATCGAGCCGGAAAAACTGGCCAAAATGGCGCTCCTGCACCAATCCTCGCGCCCGGAGGCCTGGCGGCAATGGTTCGACATGATGGGCGTGCGCGGCGTCAACGTGATGGGCGGGCCGCGCTACGAACTCTTTTCCATGCTCATTCCGGCGGCGCAGGCCGGGCTGGGCGTGGCGCTGGTGCCGCATTTCTTCGTGCAAAAGGAACTGGCCTCCGGCGAACTGGTTTCCCCCTGCCCGGTAACGCTTTCCAGCCAGCGTGGTTATTACCTCGTCTATCCGGAAGACCGCGCCGGATCGGCATCGCTACAAGCCTTCGGCCAATGGCTGCACGGGCAGGCCGAAGCGTACCGGAGCGAAATGGGCGCGACGGGCGAAGTAGTGAACTCGTGAAACATGCAACGGGAATGCCACGAAAATAAGATTGTTATGGGAAATGTGCAAGAACAGATAGACCTGTGACCTATAGAATCGGCATACATCCATGATGTACTTGAATTCGTGGGTGATTTGGCGGAGCATGGAAAGGTAGGCGCAGGTATCGAACTCCTGTAGGTTGGCGTGATCACGCGTGTCACCCATCAGTAGCATCGGGACATGGCCCTGAGCATCTCGTGTGGCCTAGGGGGCATATGTCCAGATTGCCCAGGCTCTGTGTAGCGCCTGATGCCGGTACCAATACTCCTTCTCTTTTAAATAGAACTGTCCAGACCCTGTGCAGCGCCCGATGCCACGCTTTTGGATTTGCCAACGGCATTATTCAGCGCATTGATCAAGGCTTTGGCCTGATCGGTATCGGCCTTGATTATCAAGGCGACTTTGAGTAAGTTGTTCATATGCGCTCACTTCTTAATCTCTCGCTGGCCATCGCGCTGAACGTGGCTTTCTTCGAGGCCATCGGACGCTATGGTCTGTTTGCGGCGTTGATGGCCGCTTTCGTGGTCGTAAGCGTCTTTACCATTATTAAAAATCTTTATTTCATCATCTTCTGCCCCGGCGAGTGACGCCGACGGCCGGTCAGTTTCGCTAGCGCTTCTTTCACCGCGCTGCAGCCGGTAACCCCCAGATTGATCGTGACGATGCGCGCGGCCTGCGCTTCGTTCTCCGCCCGAATCGCTTCGCGGTAATAGAGGCTTAACTGGCGCTGTGTGTAGCCCATCAACTCGCTGGCGGCGTGTCCGTTGCGGATGAGGACGGCGAAGATGCGTCCCCAGCCGATAGCCTCGCACTGGCCCCTTGCAGCACGAGCGGCCGGAGCAGGTGGTGGATAAAATCATCCATTCACTTGAAAAAATCAACTCCTGCCCTTACTATTAGCACTCGGCAGCGTTGAGTGCTAACAACGCATGCATGTATCCCTTCGGTGACCTTGTGGGCACCGAAAAAATCAGTCTTTACATAGTGTTAAAACATAGGAGACAAGAGTATGAAGATTCGTCCTTTGCATGATCGCGTGATCGTTAAGCGTCTGGAGGAAGAACGCAAGACCGCTTCCGGCATCGTAATCCCCGACAATGCCGCCGAGAAGCCGGATCAGGGCCAGATTCTGGCTGTCGGCCCTGGTAAGCGCGATGAAAACGGCAAGCCCGTGGCGTTGGACGTCAAGGTAGGCGACCGTGTGCTGTTTGGTAAATATGCCGGTCAAACCGTCAAAGTTGATGGCGAAGAACTGCTCGTTATGCGTGAAGAAGACATTATGGGCGTCGTCGAAGCCTGAGTCTTTCTCCGGTTAGATGTCCCTTAGTCTCTACTGATTACTTGATTTAAGGAGTTTTTCATGGCAGCAAAAGACGTAAAGTTTGGTGATTCCGCCCGTTCCCGCATGGTTGAAGGCGTCAATATCCTGGCCGATGCCGTCAAGGTGACGCTGGGACCGAAAGGACGCAATGTCGTTCTCGAACGCTCGTATGGCTCGCCAACCGTGACCAAGGATGGCGTTTCCGTCGCCAAGGAAATTGAATTAAAGGATAAGTTCGCCAATATGGGCGCGCAAATGGTCAAGGAGGTTGCCTCCAAGACTTCCGATATTGCCGGTGACGGCACGACGACGGCGACGGTGCTGGCGCAGTCGGTGGTCCGCGAAGGGATGAAATACGTGGCGGCCGGTATGAATCCGATGGATCTTAAGCGCGGTATCGATAAAGCGGTCGCAACGATCGTCGAAGAGCTGAAAAAACTTTCCAAACCGTGCAAGACTTCCAAGGAAATCGCTCAGGTCGGTTCGATTTCGGCCAACTCTGATGCCGATGTCGGCAAGATTATCGCCGATGCAATGGACAAGGTTGGCAAGGAGGGTGTGATTACCGTTGAAGATGGCAAGTCGCTGAATAACGAGCTGGATGTTGTTGAAGGCATGCAGTTCGACCGCGGCTATTTGTCGCCGTACTTCATCAACAATCCGGACAAGCAGGTTGCTATTCTGGACAATCCTTATGTCCTGCTGTTCGATAAAAAAATCTCAAATATCCGCGATTTGCTGCCGGTTCTTGAGCAGGTTGCCAAGGCAGGCCGTCCTCTGCTGATCATTGCCGAAGATGTTGAGGGTGAAGCGCTGGCGACACTGGTTGTTAACAATATACGTGGCATCCTTAAGACCTGTGCTGTCAAGGCGCCGGGCTTCGGCGACCGCCGCAAAGCCATGCTCGAAGATATCGCCATTCTGACGGGAGGCCAAGTGATCGCCGAGGAAGTTGGCCTGACGCTGGAAAAAGCCACGCTCAACGAGTTGGGGCAGGCTAAGCGCGTTGAAATCGCCAAGGAAAATACGACCATTATCGATGGCGCGGGTGTCGCTGCTAACATTGAAGCCCGCGTCAAGCAGATTCGTACGCAAATCGAGGAAGCAACCTCCGATTACGATAAGGAAAAACTGCAAGAGCGTGTTGCCAAACTGGCGGGCGGTGTGGCGTTGATCAAGGTTGGCGCTGCGACCGAAGTTGAAATGAAAGAGAAGAAGGCTCGTGTCGAAGATGCGTTGCATGCGACGCGCGCTGCGGTGGAAGAAGGTATTGTCGCGGGCGGCGGTGTTGCCCTATTGCGTGCCCGGTCGGCAATTGGCGGAAAACTCAAGGGGAATAACGCCGATCAGGACGCCGGTATCAAGATCGTGCTGCGCGCCATCGAACAGCCGTTGCGTGAAATCGTTGCCAATGCGGGTGATGAACCCTCCGTCGTGGTCAATGCCGTCATCAACGGTAAGGACAACTATGGCTACAACGCGGCCACAGGCGAGTACGGCGATATGGTTGAAATGGGCGTGCTTGACCCGACCAAGGTGACCCGCACTGCATTGCAAAATGCCGCTTCCATCGCCGGCCTGATGCTGACCACTGACTGCATGGTGGCTGAGCTGGCTGAAGACAAGCCGGCTGCCGGCGGCATGCCGGGTGGCATGGGCGGTATGGGTGGCATGGGCGGTATGGACATGATGTAATTTCCGCCTTGTATTGATTTCCGGACAACTGCCCGGAAGTGAGAAAATGTTAAACCCCCTGTGCAGTATTTGCTGCACAGGGGTTTTTATTTGACTGTCATCCGTAGTAATTTTCTTCTATAAAAGCTTATGTCTCTCCGTTCTTAGATATTCTCTCTATTGTGCCGGGGGCTATAGGATGCTTGTCGTTATAATAATTCGTTTTTGACTGACTATGACGTTTTTATCGAGAAGCAATAAATTCATAGCGTCAATTGTAGCAACCCTCTGGATCATGGCCTCAAATAAAGTATGCTTAGGCTACATCGTGGTTACCGTCATCGACTACTGAAAGAGAAAATTATGCTGGTTCCCGTCATACTATCAGGAGGTGCAGGCACGCGCCTCTGGCCAGTTTCCCGAGAAGGCAACCCTAAACCGTTTATGAAGCTCGGGGATGGTGAGAGTCTGCTCCTGAAAACCTACCGTCGCGCGGCTGCTGTTTCGAATGCGTCATCGGCATGCGGCGAGATCGTCACGGTAACCAACCGCGATTACTATTTCATGAGCAAGGACGAATTTGCCAATGCCAAGCTTGGTGATGGGTATTCTGGGGTCTATATGCTCGAACCGACTGGGCGTAATACCGCACCAGCGGTTGCCATGGCAGCGCATTATATCGCGGACAAACACGGTGACGATGCCTTGATGCTGATTCTGGCTGCCGATCACCTGATTCAGGCACAGGATTGCTTCGCGGCTGCGGTTGCCGATGCCGTGGAATTGGCAAAAAAGAACCAGTTGGTTACTTTTGGCATCGTCCCAACGGGGCCGGAAACTGGCTTTGGTTATATTGAAGCCGGGGAAAACATCGATCATGGCAGAACCGTGCTCCGTTTTGTCGAAAAGCCCTCCGTCGAAAAAGCGCAAGCCTATCTGACTGCCGGTAACTATTTCTGGAATTCCGGCATGTTCTGTTTCAAGGCAGGCGTTATCCTCGAAGAATTGGCATGTTATGCGCCCGAAGTTGCCCAGACAGTGCAAGCCTGTTGGCTATCGTTGGAACACGGAAAGAGCGCGTCGGACAGTATGCTTGAAATTCCAGTGGACGCTTTCCTCAATGTGCCCGGCATTTCGATTGATTACGCCGTGATGGAGCATTCGGATAAGGTCGTCGTTGTGCCTGCCGACTTCGGATGGAGCGATATCGGCTCGTGGAATGCGGTCAGTAAATTGATCCCGGAAGATGCCAACAATAACCGAGCAACGGGTGAGGTCGTTTTCGTCGATACGCACGATACTTTCGTACAAAGCGAGGATCGGCTGGTTTCGACTGTCGGCGTCGACAATCTGGTCATTATCGATACGGCTGATGCACTGCTAGTCGCGCGCACAGATAAGGCGCAGGATGTCAAGGAAGTCGTCATGCAGCTTAAACGTCAGAACCATGACGCCTATAAAACCCATCGCACAGTGGTTCGTCCTTGGGGGAGTTATACTGTCCTTGAAGAAGGGGAGCGCTTCAAGATCAAGCGCATTGAGGTCAAGCCTGGCGCAAGCCTCAGCCTGCAAATGCATCATCATCGTAACGAGCACTGGGTCGTCGTCAGTGGCATGGCCAAAGTGGTCAACGGAGAAAAGGAATTTTTCGTGAATATGAACGAATCGACGTATATTCCGGCCGGGCATAAACATAGGCTGACCAATCCGGGGGTGCTGGATCTGGTGATGATCGAGGTGCAAAGCGGCGAATATCTGGGTGAGGATGACATTGTGCGTTTTGATGACATCTATGGCCGGGCGCCGGCGCGCGCAAAGTAAAATATTTCTCTTCTTTCCTTCATTATCACGCGGAGATCGTTTGATGGGAGCCATGTTGCGCGCGCTCTGGAGCTACCGCGGGTTCATTCTCGGCAGCATCAAGCGTGAATTCCAGGCAAAGTACCGCAACTCCTTGGTGGGATCTGCTTGGGCAGTATTTAACCCGTTGGCAATGATTGTGGTGTATACGGTTGTTTTTGCCGAGGTTATGCGCACCCGATTGCCTGGCGTGGACGGTACTTTTGCCTACAGTATTTTTCTTTGTGCGGGTATTTTGACGTGGGGACTGTTTGCCGAAATTGTCGGCCGCGGACAAAGCGTATTTATTGAGAATGCCAATCTGCTCAAAAAACTCAATTTTCCGCGGTCATTATCATTGGCACCGCGCTGCTCAATTTCGTCATTATCTTTATATTATTCACGGGCTTTCTCGTGGTTAGCGGAAATTTCCCCGGTTGGTCTTTCATTGCGCTTGTCCCCCTATTAGGAATTTTGGTCATATTTGCAATCGGCCTAGGGATTACGTTGGGCGTATTGAATGTCTTTTTCCGGGATGTCGGGCAGTTTTTTGGTATTTTCCTGACTTTCTGGTTCTGGCTGACGCCAATCGTATATCCGGCCAATACCTTACCAGAGCATCTGCGCGGCATCTTGGCATTCAACCCGATGGCACCCCTGATGGCAGGATTCCAGACGGTACTGGTCAAGCAAGTCTGGCCGGAATGGACGTTGCTTTGGCTGCCTTCCTGTCTTGCCTTGCTGTTGTGCGTACTCGGCATGAAGCTTTTCCATGCACATGCCGGAGAAATGGTGGATGAACTCTAATGGGGACGATCTCCGTAGCCTATCTGGGCAAAGCCTATAAACAATACCCCACGCGCTGGTCACGTCTTATTGAATGGTTCGATCCGCGCCGTAAACCGAGGCATCACAAGCATTGGGTGTTGCAAGACATCAATTTTACGGTTACGCCGGGGGAGGCTGTTGGTATCATCGGCCTGAACGGCGCGGGTAAGAGTACGCTGCTCAAAATGATTACAGGAACGACGCAACCGACGACCGGCAGCGTCTATATGAACGGGCGCGTAGCGGCACTGCTTGAACTGGGCATGGGCTTTCACCCCGATTTTACGGGTCGTCAGAATGCCTATATGGCAGGGCAGCTTTTGGGGTACAGCATAGAAGATATCGCCCGCCTCATGCCAGAGATCGAAGATTTTGCTGAAATTGGCGAATATATCGATCAACCCATTCGTGTTTACTCTAGCGGAATGCAAATGCGTTTGGCCTTTAGCGTGGCAACTGCGGTTCGGCCGGATATCCTAATTGTTGATGAGGCGTTATCTGTTGGGGATACCTATTTTCAGCATAAAAGTTTCGATCGGATTCGGGAGTTTCGTAAGCAAGGCACGACATTGTTGATCGTCAGTCATGACAGGCAGGCTATCCAGAGTATTTGCGACCGCGCGATTTTGTTGAGCGCTGGGCAACTCGTGATGGAAGGTAGCCCGGAAGCGGTTTCGGATTATTACAACGCGATGTTGGCTGATGAGCAAAAGCAGCATATTATGCAAACTAGCGTGGTGGACGGTAAGCAGAGAATTGATTCCGGAACTTATGAGGCGGAAATCAGTTCGGTAGAGCTTGTGGATGAAAAAGGCTTGCCGTTGGAAATTGTGGCAGTCGGGCAGAAGGTCACGGTCATCGTCAATGTGAAAGTCAATAAGGAAATCAATGGACTGGTGATGGGCTTTGGCATCAAGGACAGACTGGGGCAAATGGTTTTTGGGACCAATACTTTGCATACACGGCAAAAGATAGACAATGCCGCAGCTGGCGATGCGTTTGTTTATAAGATAAATTTTGAGGCCCGTTTAGGCGTGGGCAGTTTCTCGATACACTGCTCTTTGGTCGAAAACGATAGCCATGTGGAAAAAAACTATCATTGGATAGATCGCGCACTGGTCTTTAATGTTGTCAATATGGACAAGCCGTTTTTTGCCGGGTATGCATGGAATGAGTTGAGGTTTGATATATCCCGCCTCCAAAAAACTGGCTATTGATAAGTTGAGGTGCTGATTTGATCGAATCGCTATGTAATCTGTTTTCTAGAAATAAAAATCAAGAAGGAGGCGATGCACTGAACTCTCCAATGGTTCTGTTGGATATAGGCTGTCGCTGGGGGTTTGCTGAACGGTTTTTGGATGCTAAATACCATCAACGCATGAAAATTTTTGGTTTTGATCCGGATGCCGAGGAATGCGTCCGATTGATGGCTTCGTACAGCAATCTGCCGGACGGATTTATCCAATGCATCCCCTTGGCGCTGGCAGACCGACCGGGAAAGCGCAACTTGTTCATTACTCATGAGCCGGCGTGCAGCTCCTTGTATCCTCCCATCCAGTATCTTGCCGACAACTGCCCGGCGCTGGAATGTATCAAACTCGACAAAATCGTTTCGGTAGATGTCGATACGCTTGCCAACTGGATGGCAGCGACGGGGTTACAATCCATCGAGTATATCAAGGTCGATACCCAGGGGAGCGAGCTGGATATCCTGAAGGGGGCGGGCGAATATCTGAAAACAGCACGGTGTATCGATATAGAGGTCGAGTTCAATCCGATTTATGAAGGGCAATGTCTTTTCTGGGAAGTAGATGCCTATTTGCGTTCGAATGGTTTTATGCTCTGGCGAATGCAGAATATGGTGCACTATTCTTATGATGCGGAGCGGATTGCGCTGAATGAGCCAAATATGGCGCATTTCGACAATGTGGCTCAAGAAATTCGCGCTTTTGGCGGCCAACTTTTTTGGGCAGACGCGCGCTATGTTCACTCAAGTGTCCTGTTCGGTAAATATTCCGAAGAGAGTTGGCAGCTTGAGCAGGACTTGGTTTTATTTGAAGTGTTAGGGATGCCAGATATAAAACAGCATATACAGAGACAGAGCAATCAGAAATAAAATGACCTTTATCTCTTTTGCGCAAAATTTTGAAGATGTGATGCTGTGGCGTGCGCTGAAGCATGTTGATGGGGGCTTTTATATTGATGTCGGCGCAGCTTGGCCGGATGTTCACTCGGTGACCAAAGCCTTTTACGATAAAGATTGGCATGGCATCAATATCGAACCCAACCCGCAGCTACACCAGCAACTGATCGAGGATCGCCCGCGTGACATTAATCTGCAACTGGCAGTGAGCGATAGTCCAGGCGTTTTGTCGATCAATATTTTTGAAGGAACGGGGCTATCCACAATCAACGACCAGATCGCTGAGATGCATCACAAAACCGGGTTTGACGTTGAGCGGCAAGAGGTTCAGGTCGTGACGCTGGCGGGAATCTGGGAATCCCACGTGCCCGAAGGGCAGGATGTCCATTTCCTGAAAGTGGACGTCGAAGGGCTGGAGGCCGCGGTGTTGCATGGGAATGACTGGGATAAATACCGTCCCTGGATCGTGGTTGTCGAGGCGACCCTGCCGATGTCGCAAACCGAAACTTATACGGAATGGGAGCCTATCCTTTTGCAAGCGAGGTATCAGTTTGCCTATGCGGATGGTCTGAACCGTTTTTATGTGGCGACAGAGCGTGCGGAGCTTATGCAGGCGTTCAAGTACCCACCGAATGTCTTTGATGGATTTATGCTTGTCGGGCAACAACAAGCGGAAAGTCGTGCGCAACAAGCGGAGGTTCTTGTCCAGCAAGCGCAGGCTCAGA
>ERZ772827.1881-NODE-1881-length-10482-cov-4.305553_pt1 | contig 10482 bp, 8 predicted proteins | sample MGYA00580850_ERZ772827 | MGnify/ENA primary metagenome ERZ772827 (study PRJEB29015, sample SAMEA2737950) | human oral metagenome | biome: human oral; feature: human-associated habitat; material: dental | place: China | collected 2145 ...
TGTCGCCAAGGTCTTTATATTCCCTTGTCAACTTCACATAACGTTCTTGGTCGGCGATAACGGCAGGGTCGGTAATCAGCGTTGACACCTCCTCGTAGCGGCTTTCCAATCCGTCTAACTTTGTTAATATGCTGTTTTGTTCTATCATACTTTAATTATACTTCTTCATCACCCCAAGGGATATGATGCTCCTTACAATATTTCAGAATGTCTCCATCATTGGCAGGATATCTGTCACAAATGCTGATAAGCGCCGTTTTTGATGGGTGGAAATGCTTATCATCAGCTGTAAGCGTTGCCTCTACCAACTTTATAAACTCTTTGAAATCACGATTTATCTCACAAAGTTTGTCTATTGTGACAAAATCAAGATGCCTTTCCTTAGCGTCAAACCAAATTTTACTTTCATAAGGATTAGCTTTAAGATGGATAAAACCTATCCCAAAAGAATTATTGAGCCGTGCCATTTCATCTTTCAAATCCTCATTAATCTCAAGCGCCACGAGATAACCTTTGTTTGACCAACTTGAATTTGACACAGCTTGAAAGAAACACTTCTTCAATTCATAATCATTATCAATTTTTTTCTTCAACTCATAAGAATACAATAGTAATGAATCTTTCTTACTGATCGCTTTAAATAAAGCATTGCTAGTGATATTCTTCTGCTCAACAAATTTAGCTCCAATAATATCTGGATGAACCCATTTCTGATGTTCTTCTGCTTTTGAAGACTTTTCATGAAAGATGGTCTTGGCTATAATTCCATTATAATTCAAAAAGCTGCACAACAAAGGATGCAAATCTCTTTCGTTAAAAGAAGAACGAGAAACTTCTGTATGAGCAGGAATCTTATCATTACTTTCTATGTTCTTTGAATATTTACTGAGATAATAGCAAAATATATTCTTATCGTTCTTTATACGTTTAATTCTGACATCTCCATGCTTTATCATAACCCCCATTTGTGCACCAACAGTTGCATCTGGAGTTTTCGCAACTTTGCTGAACTCGAACAGTTTCTTGTTTATGATATTATCATATACTTCACGAGAAGTTGCCCCATTAGGAAAGTCTTCCAAACTAAGAAGTACAGCATCTTTTATCGTCATCATATTCTTAATATTCAAAAGTTCCAAACTCCGAACGGATGGTAAGCGACTTCTTTCCTTCTTCAACACGCCCCACTACTTGCGCCTCGATATTGAAACTCTTGCTAATGGCAATGATGCGTTCGGCATGTTCGGGGCGTACATATATCTCCATTCGGTGTCCCATATTGAACACCTTATACATTTCTTTCCAATCTGTTCCGCTTTCCGACTGAATGAGTTTGAACAGCGGCGGCACGTCAAACATGTTGTCTTTTATCACTCGGCAATCGTCGCTAACGAAGTGCAGCACCTTTGTTTGTGCCCCACCCGTGCAATGTACCATGCCATGAACATGGTTGCGCATTTCATCTAGCACCTTGCGAATTACGGGAGCGTAGGTTCGGGTGGGCGACAACACCAGCTGACCTGCGTCAACACCCAAGCCTTCAATAGCATCCGTCAATCGCTTTGTGCCACTATACACAAGCTCGTTGGGCACTGCATGGTCGAAGGTTTCGGGATATTTCTCGGCCAGATACTTGGCAAACACGTCGTGGCGTGCACTTGTCAGCCCGTTACTTCCCATTCCGCCATTGTACGTTTTCTCGTATGTGGCCTGTCCGCACGAAGATAATCCCACGATTACATCACCAGGTCGAATGTTAGCATTGTCGATAACGTCGCTCCGTTTCATTCGGCAGGTAACGGTAGAGTCAACAATGATGGTGCGCACAAGGTCGCCCACGTCGGCCGTTTCGCCACCCGTGGCATAAATACCCACACCCATTTCTCTCAGTTCGGCCAACAATTCGTCGGTGCCGTTGATGATGGCCGAAATCACCTCGCCAGGAACAAGCATCTTGTTACGCCCGATGGTGCTCGACACCAAGATGTTGTCGACCGCTCCCACGCATAGCAAGTCGTCGGTGTTCATCACCACCGCGTCTTGGGCAATGCCTCGCCAAACGTTTAAGTCGCCCGTCTCTTTCCAGTAAGCGTAGGCCAACGACGACTTCGTACCGGCCCCGTCGGCGTGCATGATGTTACAATACGCATCGTCGCCACCTAATATGTCGGGAATGATTTTGCAGAAAGCTTGCGGAAAAACGCCCTTATCAATGTTCTTAATGGCGTTATGCACATCTTCTTTTGCGGCACTAACGCCACGCATCATGTAACGGTTGTTCATCTGTTTGAGTTTATTTGGGTGAAAAGTGTTGTTAAATAAAGTGGGATAGCTTGCTGTTCGGCCCTGTGTTCGCGTGTAGCAACCTCTCGGCAAAGCCTTTTGCGCTATTCTCTTCCGTGCCAAAACTCCCAGCTGGCAAAGGCTTGGAGCAACAGCATTTCAAGTCCGTTCTTGGTAATTGCGCCCCGTTCCATACCCTTTTTCATAAACAGGGTTTCGTCGGGATTATATATTAAGTCGTATAGCAGCGTGTGTTGGTCCATCGCTTCGTATGGCAGCTTGGGGCATTCGTCGGTTCGCGGATACATGCCCAGCGGCGTACAGTTAACGATTACGTTGTACTCGGCAATCACTTGGGGTGTTACATCGTCATAAGTGATGGTGTTGCCCATGCGTGCCGTGCGGCTAACGAAACGCGTTTCCAAGCCAAGGCTTTTCAATCCGTAGTCGATGGCCTTGGCCGCACCGCCTGTTCCGAGGATGAGTGCCTTTTGATGGCCAGGTTCGAGCATCGACTCTATGCTGCGCGTAAAACCGATAACGTCGCTGTTAAAGCCTTTTAGGTAAGGTTTAGAGCCCTTATGACTCACCCTAATGACATTTACCGCACCGATGGAACGTGCCTCTGGCGATAAGTCATCAAGGTATTTTATCACCTCTTCCTTATAAGGAATGGTGACATTCAGCCCACGCAAGTTGGGCGTTGTGTCGAGTATTTCGGCCAAGCTGTCAATGCTTGCAATTTCATAATTCTCGTATTCGGCGTCAATACCCTCGTTGTGGAATTTCTCATTGAAGTAGCTTATCGAGAAGCTATGCCCAAGTGGAAACCCTATCAGTCCGTATTTGTCCATAATGTTCCTGAATATTCGTATTCAACTTGCCTTTACTAATATTGCCTTATACCTGAAAAACAGGAAAGTATAGTGGAAAAGATTTGGCTCTTTTTCGTTCCTCGAAAAGTGCGTTTTCTCGCCATGACAATGTTCGAGCAAGCTCGACATTGTTCATTTGGCTTAACGAAAACGTTCTATAAACGCGTTTAGCAACAGTTTGCTTACAACGCATCAGCCCAATGCAGCATGTTGTATGCCTACAAGCACCTTTGTAGCGTTAGTACAAGCACCTTGTAGCGCCAGTACAAGCATCTTGTAGCATCAGTACAAGCACCTTGTAGTGCCAGTACAAGCACCTTTGTAGCGTTAGTACAAGCATCTTGTAGTGGTGCAATTCTTTGCTCTTAAGCTGTATTTACAGAACTATCTATTTTACTACCATTCCTAAAACCATTTTGTTTGTAACTATTAGGCCTTTTCTAAAAAGCTCTCTTCGTTACTTGGTTGCCAGGTACATGGTGCAGATTCCGAATGTTAGCCGCTTAAACTTAACTTCTTCAAAACCTGCTTTCTTGAGAATTCCGACCATCGTTTCGCCTTGCGGAAAGGCTTCGACGGTGCTGATGAGATAGCGATAGGCACCCTTATCCTTGGATACGAGGCGCGCATAAAGCGGCAGTACGGTGTGCGAATATATCTTAAAGAGCCACGACATGGGGAAACGTTTGGGAGCCGAAAGTTCCACGATGCTTAAATGTCCGCCCTTGCGCAACACGCGATGCAATTCGCCTAAGCACTTGTCTAGGTCTTTAAAGTTGCGGATGCCGAACGCGGCGGTCACTGCATCAAACCGTTCCGCAGGGAACGAGAGGTTCATGCAGTCTTCTTTCATAAACGACACCACGCCTCCAAGCTCTGCCTTCTCCACCTTCTTGCGCCCAATCTCCATCATTCCTTCCGAGATGTCGGCCCCAATAAGACTGCTAGGCTTGAGCATCTTGGCGGCCAAGATAGCGAAATCGCCCGTGCCTGTGGCTATGTCGAGCATCTGTTTTGGCTTGAACGGCACTAGTTGCCCGATGGCCTTACGTCGCCAACGCTTATCTATGTCCCACGAAAGGCGGTGGTTCAATACATCGTATGTTGGGGCAATGTTGTCGAACATCTTTTCAACCAACTCGCCCTTATCGCCTCGTTCGCCGTAGGGTTTTATCTCTTCTTGCTTATACATGGAGGATATGTGCCATTAAATAGGGGTTATAGATAACGCGAAAGGCAACTTGGTTGGGCCTTCGCCCACACAGTCGACCTTGCAGTCATCCTGTTTTTTTAACGTATATTCAGTCCAAAGGCATGAACGAGAAAAGCGAAACTGCGCTTTCATGCCACCCTTTTCCTCGCCATAAAGACGACTGGAGCTGACATGAAAACCAGTTACCGTTTGCCGTTCTATTTGCCTTGCGCCAAATATTCCGCTACGTTCTTCTCGATACGAGCAGCCAAATCTGCCTCATCTGCAGCCTTATTGAACGTCTCGCCGGTGATATGCTCATATAGTTCGATATAGCGATTGCTCACCTCTTCTGCATATTCGTCGGTTATTTCGGGCATGGTTTGGCCTGGCTCGTTCATGAAATTGTGTTCGATGAGCCACTGGCGCAAAAATTCTTTCGACAATTGGCGTTGCGGTTCGCCCTTAGCCAGCTTTTCTTCGTAGCCTTCGGCATAGAAATAGCGGCTCGAATCGGGCGTATGTATTTCGTCGATGAGATATACTTTGCCGTCGCGCTTGCCAAATTCGTACTTCGTATCAACGAGAATAAGGCCGTGTTTGGCAGCAATTTCCTGACCACGACGGAAGAGTTTCTTAGTGTAGTCTTCCATCACGGCATAGTCTTCGGCACTAACAAGACCTTGTGCAATGATTTCTTCTTTCGAGATATTGAGGTCGTGACCTTCGTCGGCCTTCGTCGTTGGCGTTACGATGGGTTCTGGAAAACGTTCGTTCTCCTTCATGCCGTCGGGCAATTTCACACCGCACAGTTCCCTACATCCTTTCTTATATTCACGCCAAGCGGAGCCTGTAAGTATCGAACGAATGATCATCTCCACACGGAAACCTTCGCATTTAAGGCCGACGGTCACCATCGGGTCGGGCGTAGCCAACTTCCAATTGGGGCAGATGTCGGCCGTAAGGTCAAGAAACTTGGCCGCTATTTGGTTCAAGACCTGCCCTTTAAAAGGAATGCCTTTGGGCAAGATAACGTCGAAAGCCGATATTCTGTCGGTTGCAACCATCACGATTTTGTCGCCGTCGATGTCGTACACATCTCTAACTTTACCGTGATACACACTCTTTTGTCCAGCAAAGTGGAAATCGGTTTGTGTCAATGCTTTCATCTCTATCGTTGTTTTATTGATGTATCCTATTCTTTCTCTTTATTTCTTTCTGTTTCGTAATATGCCTCGTAAGCATTTACGATGCGCGTAACGAGTTTGTGACGCACAATATCCTTTTGGTCGAACTGCACAGTTGCAATGCCCTTTACATTGCGCAAGATGTCTAATGCCACCCTCAAACCGCTCTTTTGTTCCCTTGGCAGGTCTATTTGGGTTAGGTCGCCCGTCACAATCATCTTGGTGTTTGTTCCCATACGTGTTAGAAACATCTTTATTTGGGCCATCGTGGTGTTCTGCGCCTCGTCTAAAATAACGATGGCATCAGTGAGTGTTCTACCGCGCATGAAGGCCAACGGAGCGATCTGTATCACATGTTTCTCCATCATGTCTTGCAGCTTTACGGCAGGAATCATGTCTTCCAGCGCATCGTACAGCGGTTGCAGATAGGGGTCTATCTTATCTTTCATGTCGCCAGGTAGAAATCCCAGTTTCTCGCCAGCCTCTACTGCGGGTCTACTAAGGATTATCTTCTTGGCAGTTTTCTCCTTCAAGGCCTTCACAGCCAACGCTATGCTCAGGTAGGTTTTGCCAGTTCCTGCTGGTCCAACGGCAAAAACCAAGTCGTGGCGTTCGTATGCGTCTACCAGTCGCTGTTGGTTTTCGCTCCTGCTCTTTATGGGTTTGCCCGTGATGTTGTACACAATAACATCTTTAATGGCATCTGCCTTGGTGCGTTTACCCTTAATGATGTCGAGAATGTCTTCTTCGTTGATGGCGTTGTATTTAAGGATATGTTTCCTTATGCCTTCGGTCTTCTCTTCGAAAACAGCCATCTCTTCCTCATCACCCAACACACGGATAACATTATCGCGAGCTACGATGCGCAATTTGGGGAACAGCGACTTAATCATTTGCAGATGCCCGTTGTTCACCCCATAAAACATTACGGGGTCAATGTCTTCAAGTACAATATGCTTCTCTACCAATGTCGTAATTCCTAAATATAATATTAGTGCAAAATTACAAAAAGCTTTCCATAACCCAACACTTTTTTCTATCTTTGTGGTGCAATTAAACGTTTTTCAATGAGATTGACAAAGAACCAGTTTTTAAAGGCTTTCGCCGCGGCGGTTGTTCTGTTGGCCGTGGTGCGGGCGGTTTTCCCTTCCATCGCCAAACCTGCCGATGCAAAGAAGAAGACCGAAACGAAAGGGCAAGACATCAGCAAAGATGCCCAAAGAAACGCGCATGCAGCAGCACAACCCGTAGACGGAAAGCTAACCAAACTGAAGTTTTTCAAAGCCGACGGCACACCCGTGAAGAACCGCATACTAAGTGTTCCCAACTTTTCGAAAGCTTTCCCCGACCTTAACGACGTGCAGTTGGAGATGGCCCAGAAGTATGGCGTTAAACCCGTGGCCGACCGCAAGGAGGCGGAAAACCGAAAAGCTGAGTTGGTGTATATGGCTAGCAGTCCTTATTACCATGTAGACAAGCTGAACAATAGCGTGCCTTATCTGGTGCCAAGGGCGGCCGTACTGCTGAACGACATTGGCCGAAACTTCTTCGATAGCCTGCAAATTAAGGGTATTCCACTGCATAAGTTCATCGTAACGAGTGTTCTTCGCAGTGAGGCCGACGTGAAAAAGCTACGCGGACACAACGGCAATGCCTCCGAAAACAGCTGCCACAGGTTCGGAACAACATTCGACATTGCCTACAACAGATACAAAACGGTGGAATCGCCCGACGGTCCTGCGCGCCGAAAGGTGAGAAACGACACGTTGAAGTGGGTAATGAGCGAGGTTTTGAACGACTTGCGACGAAACGAGCGCTGCTATATTAAATACGAAGTGAAACAAGGTTGTTTCCATGTCACGGTGAGATAATTGTTGCAAGCAAGTATCTCATCATCCTCCTGTATATATAATAAGGTGTAATATGAAAACACTCATCGTAGTTCTTGGACCTACGGGTGTTGGCAAAACAGCACTTTGCCTGCATCTTGCCAAGCGTTATGCCGCGCACATCATCAGTGCCGACTCGCGGCAGATGTTTGCCCAACTGCCCATTGGCACTGCTGCCGCCACTCCCGAAGAGCAACAACAAGCCAGCCACCACTTCGTTGGCAATCTTAAACTCGACGAGTATTATAGCGCATCGTGCTTTGAAACCGACACGCTTGCCTTGCTCGACCAGCTTTTCGCCAACGGCGACGTGGCCTTGATGACAGGCGGCAGCATGATGTACATTGATGCCGTTTGCTATGGTATAGACGACATTCCAACCGTTGACGACAACACACGGCAACACGTAAAGCAACTTCTGGAACAACAAGGACTGCCCGCCCTTGTAGAGATGCTTAAACAATTAGACCCCGAACACTACGATTTCGTTGACAAACAAAACCCCAGAAGGGTGTGCCACGCCCTTGAAATATGCCTGATGACGGGCAACACATACACCTCGTACCGAAAAAAAGAGCGCAAACAACGTCCGTTCAACATCATTAAGATTGGCCTGAACCGTCCGCGCGAAGAGATGTACAATCGCATCAACCAACGCGTGTTGCAGATGATGGCCAATGGATTAGAAGAAGAGGCGCGCCGCGTTTATCCCCTGCGAGGGCTAAATTCGCTCAATACCGTGGGATATAAGGAGCTGTTCGCCCATTTCGACGGCACCATTCCCTTGGAAGAGGCTGTAAGACAAATACAATCCAACACGCGCAGATACATGCGCAAGCAACTAACATGGTTTAAGAAAGACCCTGAAATAAAGTGGTTTCATCCCGACAACACAGAAGAAATTACAAATTATATCGACAGTTTTGTCGGGATAACAGATTAAATACGTAAATTTGCAACAGGCAAACCACACGTTGCACCTGCATCATGAGCATGTGAACAGCGGCGCGGCTTATGCCAAACAATAAGAAGAACACAGGCCCAATGCGCCTCCGAAAACAATCGACAGGACAAAGGCGTTGTCTTCTCAACCAACCTACAAATGATTATGCGAAAGAAAATCGTGCAAGGCGCGAAATGGTGCGCCACTAAGTTAAAGGCATTTTGGAAATGGTATAAAGGCCTATACAAAGGCCGCAAATGGTATTTCAAAACGGGCGTGGTCATTGCATCGGCGTTTGTTGCCTTCTTTGTCTATCTGGGTATGGTAGACATCAACTTCCTTTGGCTCTTTGGCAAGTCGCCGGGATGGTCCACCATCAACAACCCCATAACTGCGCAAGCCTCTGAAATATACAGTGCCGACGGAAAACTCATCGGCAAATATTTCAACGAAAACCGCACGCCTGTAACCTACGGCGACGTTAACCCCGTGTTTTGGAATACGCTTATCGACACCGAAGACGAGCGTTTTTACAGCCATTGGGGGGTAGACCCCATCGGAATGTTCGCTGCCGCCAAGGATGCCGTTACCAAAGGCGACGGCCGCGGTGCATCTACCATCACCCAGCAGCTGGCCAAAAACCTTTTTAGGGTGCGCACCGAATATTCTACGGGCTTGCTTGGTAAAATTCCCGGCATACGTATGCTCATCATGAAAACCAAAGAATGGATTATCGCCACCAAGTTGGAGCTGAGCTACGACAAGAATACTATCCTCAGTATGTATGCCAACACGGTGGATTTTGGTTCGTCGGCATACGGCATTAAGACGGCCTGCAAAACCTATTTCAACATCGCGCCCAAAGACTTGACGGCTGCACAGTCGGCTACACTTGTGGGCATGCTCAAAGCCACAACCACATACAACCCCATAACGCATCCCGAAAACAGCCTGAAAAGGCGCAACACCGTGTTAGCCAACATGGTTAGGCGAGGCCATCTAAGCCAAGCCGTGTACGATTCGCTCTCGCAAACGCCGCTTAGGCTTAAATATAACGTTGAAACTAATTACGACGGACAGGCCAATTATTTTAGGGAGGCAGTGGCCGACTACCTCAAAGACTGGTGCGAAGCCAATGGTTACGACCTTTACACCAGTGGATTAAAGATTTATACCACCCTCGACACGCGTATGCAAAAATACGCAGAGGATGCCGCCACCAAACAAATGCGGCAGGTTCAGCAAAACTTCAAGAACCATTGGGGAAAGAACGACCCGTGGATTGACGAGCGCGGAAGGGTAATACCCGATTTCATCGAAGGCATTGCACGCAAACAGCCCGTGTATAATTGGCTCTTGGAGAAGTTCCCTAACCAACCAGACTCCATCACTTATTATCTCAATAAGCCCCATAACGTAAAGCTTTTCGACTATGCTAAAGGCACTATCGAGATGAATATCTCAACGATGGACTCCATTCGCTACATGGTTCGGTTCATGCACTGCGCCTTCGTGGCGATGGAACCACAAACAGGAGCAGTGAAGGCGTGGGTTGGCGACATCAATTTCAATTCGTGGAAGTATGATAAGGTTAAGGCGATGCGCCAGCCTGGTTCTACCTTTAAGCTTTTTGTATATACCGAGGCCATGAACCAAGGCCTTACACCATGCGACAAACGCCGCGACGAGTATATCTCGATGCAGGTGTACGACAAGAAGAAACAAGAGGTAGTAACATGGACTCCCTCTAATGCCAATGGTTCATTCTCGGGCGACTCAATGCCATTAAAGGCAGCTTTCGCCAAGAGTATCAACTCGGTTGCCGTGCGTTTAGGACAAGAAATGGGTATCAAACGTATCATCGAAACGGCTGAGAAGATGGGTATTAAAAGCCCATTGGAAGATGCGCCATCACTGGCACTTGGTTCGAGCGACGTCAATCTGCTTGAACTGACCAACGCCTATTGTACAATTGCGAACGATGGTATGCACCACGCCCCCGTACTTGTTACCCGAATAGAAGATAAAGACGGCCGAGAGGTCTTCCTTGGTCCTGCTACTTCAGAACAGGCGGTACCTTATAAGACAGCCTTCCTTGTGCAACAGCTACTGA
>ERZ772827.1882-NODE-1882-length-10480-cov-10.690647_pt1 | contig 10480 bp, 18 predicted proteins | sample MGYA00580850_ERZ772827 | MGnify/ENA primary metagenome ERZ772827 (study PRJEB29015, sample SAMEA2737950) | human oral metagenome | biome: human oral; feature: human-associated habitat; material: dental | place: China | collected 2145 ...
CAGTTCTTCCATTTTTACTATATTTTATCCCTGCTGTATATTTAGGGAAAAATCCCTGATTTATAGCAACAAATCCTAAATTTAAGAAAGGTATTCTAAATTGTCCACCATGTGCATGTCCTGTAAATGCAAAATCTATATTTCCGAAGCTCTCCATATATATCTACATATTCTGCTCTATGTGCTAAAAGAAGTGTTATATTTTCATCTTCCTTGTTATCTATCTCGTTTATAGACTCATGTAATATTACAGTATTTAATTCTGTATATCTATCTTTACTCATTATAATTACAGGTAATGGTCTTTTATCATTTCCGAATTAAATGTTGATATTTGCTACCTTTTACTATATATTTTGGATAATATTCTTGAAAATCTTTAAAACCAATTATTCTTAAATTTACTCCATTAATTTTTATCTCATCTTTTTCATTTTTCAAATAGTGTATCCCTAAATTTTCAAGTTCTTCCCAAAATCTTGCTATCATCATATTTTTTTCTTTACTACTACACATTTTCATTCTTGCTTCATGATTACCTACAATATAATATATCCTATTTGCTGGTACTACTTCTGCAAGTCTTCTCATAAAAGATATACTAAATTCAAGCTCATTCTTATAAAAGTCCATAAAATCACCTGTACAAAATACTAAATCTGGCTTTTCTTCTGCTATTATATCAATTATTTTTTGATCTTTACCATAATCGTTACAATCATGAAGATCTGATATCTGACATATTGTTATTTCCTTGTCTTCTTTCTCTCCATTTTTTGCACTTATCTTTCTTGTTATTCTTGTTATTGAAACTCTCCTATTATCCCATATATTGTATATAATAGTAATAATTGCTAATACTACAATTACTCCTAAAACTATATATAATATTTCCATTTTTCCTCCTATTTTACTATTTTAAATTACTACTATAATAACAAATATACATTAATACTACTAATTTTAATCTAAATGATGTTTTTAGTATATATTAATGTATTATTTTTAATTGTTATCTTATGTATTTTTACTTTTTCTAATTTCCTGATGTTTTTCTTGCTAAAACAACATATCTTTGTTGTGAATCATCACTACATGTAGATAATGATACTTCTGTTTGTCCTTTAGTATCTCTTCTCATATATCTTGCATCACTAGGTGTTGTACTAAACCCTTCATATATTGTATATTCTACCCTATTTCCTGTATTATCTGTTATATATATCTTATCACCAACTTTTAAAGTATGATTTTTAGAAAAAAACATATTATTCCTATAGTTATGTCCTAATATTGTTGTATTTCCTGGTTCATTTATCCCATTTTGAGTATCAAGCATTGCTGTTGCAATTTCAAGTGAACGTTTGCTTAATGGGAATAGTATAGGATATTTAACTTTTATCTTTGGTATTTCTACTGTCCCTACAACATCAAAATTTTCCATTCTAATTCTTTTTGCCTTACTTTTAACAATAGGCTTTTTACTTCCATCATCTATTCCTAGAAAATCTGCATCATTATTTATTTGTCCTTTATCTTGGCCTAAATCTAATTTTCCTTTATTAAACTGTTCTACTACATCTTGTGCATTTCTTTCAGCTTCATCATCATTCATTTTAGAGATAACAAAAAAAGTAATTGTAGATACAACTAATATTATAGTTATTACTATCATTATTGTTAATATTATACTTACTCTTTTTTCTTTTTTTTCATCTATTTCATCATACATATATTATTCCTCCATCACACATATTATACATTATATTATACCACATTTATTTATTTTTTACATTTATTTGTAATCTTGTTACATTTTAGATACAAAAAAGAGAACCTAACTCTTTAGGTACATCTCCTCTTTCTTCCCATTATATCTTATCATATATTTTCCATATACCATTTTTAGTAGAACCTATTCTTTCTAATATTCCCTTTTCTCTAAGTATTCGTATATTATATGATATACCATCTCTTGTTATTCCAAGTATTTTATCCATTTCTACTTGAGTTATAGTATTATCTTTTCGTATAAGATTCAATATTTTTTCTTGTGTAGTTTCTTGTGTAATTTTTACCATTTCCCTAACTGCATCTAATATAACTTCAAGCATAAACTCTATAAATTCATTTGAATTACCAGCATTATTACATTTTTGTATTGAAATATAGTACTTATCTTGATTTTTTCTAATTATACTCTCAATTGGTATATATTTAAAAAGTGGTTTCCAATTAGATAATATTGCAGTTTGCCAAAGTCTAGCCGTTCTTCCGGTTCCCATCAGAAAATGGATGTATAAATACAAACTCATAGTGAAAAATTGATGAAAGTATATAAATTTACAAGTAAAGTACAATAGGTAACTAAACTGAAGTTTTACAATTGCAAAATTTAAGCTCAATGTCAAGAATAGTAACATAGAACCTTTAGATACAAAAAAGAGAACCTAATCTAGTTCTCTTTTTTCCCCCTTTTAAATCAAAAATTATTCTATCCTAGTTTCTGTTCTAGTCTTAATTTTTGCTTTTGTTTTTTAATTATCAGCTTTTTAATTTTGCGTATTTTCTCCCCATCCTTAATTGGGTGTAATTTTAATATCCGATTTTCCTTTTCTTGTATATCTTTTTTTATTACTCTAATAGCCCTCTTTAAATTTTCTACTTCACCATTAACTTTTTTGGTAAACATTTTTCAATCACTCCTTAATAAACATTTTTTAAAGTTTTATTGTATCTTAAATTGTTGATTTCAATTTCTGCCTCAAGCTTACTTAATTGTCTTTTGCAAAAATTGGGAGTTTCCCAATATCTTGCATATTTGGAAATTAATTCCATTTTTTGTTTTTTTAGCTCTTTATTTAGCTTGATTTTTTGTAATAATCTATTTCTATTCTCTATTTTTTCTATTTTCACCCCTTTCCGAAACATTTGTTTCTAAAACATCGATTTATTTCTTCTTCCTTAATTAACATAACTATTATACTATAACTTTATGTTATTGGCAATAGTTTTTACTTGTTTTTTCTTATTTTATTGTATTTTATCCCTATATTCTAACTTAACTGACGATATCCTTCCTAAATTAGGGTTTATATTAGTTTTACCTATAACCTCTTTATTTCCCTTGATCATATTAAATGTTATATTATACATATTTTGTTCTTTATTTATTATAATTTTATCTATATCTTTTTCTTCAAGTTCAAATCCTATTTTTTTCATAGTTGTTATTAATAATTCTTTTGCTTTTTTCTTATTTTCTTCATTATCATTAAATGTCTTAATATTTTTAGCTATAATATTATTATAGCTTTCTAACCTATATTCTTCACCTATTGTTATATTACTTCCATCTTTTAATGTAACTATTTTCTTATTACCTTCTATTTTTTTTGATATTATTTCATCTTTTTCATTAAATGCTTTTGCATATAGTCTAATACTATTTAATGCTCCACCTGTTAATATATCTTCCTTTTGTTTTATTTCTTCTAATATTTGTGCCTGTTTTGTTGTTTCAATTATTCCGAAGGTCTCTTTTATAGTTTTTTATAGCAATTACTATCCATATTGTTAACAATAATATTATTAGCATTATTGTTATTAATATCATTTCTCTTTTTACATCTTTTTTCATAAGTAACTTATTCCTTTCATCATATGTATATTTAAAATATAGTACACGTTTTTTATTTTTTCAATTATTTTTACATATTTGTATTATATAGAAAGATAGAGAAAATTATCTTTCCTCTATCTCTTTAATATCTTTTACTTTTTCTTTCATCTTTTTATTTATTTCTATAATCTCATTTATTCTTTGTATAAAACTTTCTATCATTACTGTTTTGATCTTATTTTTCTTATTTGCAATACTTGTATTTAAAAGTATTACTAACTTTTCCATAAATTCATTTTCACAATATAGTATTTCCTTATTTTTTATTGCTCTTTCTATAAGTTTATCTCCAATTGTTATTATATCTTCATTACTTGCATTTGTAATTCTTTGAAACATTTGAAGTGGTTCATAATATTTAAAAATTGGTATATCCATACATTCTTTTTCAAATAGGTCATAAAAAAGTTCCATTTTCATAGGAATATTTTTAAATACATTTTCAGAAAGTGCTTTCATTTCTGCCTCGTAAATCATATCATTAAGTTTAGTAAATCTTACTACTATCTCTTCCATTGAAAGACGTAGTTCATTTGAAAGTTCTATCCCTAGATTACTCAACTCATCTTTAACATTTCTGCAATATTTAGATTTTAATATACTTTTATCCATCCCTTTTAAAAATCTATCTTTAATTTTATTCATATCTTTAGATATAAGGCCTTTTTCTTTAAAATATACAAAATATGCAAATATTTTAACAATATCTAATAATTCTAATCTTCCGATTTTCTATATCTTCTATTATTTCTTCTATTATCTTTGGAAATTCATCATCAGATATTTTCCAATATTCTTCTGTAAGTAATCTCTTATATCCTGGAAGTTTTTTAGTGTCTATTGTAGATATTATATCTTCCATATCTCTTTTAAATATTTTCATATCAAATATTCTTGTTCTTACATACATTTCTATAAACTTGAAGAAACGATATTCTGATTTAAAATTATAGTAATAATTACTATCAAATTCTTTTATATAGAATTGTTTATTATCTGAAAGTACCCTTGATGATACAAGTATTTTTCTATATTCTTCGTTATTTTGTATACCTTCAAACTTATATTTTATAATCTTCCCTGCTTTTATTTCAAAAGATACTGCTATTGTAAATATTAGCATTGTTTGAAGTACTCTAAAACTTGTATCAGGATATGCCATATTTACTGTATTATATATTTTTTCAAAGTCATTTAAAGCATGTTTTAATATTCTTAGATTCCTTGTTCCACTTTTCATAAATGTATTTGTAATAATACCTGTATTTCCTCTTAAAAAACGTATAAGATCTTTATTATTTTCATATCTTAACAATATCCCATTTATAATATAGTTAAACTGTGGTGCATATTCAAATGTTTCTCCAATAAGCTTTTCTTTTATTCTTTCATAATCATTTACCTTATCAAAAACTAATTCTGTTTTATCTTTAATTTTCTCTACCAAAGGCTTTTCATCTTTGCTATTATCTAAAAGTTCTCCCTGTTTATCTAATATATATGTAGAGATAAATGTTTTCATTTCTACATTTGTATTTTTAAGTTTTGTAGATAATTCTTTTTCATTACAGATTATTATTGTTTTTATATAGTCATGTTCTACAAACTTATTTATATATCCGAAGTATGTCTATAACATCTACATTTGCTCTTTCTAAATCATCAAAACAAAGAACCTTATCATCTGTACTAAAAAAACTACCATAATCTATCTTGTCCCCACCTTGTTTAAGTCCAAAAATACTTGCCATATCCATACTTGTTTTAGCATATTCTGGTATTTTAGTAACATCATTTTCTCTCATAAATTTTTTTAATGATTTATCCATAAGTTGTGTTGTTTCTAAAAATATTTTTTTTGATATTTCTTCTAAATCTGATATACCATATAGTGACATATATATTGTTGTATATTTTTTCCCATTTAATGTTAAGCTTTCTATTCTTTCCTTAACCTTATTATTCCAAAAATGTGTTTTTCCGGCTTCCCCATTCACCATTTATCATTATTGCATAATCTGTATAATCTGCTCTTACATAATCCAATATACTTTCAATTAGTTCTTCCATATCTTTCCTTTATTCTCTTTTTTCTTTTGTCTTATCATAATCCAAGCATTAATCCTGGATATCCTTTAAATATTTGCTTACCTATTTTAATATTAAGTTCTTCTATAATTTTCATTATATATTCAAAAGCTTTTTCTTCATCTTCATATATATTTGTTCTAAATTCTAACTCTACAAAACTTCCGAAGATTTTCTACAATGTCTATAGATATTATTATATCTTTATACAAATATGATGTCCTAGTTTTTTCTACAACTACAAGCTCTCTTACTTTTAATACATCAAAAATCTCTTTTATAGCCTCTATATCATCAACATTTGTTTCAACTTCTCTACATTTAAATTTAGCATTTTCTCCATCTTCTTTTGCCCAATTCTTATATGTAATACTGTATTTGCTTTTTTCTTCTCTTGTTCTTAACCATTCTGCAACTGGTCTTTTATCTAAAAAATTCCTATCATTTGGTGTAAAATATGTATCTTTTTGTATTTCGTTTTTTTCCACTAATTTTGCATTATTATTTTTCTCTAATTTTTCTAATATTTTAAATAATTCTTCAACATTTAATAATTCAAACTTTGCCTCTATTTCTATTCTTTTCTTCATTATATTACCCCTATTTTTCTTATGTATTTAATTATTTCATCATATCTTTTTCTTCTCTTTTCTAATATATTTTCTTTTCTCTCATTTGATAAATCTTCCTCATATTCTTCTACCAAATTATCAGAAATTATATGTAAGTATGAAAACATTATTCCACTTTTTTCTGCTCCTATTGCCATATTTCCTATTTCTGGATCAACAAACTGAAAATCTCTTTTTACATCTTCTACCCAATATTTAGTTTCTTCTAAAACACTTGCAAGATTATAGTGTTTACCATGTATAATATTATCTCCTTGTATATTCTCAAATACATTTTTCCATCTTATTTCTGTTCCATAAACATTACTTATATCACCTGTTGCTATATAATCATTTGGTGATATTCCTTTTTTTAATGTTCCTAACTTTCCTATATATATTACCTTTTTAACTCCATATTTTCCGTAAAAGCTCTACGATTGCCTTTGATATATCTCCCCAATATGTATGTTTACAACCTAGTAATATCCCGATTTGCACCGTTTTAACATCTTCCATTTAAATTCACCGATTACCAGACCATATTTTATCATCTGAAAGGCTCTCCAATTGTTCTACATAACCTAAAAACACTGTGTCTACTTTAGGAATATCTTTTAAATTTTCTTTTTTTAATTGTTCTAATATTTCTTCATATCCTATATTTTCTACAATAACTTCTTTTTCTACCCTTCTTATATCTAATGCTGTTTTAATAATATTACCATAATGAAATATATAATCTATACCTGGATAACAATTTAAATATGCAATATTTCCGGTTAATTTCTATTGTTGGCCTCTTATAGTTAAATCTCTTGTTCTTTTCTTTTTTTATTTGTTTATCATCCCTTATATATTTTCCTCTTACAATTATTTTTTGTATATCTTTATCATATATCTTATCATTTACTTTTAGTTCAATATATTTTTCTAAAGATTCGCCCATCGAGTGTTCTTCTATTACCTCTTCTCTAGATCTTTTACTCATATTATATATTCTCCTACATATCTCAAATAATCTTTTTTATAATTAATCTTTATCTTCATTTTTTATCATTTGTATATGTAATTCTTTTAATTGTTCTTCAGATATTTTTGATGGTGCATTTACCATTAAATCTCTTGCCTTCTTATTCTTAGGAAATGCTATTACTTCTCTAATGCTTGTTTCTTCTGCTAAAAGCATAACTAGTCTATCAAGTCCTGGTGCCGCTCCTGCATGTGGCATTGCTCCATATTCAAATGCTGTATATAGTGCTTTGAATTTTTCTTGCAAGTCTTCTTTACTATATCCTGCTATTTTAAACACTTTTTCCATCATTTCTATATCATAATTTCTAACCGCTCCAGATGTAACCTCAAATCCATTACATACTGCATCATATTGGTATGCTTTTATACTTAGTGGATCTACATTATCTATATCTTCTTTTGATATTTGTGGCATTGAAAATGGGTTATGTGCAAAGTCTATTTTACCTTCATCATTTAATTCATACATTGGAAAATCTACTATGAAGCAGAATCTGAATGTATCTTTTTCTATTATATCTAGCTCTTGTCCAAGTCTTATTCTTGTTATACCTGCTATTTTTTCTGCCTTTTCTTTTACACTATTTGTGATTATAAACACAGAGTGATTATTATTGTCAAATTCTAATAATCTTTCTTTTGCAATATAGTCCTTATTTCCTACTACTTCTTTAATATTTTCATTTTTTTCTAATATACTATTTTTTAAGTCTTCTGTTACAAACTTAGAAATACCTCCAGATATTTCACCATCTTGTACTTTGTAATAATATATTTGTTCTTCTGTTTCTTTTTTAACTTCTTCTACAATCTTATCATATTCTTTTCTTGTAAGTATTTTAGGTATAACAATACCATATGTATTTTCTTTTATAATTGTAGCATCTTTTCTAATTTCTTCTATTTCTTTTGATATATTTACATTTAAAAGTACATTTCTTAAATCTGGCTTATCTATACCAAAATATTCTAAAGAATCACTATAGCTTATTCTTCTAAATCCTACATTATCTACCTTTTTATCTGTATTTTTACTAAATACATCATAAAGAAGCCCTTCTATAACCTTTAAGACATCTTCTTGTTCTGCAAAACTCATTTCAAAATCTATTTGGTAAAATTCACATGGTGATCTATCTGCTCTAGGATCTTCATCTCTAAAACATGGTGCTATTTGGTAATATTTATCAAAACCTGACATCATAAGTAATTGTTTAAATTGTTGTGGTGCTTGTGGTAATGCATAAAATTCACCTTTGTGTAATCTGCTTGGCACTAAATAGTCTCTTGCTCCTTCTGGTGATGAATTTGCAAATATTGGTGTTTGTATTTCTACAAATCCTAAGCTATCCATATAGTTTCTTACATCTTTCATTATTTTTGATCTAAGTACAATATTTTTATGTATATCACTATTTCTTAAATCCAAAAACCTATATTGTAATCTTAAATCTTCCTTATTATTTCTGTAATCACTATTTATCTCAAATGGTAGATTTACTTTTGCTCTTCCTAAAACTTCTATTTCTTCCCCGTTTATTTCTATATCACCTGTTGGTATATTAGGGTTTTTATTTTCTCTTTCTACAACTTTTCCTTTTACTCTAATTGTACTTTCTGCAGGAACCTTACTATATTTTTCTATTAATTTTTCATCACGAATTACCACTTGTGTTATACCATAATGGTCACGTATGTCTATAAAGGTAAGGCCTCCATAGTTTCTTATCTTTGATACAAATCCTGCTATTGTTACTTCTTCTCCTATGTTTACTATTCTAAGTTCATTACAATTATGTGTTCTGTACATATTTTTCTCCTATTTCATTTTTTCCTATTAGATTATATCATAATCCCTTAATGTTATACATATTTTAATATATTTTTACTACTTTCTTCTACATATTTTTCTATTTCTTTTTTCCTATACACATGTATATATGATGGATGGTATATTGTTATAGTATTATATCCAAGCTCAATAATTTTCTTTTTTAAATGTTTTTCAACAAGTCTCCCAAGAAGTACAACTACTTTAGGTTTTACTATACTTAATTCATATACAAGGTTATCAAGACAGTTTTCTATTTCCAAAATATCTGGATATCTAATCTTACCTTTTTCATTTAAAGGTACACATTTTACCATATTTGACCTATAACATGAAATATTATTATTTTTTTCTATCAATCTTTCTTCTATCATTTTTATCAATTTCCCACTATTTGTATTTTCTGAAAGTGGCATTTCATCTTCTGTTTCTTTCATCTTTGCAGATATCCCTACAAACATTATATCTGATTTTCTAATATTCTCTACTAAAGGTTTCTGATTACATACTATACTACACCTATTACATTTTATTATCTTATTATCACAACCATTATTCTTCAATTTATATTCCTATTTATATACTCTTATTATTTTTCAATATATTTATAACAAATACTTTATTCTTTTACATTTCCTAAATTTAAATATATATAATTATATCATATTATATATATAATTTTTAATATAATATTAAAAAGAAGTGTATATTTAAAATACACTTCTTTTTTCTCTATTCTACTTTTTCAATTACAATTGGTTTATATAAAAATTTTAAAATTGCTGCCCATATTATTAACCAAATAATTGAGCTTATATTTTGTTCTTTTGGGAATATTATCACAATTAATCCTATAAAAGCTATCCATTCTAGAATAATTCTAAATAATATTATTTTAAAATTCTCTTCCACAACATCAAACGTTTTAGTATCTGATAATGTTAAAAAAATCACATAGATCCAAAACACTCTAATATCCACTTTGTATAAATACATTATACTTAGTGTTATTATAACCCTTACATCATAATTAGTAGAACCCAAAAATTTTATCGTTTTCTTCATTTTTATCACCTCCTTAAAGAGTTAATTAACTCCTTAATGTTATACATCAATGTAATTATTATACCATTTTTTTATATTTTGTAAAGTGAATTTAAAATATTTAATATAAACTATGTAGGTTTGTCAAACATATGAGACACTCCCTTATGTTAAAAGGCTTTATAGCCA
>ERZ772827.1883-NODE-1883-length-10478-cov-6.968531_pt1 | contig 10478 bp, 7 predicted proteins | sample MGYA00580850_ERZ772827 | MGnify/ENA primary metagenome ERZ772827 (study PRJEB29015, sample SAMEA2737950) | human oral metagenome | biome: human oral; feature: human-associated habitat; material: dental | place: China | collected 2145 ...
ACGGCGGCCAGGCCGCCCCTGTGTCCGCCGACGAGTTCAAGGCTGCCGCGGCCGGTCTGAAGGGGTAAGGGCGCCCACGGGGTAAGGGCGCCCAAGGCGCTGCTCCTGGCGTGGGCCGCCGACATCCCTCACCGCACCGTTGTGAGGGTGTCGCGAGGTGCTGCTCCGGGTGTGGGGCGTCGATGTCCCAGGCGGCCCGTACCGCACGGTAGGTCTCTTCGCCTGTCACCTCGCCGCGGTGGTCGCGAGGACCCGGCCTGGCGCCCCGGCTACCCCGCCCAGATCCCCATACCTCGCCGGTGATTGCGGGGACTCGGCACTTTAGGCGTACCTTAACGCGCACACTAGGGTGGTCGTTGGGAGGACCTGTGGCCCCGAGGACTTGTGGCCCCGCCCACCGGTTCCGCGGAGCGGGCCGCCTCGCCGGTGGTCGCGGGGGACCCGTCGCCGGGTCGTCGATGAACGCTACCTTAAGCAGGTGAACGCCGTTTTGAGGAGGTAAGCGCTATCTCGGGGACGTGGAAGCCGTTTCAGAGAGATGAACGCCATCGCAGGAATATGAACGCCGTCTAGGTGCGCGTTTACCTCCCTGAAATGGCGTTCACCCATCCAAAGTAGCGTTCATCCGCCCAAGACGGCGTTCACCTGCCTAAGACGGCGTTTTACAGCGGCGGCCAGCAGCCCCAGGCGGCGGGGTGGGTGGTCTGGTGTGGTTGTCGGGTTTCTGTGCGGGGTGTGTCCGGTGGTCCGCACAGCGCGGACTGCCGAGCACGTCACCTGACAACCCCGGAAGCCACACCCAGGCCACTCACCCCACCCCGGACAACCCCGGAGTAGGGGGCGGTGACGGAGATCATTCCGTCGAGCACCCACCCCACTCCGGACAATCCCGGAAGCCGTGCTCCACTCCGCCCTGAGACACCCTCATCAGCCCAGGCACCTCCCGCAGCCGTCTTCTAGGTCTTCTGGGAAGGTGAGAGCAACTGCCGACAACGGGCCGTTTAGGACGGGGACTTGGTGGAGGCCACGCAGCCGTTGGGGGCGATGAGGGACTCGCCTGCCGCCAGGACCCGCATGGCGTCGTCGCTCAGGATCGACGAGTTGTACTCACTGCCCAGGACCACCGAGATCGTCGTGTCAGTGGGGTCAGCCGTCGCGTCGATCTGGACGGTGACATTGCCGGTGAAGGCGCGGGCCATGGTGTAGGCGTTGACCAGCCCGGCGTTGGAGGCGGTAATGAGGATGTCGCCGTCGTAGGAGCCCTGCGGCCAGTTCGTGGTGTTGGCCACGGTCACCCCGGCGGACGAGAGCGTCTTGGCGACGTCACCGGCCAGGCCAGCGGTCTCGCTGCCGTTGTAGACGTTGGCGGTAATGCTGGAGAGCTCCACGCTCACCGCGCCGCTGGGCGGGCAGACCGGGGGCGTCGCGGGGTCCTTGGGCGTGGCGCTGGAGAAGCCCGGCTCGTAGAGGACCGGGACGACGCCGGACCACATGCCCATGGCCAGGACCGCCACCAGGGCCATGCCAGCCAGGAGGGATCCGATGACAATGGTCTGGCGGCGCTGCATACGACGGCGGTAGGCAACTCGAGGGTCCACGGGGGTGCTCACACCCCCACAGTAGTGTCTTGGCCTACGGTCTGAAACACTTTCGGGACGGGACGCGGCGGGTGTCGGGCACAGGGCGCGCGTCACAGGTGCGGGGATGCCGGTAGCGGGGGGTGCGCCGTCGGCGACGTACCTTCGTTACGGGAGACGTACTGTAGAGGCCGTCTAGGGTACGTCCCCTATGACTAGGGTACGTCTTCCGTCACTAAGGTACGTTCGAGGCGCGGGGAGCAGCCGGCGCGGTGCGTACGCCCCCGTGGCTTACGGTACGTTCCCGGCGGCAGGCGGGAAGGCAGCGGCCTGCGCCAGACGGGGCCGGCTCCCTCGCTGCACCCACCAGCCCCGGCCGGGGCGCAGGCGCTCGGGGCGCACCCCCGGTAGGCTGCCCTCCCCGCGCTCCCCGTCCATGAGGAAGCTGGTGGCGCCGCCGTCGCGCAGGGCCTGGAGGACCTGGTCGTAGACGGCCTGCGTCCCCGCCGCCGGGCGGCTCACCACCACGCTGAGCCGCAGCTCGCGCGAGGAGGGCAGGTAGGTTGCCAACGGTCCCAGGGGCCCGCGCCCCCCGGAGGCGACGGCGTCGTAGTCATCGACCACGAGCACGATCTGCGGCCCGGCGACCGGCCGCCCCTGCCCCAGGGCGCCAGCCCGCCGCTCCAGCTCGGAGGCGATCGAGGAGGACAGCGCGACCGCCGTCGTCTCGGAGGTGGCGTGCCCCCCCAGGTACTCCTCCGGGCAGGCGGACACTACGCTATGGCTTACGTCATAGAGGGCGATGACGAGCTCGTCGGGCCGACGGCGCTCCACCAGCCCCCTGACCACGCCCCGCAGCACCGTGGACTTCCCGCACCCGGCGTCCCCGAGCACCAGCAGGTGGGGGTCGCGGTGGCCCAGGTCCAGGAGCACCTCCTCCAGGGTGTCCTGGAACAAGCCCAGGGGAAGGCGGTCGGGCTGGGCAAGGGGGCCGGACAGGCTCGTGGGGTCGATGACGTCGGGCAGGACCCGCACCGGGGCGGGGCGGGGTCCCTTCCAGGAGGCGGCCATCTCCGAGGCGAGGGCCTCCAGGGCGTCACCCACGTCCCCGCCCGCGGCGCCAACGGTACCCACAGCGCCAACGGCACCGGGCCCGCTGCCCGCACCGCCGGGCCGCCTCCCGCAGCACCCGCGCCGCCAATGCCGCCCGCGCCTCCCGTACCACCCGCGGCGCCGGCCCGCGTGCCCCCGGTCCCCACGGACTCCACCGGCAGGGACACCTGGGCGAACAGCTGGTCGGGCAGCAGCGCCCGGCCCGGCGTGCCCGCCCTCAGGGTCGCCGACAGCCTCCCGGAGACCGCCGAGTCGGCCGGGTCGGTCAGGCGCAGCTCCAGCCACGTCCCCACCAGGGGGTGCTGGGAGACGCGCAGCTCGTTGCTGCGTGTCATGGTCGCCACCACGTGGACCCCCAGGCCCCCGCCCCGGCGCAGCAGCTCGTCGAGCGGCCCCTCCAGCTCCTCGAAGTCCGCCCTCAGCCGCCCGACGCCGTCGACCAGGAGCACAATGTCGGCGCTGGCCAGCTCGGGTATCCGCCCGGCGGCGTGCTCGGAGCGCAGCATCTCCAGGGAGTCAATGTGGTGGCGGGCGAAGGCGCGCTCACGGGCATCGAGCGTGCCCACCACCTCGTCCATGACCCGCCGCATCCGGCCGCGGTCTCCCCGGGTGGCCACCCCGCCCACGTTGGGCAGGGTGCTCAGGCGCGCCAGGGACCCCCCGGTGGCGTCCAGGCCGTAGAAGGCCAGGCGGGCGGGGCTGGTGGTCAGCGCCGCCGAGGTCGCCAGCGTCCACAGCAGGGTGGTGCGCCCGCTGCGGGGGGCGCCCACCACCGCCACGTGCCCGCCCCCGACGCCCAGGTCCAGCAGCCACGGCTCCTGACGGTGACGGGTGGGGTCGTCGCTCAGGCCAATGGGGACGGTAGGCCGCAACCCCGCCGCCCACGGGGCCCCCGCCGTCTCCGGGGCCCGCACGACGCCGTCGGAGCGCACCAGCGGCGCGCCGTAGACCTGGGGCAGGCACAGGCGGCGCGGTAACGGGGGCAGCCACACGGGCGCCACCGCCGTCCCCCGTCCCCGCAGCCGGCGCACCACCGTGTCCACCACGCTCACCCGGGCGCCCCGGCCCCGCCGGGCGGGTGCGGTGCCGATGGGCCCGGGCGCCGCGGACAGGCCGTTGTAGGCGCCCAGCAGCGCGGGCCCGCAGCGGCTGGCCTCCGCGGGCTGGGGCAGATCTTCCTCCAGGTTCCCCACGGGGCCCGAGACGTAGCCGGAGCGGAACCGGGTGTACACCGAGGTGTCGACCTTCAGGTAGCCGAACCCGGGGGCGGCGGGCAGGTGGAAGGCGTCGTCCGTGCCCAGGACGGCGCGGGACTCGGCCTCGGTGAAGGTCCGCAGGCAGATCCGGTAGGACAGGTAGGCCTCCAGCCCCCGCAGCCGGTCGGCCTCGAACCTCTGGGAGGACAGCAGCAGGTGGACCCCCACGGAGCGGCCGATCCGCCCGATCGCCAGCAGGAGGTCCACGAAGTCGGGGTTGACGGCCACCAGGTCGCTGAACTCGTCAATGACGATCAGCAGGTGGGGCATGGGGGGCATGCCCGCCTCCTCCGCCCTCAGCCTGCGGTAGCGGGTGATGTCCGGGCAGTTCCCGGCGTCGCGCAGCTGCTCCTGACGGCGGATCACCTCCCCCACGATCGCGGCCCGGGCCCGTTCCACCAGGGCCGCGTCCTTGCCCAGGTTGTCAATGAGCCCCGCCACGTGGGGCAGGGAGGCGAAGGGCGCGAAGGTGGCCCCGCCCTTGTAGTCCATGAGGACCATGGACAGGTCCTCCGGGGGGTGGGTGGCGGCCAGCGCCGTCACCAGGGTACGCAGCATCTCGGACTTGCCCGAGCCGGTGGCCCCCACGCACAGGCCGTGGGGACCCACCCCCAGCTGCGCGGACTCCTTGAGGTCCAGGTAGACCGGGGCCCCGGAGTCGTCACTGCCCACGGGGACCCGCAGGAAGTCCCGCAGGGGGCGGGGCGCCCAGCTGGTAGCGGTGTCAATGCCGCCGGGGTCGCCGACCTCCAGCAGGTCGCCGACGGCGGCCTCCTGCCCGCCCGGACCCTGCCCGTCCCCCGAGGTACCCAGCCAGAAGGGGGCGAGCGCCCGGGCCACGCCCTCGGCCAGGGCGGGGCCCGTCCGGTCGGGACGGCACAGCGCCTTGACGGGGCAGCAGGCCCGCCCCGGCCCGCCGCCGCCCCGGGGCCGCAGGTCCTCAATGAGGACGTCGCCGTCCGCGCGCACCGTCAGGCGCACCCCCAGGCCCGGGGGCTCGTGGCGCCGGTCGGTCACCAGGTGGATGACGGTGGCGCCCACGTCGGCCGGGGTCAGCGTGGCCTCGGGCAGGGGAAGGGGCAGGGCGTCACCGTGGTCCTCGCTGACCACTACCAGGCGCGGTCCGGGGAAGGCCGGCTGGCCGGGCAGCCGGGTGCGGCAGACCGTGGTGGTCTCGGCCGCCTCCCGCAGCTCGGCGCCCAGCAGCCCGGCCAGCTCCCTCACCGAGGGGGCCACCCGGCGTCGGAAGACCGGGCCGTCCAGCTCGGTGCGCATCCTGAGGTGGGGCAGGCGCGACACGCAGTCCCAGGCCTGCTCCCGCTCCTGGGGGAAGACCAGGGCCAGGTGGAGATCCTCGGGGGCGTGGAGGACCGCCGCCTGGGTGACAAGGGCCCGTGCTAGTGCCGTGGTCGCCTCCCGCGGCCCCACCACCGCCACCTCCCCGGCGCAGTCGAGGTCCAGGGTGGCGGGCAGGTCCGGCTGGAGGGCGTGGCGGCCGGCCAGGACCTGCGCCTCGAGGACGAGCATGGGGTCCAGCTCGGCGGGCAGGGTCCGGGGCATGGACACCAGGGGGTTGGCGGCCTCCGCGGTACCCACGCGGACCTGCAGGAAGTCGGGGTCGTGGCGGCGTCGCTCCCAGCGGCGGGCCCGGGAGGTGGCCCACACGGCCAGGGCGGTGGGCTCGGGGTGAGTCGCGAAGGCCTGGCGCCGCAGCTCCCGGCCGACCTCGCTGGCCTGGTGGTCGATCTCGTCGAGGGCCTCCAGGTAGCGTTCGCGGCGGTTGTGGCGCTCCTGGCCCTGCCCGGCCCGGCGGGAGAGCTGGGCGGCCAGCACCCCCAGCACCGTCAGGGCCATGACGAAGGCCCCCAGCAGCGCGAACACCGGCTTGGAACGCAGCACGGTCATCATGACCAGGGCGCTGGCGGCCCCCACCAGGAGGACGAGCATCTGGAAGGGGACGCTCTGACGGGTGCCGGTCTCCCTCAGGGGCGGAGGGGGCGGGATCTCCAGGGGCGGCGGCGCGCTCACCGGGAGGGTCGTCCGGCCCGGGCGGGTCACGGTGCGGATCATAGGGCCTCCCGGTACGGGGTGGTCCTGCTCCCCGGTGCTGGGACGGCCGGGTCCCGGTGGGTGACCCGGCGGGCGCAGGAGGCCACGACGTCGGCGGCCAGGTGGGTCATGTCACGCGCCGCCCGCGGCCCCACCAGCCCCGGGGGCGTCGTGCGTCCCGTGGCCGCGCCCTCCAGGCGCCTGTCGAAGGCGATCATGTGCTCCCCGGGCGCCAGCGGCGGGACGAGCGGGTTCGCGGTGGTGGCCACCACCACGTGGAGGACGTGGGCGGGGCAGGGGGTGCCCGCCAGCCCGGAGCGCAGGCCGTCGGCACGCTGCCGCCCGCGCTCGACGTCCTCGCGGCGCGCGGGGCAGACCAGCACCACGACGTCGTGGACCAGGGCCATGGCCCCTAGCGTGGCCAGGGGGAGGGGGTCGGTCTCGGTCAGGACGAGGTCGAAGAACCGGGCCAGGGCGCGCCGGGCGCCGGTCCACTGCGCCGTCGCGGTCTCGGTGCCGTTCAGCGGCGGCAGGCGCAGGCAGGACATGAGGCCGTCGGGGCCGGTGCCGGCCAGCTCGCGCGCCTGGGCGGTGGTACCCACGCGGGGTACGCCCCGGGGCCAGGTGTCCGGGTCCCCGGGCGGGTCGTCGTCCGGGTCCGGCACCCGGGGCGTACCGGCGGCTCCCGAGCCTGGCGGGGGCCAGGTGCGCGAGCCCCTCACCCGGTCGGCGGCGCTGCGGGGCCCTGAGGAGCCTGAGAGCAGGAGCGCCGGCAGCCCCCGGGCACGTGAGATGATCGCCGTCAGCTGGAGCGCCAGGGTGGTGGCCCCGCAGCCCCGCCCCAGGGGGGCCACCAGGACCCGGCACGGCAGGGGCAGGGGGGTGCGCAGCGCGACGGCGTCCTGCTGGGCCTCTCGCCGTCCCCGGGCCGCACCGGTCAGCAGGATGCTGGCCAGGCAGGGGTGCTCGGAGGCCTTGGACGTGGCAATGAGGCCGCTCATGAGAACAGGCCCAGGAGGTAGGTGAAGACCCCTGCCAGGCCGCACAGCAGCGGGACGGTGGCCACCATGGTCAGGGACTCCAGGAGGTCGCACCCCTGGCCCAGGCGGATCCGTACCCGCGCCGTCGGCCGGTAGAGGGCCGAGAGGGCCAGGAGCACCACGAGCCCCGCCAGCACGAGCACGCGGGTGGTCAGGGCGGGGACGGCGGAGAGCAGCAGCAGGAGGGGCGCCATGGCGCACACCCACATGGTGGCGACCTCGACGCGCAGGGGGAAGGCGCGGCTGCGCAGCAGCAGCAGGGCCGCCAGCGTCCCCGCCAGGGCGCGGGCCCAGGTGCTCGGCAGGCAGGCCAGGTCGGAGGCGGCCCAGGCGATGGCGACCGTCAGGAGCACGCAGGCGACCATCATGGAGTCGTGGGCGGCCACCAGGCTGCGCTGGACCCGTTCGCGCCGGGGCCGGGTGCCCGCCAGGACGTCGTGGTCCAGGCGGGAGAGCCCCGACAGGAGCAGGGCCATCCAGGGCAGCGCCCCGAGCAGGGCGGCCGCCGTCACCCCGAACACCCCGCGGGCCAGCATATTGCCGGGGGCCAGGGCGGAGGCCACGATCCACAGGACCTCCAGGCCCAGCCCGAGCGCGCCCCCGGCGGCCCACCCGGGACGCCCGCGGCCGAGGGCGTAGACGGCCCCGGCGGCCAGGAGCGCCCCGAGCACGGTCCTGGCGTCCCGGGGAGCGGCCCCCGGGCTGGCGCACTTCCAGGCCAGGGGCAGCAGCCACCCCAGGCCGCTCCACGACAGCAGGGTGGCGAACCCCTGGGCGCGCCGTCCCAGCGCCCGGTGGGCCCCGGCCCCCAGGGCCACCGCCGCCAGGCCCGGCAGGACCAGGACCAGGGTGCTCCAGGACTCGCTCAGCCGCTCGACGCACATCCAGGCCGTGGCGGCGGTCAGGACGGCGGTGACCAGGCTGTAGCAGGTGATCCGGTCGGCCTCGGTGCGCCACCCCGGGTGGGACTCCGAGGCGTCGGCCAGGGCGTTGCTGACATCCGTCACCTCAGTGGGCGGGGGCACGTCGTCGTCGGCGACCACGCGGATCACCTCGCCGTCCAGGACGTCCTGGGTCTCCAGGTCCTGCTCCAGGTCGATGACGTCCCCGTCCCAGCGGACCAGGGACAGGGGGCCGCCGGTCGGCTCGGTGTCCGCCCCCAGGAGGTGCAGGAGCCCAGGGAGGAAGGTGCCGACGGCCTCGTCGGAGGGCAGGACGGCCTCGGCACGGGAGCTAGGGGTGACCATGGTCACGCGCGTGTAGTGGATCATCGCTTCTCCTTGGGGGCCGCGGTCGACGCCGGGGAGGTGGAGGCGCGGGGCGTAGGGGCACGCGAGGCGGTGCCTGGGGCCGGGGGCACGGCGGAGGCGGCCGCGGTGGGGGGTGCCTCTGCCGCGGGCTGGGCCGGGGCGTTGGGCGCCTCCGCGGCGGCCGTCTCGGCAGTGCCCGGGTGCTGGGGCGGCGGGTCCAGGTCCGCGGCCATGAAGGAGTAGCCCACGCAGGCCGCGCTCAGCCCGGCGGCGGCGACCAGGGAGGCGACCAGGAGCGGCAGGGAGCGCCTGACCGGTACCGGCTGGTGGCCGTACTGGAGCGCCTGCATGAGCCGCCTGGTGTGGAGGCGGGCGGAGTCCAGGACGGCGGAGTCGTTCTCATGCGCCACGGCGGGCTCCCGGTGCGGGGGCGTGGCGGGGGCGCCGGGAGCCCGTGAGGGCGCGCGGGGTGCTGGCGGCAGGGCGGGCTCCGTCGGCCCGCCCGTGGCGCAGGGGGTAGGTGGGCACGCCTCACTCCTCGGTCAGGGAGAGCTGGTAGCCGCCCAGGGAGATGACGCTGGGCAGGGGCGTGGCTACCGGCTGGTGGGCGGTGCAGGGGTAGGTCCTGCCGTCGCGCATGCGGATGGTGGTGCCCTTGGCTGAGCCGAGGTCGGTGACCACGAGCAGGTGGTTGTGGATATTGAGCATCGCGTGCTCCTTGGAGGCCGACTCGCTGGTGTCGGGCACGGTGAGCAGCGCGGTGTCCGCGCCCCCGGAGCGTCGCCGTAGCGCCCGGCCCAGGATCGTGGGGCGCGTAATGACCGCCTGCCAGCCGTTGTCGTCGACCATGCGGATTCTCCACTCGGCAGGTGTGGGGGCCGGCGGCATGACGGGCTCGGCGGGCTCGGGGGTGGCGGCGTGACGGGCTGGCGACTGGGCACGTGAGCGCGAGCGCGACGCGGGTGGCTGGGCGTGCCGGCTGGCGGCGGGCGACGTCGGGGCGGGTAGCGACGTCAGGGTGGACTGCGGGTCTGGGCGTGGCAGCGAGGCCGTCGAGGGGGACAGGCCCGCCCGGCGGGTGGCCGGTAGCGACAGCGAGGGGGCCGGGGCGTTCGGTGACATCGTGGGTGAGGGGGTCCGGGTCGTGGGCGACGCCGGGAGCGGGGAGGGCGACGTCGGAGTGGGCAGGGCCAGCGGCTCCATCCGTACGGATGTCGCGGCGGGGTCCTCCCGGGGCGGGCGGCGCAGCGTGTCCACGTCCGCGGTGGCGCGTGCGCGCGGACCGGCCTCGGACAGGAGGGCGCGGGTGGAGCGCCGGGGTACGGAGGGTGAGGACGTCGCCGGGGAGGAGGGTGACGCCGGGGCCGCGCTGGGCGGCGCCGACGCGGCCGGTGGCGGGGGCGAGCTCGGCGGGGGCGGTTTCTTGCCAGCGGTGGATGCGGTCGGTGAGGGGCATGGGGTTCTTTTAGAGTAATGGGCTGATAAGGCGCACGCAGCGTTCGATGAAGCGCTGCACGCCGCGACGCTGTTGCCATATTTTCAGCTCCACCGCTTCGCTTTCTTTGAGGTAGCCGTCGAGCAGGGCGCTGATGGCGGCGACGGTTTCTGGGGTATAGACGGCGAGGCTGAGTTCGAGGTTGAGGTAGAAGCTGCGCATGTCCATGTTTACTGTGCCGAAGAGGGCGAAGCGGTCGTCGATGACCACCGCTTTGGTGTGCAGCAGGCCGCCGCCGTACATTTTTAGGCGCACGCCCGCATCCAGCAGCGGCTGGTAGTAGGCGCGGCTGGCGTAGCGCACCAGGCGCGAATCGACGCGGCGCGGCAGGATGAGTTCGACTTCGACGCCCCGGCGCGCGGTGATAATCAGCGTGTTCAGCAGCGCTTCGTCCGGCACGAAGTAGGGCGTGCTGATGACGACGCGCGTTTGTGCGACGTTAAGCGCGTTGCAGAGGACGTCATAGACGAGCGCGGTGTCGCTGCCCGGCTGCGAGGGGATGACTTGCAGCAGCGTGCCGCCCGCCGTTTCTTGTGCCAGCCGTGGCGGCATTTCGTCGATGTAGCCGGTTAGCCGCTCTAGCGTCGCCATCAGGTTGTGGTCGTTTTCTACCGCCCAGTCGCCGTAGAACATCGCCGCCAGTTCTTGCGCGATGACGCCTTCGCAGCGCATCACTGCATCGACCCATTCGCCGACGC
>ERZ772827.1887-NODE-1887-length-10471-cov-2.905050_pt1 | contig 10471 bp, 2 predicted proteins | sample MGYA00580850_ERZ772827 | MGnify/ENA primary metagenome ERZ772827 (study PRJEB29015, sample SAMEA2737950) | human oral metagenome | biome: human oral; feature: human-associated habitat; material: dental | place: China | collected 2145 ...
CTGACCGACTCCGGGTCGCCCATCATTATCGACATCAAGGAATCCGCGAAGAACGGCATGGGCCCCCACGGCATGCTCATCGGCGCCACCGGATCGGGCAAGTCCGAGGTGCTGCGGACCATGGTGCTGGCCATGGCCCTCACCCACGACCCGGTCCAGTTGAACTTCGTCCTCGTCGACTTCAAGGGTGGCGCCACCTTCGCGGGCATGGACACGATGCCCCACGTCTCCGCCATGATCTCGAACCTGGAGGAGGAGTCCTTCCTGGTGGCGCGCATGGAGGAGGCCCTCCAGGGCGAGATGAGCCGGCGCCAGGAGCTGCTGCGCGCCGCGGGCAACTTCGCCAAGGTCGAGGAGTACGAGAACGCCCGGAGGGCGGGCAAGCACGACGGGCCCCCGCTGCCGGCCCTGTTCGTCATCATCGACGAGTTCTCGGAGCTGCTGGTCGCCCACCCGAACTTCATCAAGGTCTTCGAGGCCATCGGGCGTCTGGGCAGGTCCTTGTCCGTCCACCTGCTCTTCGCCTCGCAGCGCATCGACACGAAGGCCGGCGACCTCATGTCGCACATCTCCTACCGTATCGGCCTGAAGACCTTCTCCGCTGGCGAGTCCCGTTCCATCATCGGCTCCGACGTCGCCTTCAAACTGCCGCCGCTGCCCGGTTCGGGCTACTTGCTGGCCGGCGGCGAGGACCTGGTCCGCTTCCGCGCCTCCTACGTGGCCGCCCCTCCCCCCGAGAGCGCGAAAGCCGTTGACGCGGACTCGGACGAGGAGGAGGCCATCCGGCACATCCTGCCGTTCTCGGCGGACCGCGTCGAGCCCGACGAGGCCATCGTGATCGAGGAAGGGCTGCTCCCCGCCCCCCACCACGGCGCCCAGGCGCTGCGGAGGGGAGGGGAGGTGCCGCCCCCGCCGCCGGGAGCCGTCGGCGCGCCGACGGGCGCGGAGCCGGTCGGGGCCGAAGAGGAGGAGCCCGATTTCTCCCAGTACGCGGACATGAGCCAGCTCGACATCGCTGTGAAGCGGATGGAGGGGCACGGCCTGGCCGCGCACAAGATCTGGCTGGAGCCCCTGGACACCCCGCCGACGCTGGACATGCTCTTCGGGGACCTGGCGGTCGATCCGCGCTTCGGGCTGGTCTCCGCGTCGTGGCGCGAGAAGGGGCCCCTGCGCGTTCCCATGGGCATGGTGGACCTGCCGCGCCAGCAGAAGCAGGAGACCCTCGAGTACGACTTCTCGGGCGCGAAGGGCCACGGCATCGTCGTGGGGAGCCCCATGACGGGGAAGTCCACCGCCCTGCGCAGCCTGGTCATGTCCCTCGCCCTGACCGCCTCGCCCCTGGAGATCCAGTTCTACGTCATGGACTTCGGCGGCACCTTCTCGTCGATGCGGAACCTGCCCCACATCGCCGGAATCGCCTCGCGCGGGGACACCGAGCGCGCGACCCGCATGCTCGCCGAGATCGAGGCCATCCTGTTCGACCGCGAGATCTACTTCCGCAAGAACGGCATCGACACGATGGCCGACTACCGGCGCATGCGGGCGGCGGGGAAAGCCGATGACGGCTACGGCGACGTGTTCGTCATCCTGGACGGCTGGGTCACTTTGAAGGAGGAGTTCGACGGCGAGGACAGGCGCCTGGGGCGGATGATGGAGAGGGCGCTCAACTACGGCGTCCACCTCATCGTCGGCACGGGGCGCTGGCTCGATCTGCGCATGGACATCCAGCCGCTCTTCGGCACCAAGATCGAGTTGCGCGTCGATGACGAGTCGGCTTCCATCATCGACCGCCAGGCGAAGAAGAACGTCCCCTTGGACCGGCCCGGGCGGGGCCTGGACATGGACGCCCACCAGATGCTGCTCACCCTGCCGCGCATCGACGGGGAGCGGGATCCTGAGACGCTCAGCGAGGGGGTCCGCAAGGCGATCGCCGACATCCACGCCGCGGCGCGCGGCATGCACGCCCCGCGCTTGCGCCTCCTGCCCGAGAGGATCACCGTGCCCGAGCTGCTCTCCGCCATCCCGGAACTGGGGCGGCCCATGCGCGAGCTCGAGGCCGAGTACACCAAGGCGCTGGAGGCGGAGGCCGCGGCCGCCCGGGCGAACGCGCCGGAGGGCGCCGAGGTGCCCGAGGCCCCGATCGAGAAGCCCCCAGTGCCGCTGCACGACAAATGCCTGGTCCTGGGAGTCGAGGAGCGGAGGCTCGGCCCCCTGGTCTTCGATCCGCTCAAAGAGCAGAACCTCTTCCTGGTGGGCGACGGTGAGTCCGGCAGGAGCTCCTTCATCCGGCTGGTGGCCCATGAGATCATGCGGACCAACACGCCCAAGGAGGCGAAGCTCATCGTCGTCGATCCAAGGCGCTCCCTCCTGGGCGAGATCCCCGAGGAGTACCTGGTCGCGTACCTGACGATGAACGACGACATCGAGAACGAGCTCAGGGCGATCGCGTCGGCCATCGTCGAGAAGCGCGCGCCGGGCAAGGACGTCACGGTGGCGCAGCTGCGCGAGCGCTCGTGGTGGTCGGGCCCGGAGCTGTGGCTGCTCGCCGATGACGAGGACATGCTGATGGGCGGCATGAACAACAAGCTCCAACCGATCGACGGGCTGCTCTCCCAGGCGCGCGACGTGGGGCTGCATGTGGTGGCGGCCCGGCGCACGGGCGGCGGGATGATGAGCGACCGCTTCATCTCCAAGGTGCGCGAAATGGGCGCCACGGGCCTCATCCTGTCGGGCAGCCCCGACGACGGGCCGGTCATCGGCCGTGTCAAGGCGGTCCCGTCCCGCCCGGGGCGCGCCCAGGTGGTCACCCGCAACGCGGGCGTGTACCGCGCCCAGCTGGCGTGGCAGCCTACCTCGGAGTAGGCCGGCGGGTGTCCTCTCCCGTTAGAATCAGTACAGGAACGACCGACCAGTGAAAGGGGCGGCACGATGGGGACACATGTGAACCGACTGGGGGGTGCCCTCGTCGCGGCAGTGCTGGCGTGCGCGTTGGCCGCGTGCGGGCAGCTCGGCGGGGGCGCTTCCTCCAACAAGCCCCTCGACCAGCTCCAGAACCTCGGGGCCGGGACGAAGGCGGACTACCAGAGCCGCATGGACCAGGCCTCGGAGGCGGACAAGCAGAAGATCCTCACCGAGGCGAACCAGGTCGATGCCGTGGTCGGCGCCGAACTGGTCCTCGACGACCCCTCCGCGAAGGGGGGGAAGTTCCAGCTCAAGGACGATAAGACGGTCGTCATGGACCAGAGCATCGCCCCCCTGATGTCCAACGCCACCAACTGGCGGGTCGGGGACCGCTCCATCGACCTGTGCACGGACGCCGACTGTGAGTACTACTCGTCATGGACTGTCACCCCGAAGACCGGGTCGGGCGGCTCCCTCAGCGGCTACACGCTGACGCTGCTCATCGAGAACGAGGCGGAGGCCGCCAACGTCAATGTGACCAGGGAGTTCACCCTGGGCAAGTGAGGCCCGCGCGCGGGCGGCGCGGGCCGTCCCGTGCCCCGCCCGAAGGCCTCCTCGTCCCCCGGGCCGAGCCCCTGTGCGGCCGGGCCCGGCCGCTGGTGCCGTCAATGGCGGGCGCAACAGGCCCCCGCCCTCGGATCCCACCTGGTGAGACAATTCATTATTTGATTACTTTCACTTCCGTTGTGGCTGGTGATCGGGGCGAAAGTCCGCCTCGGGGGCGCGCCCGCTCCGGCATGATGGGCAGTGGTCGGATTTGTCGAATGGCAGTGGGACCCCGCGTTAATTAGTGTGTACCCCGGCCCGAAACGCTTACCTGGCAACTCTCTATGGAGTAACGACTCGTGCGACACTAGGGAGACGGGCCTGAAATCCGACCAGCGGCACGTGATGAAAGGTGGGGATGCGCTGTGAGAGGCATGAAGCGCCGGATGCCTGCGCTGTTCGTCATCACTGTGGTGCTGTTCGTGTCGGTCCTTGGTCTTTTGTACAAGGGTATGGAGGTCACCCACGTCGATGTGGACGACGGCGGCATCTGGGTCATCGACAAATCCAAACAGATGGTCGGCCATCTCAACTACGACGCCCGCGTCCTCGACGGCGCCCTGAGGGCGGAGTCCGCGAACTTCGACATCGGGCAGGCCGGCGAGACGGTCACTATGACGGACCGGGCGACCTCGACGATCGCCCCCATCAACGTCACCGCCGTGGCGCTCGGCTCGGCGACCCCGCTCCCCTCGGGGGCGGTCGCCACACAGGGCGGGGACACCCTCGGCGTCTACAATCCCGCCGAGGGGACCTTCTGGGTGACCAGCGCGAAGGGCCCAGTCGCCGCGGACCTGGGGGACGGGGCCGCGCTCGACAGCGGCGAGGGCGCGGGGGCCTCGACGGTGGCCGTCGACGGCACCGCGTTCTCCCTCAGCGCCTCGGACGGCACTCTGGTCACAGTCGCACCAAAAGGAACCGTCCAGTCGGTCAATAAGTCCCGGATCAAGGGGATCGACCCCGCCGCGACCCTCGCGATGACGGCGGTCGGCAATCATCCGGTCGCATTCGATACCACGGGCAATATTCTGTACTTGCCGAACGGTCAGGCGTACAGCCTCACCGACTACGGCATCGCGCCCGGCGCCGTGCTCCAACAGCCCGGCGCCGACGCGGACTCCGTCTACCTGGCCACCCCCACGAGCCTCGTCGGAGTGCCCCTCAAAGGCGGGGAGCCCTCCGTCGTCGACACGGGCGCCAGCGGGAGCCCCGCCGCCCCCGTGTGGCACATGGGCTGCGCCTACGGCGCCTGGTCCGGCAGCGGCGCCTACCTGCGCTCGTGCGCCGATCCCAGCAAGGACACCAACGACGTCGTCGACACCCTCAAATCCGCTCGCGAAGTCGTCTTCCGCACCAACCGCTCCGCCATCGTCCTCAACGACGTGGCCCTCGGATCCGTGTGGCTGCCCGACGAGAACATGACCATCGTCGACAACTGGGACGAAGTCGAGCAGCAGCTCGCCGAGTCCGAGGAGGAGGAGCAGACCACCGACCTCATCGACGAAGTCGAAGACCCCGAGCGCAAGGAGCAGAACACCCCGCCCGACGCCGAGGACGACGAGTTCGGCGTCCGCCCCGGGCGCTCCACCCTGCTGACCGTCCTGGACAACGACTCCGACTCCGACGGCGACGTCCTCACCGCCCGCGCGACCTCCAGCCCCGGCTTCGGGACGGTCGTCTCCACGCGGGGAGGGCGCGCCCTCCAGATCACCGATGTCGCCGACTCGCAGACGGGGTCCACCAGTTTCACCTACGAGGCCTCGGACGGGCAGGACACCGACTCCGCCACCGTCCGCGTCTCCGTCCACCCGTGGAGCGAGAACGCCGCGCCCGAGCAGAGGACCGTCCCCACCGTCAAGATCGGGCAGGGCGCGCAGATCCAGTACAACGTCCTGGGCGACTGGCGCGACCCCGACGGCGACCAGGTCTTCCTCCAGGACGCCCAGGCCCCCGAGGGCCTCTCCGTCCAATTCGCCGAGGACGGCACCCTGCAGATCCGCGAGCTCGGCGCGGGGGCCGGTCCCAAGACCGTGGACCTCACCGTCTCCGACGGGCGCGCGCAGGGCAAAGGAACGCTCAAGGTCGACGTGCAGGAGCCTGGCAACCAGGCCCCGTCGGCCAACGCCGACTTCTACGTGGCGCGCGAGGGCGAGACCATCACCCTGGACCCGCTGGCCAACGACACCGACCCCAACGGCGATCCCCTGCGGCTCGTCGGGATCTCGGCCCCCGCCTCGGTCACCGCCCTGCCCGACCTGGAGGCCGGGACCATCGACTTCACGGCGACCGCCCAGGGGACCTACCAGTTCAGCTACACGGTCACCGACGGCGCCGATCAGAAGATCGGCATCATCCGCGTCGACGTCATCCCCGCGGACGAGGCCTCCGGGCCCATCGCCGAGGACGACCTGGCGGTCCTGCCCGCGGGCGGATCCGTTCTGGTGGCGCCGCTGGGCAACGACACCGACCCCTCCGGCGGCGTCCTGGTGGTCCAGTCCGTCGACGTCCCCGCTGACTCCGGGCTCGAAGTGGCCCTGCTGGACCGCCACCTGCTGCGCGTCAGCTCGCCAGCGGGGATCGGGGAGTCCGTGTCCTTCACCTACACGGTCTCCAACGGCTACGGCTCGGCCACGGCCCGGGTGCTCGTCGTCCCCGGCTCCGAGACGAACTCCTCCCTGCCGCCCGTCCTGCAGCCCGACACCGTCAAGGTGCGCGTCGGCGACGTCGGCACCGCCTCCGTCCTCGACAACGACCGCTCGCCCGGAGGGCTCAGCCTCTCGGTGGAACCCACCCTGAACTACGAGGCGAACCCCTCGGTCGGCACCCCCTTCGTCACCGGGAACGAGGTCCGCATCGAAGCGGGCGGCACCCCGGGCACGCTTTCCGTCGTCTACTCGGTCATCGACTCCTCCGGGAATACCGCCGCCTCGACGGTCACCTTCGAAGTGGTCCCCGACTCCGAGGCCAACAACCCGCCCAGGCCCAAGGCCCTCACCGCGTGGGCGGCCAGCAACCAGACGACGCGCATCCCCGTGCCATTGGCCGGGGTCGACCCCGACGGGGACTCCGTGTGGCTGGTCGGCACCGACCAGCAGCCCACCAAGGGCACGGCGGTGGTGCGCGACTCCTGGCTGGAGTACACGCCCGCCGAGGGTGCCTCGGGCACTGACGTCTTCACCTACGTGGTCGAGGACCGCCGGGGCGCGCGCGGCACCGCGCGGGTCCGCGTCGGCATCGCGCCCCCCGCTTCCCTCAACCAGAACCCCGCTGCCGTGCCCGACACCGTCCTGGTGCGCCCCGGCCGCCAGGTGTCCGTCAACGTCCTGGCCAACGACGTGGATCCCGACGGGGACCCCCTCGCCCTGGACGCGGACGGCCTCACGGCCTCCGACCCCAGGCTGGCGCCCACCGCCTCCGGTGACTTCGTGACGATCACGACGCCCGAGGCCGAGGGGACCTACCTGGTGTCCTACGGCGTCTCCGACGGGCGCGGCGGCAGCTCCCGCGGGCAGCTGACCGCCTACGTCTCCGCGAACGCCCCCCTGAAGGCGCCCATCGCCCGTGACGACTCCCTCTCCTTCGACAGACTGCCCTCCGACGGCTCCGCCGCGCGTGTGCGGGTCACTGAGAACGACGAGGACCCCGACGGCAGCGTCTCCGACCTGGTGGTCACCACCTCCGACCCGGGCGTCGTCGTCGACGGCCAGGACCTGCTCATCACCCCCCAGGCGAGCAGGCGCCTGGTCGTCTACACGGTCACGGACTCCGACTCCCTGTCCAACTCCGCGGTCGTCTCCGTGCCCGGACTGGACTCCACGCCGCCAACGGTCAGATCCGAGGGCATGCCCATCGAGATGAAAGCGGGCGAGAGCCGCACCCTGGCCCTGGCGGACTACACCACCGTGCGCCCCGGGCGCTCGGCGCGCCTGTCGGAGGGCGGATCCATCGTCTCCTCCAACGGCATCGACCAGGCCGCGGCCAACGGGGAGGGCTCCGTGGACGTCCACGCGCGCGAGGGCTTCTCGGGCAGCGCCACGGTCTCCCTCGACGTCTCCGACGGATCCTCCAACGACTCGGGGACGCTGAGCGCCAGGCTGTCCCTGACCTTCATCGTCCGGCCCGCGTCGAACCAGCCGCCCACGCTCACGCCCACGCCCATCCGGGTCGGCGCGGGGGAGGACCCCGTCACGCAGAACCTGGCGCTCGCGGTCACCGACCCCGACGGCGCCAACCCCCGGGACTTCGCATACGCGCTGGTGTCCAAGCCCGACAGCGTCTCCGCCTCCGTTTCCGGGACTGCGCTGACGGTGTCCGCCCCTGCGGGGACGGCAACCGGTGCGGCGGGCTCGATCGTGGTGAGCGTCGACGACGGCTCCGGCCCCGTCCAGGCCTCCGTCCCCGTCGAGGTCGTCTCCACGACGAAGCCGAAGATGCAGGTCAGCCCCATCCAACTCGAGGTTGAGCGCAACAGGTCGGTCACCGTGGACGTGGCGTCCGAGAGCGTCATCGGCGCCATCGGCCCCGTCCAGGTGGTGGACTCCGGCCCTGGAGTCGCCGCTGGGAGCGCGAGCACCGTGACCTGGAGTGGGACTTCCGTCACCATCAAGCCCGATCCGGCGAAGGCCGAATTCACCTACCAGTACAGCATCACGGACGCGCCCGGGGACAGCAGCCGCACTGTCTCCAACACCATCACCGTCAAGGTCAGGCAGACCAAGCCCGCTCCGCCCATCAGTGTGCGCGCGGTGAGCCGGGGCGGTGCCCAGGGGGTCGGAGCCGCCGAGCTCTCGATCACGAATGCGAATCTGGGCGCCGACTTCGTCGTCGAGGGCTACCAGGTGACCGACGTGAACACGGGGACTGGCTACGACTGCGAGCCGCAGATGCCCTGCCTCGTCTCCCCGCTCGGTCCGGGGCCCCACTCCTTCACAGCCGTCGTGAGGACCAACAAGGGCGACTCGGCTCCTTCAGCCCCGTCGAACACCCTCGACTTCTCGCCCGATCCGTCCGGCGTGCGGCGCCTCCAGGTGACTCCGGGCAACGGGAGCCTCACCGCGATCTGGAGCGCCCCCGATCAGCAGGGCAGCGGCATCGTGAACTACGAGGTGGCCGTGACGGGCCGCGGCGGCGACACCGAGCAGGTCCCCGCCTCCCCGACCCAGTACACCATGAACGGACTGACCCCTGGTGAGTCGTACACGGTCTCGGTCGTCGCGATCGACACGAACGGCAGGCGCTCGGCGGCGGTCTCCACGCGGGTCACCCTCCCCAGCGCCCCGGAACCCCCCCGTGACCTGAAGGCGATGGTAGTGGGGGGGACCGGCGACGGCACCACCAGCTTCAACGTGACGTGGAAGTTGGGGTCCCACCACTCCTCCGGCTGGGCGAAGGGCATGGTGTCCGTCGACTCCCGGCCGTACCCGGTCAGCGCGGGGGCGACGCAGAAGGAGGTGTCGGTGCCCTCCGGCGGCTCCGCCACCATCACGGTCACCGTGTTCAACGCGGACGGGTACTCGAACGCGGCGTCGATCAGCGTGTCCACCCTGGTCAAGAACCCGCTGCCCCCGACGGCGCCCGTCCTCAAGCCCACCGGCAACACCGGTGAGCTGCAGGTCGTGGGCCTGGCCAAGGTGCCCGGCAACGGGTACGAGGCGAGGCAGCTGACCCTGCGCTACGCGCGTTCCGAAGCCGCATGCGCGGCTGGCGACGAGGTGGAGGACGGGGAGGTCATCGGGGGACTGGGCGCCTCCAGCACGCCGGTCACCCTGTTCTTCTGCCAGACCGCCACCGCAGTCGACGCGACCAAGGTCGTCTCGTCCGCCACATCGGCCTCGGGGACCCCCAAGGCCGACAATGTGCCCAAGTTCAAGGTCAAGGCCAAGGCCGATGGGACGAGCATCAGAGCGACGTGGAACATCCCGGCGGACGCCGACATCGTCAGGGCGCACGCTTCGATCAAGGAGGGGGGCGTTGCGCCCCAGTACGGCTCGCCGCCCCCCTCGTCGGCGGTCTTCTCCGGCCTCGCCCCGCTCAACAGGTACACGGTCGTGGTCACGCTGACGAACGCCTCGGGCGCCGAGCGCACCGTCGAGAAGGAGGTGTGGACCGAGGAGGACCCCCAGTACATCGAGGAGACATGGGAAGGGCCGGCCAGTTGCTGGGGCACGCCGTGCGGGGCTTTCAGTATCTCGGCGACCAGGGCGGACCAGTTCGCCCCGGACGCGACGCTCACGTGCTACGTGTACACCTATCAGGACCTCACGCGGAAGCGCCGCAAGGTGACGCTCGACGCCAAGGGCAACTGGACGGTGACGGGCCTGCCCACCCAGGCGACCTCAGCGGGAGCTTTCGCGGGCATAGACCGGCATGTGACCAGTTGCTGGGTGGAGGACGATGACGACGACTGAGTGCTCTATAGCACCTATACTTTGTTGGGAATTATTCCTTGAGGAAGGACATGAATGACGCTCTCGACCGAACAGGCGGGTGAATTCGCGCAGGTCTTCAAAAGCCTCGTCGACGCCATCTCCAGCGCAGTCCTGGACAAGCAGCAGGTCGTGCGCCTGGCGCTCACCTCCCTGTTCTCGGGCGGGCACCTGCTGCTCGAGGACGCGCCCGGAACCGGGAAGACCGCCCTGGCCAGGGCGCTGTCCGCCGTCATCGACGGCTCCCACTCCCGCATACAGTTCACACCCGACCTGCTGCCCTCCGACATCACGGGCGTCAACATCTACGACCAGTCGAACGGCCGGTGGGTCTTCCGGGCCGGCCCCATCTTCGCCTCCATCGTCCTGGCGGACGAGATCAACCGCGCCTCGCCGAAAACCCAGTCCGCCCTCCTGGAGGTCATGGAGGAGGGCCAGGTCACCGTCGACGGCGTCTCCCGCCCCGCTCCCACCCCCTTCATGGTGATCGCCACCCAGAACCCGGTGGAGCAGGCCGGCACCTACCCGCTGCCCGAGGC
>ERZ772827.1889-NODE-1889-length-10464-cov-14.294745_pt1 | contig 10464 bp, 8 predicted proteins | sample MGYA00580850_ERZ772827 | MGnify/ENA primary metagenome ERZ772827 (study PRJEB29015, sample SAMEA2737950) | human oral metagenome | biome: human oral; feature: human-associated habitat; material: dental | place: China | collected 2145 ...
CGGGTGTCCAGATCGGTGACAAAGGCTCGGATCATCCTCATCCAGGCGGAGCGAATCCGCATGATTCCAGGGTTCTCGTTCATGCGGCCTAGGGTCTGGAGATCCTTTGTCACCGATCTGGACACCACCAAGCCGATTTCCCCCAAGGAGCCCGGTGCAGCAGAACCACGGGGGGCGCCTCGATCAGCGAGACCAAGGATGCTGGGACGAGGAGGCCCACCAGGATCTCCGCCGGAGCGGGCGGCAGAGGTGGAGCGTGTACATTGCCCCAGTCCCAGAGAATCACAGGGCTCCGACCTGCTGGCACCTCGGCGGCCGGGGCGGCAACGTCCGCGTCGCCAGGGGGTCACAAAGTCCCGACCTGCCGTCAGCCCCGGTCTTGCGCCCGGTCCTGTACCGGGCCAGCCACTGGCGCAGCGGGCCGGGCTCGACTCCCGGGTCCTGGGCGATCCTACGCACCGTCGCCCCCGGCGTCGTCTCATACAGGTCCACCGCCTGAAGCCGCAAGCTCCTCGGAGTAGCTCTCCCCAGCCCACAGGCCGCAATCAGCGCGTCCAAGCAACAGGGGCAAGCCCCACCCCGGCCCTCGTGGACGACACCCACCTCCCTGCCAGTGACCCCCAGACCTCGTGCAGTACCAGCGTCCACCACGAGGACGGCCACATCGCCTCCTCATGGAGGAAGGGCCGATGCGAAGGTGGGTTCCGTGCGGTGCTGGTGGTGAGAGATCTCAGCGGTGCGAGGCCGCCGGGTGTCGGCCGGCTGCCCACCACAGGGCTGTCCCGCAGCCCAGGGCTGGAGGAGGGGCCGAGGCGAAGGCGGGTCCCGGGCGGCGCTGGTGGCGAGAGATCTCAGCGGTGCGAGGCCGCCGGGTGTCGGCCGGCCGCCCGCCACAGGGCTGCCCCGCAGCCCAGGGCCCACCAGGTGTAGCTCGAGCCGACGACCTTGGCCCAGGCAGGCCAGTCCTGCTCGACATGGTTCTGCTCGGGGAACCACCACTGCATCGCCAGGATGAAGACAAGAATCCCGGCCACCCCGGCCACTCCGAGCGCGGTGGAGCGCCAGCGCCAGGCCGCCACCCCCACCGACATGAGCGCCGGCAGGCACCACACCCAGTGGTGCGACCAGGAGATGGGGGAGATGAGCAGCCCGAGCACCATGACCACGCTGACCTGAAGGACCAGCACCAGGCCGGCGTCACCAAGGTCTCTGGAACCGGGGTCGGCGGTGCCAGTCGCTGTGGTGGCGGCAGAGTCGGCACGCTGGTTGCCGACTCCCCGTAACCGCTCCAGCCGGCGGCACAGGAGCCATGCCGCCAGCACCGTCAGCAGCGAGCAGACCGCCCAGGTCGGGTTCCAGGCCGACTCCGGCAGTGCCCGGGCGATGGCGCCCTTGAGGTTCTGGTTGCCCGAGTAGTCGGCGAAGCCGGCACGTCCCGGGTCCCACATGGCCCACGTGAAGAACCGCCAGCTCTCCGTAGGGGCGAACAGTCCTGCCAGGACCGTCAGGCCGACGGCGCTGCCCGCTATGGTGGCGGCTGCCCGCCACTCGCGGCGGGCCAAGAAGACCAGGATCGCCACCGCCGGCGTCAGCTTAATCCCGGCCGCCAGGCCGCTGAGGGCCCCGCGCCACCGTGAGCGATCGGGGACCACGAGCAGATCGACGGCGACCAGCGCCATGAGGATGGCGTTGACCTGCGCGTACTCCATGGTCTTGGGGAAAGGCTCCAGCACGGCGACTCCGAGCAGGGCGATCCACGGTGCCAGGCCGTGCGCCGTCCTGATCCTGACCCCGAGGTGCCTGAGGACCGCGTACACCGTCACAGCGGCGCACAGCGGGGTGGCCACGACCAGCAGCACGGTGGCCGACTGGTACGACATCCAGGTCAGGGGCGTGATGACCCAGGCTGCCAGCGGCGTGTAGGTGAAGGGCCACAGGTGCTGTGGCGGGTTGGCATACCAGTTGTAGAGGTCTCCGCCGTCGAGCCACTGACGGACCGCCTCGTAGTAGACGAAGGAGTCCAGCTTGAAGACCCACTGGCCCCTGTCGTCCACCAGGGACTGGTAGGCGGGCACCAGGAGCGCCAGCCAGCCGAGGACGGCGATGACCGGTGTGCGCGCCGCCACGATCAGGCGCGAGAGCCAAGGGGCCGACGCGCCTTTGTCATGGTCCTGACGATCATCTCTGCCGGAGCCGGGCCTCGACGACAGGGACTCGGGTTGTGGGTTGTCTGCTATGGACATCGTGCCGAGTGTAGAAGAGGCACAGAGCCTGCCGGGAATCGAGCGCGAAGCAGCTGAGCGTCAGTGGGCGGACAGGGAGCGGGTGGTCCGTGCGCGCCTGAGGGCGGGCAGACTCACGATCCCGGCGACGACGGCGGCCCAGGCGAAGCTGGCCACCGTCAGGTAGCCGGCACGTGAGCCGCCGGTGTCCGTGGCCTGACCCACCAGCAGGGACCCCACCGAGACCCCGACATTGAGCGCGGTACTCACCCAGGCCAGCCCCTCGGTGAGCTGTGAGGGGGCCACCGTGACCTGCACGATGTTGTTGCCGCTGGTCAGCGTCGGGGCGATGGCCAGCCCCGTCATGAGCGCCAGGACTGACAGCACCACGAGGCTTGGGGCCAGGCTGAAGGTCGAGGTGCCCACGGCCAGCGCCACCAGCCCGGCCAAGAGCTGCTTCCACAGCGGCCACCCCCACGTGCGTGATCCGTAGACGAGTGCCGCGGCGAAGGACCCCACCCCCCAGACGGCCAGCACGAGCCCGGAGGCCGACTTGTGGCCGGCCTCGGTGGCGAAGGCGACGACGGCGACATCGTTGGCCCCGAACATGGCCCCCGAGATCAGGAAGACGACGATGGTGGCCATGACGGCGCCGTAACGCAGGACCGGGCGGTGCCCCGCAGTGGATCCCGCGCTGGATTCCGCACCAGGATCCACCGTGGAGACATCGGCGGCGTCCCGGGCAGCGGCCTCGGCTGCGCGCCGCGGCCGGCGGGGGTGCGGGGCGGGCTCGGTGGCGCGCTGGGCCAGGAACCACAGCCCGCCCACCACCTGCATCGTCACGCAGGCGAGCCAGCCTGAGGTCACCGGCAGGACCGGCGTCGTGCACAGGGCAGTGGCCAGCACTGGGCCGAGAATGAAGGACACTTCGTCCAGGGCCGCTTCCAAGGAGAAGGCGGCATGGACGTCCTCGGGGCGAGAGACCAGCGCGGTCCAGCGCGCCCGCACCAGCGAGCCCATCGAGCCGGCCAGCCCGCCCGCCAGCGCGGCCAGCACAGCCAGGACCCCCAGGTGCACGTGCGCCGTGGCGGCGGCCGCCAGCGCGGCCAGGCTCACCGATGAGACGACGAGCGCCGGCAGCATGACCCGCGACTGGCCGTACCGGTCGACGCACCGGGCCAGAACCGGTGCGCCGAGTGCCAGCGCCACGAAGTTCGCGGCGCTGACCAGGCCCGCCGCCGTGTAGGAGCCATAGAGCCCCTCGACGGCGAGGATCGTGGAGATCCCCACCATCGACATGGGGAACCGGGCGATGAGGCCGGCGGTCGTGAACGACCGGGCCCCGGGCAGGGTAAGGATCGCGCTGTAGGAGGTGGCCATGTCAGAAGCTGAGAACTGTCGGTGGTGCTGGGAGAGGACCGATGCGGGGTGGAGGAGGAACCGGACCGGGGCGGAACCGCTCAGCGGGCGTGGCTGGTGGACTCGACCCCCTCACGGTTGAGAGTGAAGCCCTCTCCACTGACCTGGCTCCAGCACTGCATGCCGTCCGAGGTTGAGGTGCAGGCGAACGTGGAGTTCTTGGCCGAGGAGCTGTAGCTGAGGCTGACCCCGTTGGGAGTGAAGGTGGAGCTGCAGGACTGGGTGGACTGCCCGTTGGCGCCGATCTTCACCGTCAGTGGCCTCGAGGCGGGGCAGGAGCCGGTCGCGGCGTGCTCGTTGATGACGCAGGTGACGTCGTTGTTGCCCAGCGTGCAGGTGATGTTGCCGCTGGGGGCGTCGAAGGCGGGCAGGTCCCGGGCGTCGCTGGGAGCGGGAGCCTTGAGGGTGGGCGTCGCCGAGGCGCTCGGGGTGGTCGAGGCCTTGGAGGAGGCGGTGGCGCTCGGGCCGGCGCTGGCCCGGCCTGAGTCCTGACCGCTCTGGACCGTGGGCTGGGGCTCGCTGCCCGTGGCGGAGTTGTCGCCGTCGCCTCCGGAGAAGTACCAGGTCGCCAGGAAGACCAGGATGATGGCCACCATCAAGGCCAGGATCAGCAGGATGCGGTTCGAGGTCAGGAAGGACGGCGAGGCCGAGGCGTCGTCGTCCTCGGTACCCACGCCGAAGACACCGGCACCGCCGTCGGCCGCGATGGGGACCTGGGCCGCAGCCGGAATCGCCGTGCCCGGCGCCTGCGACATGCTCGCCGACTGCTGGAAGGTCTGCTGGAGCGCCGGCTGGACCGGGCGGGCCGGCGACTGCGAGGGGACCGCCTGGGTGGGGCTGAACGCCGAGCCGGAGACGGTCGGGTCGCCCGTTGCCCGGAAGCTGTCGACCTGGGTGTTGGCGCCGGCCGCACTGAAGGCGCTGGTCGCCGACGTCGCGGAGCCACCAGAGATTCCCGAGGTCGTACCGCCCGGCTGGAGTGAGTGCGGCAGGGTCACCTGGGTCGGGGCCTCAGAGGACCCGACCGACGGCGAACCGGGCTGGGACCCGGGGGGAGAGATGACTGGCAGCTGCGGCGAGGTCTGGGGGGACTGGGCCGACTGGGACAGGCTGGTACGAGAGGCCAGGGCGGCATCGACCGCGGGGTCTCCCAGCGTGCCCAGCCACTCCAGGAGAGCGGGGTAGGTGCGCGGGTTGGCGGCGATGTAGGGGCGCAGGCCGGGGTAGTTCTGCGCGAGCTGGTGGAGGGTCTCCAGCTCCGCGTTGGGATCTTGCGCGCGTGCGACAAGCTCGTCCTTGGCCTGAGACATGCTGGGTCCTTCGGGGTCGGGAAAACTGCGTCGGTCCAGGTTGTGACCGGCGCCTGGCTCCGTCGCGGATCGGGCGCCGGAACCACCCGCGGTGCCGAGTGAGGGGACGCGGTACCGCGCTGGTGGCGCATGGGCCGGATAACCGGCCGCGCAGAAAGACTACCTGAGGACCCTGTGGTACTGGCTGCCTGACGGATCACGGCCGCAGGCGGGGGGCCGAGGCGACCGAGACGACCGAGACGGTGGTCATCGAGCACGTCCGGGCAGTCCCTCGCACGTCCCGTCCGTGTCGTCCCCGGGCCGTCTCGCGCCCCCATATGGTGGAGTCTCAGCCGTGGCGCGGTGGTTCAGGACGGGGTGCTGGGGTTTACTAGGGGAGTGCAAGCAACGCAGGTGAAAGGGAGACGATGATCGAGCACGTTCGTGCCGACGCCGATGCCTCCGCGATCCGTGCCGACGGCGCGGCCGGTGTCTCCGGGGTCGTCGTCGGCGCGGCCACCGACGTGGGACGCCTGCGCACGGTCAACGAGGACGGCTACCTCGCCATCGCGCCGGCCTTCGTCGTCGTCGACGGCATGGGCGGGCACGCCGCCGGTCGTATGGCCACACAGGTCGCCCTCGACGCCCTCTACTCGTTGGCCGGAACGCGTGTCACCAGTGTGGAGACGGTGGTGCAAGCGGTGATCGCCGCTCAGGAGGCGATCGTCGCCATCCCGTCGCACGCCGCCTTCCTGCCCGGCGCGACGATCGCCGGCGTCATCCTGGCCTGGCTGGAGGACGAGCAGGGGGTCGCCCGACCGACCTGGATCATCTTCAACATCGGGGACGCCCGGGTCTACCTGCTGCGCGAGGACATGCTCTCCCAGATCACCCGGGACCACTCCCGGGTCCAGATCCTGATCGAGACCGGAGAGCTCACCCCGGAGCAGGCTCGCAGAGACCCGCGTCGTAACATCGTCACCCGCGCCCTGGGTGGAGGGATCGCCGACTCCGCGGTCCCCGATCTTTACTGCGTCCCGGTCGCTGTCGGGGACCGTCTGCTCGTGTGCTCCGACGGGCTGAGCGACGAGCTCGACGACGAGGCCATCGCCACGGTGCTGGCCGCCGGATACACGGTGCAGCGCACGGCCGAGCTCCTGGTGGCCGCCTCCTTGGAGGGAGGCGGCCATGACAACACCACGGCCGTCGTCCTGGACGCCACCGAGGTCCCTGCCGGTGTTCCCGACGCCGTCCAGGGCGAGGCTCATAGTGAGGCTCATAGTGAGGCTCATAGTGAGGTTGATGGTGAGGACCACGGTGAGGTCGGCGCTGAGGGGGCGCAGTGACCGCATCACCCCGGACCGGCGAGCGCATCCCGCTTCCCGAGGGACTGACGCTCCTCTCGGACGGCTCTTTGCGAGTCGACGGCGTGGACGGGGTCGCCGTCGTCACTCCTACCGCCGGGGCCGGTTCCCGTTCCGTGTCCGTCGAGGCCGGGCTGCGGGTCCTTGAGGCCCTGGGAGGCACCCACCTGCCCACGGTGGGGCCGACGACGTCTGAAGCCCCGACCGTGGCGGTGCAGCAGACCGGTCTGTGGCCTGAGGCGGCCGGCGAGGCCTCCGACGGCACCGGCGACATCGTCCCGGCGGAGCCCGGCGACGAGACCACACTGCTCAAGCCGGTCAGCCAGGTGACGGACCCGCCGCCGGAGGCAGGCTCGACGGAGCTGACGGACCCGGCAGGTCCATCGCGCTCGAAGACCGATGCGCCCGGCGGCGTCGCCGGGACGGGGCCCCTCGACACCGCCGGGCAGAGCGCCGGGGCGAGCACCGAGGAGGAGCCTGCTGCGGCACTCACTGTGCGGAGCGCAGAAGAATCCGAGGGGTCCGAGGAGCCCGTCACCGAGCCTCCTGAGCTCCTGGAGACGGGTATCTGGGAGGAGCCCGACGAGATCCTTCATCTCCCTGACGACAGCCGGGGGAGCGGTGACGGCTCGGTCGATACCGGTGGGGCTGACGGTGTCGAGCGGACGCCGGAGTACCCCGAGCCCGAACCCGGTTCGGGGCGGCGCCGTCGTGGCGCCCACCGGGCCCAGACGGCACCACCGGTCGACGCTCCAGGACAGCCGACGGCCGACACCCCCACCGCTCCCGACAACTCCAAGAGCAAGCAGCCCCAGCCGGTTCGCGCCCCCCAGCCCCTGGAGGCGCTGCCCAACACCGAGGTCGTCTCCGCCTCCGAGGCGGCTCTCATCGCAGCGCCCCCGGTGCGGGCCTCGATCTGCCCCCGGGGGCACGCCAACCCACCCGAGATCCGCGAGTGCCTGACCTGCGCGCAGCCCCTGACAGGAGTGTTCTCCTACGTGCGCCGACCGGCGCTGGCCACGTTGACCCTGTCGACCGGCGCCGCAGTCGAGGTCGCCGGTGACGTCGTCGTCGGACGCGCCCCCCAGGTGCAGGTCGGGGCGGACCCTCACATCGTGGCCCTGGTCGCGGTCCCCAGTCCTCACCACATGGTCTCGCGCTCCCACCTCCTGCTGACGACCTCGGGGTGGAGCGTCCTGGCCCAGGACCTCGGCTCCTCCAACGGCACGGTGCTGGCGCGGCCCGGCGCGACGCCCGTCCTGCTGGGGTCGGGCATGCCGACGCCCGTCTTCATGGGGGACCTCATGGATGTCGGGGACGGAGTCACGCTTCGTATCGATCCGCCGGCCTGGCTGAGACCACAACGTGCGTGAGGCGATATCCTCCTCGGAGGCGCTTCGCCAGCGCGGACCCAGGTTCTCAGCAAGACTTGTCTCACACGACTCAAGAGATTCAATGCCGGATTCAATGTTAGGGACCCGCAGGACTCACAGCCTCACCGCTCCGCTGCTGACCGCTGCGCAACCAGACTGGACCTGTGGAAGGAGATTTCATGAGTGACCTGACCTGGACGGAGATGCCAGAGGTCAATCCGGAGCGTCCCGACGAGCTCGTCCTGGACTTCTCCGGTGAGATCCACCGGGTCGCCTCCACGGACACCTTCGTCATCGGTCGAGGCGGCGACCTGGACATTGACGACAACCCCTACCTTCACCGTCGCTTCCTGGTCCTCGCCCACTCTGAGAAGCTGTGGTGGATCGCCAACGAGGGCTCACGGCTGTCGGCCACGCTGACCGACGGCGAGGGGCTGGTCCAGTCGCGCCTGGCCCCGGGGGCCCGGATTCCCCTGGTCTTCCCCCGGGTCATCCTCACCTTCTCCGCCGGCCCGACCACCTACGAGATCAACCTCGTCACCTCCGGGGAGGACCACTTCTCCGGGATCGACGGCGTGCGCCAGTCGTCGGGGCAGACCACCATCGGGGTGACCCCGATGACCCGTTCCCAGCTGCTGCTCGTCCTGGCGCTGTCCGAGCCGGTGCTCAAGCGGGCGGGGACCGGTGCCGCCGAGATCCCCTCCTCCGCGGCTGCCGCGGCACGCCTGGGCTGGCCGCTGACCAAGTTCAACCGCAAGCTGGACAACGTCTGCGAGAAGCTCGACCGGGTGGGGGTGCGCGGGCTGCGGGGCGGGCGCGTGGCGGGAGCCGCCTCCAACCGGCGCACCGCGCTGGTGGAGCACGCCGTGTCCACCCTCATGGTCACCGCGGAGGACCTCTACATGCTTGATGAGGAGCAGGCCGCCAACCAGGCGCCTGCAGGTCAGACGGCCGAGCACTCGGTGACCACCGCTCCGGTGGTTCAGAGCTCGCCGACGGCCTCGAAGCGATGATAGGCGACGATATGGCTCGAGGTGCGATGAGAAACCTGAGAGGTCGAGGAGACCGGGACGGCGCCGAGGCGGTAGGCCGGACGGGACCGGCGGTCGAGGTGAGCTCCTCTGAGGACACCTTCTTCGACGAGGTCCTGGCGGGCGATCCCGAGGACGGCGATACGTCGGAAGGCGTCCGACGCCGTCCTGCCCGGCGGCGTCGTGCCAGACGGTGGGTGGTGGTGCTCCTGGTGCTCGTCGTCGTCCTGTCCGCTGGGGCCGTCGGGGCGGAGTACCTCGTGCGCGGGCAGATCGACTCCGCGGTGCGCTCCGCGCTGCCCGGGCTCAGCTCGGACGCGAGGATCTCCACGAGGGGCATCGTCCTGGCCCAGCTCGCCGGTGGCTCACTGGACAGCCTGTCGGTGGACTCCAAGTTCCTGGAGATCACCTCCAAGGGCCAGGGCGGCACCAAGGTGACGCTCAGCGACGTCGACGTCGACCTCAGCCGCATCCGCCTGCGCAGTCCCTTCCCGACGGATACGGTGACGGCCACCGGCACCATCAGCTGGAAGCAGCTCACCGAGCTCGCTGCCAGAACGCACCCGAATATGCAGGGCATGACTCTTCAGGCCAAGCAGACGGGAACGAGTGCCCAGCAGCCCGGAGTTATCGAGGCCTCGGCCTCCCTGCTCGGCATGAGCGGCGAGGCGGAGATCGTGCCGTCGATCAAGGCCGACGGCAGCCTGGTGCTCACCGTCACCTCCACGCGGATGGGGGGCGAGCAGGCCGGGGTCGACGTCGCCACGGGTGAGAGCAGCCTGCTCGGCTACGTCGGCCTGGACTCCCCGGAGATCACCATCCCGGCCGAGTCCCTTCCCCGGGGGCTGCGCCCGACCAGCGCGATCGTCACCAACGACGGACTGCGGCTGTCCCTGGCCGGCAGTGGGGTGAACCTCGGCCAGCTCTGAACCGGGGTGCGACTCGTTCACGATCCGTCTCACATTTTCGCTCGATCCATGCTGTAGCAGCGAAAGGTGAGGCTGTTCCGAGGCGATGGGGAGGACTTTCCATCCGCGAATGCCCCAGCCGGCGTCGCCTCGTATAGCCTGCCGATGCGTTGCCCTTCCGAACGTGAACACGACGTGAGGAAGCAAGCAGGAACCGATCAAGGAGAACCATGAGTATGCAGCCCGAGCACCGTGCCCAGCCCGGCAGCCAGCCGGACGGGTGGCGCAGCGGCCAGCCGACTGGTCAGTCCTATGGTGCGATGGCCGGCAGTCCCGCAGGGCAGGCCGGTCCCGCCGCGGTTCAGCCGCCGCCGTCGGTTCCGCCCCGGATCGGTCCGCAGACCTCCGGCGCCCCGGCGTCCGCCTCGGCGCCGTCCTCGACCTCCTCGTCCAGGGTGACGGTTCCCGGCTACCCCTCCGGTCCGGCGGCCCCGGCGGAGGAGGGCACCGACACCGGCCCCCTGCCCTCCCGTGAGGCGCTGCGCCGTGAGGCCCGCGCCGCCTCCAGCCGTCGTGGCGCCGGGGACGCCGACGTCGAGCGCGCCGGCGTGCTGCTGAAGTCCGTGGCCGACATCTTCTCCCAGCGCGTCGTCGGCCAGGAGCAGCTGCGCACGGCGCTGGTCACGGCCCTCATGTCCAGCGGACACATCCTGCTGGAGTCCGTACCCGGCCTGGCCAAGACCACCGCCGCCCAGACGCTGGCCTCCGCCGTCTCCGGTTCCTTCCGCCGCATCCAGTGCACGCCCGACCTCATGCCCAACGACATCGTGGGCACCCAGATCCTCAACTCCTCCACCG
>ERZ772827.1890-NODE-1890-length-10458-cov-4.336538_pt1 | contig 10458 bp, 10 predicted proteins | sample MGYA00580850_ERZ772827 | MGnify/ENA primary metagenome ERZ772827 (study PRJEB29015, sample SAMEA2737950) | human oral metagenome | biome: human oral; feature: human-associated habitat; material: dental | place: China | collected 2145 ...
CGAGGACAATGCGGAATACGGCCTTGGTATGCTGCTCGGCACTAAGGCTGTACGCGAGGCGATCGCCTCGGCTGTGACGCAGGCCATTGAGGAGAAGAAGGGATCTCCCGAACTTCAGGCGGCGATGCAGCTCTGGCTGGAGAAGCGTGACAGCGGCGAGGGAACGCGCGACCGCGCAGATTTGCTTCGCGAGCTGCTTGAGAAAGAAAAGGGAGATGACGAACTCCTTTGCCGTATCTACAACGATCACGACTATTTTGTCAAGCGGTCGCAGTGGATTTTTGGCGGCGACGGATGGGCGTATGACATCGGTTACGGCGGTGTCGATCATGTGCTTGCCTCCGGCGAGGATGTCAACATCATGGTCTTTGACACTGAGGTTTATTCGAATACGGGCGGACAGGCATCGAAATCGACTCCTGCTGCAGCAATCGCAGAGTTTGCGGCAACAGGCAAGAAGACGAAGAAGAAGGATCTGGGCATGATGGCGATGTCCTATGGCTACGTCTATGTTGCGCAGGTGGACATGGGGGCGGATCAAAATCAGGTGCTCAAGGCCATCAGCGAGGCAGAGGCATATCCCGGACCATCCCTCATCATTGCCTACTCGCCGTGCATTAACCATGGTATTCGCAAGGGTATGGGCTGCGCGCAGCTCGAGGGCAAGCTTGCAGTCGAGTGCGGTTATTGGGCGAATTATCGCTACAATCCGCAGCTTGTGGAAACGGATAAGAATCCCTTCACGCTCGATTCCAAGGAACCGGACTTCTCAAAGTTCCAGGACTTCCTCCTCGGTGAGAACCGTTACATCAGCCTTAAGACCACCTTCCCCGAGGCGGCGGAGGCTCTCTTCGAAAAGACCCAGAAGGATGCGGAGACGCGCTACAACAACTATAAGAAACTCGCAGGAAAAGCATAAGCTTCTGTGAGACACAGACTGCGGCGAACTGGTTTCGCCGCAGTTTTCATATGAAAAGCCCCTGAAAGGAATTCTTCAGGGGCTTTTCAGCGTCTTATTCTATAATTTCTAACAACAACGAAAGCTTATAAAACGAATGTGGTTTCAGCAAAGGAGATGTAGATTATGTTTAAGTTTGGAAAGCAGATTGCAGGGATTGTTCTTGGTGTCACCCTTCTTGCAGTTGGGACAGCACAGGCATCCGTCCCGAAAGATGCTCTTGTTGTCGGAGGCATCGAATACGGTGCATCGGAAAGCTATGTGCGCAGTGTGTACGGTGCACCGCGTGAAGTTGAGACCAAGTATAATCCCTTCTACGCGGGCGGCCAGGCCACAGAGTGGGAGTACGGCAGTGATTTTGATATCACCTTCGTAGATGGTGCTGTGCGTCAGGTTGAGATTGGGGCCCGCAACGGCATTCAGACCAAAGCAAGTATTGCAGTCGGTACGGATGTGAGTGCATTGATCGCTGCTTATGGGCAGCCAGATACGATCCGCGGAGACCACTACATTTATTTTGCGGATGGAGATCGGACGATTGGTTTTAGCTTTGAGATCGAGAATAATCGTGTCGATGAGATCAAGATGGGCGTGATTCGCTGACTATTCGGCCATTGTTGCTGATATAAAGGTTTTTGGGGAGAGATACGTGTTGAACATTCGTATGGGGGCCGTCTTTGTCGGCATTGCCGTTGCTGCTGGTGTCGCTGCAAGCCTTGCAGTGGATGCTGTGCGCGGCGCTGTGACACCGCCTATGCGTGCCGATGAAGGGAAGAGAATCACCATTGCGCGTGACTCCGTAGAACAGACGCTTTCAGCGGATGATGCGGCGAAACGGGAGGCAGAAGCGCTTCGCCAGCACCGTGCGGAAGAGCAAAGGTCTTCTATGCGCATCGTTCGAGAGGCGTTGGTGCTTGGGGATATTTCCTACGGTGCACAGGAGGCGGATGTGCGTGCACGTTACGGCGCGCCGTTTGAGACGGAGTCAGAGCGCTCCATGCGTTACGCTGGAAAACAGGTCGTTGAATATGAGTACACGGATGGGCTCTCTTTCGATCTGGTTGATGGATTTGTTCGTTTGGTCAAGGTGTCGGACCGCAGCTCTCTTGCCTCTGGAAAAGGCGTCCGTATCGGTACTCCTGTTGAGGAGCTTCGCCGTGTATATGGTGAACCTAGTATGGTTTATGGTGAGGATTATATCTACTTTTCTGAGGATGATCCAACCGTCGGTTTTGCCTTTGAGATCGAGCATGGCCGCGTGGAAGAGATTAAAATGGGCGACTTGGGCCTCTGATCGTTGTTTTCTGGTAGAAGCGTCTGTGTCTTGCATCTTCTGTGCGACTTCGTCGTATACTACACTCGAATGATTGTTTTATGAAAATTGTATTCAATGATTGACATTGATTATGCCGATGGGGTATAATGTCTTTGCATCGTTTATCGGTGTCAAATTACTCCGCGCGTGGAGGGAGGGGAAATGCATGGCAAATGAAATCAAGGTCGGCAAAAATGAGTCGATCGATAGTGCTCTCCGCCGCTTTAAGCGTATGTCACAGAAGGCCGGCACTCTTGCCGAAGTTCGAAAGCGTGAACATTACGAGAAACCGAGCGTTCGCCGCAAAAAGAAGTCTGAGGCAGCGCGTAAACGCAAATACAGGGGCTGATTGCAAAGAGGCATCCGTGGTCGTTGTGCCGCGGATGTTTTTCTATTTACTTCTTTTACGAAGGGATGAAGAGCAATGTCATTGATGGAAAAACTCACAGCAGATATGAAGGATGCGATGAAACAGGGAGAGAAGGAGCGCCTTTCCGTTATTCGCCTTGTGCGCGGCGCCGTTCGTCAGGCTGAGATCGACGGCAAGAAGACGCTGAGCGATGATGAGATCATCGGCGTCATCACGAAGGAAGTGAAGATGCGCCGCGACTCCATCGAGGAGTTTGAGCGCGGCGGACGTGCCGATCTTGTCGAGAAGACAAAGGGCGAGATCGCCATTCTGATGCCATATCTGCCCGAGCAGCTCAGTGCCGATGAGATTCGGAAGATTGTCGAGGAGGCAGTCGCTGCAGTCGGCGCGGCGACTGCGAAGGACATGGGCAAGGTCATGGGCGTTCTCATGCCGCGCGTCAAGGGGCGTGCGGACGGCAAGCTTGTGAATGAAATTGTCCGCTCCTTCTTGAAATAACCCTTCATAGCATATAACAATCCCCGCACATTCCTTTTGACAAAAGAGCGGGGATTTTCGTATAATTGGGAAAAGAATCGAACATAAAGGAGTGCATGAGATGGCAGAAAGAGATAAGAAGGACATCAAGAGAGAGAAACAGATGACGCGCGAGGAAGCACTGGAAAACGCGCTCAAGCAGATTGAGAAAACCCACGGAAAGGGAGCAATCATGCGTCTTGGTGAGGCCAAGGCAAATATGAATATCGAGGTCATATCGACCGGCATTCTGCCCCTTGATATTGCTCTTGGCGTCGGCGGAATCCCGCGCGGGCGCATCATTGAGGTATATGGTCCTGAGTCCTCAGGCAAGACGACGGTAACTCTCCACATGATTGCTGAGGCACAAAAGGCGGGTGGGCTTGCTGCATTTATTGATGCCGAGCACGCGCTTGATCCCGAATACGCACGCAAGCTTGGCGTCAATACGGAGGAGCTTCTGATCTCGCAGCCGGACACGGGAGAGCAGGCGCTTGAGATCGTCGATGCTCTGGTGCGCAGCAGCGCGATTGATATCATCGTGGTGGACTCCGTTGCGGCTCTTGTGCCGAAGTCTGAGATAGATGGAGACATGGGTGCCTCTGTTGTCGGACTGCAGGCACGTCTTATGAGTCAGGCGATGCGAAAGCTTACGGGCATTATCAGCAAGACGCGCACGGTCGCCGTCTTTATCAACCAGCTGCGCGAGAAGATCGGTGTCACCTATGGCAATCCCGAGACGACGACAGGCGGGCGTGCGCTGAAGTTCTACGCATCTGTGCGCATTGATGTGCGTCGTGCCGACTCGATTAAGCAGGGGACTGAGTCCCTTGGCAACCGTACGCGCGCTAAGATTGTGAAGAATAAAGTTGCACCGCCGTTTAAGACCGCCGAGTTTGACATCATGTATGGTGAGGGGGTCTCGCGTCTCGGCAGCATCATCGATATGGCAGTTGATCTCGATATCGTGGACAAGAGCGGCGCATGGTATTCCTATGAGGGAACGCGTCTTGGTCAGGGCAAGGAAAACGCGAAGGTTACGCTGGAGGAGAAGCCAGAACTCATCGCCGAGATTGAGGAAAAGATTCGTACGAAACTTCTGGTTGAGGGGGAACCCTCTAAAAAGAAATCCTCTTTGAAAAAGGCTGGGGGCACTGCAGCAACAGATACTTCGGATGAGGCGATGCCGGATGTGCTGCCAGGGAGCGATGAATGACCGATAGCTGCGACGAACAGAGGAAGCGCGCTCGGAAAGCTGCGTATAAAACGGCACTGATGACTGCGGTCGACTATCTCGCACGGCATGCATACAGTGAAAAGAAACTGCGTGAGAAACTCGACCGCAAGGGTTTTCCCGCGGAGGAGATCGACGATGCTGTTGCGCGCCTTATTGAGCGGCATTATCTCGATGATACGGACCTTTGTGCACAGCAGTTCATGTATCTCTACAATGAGAATCGCAGCTCCGTTCGTCAGATCTGTGCAAAGCTCATGCAGCGCGGCTTTGATCACGACCTTGTGAGGAGTGTTGTCCCGGAGGACACGTTCGAACGAGAGATCGCTGTAGCAGAGCGACTTCTTTCCATGAAGTTCAAACCGACGGATGCGCATCAAAAGATGATGGCGCATCTGTATCAGAAGGGGTTTTCGCTCGATACAGCGCATACTGCTGTACGGATGTTCACAGAAGATGCAGAGGAATAAAATGAGAAAGGGACATTCATTATGAACAGAGCCGATGGCGCAGAAATGGTCTTAGTACTCGATTTCGGCGGACAGTACAATCAACTGATTGCACGCCGCGTCCGAGAAAATCACGTTTACTGTGAGGTACACCCGCATACACTGTCCATGGATCGCATCCGAGAACTTGCACCGCGCGGCATTATTCTGACGGGTGGACCGAACAGCGTCTATGGTGCGGAGGCTATCACAGCGCCGAAAGAACTCTTTTCCCTCGGGATCCCTGTCCTCGGTATCTGCTACGGTGCGCAGCTGATGGCATATATCTGCGGCGGTATGGTCGAGACTGCGCCAACGAGCGAATACGGAAAAACAGAGGTTGACATTGCGGACAAATCGTCCCTCCTATTTGACGGCATCCCCGCAAAAAATATCTGCTGGATGAGTCACACGGACTATATCAGCAAACTGCCTGCGGGCTTTCATGCGACGGCAAGCACACCCGTCTGCCCAATTGCAGCGATGGAGAATCCCTCTGAGCGGCTCTATGCGGTCCAGTTCCATCCTGAGGTCATGCACACGGAGCACGGGACAGAGATCCTGAGGAACTTTGTCTATCATGTCTGCAAATGCACAGGAACATGGCGCATGGATTCCTTTGTGCAAAAGACCATCGTAGAGCTGCGTGAAAAGATCGGAACAGGCCGTGCGCTCTGTGCGCTCTCGGGCGGCGTCGATTCCTCCGTTGCTGCAGTGCTGCTCTCAAAGGCGATCGGCAGCCAGCTTACATGTGTCTTTGTCGATCACGGCCTTTTACGCAAAGATGAAGGGGATGAGGTCGAAGCTGTTTTCGGGGAATCCGGCACGTACGATGTCAACTTTATCCGCATCAATGCACGTGATCGGTTCTATGCAAAACTCAAGGGGATCACAGAGCCCGAGGCGAAGCGCAAGATCATCGGGGAGGAATTCATTCGTGTGTTTGAGGAGGCCGCGCACGAGATTGGGGCGGTGGACTTCCTCGTCCAGGGTACAATCTATCCCGATGTCATTGAGAGCGGTCTCGGAAAATCGGCTGTGATCAAGTCACACCACAATGTCGGAGGACTGCCCGATCATGTGGATTTCAAGGAGATTGTTGAACCTCTTCGCCTCCTGTTTAAGGACGAGGTACGTGCTGCGGGACGTGAACTCGGCATCCCGGACTACCTCGTTGACCGCCAGCCGTTCCCTGGGCCGGGACTCGGCATCCGCATCATCGGTGAGGTGACGGCAGAGAAGGTTCAGATTGTTCAGGAGGCCGATGCCATCTATCGTGAGGAAATTGCAAAGGCAGGCATTCAGAAACAGCTTGGTCAATATTTTGCCGCACTCACCAACATGCGATCCGTCGGTGTCATGGGGGACGGACGCACCTACGACTATGCCGTCGTCCTGCGTGCTGTAGAGACGAGCGACTTTATGACGGCGGAGGCTGCGCAGATCCCGTGGGAAGTCCTGTCAAGAGTCACCATACGCATTGTGAACGAAGTCCGCGGCGTCAACCGTGTTCTCTATGACTGTACGGGAAAGCCGCCGGCCACCATCGAACTCGAATAAATGAAATAGCGCAGAATCCCTTATTCATCAAGGCTTTCTGCGCTTTTCTATTTACTGTATTTCCTGTTGGGAGCAATCTTCTAGGGGCGGTTCTTGTATTTTGTATTAAGCAAGCAATCTTTTGACGGCAACATTCGGTGAGAAATTGCTTTTCTTTTTCCTACCAATGTCCTATAATGCAGAGTGGAATAGACTGTGTAAATGAGTTTGGGAGGGCTCTGCTATATGAAAGGTACTGTAGTTGCTACGTGGATTAGTACATCGCGCCAATTATGGGGCAGTGAGCTAGTTGACAGGGTTATGCAGGAGATGGGCTGGGAGCCGGATCGGCTCTTTCTGCCGCTTGAGGACGTCGATGACGGCACGATCAAACGCCTGATGGACACGCTCAGCAAGGCGAATGGTCTCCCTGTTCGAGATATTTGGTATGAATTGGGCCGCGATAATATCAAGTCCTTTGCGCGTGTGTATCCGTCGTTTTTCGCGAATAAAAATCTATATACATTCTTGGCATCGACGTATGATATTCATGTCGAGATTGTGAAAAAGATTGCGGGTGCAAAACCGCCTCAGCTCATTATGACGCCGATTTCGGAATACGAGGCGGTATTTACCTATGACTCGAGTCGCGGGCTTCTGGACTATTTTCGCGGGCTGCTCAACGGTTCGGCAGAGTATTTCAAGGAAAAACTCGGGGTCGAGGTTCAGGAGCAGACGGCCACGCATATGAAGCTGAAGCTCACCTTTGAAAGGCCGATCTTCCGAGAGAAAAAATTTGGCATCAATAGGCTCGTTGCCTTTACCGGCTCTCTGTCGGGCGGCATTGGCCTGCTGACGTTTGCAGGGACGCTGATTTTATCCGTACTGATGAGCCTCGGTGATGTTTCGTGGAAGACGTTTGTTATTCCTGCGTGCGGCGGGCTGTTTGCTGCGCTCGCTGCCGGTATGCTCCTGCGTCCTCTCGGAGCAATCGAAAAAGAAATTGACCAGCTGGTCGAAAACAAATATTTCGATGCGCTGACGCTTCGCTCAGGCGACGTGTTCGAGCGGATCAATGATAAGCTGATCAAGTATCGCAAGCAGGCGCAGGCGAACTTTACGGGCTTCAAGGGGACAGGAGACGAGCTGCGGCGATATGGCATTGATTTTGACGGGTTAGCAGAGAATATGGGTGGTGCTTCGGGGAATATTGCAGGCGTTATCAACGAGGTTGCCGACAGCGCTACGACAGGGGCGGAGAATACCATATCCGTGGCTGCTTCCCTCAACAATAACATGAAGGCACTGCAATCGGTCGTCGATGAGCAGGTCAAGAATAACGATGCGCTGAACTGCGCCGTCAACAGCATTCACGAGGGCTTCAGCAAGGTGCGTGCGTCCAGTACAAACCTCAATCACAGCATGGAAAAATTCACTGAGGTGAAGGAAGAGGTCGAGTCCCTCAGAGAGGCGACGGAGAAGATCATGGCGATCACGGGGCTGGTGACGGATATCGCAGGGCAAACGAACCTGCTCGCCCTCAATGCAGCGATTGAAGCGGCGCGAGCAGGCGAGCAGGGCCGTGGGTTCAGCGTCGTCGCTGAGGAAGTCCGAAAACTTGCCGAGCAGTCGCAGGGACACGCCGAGGTCATCACGACCGATGTCATGGCGGTAACGCGCATCATCAACGAGGTCGTCGCTTCGGTCAACGAGGAATACGAGGTCTTGGAGCGCGAGAGCAATCAGCTCGTCCGCGTTGTCGAGGGGAACAATCAGTACATCGACAACATCCGCGGTGTGTCGGGAAGTATTTCGGGCATTATCGAGCAGCTCAAGACCGAGATGACGAATATGGAAGATGTTCTCAGCAAGGTCGAGATATCGCCGCTATGGCAGAGCAAAACTCCGCCTCCACCGAAGAGGTAAACGCCGCTATGCATACGCATAATCTGAAGCTGCAGGATATGATGGAAAAAATCAAGCAGTTCAAGGAAGTCACGACAGCGTTCTCAGCGGATATCAATCACTATAAGACCTGATAAATACGAAACAGATGCTGTCAACAGCTGCTGGAGGAGCCGATTCGATCAGAGAATAGAAAATTTAAAGTTAGACATGAAAGCGCAGGAAAATCCTTTCCTGCGCTTTTCTCTGCGATCGGACGAACATCTAGGCTAATCTGACGGATTTCATTTTATCCTTTCATTTCGTTCTGTCATAGCTGCTGCGAGTGCTGCGCCGAGAGCGGAGCCGGTGTTTTCGAGGATGATCTTGACGTTGACCGCCTCGTCCAAGAGCAGCGTGTCGAGTGCGCCACGCAGATGATGCGCGACAAGCGGGACTTTCTCATAGACGGAGCCGTCGACGGCGACGAATTGGTTCTCGAGTTCGTTCTCGCCCATGCGGTGCTGAATGATGGCGACGAAGGTCGCCCCAACGATGCGTGCGGAACGGACGATGACGGCGGTTGCGAGTTCCTGCAGGAGGGTACGCTCGGCTGCGGTGAAGGTCATGCCCGTCTTTGCCTCGATGACGGCGCCCGCCGCATGGCGGTCGAGGTAGGCATCCGCGATGATCTCGGAGAGTTCAATGCTCGTAAACGGATAGACTCCATCTGTACCGAGGAGGTCGGCAAGCGCCGCACCGTAGAGCGACCCTAGGTAGCGTCCCGACACCATCTTCTCAAGACGCTGTGCGCCGGGCTGCTCGGACTCCCTGTCCAGAAGCTCATCGTATTTGGAGAAGGGAAGTTTTCCGAAGCCGCCCGACTCCATGTTGATGACGGTAGGCGGCTCGCTGCCGTCCGCGAACTCCTCGTAGTAGCAGGTGTTCTGCCCCGTGGCGTAGATGGAGCCGATGTAGGTGTGCTCGTGCTTGTATGCCGCCGCGAGCAGGACTGCGACCGTGTCATTGATGACTGCGACGGGTTCAACGTTGATCATGCCACGCCGTGCGAGTGCTTCCTTGAGCAGGTCGTTGACGACCTTGCCCTCGACCCCCTGCGTGGCAAATTCCTTCGTCCATACAATCAGCTTCGCATTGTAGAGGTCGGTCTGCTGCGAGGGGAAGGAGAAGGTGTGTCCAAGCAGGTATTTCGTTGTGCGATTTCCCTCGATCGCCTCGTCGATGATCTCAGCGAGGAAGTCGAACATCTCCTCCGCCGTTGCATCCGCGTTGACGTAGTCATAGACACCGGGGAGGGTGAGCGGCTTTGCGACCTTGCTCAGTACCTCATATTCGCCGCCGCCCTTGAGGAGGATGCGAAGTGCTCGTACATTTGTGCCGCCGAAGTCGAGCGCGAGGAAGGAGCCGTGCTCCTTTCCGCTTGGAAGTCCTGCGTAGGAGCGGAGCATACGAAGCGTTGCACCCTTTTCACCCGAAAGCCCCGCGCACATATCGGCGCGGAAATCATCGGCGATCCTGCGGAGCGTATCGTCGTCTATGGTGAAGGCAGCCTTTATCTTGTCAAATCGTTCACGATCAAAACCCATGGTAACTCCTCCCAAGAAAAGTTGTGGGGACGCCCCTATCGGTTCGCCCTAGCCTCCCCCGCTCGAAACGGGGGAGGGGGACCGCGTAAGCGGTGGAAGGGGCGCCACTTATCAGTGATAGCTTAGCAAAAGTGATCGAGCATCGCGCCGACGCTTGGGAACACATGCTTCGCCTGTGCCTGAATCTCAGGACGTGCGGTCGTGAGCGAGTAGCCGCTCCATGCCTTGAGCATCGGCAGGTCGTTCGTTTCGTCGCCGATGGCGAACACCTCTGCGCCATCCCATCCCATGACGGAGAGGAGGGTACGGATGCCCTGATCCTTGCTGATGCCGGCGGGTGTGATGTCGAGGCTGCACGCATTCGGGAACGCGTGAATCTTGTCGCTGAGCTTTGCGTTCAGCACTGCCGCACATGCATCAGACAGCGCAGGTTCATGGAAGCCAAGTGAGAACTGCTGAATCCCCGTCAGTCCTCCGATCTCACTCTCCTCGATGTAGACGATGGGGAAATCCCAGTCCTTTGCCTCGCGTTCGATCCACGAGCCCT
>ERZ772827.1896-NODE-1896-length-10426-cov-7.052454_pt1 | contig 10426 bp, 7 predicted proteins | sample MGYA00580850_ERZ772827 | MGnify/ENA primary metagenome ERZ772827 (study PRJEB29015, sample SAMEA2737950) | human oral metagenome | biome: human oral; feature: human-associated habitat; material: dental | place: China | collected 2145 ...
TAGAGCATCTGACTACGGATCAGAAGGTTACAGGTTTGAATCCTGTCGGGATCACTAGCTCACCCCAGTCACCGTCGTGGCTGGGGTGAGCTTTTTTATTGCCCTTCGGGAGGGAGGGTAGAGGCTGGGGCGATGGCACGATTATGCGGCAGGGGCGGCGGCGTGTGGGGGCGATGGCTGGCGGCTGGGGGCTTTTTCGTACCTTTGCCTCGCAATAGGCAAGGCTCTGAGCTGGGTAGCTCGCCTTGACCGCAAGGAACAAGTATCACTCTATAGACTAGCGTATGGACGACTCCCTCCCTCCGGATGAGCGCATGATGATGCGCCTGCTCCTGGTCGTCTGCACCCTATAGAGTCCCCCGACACGCTCGAGCTCATGTAGGGACAGCCCGCCCAGAGAGACCACCGCCCCAGCCCGTCTGGGGCTCCGTCCCACGGACGATCCCCCTGTACCCTATATCCCCACCCAACGACATATATAGTAGCGCAGCGCTTCGCCATGAGGTGCTGGCTCGCCCCGAGTATATGAAGAGCTTCCTGAGCCTAGCGGACGGTCTCCCCGAGATCAGTCAGTACCAGCCCCAGTGCTGGGTCAATGTAGAGTGCCCCGACGAGGAGGACTTCCTCTTCCTCACTAAGGAGCTGGGCATCCCCCGCGAATTCCTCTCTGACATCGCCGATATCGACGAGCGCCCCCGAGCGGAGCGCGAGGACGACTGGCTGCTGACCATTCTCCGCATCCCCATGGACGGCGGCGGGCAGGGCATGCCCTACCAGACGGTGCCTATAGGGATCATCTCGGGGCCCAAGGCCATCGTCTCGGTCTGCTACCGCCGCACGCAGATGCTCCCCGACTTCGTCAATCACATCCGCCGCAAGGGGATCGCCATCACCAACCCCACGGAGTTCATCACGCGCATGATCTACTCCTCGGCCGTCTGGTTCCTCAAGTACCTGAAGCTGATGTACCTCGAGATCAACCGTGCGGAGAAGGAGCTAGAGCAGAGCATCCGTAATGAGGACCTGCTGCGTATCATGCGCCTGCAGCGATCGCTCGTCTACTTCAGCACCTCGATCCGTGGGAATGAAGCCATGCTGGGGCGTCTGCGCACAACCTCGCGCAGCAGCCAGGTCGACCCCGACCTCTTCGAGGACGTGAGTATCGAGCTAAGGCAGGCCTACAACACCATTAATATCTACACCGACATCGTGACCAGCATGATGGACGCCTCGGCCAACATCATCTCCAACAATGTCAATACCATCATGAAGCGTATGACCAGCATCTCCATCGTGCTGACCATACCGACGATGATCTCCAGCTTCTTCGGGATGAACGTTGATGTCTACCTAGGGGACTGGCACTGGGCCTTCCTCTTCATCTTCTGCATCTCGGTCATGATCTCGGGGATCGCCTTCTTCCTCTTCCGTAAGATCAAGTGGTTCTAGTCGCGGCCTCGTACCCCGACAGTAGCCCTTAGTCTCAGAGCCCCCTCTTATGATCCGCCTACGTACGCTCCTGTCCCTGGGAGTACTCCTCCTCAGCCTCCCGCTGGGGGCGCAGAACCCTTTCCTGCGGCCTAGCTTCGAGCTCGGGATGAGCTCGGCGAACCTCCGTATGGCTCAGCCGGGTAGCTCGGGCCCGCTCGGCGGCATCCAAGGGCTAAGGGCTGGTGCAGGCCTTGAGCTCTCACTAGGACCCTTGACCTACATCTCCGCGGGACTCTACTATCAGCAGCTCGGAGCTAATAATGAGCTCAGCCGTAGGGGTAGCCGTCCGCTGGAGCTCGGGGCGCAGGGGCTCACGGGTACGGAGCAGCTCCGCCTGCAGTACCTCAGCATCCCCGTAGCGGTGGGGATACGCCTGGCGGTACCCTTCGTCGGGGCGGGCGTGAGCGGTGAGCTCGGCCTGTCCTACAATAGCGCCCTCGGTGGCAGCTACAGCTACCACGCCGCCTCCCATAGCGAGCGCAGTGCCACGGCGGACTACGATCCCTACCGGCTCCCCGAGGGGCAGCGCCCGAGCCTCAGCCTCAAGGAGCGAGACCTCGCCCTACACCTAGCGGCGAAGCTCGAGCTGGGGAGCTTCTTTCTGCGCCTCGGCATCGAGCAGGGCCTCACCAACGTCTGGCAGGACGCTCCCCATAGGTCGAGCCTACGCACGACGACCTCCTGGCTTAGCCTCGGCTATACGCTCTTCTAGGCTTGGCCCCACCAGCGCCTTAGCTCGGTGAACATTCTCCACGCGCGAGCTGTCTCTACTACGGAGGAAGCCCAGCGCTAGCATCTCAGTGTAGCATATATTTGTTATCTTTGCGCCTATTTCGAGCCCAGCGAATCGGTAGGTGCTAGCCTGGCCTATCCCCACCGCTGGGGCCTCCATTACTTTAGACGAAGACATATAAGACATAGAGATACACGATGAGACAGATCAAGATCGCAGCGACCATCACCCGCCGTACTGAGGACCTAGACCGCTACCTGCTGGAGATAGGGCGTGAGGAACTACTGACCATAGACCAGGAGGTAGAGCTCGCCCAGAAGATCAAGCAGGGGGACCGCCGTGCTCTGGACCGTATGGTGCGTGCCAACCTCCGCTTCGTCGTCTCTGTCGCCAAGCAGTACCAGAACCAAGGCCTTGAGCTCGTCGACCTCATCGAGGAGGGCAACCTAGGGCTGATTAAGGCGGCGGAGAAGTTCGACGAGACGCGAGGCTTCAAGTTCATCTCCTACGCTGTGTGGTGGATCCGTCAGTCTATCCTCCAGGCCATCGCCGAGAACGCCCGTATCGTCCGTCTCCCGCTCAACCAGGTGGGGACGCTGAATAAGATCACCAAGGCCATCGCCCGCTTCGAGCAGGAGCACCAGCGCAAGCCTAGCCCCGAGGAGCTCTCCGTCGAGCTCGACATCCCCGAGGAGAAGATCTCGGAGGTACTGAAGATCTCTGGCCGCTCCATCTCGGTGGATGCACCGCTAGCGGAGGGCGAGGATAATACGCTGCTGGACACGATGAGCAGCGACGACATGCCCAAGACCGACCAGGCCCTGATGCGCGAGTCCCTCTCCCGCGAGATCGACCACGTCCTCTCGAGCCTGCCCCAGCGCGACGCCGAGATCATCAAGCTGGCCTTCGGCCTGCATGGCGGCGGTGAGATGACGCTGGAGGAGATCGGCCTGAAGTTCGGCCTGACCCGCGAGCGCGTCCGTCAGATCAAGGAGAAGGGCGTCCGCAGCCTCCGCCACGGCACCAACTGCGAGGCGCTCAAGCAGTACCTCTAGCCCCATCCCGCGAGGCGCCTGCCCCCCATCCGAAGGCCGCTCGCCTTCTCTCCCTAAGCCCCTCTAAGCACCACGCCCCGCAGCTCGCTACGAGCTGCGGGGCGTGGCCTTTTTATCTACGAGGCGCGAGCGAGGACGATCCCAGCGAATGGAGGATGGGCTGTGTCGGTGCAGCCCTTCAGCTTGTCCTCACTGCTACACTAATTGCTGCGCCCCGATTTGTGTAGCAGTTTCTGTAGCAGATCTTGGCCGACGACTGGCGTTTAGCCCCTAGTGCTAAGCCGTCAGGTCTATGGCTGGGATATAAACAAGAGCCCTTGCAGGACTAGGTCCTGCAAGGGCTCTGCTTGTTTTGAAGGCTTCTCTGACGACCATTTTGCAGTCACTTTGAAGCCTCTTTGCGGAGAGGGCGGGATTCGAACCCGCGAAACGCTTTTGGCGTTTACACACTTTCCAGGCGTGCCTCTTCAACCACTCGAGCACCTCTCCTTGATTTTTCTTGGCTGGAAAGCAGTGCAAAGATAAACATTGTTCGCTAGAGAAGCAAATCTGCTTCCAGGGTGCTGCTGCTTGCACCTTCCACCCATAGGCTGCGCTGGTCTCCTTTGTGTGCGACAGCCTTGCTGCGGGGGAGGCGCACGCCACGCGCAAGGTCTGCTTGCAGCCCTTGCGCCCCCAGTCTTCACGGGCTGTGCCTCCCTTCGCGTGCCTCACATCTAGGCGGCCCTTGCTCCTACGCAGCTTGCCCCTTCGTCCCAGCTATCCCCCGCAGCGCTGACCGATACCCCTCGGCGGCGTGAGGGACGGCAGTCGGGGCGCTCGGGGACGGCAGTCAGAGCCGTGAGGGATATCTCTCATGGAGGGGCCCCTTATGCTAGGGTAGGGCGGTGGTGAGGGCTGCCGTGCGCTGACTCATGATGGGCTGGCTCGGGGGCGCTTCGCGGGGTGTAGGTTCTGTAGTGTCCACTGCCCCGCCCCGCTGTTGCTGGAGGGGCAGTGAGGACTTTGTGGTGTGTGATTTGCGAGCCTAATTTTGGGTGGGTGTACAAACTGTTAAGATTTGTTGTAACTTCGCAGGCGCAAGTGCTAGGACGGGCTTGGAGCACCCAAATAAAAGGCTCCGCCCCGAGGCGGCGCTAAAGGCTGCCCGAAGTTGTAGCTTGTCCTGCCCCTTCTCTATTTGTGTCAAGGCTTCTTTACGTGGCCTAGCACGCTACTCAATCTGGTGCATCTCGCCTTGTCGTGGCGATGCGCTCCTTAATCCCTCGCAGTATATATATGAGCTGCGCGGGTCTATCTAACAGTATTATTAGTAACATAAGAAAGAAGAGTATGAAGAAACTCATGCTAAGCATGGCTGCGGCTCTGGTTACACTCTCTGCTTGCTCGAAGAGCGCCGATGAGCCTGTAGCACAGCCGCAGAATCAAAATGCCGCAGAGCAGGAAACGATCACGCTCCACATTGAAGGCGAGCGCGAGGATGTCGTCGTCAAGGACCAGGAAGGTCGTGCACTGAACCTCAAGGCAACCATTGGAGGCCCTCATAACGAGCTGCTCAAGGGCGTTTCGGTCGAGGATTCGGAGGACGTCCCAGGCGTTATCTACCTCTATAATGATAAGGGCTTTAAGAATTCTGAGTCTGTCAATGGCCTCGCTCGCCAAGTCACCTTCAAGGTGAAGGGGAATAAGGTGACCTTCTACGGGAAGCTCGCTACGGGTCGTCTTCAGCCAGGGGACCTTCCCTTCAATAAGGCAAGCATTTACCTCGGTGGGTACATCAAGGACCAGTCCATCGAGAAGCCTGGGATCGTCGATACTCGTGGAGGCGGGGTGTACTACTCCTTCCCTCATAAAGCTCTACGCACGGAGCCTGGGATGGATCTCTCCAAGCTTTATCCTCTGTTCACCAGCTACAATGTAGATGTCAATCCAGGGACTAAGAAAGGAGCTCGCGACTACTACAGCACGGGGCACCGCTTCAGGCTCTATGGCCAGTTCGTGTCCGTCCGCTGCCGTATGACCAACGGGCGAAGCGTAGAGGCTCGATATAATGGCTTTGCCGTACGAGGCTATGGTATCCTCGGGCTGCGACTGGATCCTCCTGCTCCTAATACCAATCCGACCCTCAATAATCGTCCCGTCCTCCGCGTAGCGGTTCCCTCTAGTGGCAGTAAGGAAGGGGTCTTCGTAGACTTCAGCGATAATAAGACCTACTACATCAAGGGTAATGGTGAGTCTCCCTATCTGAATAGAGGGAACGATCAGAGCAAGTCGGATGCAGCCTACACGCTCTACCTCTTCCCTGGGGTTGAGCCCTATGGGGGGATCCGCATGGCCTACGGCAATGAGCGCACGAATATCTTCCTGAGCCAGGGCAGCTACCAGAACCGTCCCTACTACTGGGGCCTTGATGAGGTCGGTAAGGAAATAGGCCGTCGCGTGAAGGACACTACCCCTGGGAAGTTCCACAACATCCTTCTGGTAGTCGGTAAGTAGTAAGATAACGCAAAGAAGAACAGACGATGAATAAGATACAGAAAGAGCTGTACCAGGCTCCCGAGTTCAGCAAGATCGAGCTCAACAACGACCTAAGCATCCTACTCTCCTTCTCTGTGGATGGCTCTATCGACCCCATTCAGGAGGGTGTAGAGGATACCTACTGGAGCATCAATAATTGGTAGGACGCACTCTGTGTAGCCTACACAGATAGCCCTGGCCTCGCTTGTGAGAGGCACCCGATAGCGCCCACGCTGCTCCGAGTCACGGACTCGGGCGGCGTGGGCGCGCTGCATTGGTGCCTCTCTCTGCTCGCGGCGTCTTCCCTAGAGGCTTGGCGCCTTTTATCCCCAGTCTACCGCTAGGACTTGGGTGCTGTGGGCGCTGCTGAGGCGTATCGGTCAATGCGTCGACAGGCCCTCCCTCCCAACAGAGCGACAGGCCTCCGTCTCCATAAGAGCCTCCACGATACGCACCACGGCCGCTTAAGGGGGCGCCCCTGTAGGGCTTCTTTGTGAGGAGGGCTGCCTAACCCAGGGTTTGGTCGCCCTTGCAGGGCTACGCACCCTGGGCTTTGGGAGGGATCGCCCCTATAGGGGCTTGCTCGGCCGTTGGGCTTTGTGACGTCGTTGGAACTCAGGGTTTGGGAGGGTCGCCCCTATAGGGCTTCTTTGTATGGGGGGGGCTGCCTAACCCAGGGTTTGGTCGCCCTTGCAGGGCTGCGCACCCTGGGCTTTGGGGATGGGTCGCCCCTATAGGGGCTTGCTCGGCCGTTGGGCTTTGTGACGTCGTTGGAACTCAGGGTTTGGGAGGGTCGCCCCTATAGGGCTTCTTTGTATGGGGGGGGGGCTGCCTAACCCAGGGTTTGGTCGCCCTTGCAGGGCTACGCACCCTGGGCTTTGGGAGGGATCGCCCCTATAGGGGCTTGCTCGGCCGTTGGGCTTTGTGACGTCGTTGGAACTCAGGGTTTGGGAGGGTCGCCCCTATAGGGCTTCTTTGTATGGGGGGGGGGCTGCCTAACCCAGGGTTTGGTCGCCCTTGCAGGGCTACGCACCCTGGGCTTTGGGGAAGGATCGCCCCTATAGGGGCTTGCTCGGCCGTTGGGCAAGCCTAGGGCTGCAATCCCGAAGCCCTGCGGGGGTGACCCACAGCACGGTCCTTTTCCCCTGCGCGACCCTTTGCCACAGCGCGGCTTTTGCCCCACACGGCTCTTTTCCCCTGCGCGACCCTTTCCTATAAAGCGGCTCTTTTATCCCGTGTAGTGCGGGGTGGGGTATTATAACCTTGATGGTCGAGCTCCTTGGCAGTTCCCTGGCGGCGGGGTAAGCCCCAGCGGGGCGCTCCTTTTCAAAGCCCAGGGTGCGTAGCCCTGCAAGGGCGACCAAACCCTGGGTTCGCTCGTGCCCACATTTCCGAAGCCCCAGCGGGGCGACCCCTTTCAAAGCCCAGGGTGCGTAGCCCTGTAAGGGCGACCAAACCCTGGGTTCGCTCGTGCCCACATTTCCGAAGCCCCAGCGGGGCGACCCCTTTCAAAGCCCAGGGTGCGTAGCCCTGTAAGGGCGACCAAACCCTGGGTTCGCCCGTGCCCACATTTCCGAAGCCCCAGCGGGGCGCTCCTTTTCAAAGCCCAGGGTGCGTAGCCCTGCAAGGGCAACCAAACCCTGGGTTCGCTCGTGTCCACAATCCCGAAGCCCCAGTGGGGCGACCCTTCCCAAAGCCTTCTAATTGCGACCAAACCCTAGCGCTGCTTTGACTGATATCCTTCGGCGCGGTGAGGGGCGGCAGTCGGGGCGCTGACGGGCGACAGTCAGAGCCGTGAGGGGTATCCCTCACAGAGGCTCCTCCTAGACTCGCCGAGCGCTCCTATAGGCCTCGGCCTTCACCCGCCCTTTGCGGAGCCCGCTGGTGGGAGGCCGTGAGGGTGAGGAGCGCCCCTTTGCGGCGTGCTTGTGGGTGCTTACGGCGCCTGCCTGGATGCTTGGGCGGGTGTGCCTCGACGCGCCCGTTGGGCGGAAGGCCTCACGAGGGGGCTGGGCCCTTAGTATCCTGGTACTCTGCCTGCTATCTGTGGCCTTGGAATAGCCCTGGGAGCGGTGGGTGTACGGCTAGATGTACATTGTATTAATTTTTTTTGTACCTTTGTAGCCGATAAGAGCGCTTAGGTTCATGGTAATTATCCCCAAGGGGATGGTAGAGTCTGGCATCTGGCGAAGGGTATCCCTATAGTGGAATATAGGCGTTAGCCCCTAGCCCCAACTCCTCCTAGCAGTATATGATTAGGGGTAACAAGCAAAAGCTGGTCACCCTCCTCCGATGGAAGGACCTCTACCTTGGCGCTATATTACTAACGTTTTATATAGTAAAGAATGAAAAAGATTTTCATGACGCTCGCAGCTGTCGGTCTCTTCTTCTCCTGCTCTAAGGAGAACGCCGAGCCCCAGCTCCAGCCGTCGACGCAGCAGGGGCAAGAAACGCCTGCCATTGAGGCCGTCGACCCTAATACCCCCGGTGCTATTCGTCTGAGCCTCGATGCGGATGTCGAGCCCTTCGTGGTCGGTAGTGGCGCCTTCGTCGGCGAAGATGCTGGGCAGGGTGCCCGTGCAACGGAGGCTATCGTCGGTGGTCCTAATATCAACAGCGCGATCTCCTATCACATCACCCCAGAGGCAGATGGGAAGGTGCCTGTGGTGCTGTATCTCTATGGCTCGGAGGGTATCGTCCCCATCGGTGCACGTGCCACGGTAACTAAGGACGGTAAGGGCGTAAGCCTCTCCCTCGGGGTGCTGCTTAACTCCACCTCTGGGACGCTGAAGAAGTTTGCCGATAAGAAGATGAATGGTGTGAAGCTGGCCTTTATCATCGGGCACGATGCGCAGTGGGTCAATAATGTCCCCTACTTCACGAACAAGGGCGCTAGACTCATCACGTATAAGGCTGGTCAGAAGGTAACCCTTGGTGACAACTACATCATGCTGAAGGCTACGGATATTCCCCTGAAGTACGATGCTACCTCGAAGTCAGTCGTGCCCACTAAGCCGGTGACCCTCGGGATGCAGGGCTACCTCATCGGGGCGCGCTTCCGTAACCGCTTCCCCGCGAAGATGTACAAGTACCTTTGGGACAAGCCCAGCTCGGATCCCTATGCTACTGGCCCTACTGGCAAGGAGAGGTACGCCTCGCCCAGATATGCTCAGGTTATTGATCGCCCACCCCTCGACATCATGTTCCGTGTCGACAACCTCTCTGCGACTTATAAGACGAAGATCTCCTATAGCACGAGCAACGGCGAGTTCAGTGTTGGGCGAGATCAAGAGGAGACTGGTGCTAATATCATCCGCCAGCGCGAGATGAGCCCTGGCTTTAAGGCTTCGGCTTATGACAAGGCTGGTAGACCTCTTCAGGGTAAGACGCATGGGAGCGGCGAGCGCGAAAACTTCCTGGACGCTACCAGCGCAGGGGTCTTCTATGTCCCCGTGGGCTCGGCTCCTAGCGATACGCAGTTCTCCGAAGGGGAGCAGTTCGTGATCGTCTACTGCCCTAACCCCCATGATAGAGGGAGCATCGCCTACAGATCTCCTAAGAAGCTCTTCTACGATGGCTCGCCCTTCTCGCAGATGGAGGGTACCTGGAAGGATATAGGCACGCGCATTGTATTCCATGGGCTCGCCAATGACAAGAACTCCTACGTCAAGGTCCAGAATACTCCTACCAGCCCAAGCAATAATAAGCACGAGATCCGACGCAAGAGTGCCGACAATAAGTTCTACTTCGTCACCTTCACGATTGAGTCTAATCGTATGGATCAGGGCTCAGCCTTCTGGAGTAACAATAGAGGCATTATGTTCCCTCTCTATGACGCGGCTCTCAAGCAGTACAAGATCAAGAAGTAGTATCACCATCAAGACAGAGTAAGAAGATGAAAAGCGAATATAAGCAGGCCTACGAGGCTCCTACCGTAGAGAGCTTCGAGCTCAGACAGGCCCTGACTGTACTTGATACGTTCTCCTTCGACACCACCTCCGAGGATCCCTCCTATGGTGGTGATGACTGGGGTGAGCTACGCCAGCAGAATTGGAACGAGAACCGACCTGGCTATCCTACAGACTACTAAGCCCCCGCACCTCGCTAGACGAGGAAATCACCAGAGCGCCCACGCTGCGCCGAGTCACGGACTCGGGCGGCGTGGGTGCTCCACTTTGTGGGCGGAGTACTCGGGGGATGTTAGTGGGGCGGACGTAAAGTGGGGAGCGTTGTGCTTGGGCTTCCCAGGGTTTGGAAGGGTCGCCCCTGTAGGGCTTCTTTGTGTGGCGGGCTGCCTACCCCAGGGTTTGGTCGCCCTTACAGGGCTACGCACCCTGGGCTTTGAGGAGGGATCGCCCCTATAGGGGCTTGCTCGGCCGTTGGGGGTCGCGCGGGGCTGCAATCCCGAAGCCCTGCAGGGATGACCCGCAGAGCGGCTCTTTGCCACACACGGCCCTTTTCCACAGCACGGCCCTTTTCCACAGCGCGGCCCTTTCCTATAGCTCGGCTCTTTTATCCTGCGTAGTGCGGGGTGGGGTATTATGCCCCGATAGTCGAGCTCCTTGGCAGTTCCCTGGCGGCGGGGTAAGCCCCAGCGGGGCGACCCCTTTCAAAGCCCAGGGTGCGTAGC
>ERZ772827.1898-NODE-1898-length-10410-cov-5.693578_pt1 | contig 10410 bp, 6 predicted proteins | sample MGYA00580850_ERZ772827 | MGnify/ENA primary metagenome ERZ772827 (study PRJEB29015, sample SAMEA2737950) | human oral metagenome | biome: human oral; feature: human-associated habitat; material: dental | place: China | collected 2145 ...
TAGGCCAGGTCGGCAGGGATCGTGACCTTCCACTTAGAGCCTACGGGCATCAGCTGAAGGATCTCCGTCCAGCCCTTGATGACGCCCTGCAGGGGGAAGGTAGCCGTCTCACCGCGGTCCATCGAGCTATCGAAGACCTGCCCGTTGATGAGCGTACCGTGGTAGTGGCACTCTACGCTGTCGGTGAGCTTAGGCTTGGGACCATCGCCTTCGCGCAGGATCTCGTACTGGAGACCGCTAGGCAGCGTGACGACGCCTGCCTTGTGGCCGTTGATCTTGAGGAACTCCTCACCAGCCTCCTTGTTGCGCTCGACAGCCTTACGCTGCACCTCCTGGAAGTAGTCGTTGATGATCTGCTTCGCTTCGTCGTAGCTCATCTCGGGCTGTGCCTCCTCGTAGACGGCGCGTACGCCCTGTAGGAAGTCCTCGAAGATCAGTTCGTCAAAGCCCGAGGCACGGAAGTTCTGCCCGATGCTTAGCCCTAGGGCATAGCTTACCTTGTTCATATCCTTTGTATATAATGTACCTAGTGTATCCGCAGCCCTACGAAGGGCGAGGCAAGAGCCCGCTCCCGAGAGACAGGGATAATACGGAGACAAAGGTAATGAATTTTACTGCACTACACTAGAGGCTGCGCCAAGCGCCTCAGGGCGGAGGCAGCAGCCCCTCCCCCCACCCTTACTTAGGACGAAACGAAGGTACACCAAGCCCACGCCACAGCGCGGGTCTAAGGTGGAGGACTGCTGAGGGATATCAGTCAGTGCGCTGAGGGACGTCCCTAAAGAGCGCGAGGGATACCAGTCAGGTAGCTGACTGATATCCCTCGCGAAGCTAGGAGCAGGCTATCGCCGCGCTCCAAGGACTCAGCTAGGAGACTAGCCCTAGGGCGTAGAGGATGAAGGCATATTCAAAGGCCGTGTCGCGTATCCCGCTGTAGCGCCCCGTAGCACCGCCGTGACCCGAGTCTATATTCATGCGCAGCAAGAGGAGCTCGTCGTCCGTCTTGAGGCTGCGGAGCTTCGCCACATACTTGGTCGGCTCATGGAAGAGCACCTGCGAGTCATTGATTCCGCCCGTGACTAGCATGGCTGGATAGCGCTGCGCACGGAGGTTGTCGTAGGGGGAATAGCCCTTCATATAGTGGTAGTACTCGGGCTCATTGGGATTGCCCCACTCCTCGTACTCCCCTGTCGTAAGGGGCAGGCTATCGTCGAGCATCGTCGTTACGACGTCCACGAAGGGCACCTGCGCAACGATACAGCCGAAGAGCTCAGGCCAGCGATTGGCCACTACCCCCATCAGCATACCGCCTGCACTGCCCCCCATAGCGGCTAAGCGCTCGGGGGAGGTATAACCCTCATCCAGGAGGAGACGAGCGCAGGCAGCAAAGTCAGTGAAGGTATGCTCCTTTTTGAGGAACTTGCCATCCTCATACCACTGCTCTCCGAGTTCGCTCCCGCCACGCACCTGAGCCAGCGCGTAGACGAAACCACGATCCACCAGGCTAAGGATAGAGACGCTGAACTGCGCCTCCATCGAGATCCCATAGCTCCCGTAGCCGTAGATCAGGGCAGGGGCCGAGCCATCGTGCGTCAGCCCCTTACGATAGAGCAAGGCCATAGGGATGCGCGTCGTCCCGTCCTCGCCGAGCGCCCAGCGCCGCTCCACGACGTAGTCCTCTGGCTGGTAGCCTCCGCCTACCTCCTGCTGCTTGAGCAGCCGACTCTCACCCGTCTCGAGGTCGTACTCATAGAGGCTGCTGGGTCTATTAGGCGAGGAATAGGTGTAGCGCACCTTGCGCGTGGTGTACTGGCTGCTACCTCTCAGCCCCAGCGTATAGACGGGCTCAGGGAAGGCGACCTCCCGCAGCGGCTGCCCCAGCGGGTCGAGGATACGGATCTGCGAGAGCCCCTCGACGCGCTCCTCAGTCACCACATAGTGCTCGTAGATGCCGAGACTCTCGAGGCGCACCTCGGGGCGATGTGCGAGGATCGTACGCCAGGAGGAGCGGTCTGCCACGCCCTCGAGGCTCGTCGCGTAGAGGGCGCCGTTGAGCTGCTCCTTATCCTTATAGTAGAGGTAGAGGCGATCGCGGTGCGTCAGCACCGAGTAGCGCACGTCGGGCTGGCGAGCTAGCAGCAGCTTGGGCTCCGTGTCCCGACCGTCCGCAGCGAGGTAGTACTCCTCGCTACTGGTGCTACTCGAGCAGGAGATGAAGAGGTATTCGTGCGTCTTGGTCTCGCTGACGCTGCAGGAGAAGCGGCTATCCAGCTCCTCGTAGATCAGCTGTCCCTCGGCCTCGTCGAGGCGCTGACGAAGGACGCGGCTAGAACGCAGCGTCTCGTCGATCAGGCTGTAGTAGATAGTCTCACTATCCTCAGCCCAGGCCAGCGAAGCGACGCCCGCGATGCACAGCGGCAGCTCCTGCCCCGTCTCGAGGCTCTTGATCCTGAGGTCGAACTCTGCATAGGAGCCCGTCGCATTGGACATATAGGCCACCCAACGATTGTCTGGGCTGACGCTGTAGCCAGCGAAGATATAGGCGGGCTGCCCCTCGGCCATGAGGTTGACGTCGAAGATCAGTTCACCCCCCTCCACCTCCTGCGGGCGCTCACTCCAGCGCTCCTCGAAGGCCTCTTCCTCGTAGCGGTAATAGCTGGGATACTGCTTGCCCTGCTCGGTACGGGTATAGTAGTAATAGCCTCGGCGCAGTGTGGGATAGCTCTGGTCGGTCTCCTTGATGCGCCCCACGATCTCTTGATAGATCTCCTCCTGCAGCTCCTTCGTCGAGGCCATCACCTGCTCGGTGTAGGCATTCTCTGCACGGAGGTAGTCCTGCAGCTCGGGGAGCTCCTTGTCCCGCAGGTAGTAGTAGGGGTCGATACGTAGGTCATCGAGGTGACGCAGCTCCTCGGGGCGCGGAGTGACACGAGGAGCTGGGCCGAAGGCGGATTGCTTAGGCTTATTCATGAGGATAGGGATGATAGCTAGCTTGGAGAATAAGGGGACTCTCGGGCCCCATATTGAAGAGGAGATCGAGGATACTGAGCTCAGGGACGAAGCCACGAGCGGGTCGATCAAGCTGATGATAGGCTTGGGGAACGAAGGCAGGGGGCAGTGTGCCCTGCTTAGGGCGCAGGCTATAGCGGTAGTCGGCCTCGTGGCACTCCAGCGGAGTAAAGGTCTCGGTTGTGCAGAGGGAGGCCGTGTCGATCTCGAGCAGGGGACAAAGGTGCTGCAGCAGCCTGAGGTTCAGCCCCCAGAGGCTATTATCCTCGGGGGTGCTCCACAGCGCCTCCAGTTCGTCGATATAGTACTCGTAGTAGGGACTAGCGCCGTAGGCCGTAGCGAGCGTCTGATGCCAGACGGCGCGCCACTGGCTATGCGTCGAGAGGCGCACCTCAGTGATGGGGGTCTTCGTCCCCTCAGGGAGCTCCACAGGAATGCTCAGCGGCTGCACGCCGTTAGGCCCGAGGATGTAGCAGCGATTGCGGTAGCTCTGCTTAATGTAGTGTTCGGCAGCTTCGAGGCCTACCCTACCCGACTGGTGATGATAGAGGAGGGTGAAGTAGCTGATGGGAGGTGCCAGCGCCGTAGAGAGCAGGAGGTCGTAGTGCATCAAGGATAGACGAAGGGGCTGCGCGTACCGAGGCCGAAGAGCAGACGCCCCACGATGGCCTCGCACGGGATAATCCCTAGGTGCCGTGAGTCAGGTCCCGAGCTGGTGTCGTCCGCGAGCACCCAGTAGTAGTCCTGAGCAAAGGTGTAGAGCGCTCGCGAGGCGATACGCTCCATCCATCGGGCGGAGTCCAGCCCCAGCTGACCACGCCCTGGGTGCAGGCGCTCCTCGGCCCGCTGCTCCTGGATAAGGGCCTGGCGATAGGCCACGAGGCTCACGGGACTCAGGGGATAGACGCCCTGAGCACGCGGCAGACGCAGCGCGTAGTGCTCGCTCACGTTCAGCGCACGGCGATGATCGAGCGCACGGCGACCATTGACATAGAGCAGTCCCTGTCGTAGCTCGAGGCTGTCGCCAGGCAGACCGACGACACGCCCCGCCACGAGGCTAGGCTCTGAGGGATTCGCTAGCCCTAGGCGGCCTAGGTCGATGAGGACGCAGTCACCGTGCTCAGGCTCGAAGCTCTTGAGCACCAGCACCCACGCCCCGCGAGGATAGCTCGGCGACAGAGCGCTGGTCTGCAGCGTCAGTGGCACGAAGAGGAAGGCGCGTAGGAGCAGCACCAGGAGGACGACTCCCAGCGGCAAGGCTCCGTAGCGTAGTAGGCTAGGAATATGGCGGCGCTTACTTCCCATTGATGAAACGCGTCATCCGCCCCCAGCGGATCCCGCCAGAGAAGAGCGGACGCTCGCTATTGATGGAGAGCCAGAGGAAGGCGGGCTTACCCACGATATGATCCTCGGGCACGAAGCCCCAGTAGCGGCTGTCGGCAGACATGTGCCTATTGTCCCCTAGCATGAAGTAGTAGTCCATCGCGAAGGTATAGTGCGTCGCGGGACGACCATCGATGAGGATCACCCCATCGGGGCGCTGCTCCAGCTGGTGCCCTTCGTAGGCACGGATGCAGCGGGCATAGTAGGCGAGCGTAGCGGGGGTGAGCTCGACCGTCAGCCCCTTACGGGGGATGAGGAGCGGCCCGTAGTCATCACGCGTCCAGCCCGTAGCGTAGCCCAGTGGGTAGACTTGTCCGCTGAGCTCAGTCGTCGTACGCTCCACCCCAATGCCCTTGACATAGGGCTCGGCCTTCAGTACGCGCACCATCTCAGCCGTCAGAGGCAGGTGATAGATCAGTCCGTAGCCACGCGAACCCTCGGACTGGAAGGCCAGCTTCATCTGTGCGAGGAAGGGAGAGAGGTCTCCCCCATCGCTCGTACGGTAGTCGTAGATGAGCTGCACATCTCTGTCGTTGATCTCCAGCTGGTCGAGGAGCTCCTGCGGCAGCGGCGTCCCGTCGGTCTGGACGAAGTAGTTGAGCTGCATCTGACGCGGATTGGCCATAGCCTTACCATTGATGTAGAGCTGATTGGCACGTAGCTCCACCGTCTCCCCGGGCAGCCCGACACAGCGCTTGACATAGTGGTCGCGACGGTCTACAGGACGAGCGACGACCTCGCCAAACTGCTGACGATCGCTCCACACCTGCTCACGCCCATACTGCGCGCAGAGCGTATAGTAGTCGGGGTTCGGCATCGAGAGCGCCACCGTATCGCCTGCAGGGAAATTGAAGACCACAAGGTCATTACGCTCCACCTTACCCAGTCCCTTGAGTCTACGGTAAGGCAGTGAGGGGCTATCGAGGTAGGACTTGTGCCCGAAGGCCGTATTGTGAGCTAGCGGCAGCGCCAGCGGCGTCATCGGCACGCGCGGCCCGTAGCTGAGCTTATTGACAAAGAGATAGTCTCCGATCAAGAGCGTCTTCTCCAGCGAGGAGGAGGGGATGGCAAAGTTCTGGAAGAAGTAGGTGAAGATGATCGAGACCGTCACCACAACGAAGACGATATCCTCCAGCAGCCCTCCCAGCAGGCGTACCATACCGTTGGGGTGCTCCTTGAGGTAACGCCAGGGGATGAAGCGCGTGAAGTAGAAGTCTACCAAGAAAGGCAGCAGCAAGAGCCAGCACCAGCCCGCCCAGAAGGCGAAGAGCAGGAGCAGTACGATCATAATCCCGCCCTTGATGCGGCGGATGAGGAGCTGACGAGGACTGAGCCTCGAGAGCGGGTATCTATTCATAGGGAGAGGAATATACTTAGGATTAACGAGCCTGCACGAGATCCTCCATCGTCAGCCAACCGCTATGCGTGGCGGCATATTCGGCTGCGAGGACGGCTCCGTGGGCAAAGCCTTCGCGCCCAAAGGCCTCGTGCGTCAGCTCGATGCGATCTACCCCGGAGGTGAAGCTCAGGCTATGCGTTCCTGGGACTTCGCCCTCACGGTAGGCCACGACGGGCAGCTCGTCCTCCGCAGCCGTCCCGAGCGTCCAGCGCTCGAGCTCTGGGCGCTCGGCCAGCACCGTCTCGGCCAGCGTGATGGCCGTACCGCTGGGGGCATCCAGCTTGTGCACGTGATGCGTCTCACTCATGCTCAGACGATAGTTAGGCGCCAGCCGCATCAGCCGCGAGGCCTGAGCCAGGAGCTGACGGAAGAGGTAGACGCCGATACTGAAGTTGGAGGACCAGAAGAAGGTCTTCCCCTCCCGCTCGCAGAGTTCCCTGAGCTCGGGCAGGCGCTCACTCCAGCCCGTAGAGCCAGAGACCAAGGGTAGGCCTCGCTCTAAGGTCTTCAAGCAGTTGGCATAAGCTGCCTGGGGGGAGGTGAACTCGATGGCTACGTCCGCCGAAGCGAAGCGCGGATCGTCGAAGAGCGCCTCCTCGCCTCGGTCTATCCTGAGCACGACCTGGTGGCCACGCTCCTGAGCGATATGCTCGATGATGCGTCCCATCTTGCCGTAGCCGATGAGTACTATCTTGAGTTGTTTCATCCTTGACTAGTCTATACTAATGATAGGTACGCGCGAGGCTAAGCAGGCTCACTAGAGCGCAGCCAGGCGGCCATGCACGAATACTAAAATGGTACGCGCGCGAGGGCAAGCTCCAGCCCTAGCGCAGCGCGAGCCTAGAGCAAAGATACAAATACTGAGGGGAATGCCCCAGCCTGTACCCAGTCACAGCTCCCCCATAGAATGGCAGCCGCGCCCTCCTCGGTAGCCCGATCCCCCACCTCGGAGCTATGCTTCCCTTCCCTACGACCTATCCCCCAGTCCTCTGACTGATACCAGTCAGCCGCCTGAGGGCTGCACATCAAAGCCCTGAGGGATATCAGTCAGCACCCCTAAGGGCTACCCATCAACGCCCCCGATCATCCTTCCTCGCCTCTTCCTAAGATTTGTAATTAACTCCCCGTTTATATACCTTCGCTGTGGCGATCCTACGCCAACGACGAGGGGGCTACGTCGTATTTAGTTGTGATTAGCTTCCCGTTTATGTGCCTTCGCAGTAGCAATCCAACGCCACGAGCGAGGGCGGGCTATTTTTCCGGTTATGATTGGCTCCCCGTTTATGTACCTTCGCAGTAGCAATCCAACCAGCTGCATGAACGCTGCGGGAGCGACTGAGTTGTGATTGGCTTCCCGTTTATGTACCTTCGCAGTAGCAATCCAACGATGGACGTAGCACGGCAAGCCACGGAGATGTTGTGATTGGCTTCCCGTTTATGTACCTTCGCAGTAGCAATCCAACGGATCGAGCACATGTTTCCCGCCTATGCCAGTTGTGATTGGCTTCCCGTTTATGTACCTTCGCAGTAGCAATCCAACGCCATCATTAGACGTACCATACAGATATCCGTTGTGATTGGCTTCCCGTTTATGTACCTTCGCAGTAGCAATCCAACGCCAGGTAGGAGGTTCGCTCGGTCGAGCTGTTGTGATTGGCTTCCCGTTTATGTACCTTCGCAGTAGCAATCCAACACGCATCAGCTCACTGTCTGACTTTTTCGGTTGTGATTGGCTTCCCGTTTATGTACCTTCGCAGTAGCAATCCAACTGCCGATAAGGAGTTCCGCTCCGTCCTCCAGTTGTGATTGGCTTCCCGTTTATGTACCTTCGCAGTAGCAATCCAACGATCTCCCAGCTCTCCACAACCAGGCGCGTGTTGTGATTGGCTTCCCGTTTATGTACCTTCGCAGTAGCAATCCAACGGAGAGCTGCGGCGTGATCACCTCGTCGGGGTTGTGATTGGCTTCCCGTTTATGTACCTTCGCAGTAGCAATCCAACCGCTCCTTGGAGCAGAGTTGAGAGAAATACGTTGTGATTGGCTTCCCGTTTATGTACCTTCGCAGTAGCAATCCAACGCTGAATTGATAGCATCTTACCATTCTTCGTTGTGATTGGCTTCCCGTTTATGTACCTTCGCAGTAGCAATCCAACAGGTAGTCCTCCCCAAACAGCGTCGGCGCTGTTGTGATTGGCTTCCCGTTTATGTACCTTCGCAGTAGCAATCCAACAGTATCGTTATCGTCCAGCATCTGGCGGGGTTGTGATTGGCTTCCCGTTTATGTACCTTCGCAGTAGCAATCCAACAGTCAAGGTAAGAGCCAAGGGGCAGCTCCTGTTGTGATTGGCTTCCCGTTTATGTACCTTCGCAGTAGCAATCCAACTGTAAACAGAAACTCAATCTCCTCATAGCTGTTGTGATTGGCTTCCCGTTTATGTACCTTCGCAGTAGCAATCCAACGGTACTTAGGGTTTTGTGTTTGACGTTTCTGTTGTGATTGGCTTCCCGTTTATGTACCTTCGCAGTAGCAATCCAACGTAGAGGTAGGCAAGGAAAGCGTCATTGCGGTTGTGATTGGCTTCCCGTTTATGTACCTTCGCAGTAGCAATCCAACTTTGGTCTTGTTGAACACCCCGCCGTAGGGTTGTGATTGGCTTCCCGTTTATGTACCTTCGCAGTAGCAATCCAACATTTATATTCGAGCATGCAAGACCAGCGCCGTTGTGATTGGCTTCCCGTTTATGTACCTTCGCAGTAGCAATCCAACTAGCTGATATTCTCTATCTCAGAGTGCATAGTTGTGATTGGCTTCCCGTTTATGTACCTTCGCAGTAGCAATCCAACGAAGACACGTGCTACCTTGACTACGTGGCAGTTGTGATTGGCTTCCCGTTTATGTACCTTCGCAGTAGCAATCCAACTTGGGCACACGCTACCGCAGAGCGCCACCCGTTGTGATTGGCTTCCCGTTTATGTACCTTCGCAGTAGCAATCCAACGGGGGCGATCTACATAATCTCGGTCGTCGTGTTGTGATTGGCTTCCCGTTTATGTACCTTCGCAGTAGCAATCCAACATGGTATATGTAATTGTGGAGATGCTACTTGTTGTGATTGGCTTCCCGTTTATGTACCTTCGCAGTAGCAATCCAACAAGCGGAAGAATATGCTTGAGCATCGTCTGGTTGTGATTGGCTTCCCGTTTATGTACCTTCGCAGTAGCAATCCAACCGGAGAGCTTGTCGTAGTGCGTGACGACTCGTTGTGATTGGCTTCCCGTTTATGTACCTTCGCAGTAGCAATCCAACACGACCTCAACAAATCGAATAGGACCAGCCACTTAGCGAGGGATGCGAAGAAAGAAAAAGCCAGTGGGTGACCACTGGCTTTTTCGCGTCTAAGCCCATTTTTTTCTGAGCCTAGAGCATCTCTATGCTGGGAGAAGGGGCGGGTGGAGGCTCGATCTGATGCGAGGAGAAATGCTCGATCATCCCAAACTGCTTGTCCGTAACCTGCATGATGATGACCTCGCCTTCCTCTGGGAGCATATTCTTGACGCGCCGAATATGTACAGCGGCATTCTCCACACTGGAGCAATGGCGTATGTAGACCGAGTACTGGAACATGATGAATCCATCCTTGAGCAGCTCGCGTCTAAAGCCAGAGGCTGCCTTACGCTCAGCGGCGGTGTAGGTCGGGAGATCGAAGAGAACAAACACCCACATAATACGATATTCACTTAGTCTACGTCGTCGCATCGCAGTAAGGGATAAGCTAGAGTGCGGAGCTTGCCAGCGAAGCACTGCTGCAGCGAACTCGCTGTCTGAGCGGCGGCGACCATCAAGGGACGCCGTTGCCCCTCCAGCTCCACATCGAGCGTCGGGATCGTCAGCAGCTCTGCCTTTAGTTCCTTCGTCAACTCACTGGGATACCCGTCCTGACATAGCTCCACCACGAGCTGATCCACGTACGGACGGTAAGGCTCCATGATGTCATCGGCAAGGCAGTAGGCATTATACTTATTGTGGTGATGTATCCCAAGGGTGGGTAGTAGGCCAGCACTCACCAGGGCGCGAGCAATGACAGCGCGGAGGATAGCGTAGCCATAATTCAGCAGCGAATTAGGCGCTGTTCCCTCACGCTCACGCGTAAAATCGGGGAGCGGAAGGAAGAGGTTACGCCAGTAGAAGGCTGCAGCTCGTGCCTCAAGGTTCTCACTATCCCCACTCTTCACCTGCCTAGCCCAGGCAAGCATATTGGGGACGGGCTCCTGCAGCACATAGGCCAGCAGCATTGCTTGGTTACGAATCTTGGCTTGCACCGTCTGCTGCCATAGCTGTTTACGTAGCGGCAGCGAGGCATCAAGCTGGCTCCGAAAGCGCTCATTCTGTAGGCTGTGTCCATCCAAAGGGAGCATCAAGCCCGAGGGCAGGTGGCTTGCCCCGCAAGTGATGAGGGCACAGTTCTGCTCCAGCAGGGCATTCAGTGCACCGTGGGTAATGGTTATCTGAGGATCATCAAGGAGGACGACCCCGATATCTTCTATCGGGATCGTCCGTGATGGTACTTTACTAGGGGAAGCCTGTCTTAGGTGTACCTCAAGCTGTCTGTCCCTAAGCGA
>ERZ772827.1899-NODE-1899-length-10409-cov-12.321035_pt1 | contig 10409 bp, 10 predicted proteins | sample MGYA00580850_ERZ772827 | MGnify/ENA primary metagenome ERZ772827 (study PRJEB29015, sample SAMEA2737950) | human oral metagenome | biome: human oral; feature: human-associated habitat; material: dental | place: China | collected 2145 ...
TATTAATACATTATATTTTTCATTTAATTAAAAAAATTATAACAAAAGATGCATCAAGCAGAGGAAATAAAAATTTTAACAGAGAAGATTCAGGCTCAAAGCTACCATTTCACGCTACTAAAGCAAGAAATCAACAAGGTCATTATAGGACAGGAATATATGGTGGAGAGGCTTCTGATAGGACTTTTAGGAAATGGACACATCCTCCTCGAAGGCGTACCTGGTTTAGCAAAAACATTAGCGATAAAAACTTTATCCGAAGCGGTAAATGGCGTTTTTTCAAGGATACAGTTCACTCCCGACTTGCTCCCAGCCGATGTTATAGGCACAATGGTCTATAATGTAAAGGAAAACGACTTCCTGATAAAGCGAGGCCCCGTGTTTGCAAACTTTGTCTTAGCAGATGAGATTAACCGAGCTCCATCAAAAGTGCAATCCGCCCTCTTAGAGGCAATGCAAGAAAAGCAGGTAACAATAGGTGATGAAACAATGCCTCTTCCTAAACCTTTCCTCGTGCTCGCTACACAAAACCCAATAGATCAAGAGGGTACTTATCTGCTGCCAGAAGCACAGAGCGACCGTTTTATGCTAAAATGCACCATAGACTACCCCGATTTTGAAGATGAAAGAAAAGTAATGCGAATGGTCTCAACGGCTCATCACCCCGAAATACAGCAGGTAATATCTTTGGAACACATACAGGAAGCAAAGGAGCTTATCAATCAAATTTACCTTGATGAAAAAATAGAAAAATACATCCTTGATATGGTCTTTGCTACCCGATACCCAGAAAAATACGGACTGGTAGAGCTGAAAGATTTTATCGATTTCGGTGCTTCGCCAAGAGCATCCATTAATCTGGCAATTGCATCCCGCGCCTGTGCATTCCTGAAAAATAGAGCTTTTGTAATTCCAGAAGATGTGAAAAGTATAGCAAAAGATGTTCTCCGTCACAGAATAGGGCTCTCCTTTGAAGCAGAGGCAGAAAACATCACCGCAGAAGAGATTATAGACAAAATTTTAAACAAGATACAAGCACCTTAATCGTGTAAAAAAGTAATAATAAAATGCTCCGATACCATAACATACAGGTTGTTTTGCAAGAGGTTCCCGGTCAGATTACGCTCTGTTTCAGTATCACGGGTTGCCCTCTGCGCTGTAAAGGTTGCCACTCGCCTTTTCTGTGGAAAAATGGTAGCGGAAATGTATTAACCGATGAATTATTCATCAGCCTTATAGAAAAATATCAAAGTATGATTTCCTGTATCCTCTTTATGGGAGGAGAATGGGAGGAAGAAGATTTAATAGAGAAACTAAAAATAGCGATAGATAGAGGATTAAACACCTGCCTTTACACAGGCTTGGATGATGTATCAGATGAAATAAAAAAATATTTAACATGGCTTAAAGTAGGACCTTGGATAGAAGAATTAGGTGGATTAGACAGTCCGAAAACCAATCAAAAATTTATTAATGTAGAAACCAACGAGATTTTAAATTACTATTTTAACAATAAAAATTCAACACTATGATTCGTTTAACACCTAACCAGATCAATCAAAAGATTGATTTTATCGACAAGTACATCAAAGCAGGAAATGCTGCATCTGCTTCATCCGTAGATGCTAATGCCAATGTAACTTCCAAAAATATTGCGACAATGGAAGCGGAAATCAACAAGGATATCAATATCCAGATTAACCGCGAGCTGGTACGCAGAAAGATTGCAACCCTCTTTGATGAAGAAACTGCAAGCGAATACATTCGCCAGATTGAAAGTCACGAAATCTATGTTCACGACGAAACCTCACTCAAGCCTTATTGCGTTTCTATCAGTATGTATCCTTTCCTACTCGATGGTCTCCTGAAAATCGGTGGAGAAAGTAAAGCTCCTAAGCACTTGGAGAGCTTCTGCGGAGAGTTCGTAAACTTGGTTTTTGCCGTTAGTTCGCAGTTCGCTGGGGCTTTGGCTACGGTAGAATTCCTCTTATACTTTGATCATTTTGCTGCAAAAGACTATGGTGAAGATTACTTAGAAACCCATACTAAAGCCGTTGAAAATCACCTACAGCATGTGGTTTATGCCATCAACCAACCAGCTGCAGCGCGTGGATATCAGTCCGTTTTCTGGAATATTTCGCTTTATGATAAGCCTTACTTTGACAGTATGTTTGGTGAGTTCGTCTTCCCTGATATGACTCGTCCTGACTGGGAGCGCTTCTCTCGCTTCCAAAGGTTCTTTATGAAGTGGTTTAATAAAGAACGAACTAAAGCCGTTCTTACTTTCCCTGTCGTTACCGCGGCTATGCTTACCGATGGCACCAAGCCTGTGGATAGCACTTTTGCCGAAATGTGTGCAGAAGAGCTCAGCGAAGGCAATTCATTCTTCGTCTATCAGTCCGAAAGTGCCGACAGCCTCGCTTCCTGCTGCCGACTCCGCAATGAAATCAGTGATAATACCTTCAGCTATTCTTTGGGAGCAGGTGGGGTAGCTACGGGCTCTATCAATGTCATCACATTAAATATAAACCGACTGATTCAGCAGAAAAAAGACCTTCAAAAAGAAGTTCAGAAAATACATAAGTACCAAGTTGCTTTCAGAAAATTAGTAGAAGAATACAAAGAAGCGGGCTTACTTCCAGTCTATGATGCAGGCTTTATCTCTCTAGATAAGCAGTTCCTCACTATAGGAATTAATGGAATGGTAGAAGCTGCCGAATATCTCGGTATAGAAGCAAGCAATAACGATGACTATAAAAACTTCGTAAGCCATCATCTTAAAATAATTTATGATGAGAACAAGAAAGCAAAACAGCTCTATGGTTATATGTTCAACACAGAATTTGTCCCAGCCGAAAACCTCGGGGTAAAAAATGCTTCTTGGGATCAGAAAGACGGCCTATTCTCTCCTCGTGATTGCTACAATTCTTACTTCTACCCTGTGGAAGACGAAAGAATCAATGTCTTAGATAAAATCATCCTTCACGGCAAAGAGATTATCCAGTATTTAGATGGCGGCTCTGCTCTCCACCTAAACTTAGAAGAAACACCGAGCAAAGAGGGCTTTATCAAGCTTCTAAATGCCACCGCACTTTCGGGTTGCAATTATTTCTGCTTCAATATTCGTATCACGATTTGTAATGAATGCAACCATATAGACAAGCGAACCCTCTACGAATGCAGCAAATGCCACTCAAGCAATATAGACCACGCCACCCGAGTTATCGGTTACCTAAAACGCGTATCTTGCTTCAGTAATGCAAGGCAAAAAGAGCATCAGTTGAGACATTATCACTATTCATAATGATAAAAGACATTATAAAAAAAGTAAAACAGATCGAAATCCGATCAAAAAGGAAGACCAATACTTCCCTCATAGGTCTACATTCCTCTGCCTTCAAAGGGCAGGGGATGACCTTTTCTGAGGTACGCCCTTATCAGTTCGGCGATGAAATCCGAAGAATCGACTGGAATAAAACCGCTCGCTTCCAAGAGCCCTTCGTAAAGGTGATGGAAGAAGAACGAGAGCTCACCATAATTTTCTTAGTAGATATTTCAGCGTCTATGGACTACGGCACCCACATTTCCCTTAAAAAGGAGTTCGTCGCCGAAATATGCGCAAGCATCGGCCTTTCCGCTGTTGGTAATAATGACAAAGTAGGCCTCATCCTCTTTGCCGACAAAGTCTATAAAGTCATCCCTCCAAAGAAAAGCAAAAAGCACCTCTTAGCCGTAATTTCCAGTATCCTCTCGGCAAGCTATATCCCCGCTGAAACCAGCATAGACAACGCCCTGCAATATGTAATGAATGCCTTTAAGAAGAGAGCTTTACTCTTTGTCTTGTCCGATTTCGAGGCAAAATACTCCACCAAATCATTAAAAATCGCAGCAAAAAAAAATTCCCTGCTCGGCATAAGAATTTCCGATGAAAAAGACAATCAAATCCCAGACATCGGAATCGCCCTCCTCACCGACTCCGAAACGGGCGAGCAAATCTGGGCAAATACCTCTAACCCCCGCTGGAGATACAACTTCCGAGAGGCAAGGATGAAAAAACTCCACCTCCTCAAAACCGACTTTGAAAGCACGTCAGCAGCCTTCATTAATCTAAACACGGGTGACGACTATGTCAAGTCCCTAAAAACTTATTTTAAACGCTAATTACGAATGAAAATCCTCCCCATTCTCCTCCTTTTTCTGGGCATCTTCATCCATTCTCAGACCCTCAGCACTCAGCTCGATAAGCGAAAGCTCTCCCTCGGCGAGCCCGCCACTTACACTTTAAGAATCGAGGGGCTAAACTCCCAAAATATCTCCATTCCACAGAAAAACGAGCTCCTGCCTTTCCACTTTGAGGTCATTCGCGACAGCATCAGCCAGTCGTCCGATATCTACGAAAGGATTATAGAATTCAGCATCTTAGAGGAGGGCAACTTCAAAATCCCCTCCTACGACATCAAGGTGGGAGAAAAAAACCTCAAAACCATTTCCTACGACATCGAAGTCATAAACTCCTCCCAAAAAGGCGAGCAAATCCACGATATAATGAAAAATAAAGGAATAAAGCTCTCCCTCACCGATTATTGGCTCCTCTACAAGAACTTTATCCTCGCCGGCATCCTCATTATCGCTGCCACCCTCGCCATCCTCTATTTTATAAGATACAGCAAAGCAAAACACTCCTCTCCTGCTCAAATTACCAACACCACACTCAAAAGATTAGACACTTTGCGCAAGAAAAAATACATACAAAACAATGATTTCCGCTCCTTCTATGTCGAGCTCATAGAAATCACCCGTGATTTCCTCACAAAGCAATACAGAATACCCGCAAATATCCTCCTCACCGACGATCTTATCTTCCTGATGAAGAAAATCAACTCCATCCCCACCGAAACAGAGCAGTTGTTAGAGCAAATCTTCTTTCGGGGTGATGCTGCAAAGTTTGCAAAAGCCTATCCCGAGCAAGAGCAAATGCTTATTGACCTCAATGACTTAACGCATATCGTAAAAAAATCAATAAGTGATATAGAGTTTGAGAACCTAAGGAAAGAGGTTTAGATCAGAATATTAAAAATAAAAGAGACTCATAAAAGACAATGACAGCTAATTTTCAGTTTCATTCACCAGTATTTTTATTCCTCTTCATCCTGTTTATACCTTTGATTATTCGGGATGTAGTGCGCAGGAGATCATCAGGAGTGAAAATTCCCTCTTTGGCGGGTAGCTCTCCCAGCCGAAGCATCAGAATCATTATTCCACTGCTCAAGTTCAGCAAATATCTTATTCTTTCCGCTCTTATTCTTGCAATGGCAAGACCTCGTACTTTCACTGTCTCCCAAAATAGAGATGATACTAAGGGCATAGACATCATACTCACCGTAGATGTCTCTCTTTCTATGCTTGCGAAGGATTTAGAACCCGACAGATTAGAAGCCTTGAAAAAAATTGCTATTGATTTCGTCTCCCAAAGGCCCAGTGACCGTATTGGGCTGGTTACCTATTCTGGAGAAGCACTTACAAAAGTCCCTGTAACCTTTGATCATAAAGTTCTAAAAGAAGAACTCGCAGCCCTCAACCCTACTGAACTCGAGCCAGGCACCTCCATTGGTGATGGGCTTGCAGTTGCTGTTTCTCATTTAAAAGATAGCAAGGCAAAAAGCAAAGTTATCATTCTAATGACCGATGGCGTTAATACTATTTTTAACGGTGTTCCTCCAATGACAGCTGCTGAGCTCGCTCGCAATAATAATATAAAAGTCTATACCATCGGTATCGGTACCAATGGCTATGCCCTGATGCCCACTTCTGTAGATATCTTCGGTGAACTTATCTTTAGTGAGACCGAGGTTACTATAGACGAACCTGTTCTCAGAGAAATTGCCCAAAATACAGGTGGTAAATACTTCCGCGCTACATCCAACGAGAGCCTCGCAAAGGTCTATGAGTCCATTAACACCCTTGAAAAGTCTGAGCTTAAAATCCAAACCCTCTATCAATACGAAGAATACTTTCAGTACTTCTTATGGATAGCTCTCTTACTGCTGTTCACCGATGCACTCCTCCGTTGGGTACTTTTTAAAATGATTAATTAAATTTGGCATTATAAAAAACCAAAAATATTTATTTCACCTTATTTAAAGCCATATTCAGAATGATATTAGGAAACTCCACCTATCTTTTACTCCTTCTCCTTTTTCCACTAATGGGGCTCATCATTATCCGCTACATCAGGTGGAAAAAAAGCCGAAAACACATCTTTGCTGAAAGCTCTTTTCATAAAAATATATTTGGTGGAGAGCATAGGTTCAGTAGGATTATACCCTATTTCTACCTTCTTAGTCTGCTTTTTCTGATTTTCTCCATCATAGACCTGGTCGCAGGTGAGGAAAAGGTGGAAAGCAAACAGAAAGTGAGCAATATTATCTTCGTTTTAGATGTTTCCAACTCTATGAATACTGAAGATGTCCCCCCAAGCAGGTTAGAAATGGCAAAAGACATCATCAGTAGTACCCTTCCAAGCCTCTCTGGTAGTAGAATAGGCTTAGTTGTCTTTGCAGGTGAGGCTGCCTCCATTATGCCCCTTACTTCCGACCTCAGTGCCACCGAAAACTATATTAACGGCATCCAATCCTCTATAATAAAAGTACAGGGAACCGATTTTCTAAAGGCAATCGAGACCGCAGCAGCTAAATTCCACGATATTCCCAAAGGTTCAAGGCATATTATCCTCCTCAGCGATGGCGAGGACAACGAGGGTAATGAAGATTCTGCCATCTCACTTGCACAGAAGGAGGGAATTTCGGTTACGACTGTAGGAATTGGTACTCCCGAAGGTGCTCCAATCCCAGAATACTTCTGCGGGCAGCTAATGGGCTACAAAAGCGACCTCTATGGCGAGACCGTCATCAGTAAAAGACAGGAAAAAGCCCTAAAAAATATCGCCAAGAAGACCAATGCTTCCTATATAGATGGAAATAATAGAGCTACTGCCAGCTCAGAAATCATCAGTAATATAAAAAACAGAGCAGGCAATTCGTCCATCATCATAGAATCCCAAAACACCGAGCATTACTATCAGTATTTTCTGGCTGTTTCTATTTTCTTCCTCTTCATCATCTACCTTTTTAATCCAAAACGAGACTTGAATTTGTAATTCTTCTCTTTTATGAATAAATACGAATGTTATAAATTAGCCCCCAAATTATTTCTTATGATAAAGAATCTCACAACTTTCATCCTGTTTTTATTCACTTTCTCAATCTCCGCCCAGCAAAAATACTACGAATTCGGCTGGAATAATCACTACGGAATTGTAGATGAACAAGGAAACGAAATCATCGCTCCCACATACGAATGAAAATCCTATACATTAGGGCAAGAGTCTCATTTTATCTCGCTTAATAGCGATTATAACGGCGCTTTAATCATCAATACCCAAACAGGGAAAACAGAAAAATTTGATTATCTCAAAGACACTTATTTAGTTGATTTAGATAATAAAGAATATCTCTATGCCTACAATGAAGAAGGAGGTTTTCTTCTAAATAATATCGACTTGGATGAGCGAATTAGCCTTCCAAAAAAATACAAAACAGTACGAAAAGATGGCGAATACCTAACGGCTTTTTTGGATAATCATAATCTTGAATTCATCTCTATCAAGAATTTTGAAATAAAAAAATCGGTAAAAACCCAAGATATTATACAAAATTTCAAAACCAAAAAAGGCAATAGAATTTATGTGGTTCATCAAAGAAACTCCACCCTCTTTTTAGACGACCATTTGGATAAAATAACCTCCATAAATAAAACCCTTAAAGGCTTCAAAAACATTCAAAGCTATTTGAAGCGACTTAATATAGAGATTATCGAAGAAGAATACCCCACCGCTGTGGCAATAGGAGGTCTTTCCGATTATCCTGTCATCAGACCCAAAAAAGAGGGTGAATATTCTGTATTTAATCTCTACACCTCCAAAGAGAGCTCCAAGCCTTTCTTTAAATTCAAAGAAAAGGAGATGCGCATTTATTATTCTGCTGAAGAAATGAGCGTTGCACTGAGAACTCCCCAAAAGTTATTCGTCTTTTTCTATGCAAAAGCTGATACCAAAACTCTACTTCTTCCTAAAAAATACTGGAAAGATTTCGATCTACAACTTATTGATAATGGGACTTTGTAAGTCCCATTTTATCTCTTGAAAAGTATAAAATTAAAACACTAAAAATCTTACTTTTTCACAAAAAGATTAAACGAAACTATTCTACCATCTGAAATGTGAAATGTCAGTTTTTGATGAATTAGTTCAGCTTTTTGGTGAAGTAGTTTACCTTTTTGGTGAACTATTGTCAGTATTTAGTGAAGTAGTTTACCTTTTTGGTAAACTATTGTCAGTTTTTGGTGAAGTAGTTATCCTAAAAGCTAAAAATCCAAAAATCAACGCTAAGAAAACTACTGCAGCCCCATTATTTAATAATTAAAGGGTCTATGCCCCCTCTGACCCTACCAACAAAAAAAGGTTCTTTATCGTACGATAAAGAACCTCTTAAAATAATTATAAAAACTGGCGGCGACCTACTCTCCCGCTTGCGCAGTACCATCGGCGCTAGAGGGCTTAACTTCTGTGTTCGGAATGGGAACAGGTGAGCCCCTCTGCTAAAACCACCCTAAATACCTTTATTTTAGCAGTAAAAACAACCACAAAGACAAAACCTACTATCGCACTTATAAATACCCAAACAACCAAGGCTATAAATCTACGGGTAATTAGTATTACTCGGCTATGATGTTACCACCTTTACACCTGTAACCTATCAACGTGGTCATCTCCCACGACCCTTAAAAGATATCTCATCTTGTGGCGGGTTTCGCACTTATATGCTTTCAGTGCTTATCCTTTCCAAACTTAGCTACTCAGCGGTGCACCTGGCGGTACAACTGATACACCAGAGGTTTGTTCAACACGGTCCTCTCGTACTAGTGTCAAGCCCTCGCAAACATCTAACGCCCGCAATAGATAGAGACCGAACTGTCTCACGACGTTCTGAACCCAGCTCGCGTGCCACTTTAATGGGCGAACAGCCCAACCCTTGGGACCTTCTCCAGCCCCAGGATGTGACGAGCCGACATCGAGGTGCCGAACCTCCCCGTCGATGTGAGCTCTTGGGGGAGACTAGCCTGTTATCCCCGGAGTACCTTTTATCCTATGAGCGATGGCCCTTCCATTCGGAACCACCGGATCACTATGTCCTGCTTTCGCACCTGATCGACTTGTAGGTCTCACAGTCAAGCACCCTTTTGCCATTACACTCTACGCACGGTTACCAAGCGTGCTGAGGGTACCTTTGAAAGCCTCCGTTACTCTTTTGGAGGCGACCACCCCAGTCAAACTACCCACCACGCAATGTCCTTCCTCTCAGAAGTTAGGCTCCAAGTAAGCAAAGGGTGGTATTTCAACAACGGCTCCACAAACACTTGCGTGCCCGCTTCTTAGCCTCCCACCTATCCTACACATTACTTACTCAAAGTCAATACGAAGTTATAGTAAAGGTTCACAGGGTCTTTTCGTCCCATTGCGGGTAATCGGCATCTTCACCGATACTACAATTTCACCGAGCTCGTGGCTGAGACAGTGCCCAGATCGTTACACCATTCGTGCAGGTCGGAACTTACCCGACAAGGAATTTCGCTACCTTAGGACCGTTATAGTTACGGCCGCCGTTTACTGGGGCTTCAGTCAATGCCTTCGCTTACGCTAAGCACCTCCCTTAACCTTCCAGCACCGGGCAGGTGTCAGACCCTATACAGCATCTTTCGATTTAGCAGAGTCCTGTGTTTTTGATAAACAGTCGCCTGGGCCTCTTCACTGCGGCCCTCCCAGAGGAGGGCGTCTCTTATTCCGAAGTTACGAGACTATTTTGCCTAGTTCCTTAGCCACGACTCACTCGAGCACCTTAGGATTCTCTCCTCGACTACCTGTGTCGGTTTATGGTACGGGTTGCTTCACTTCGGCTTTTCTTGGATCCAGTTACTCTACAACAACTTCGCCCGTAGGCTAGGTCTTGACTATTCCGTCAGTCTCCAGTAGTCTAGCTGAACCGTCCCCTTTATTCGTGAGCAAGTATGGGAATATTAACCCATTGTCCATCCACTTCCCCTCTCGGGTTCGCGTTAGGTCCCGACTAACCCTCAGCTGATTAGCATGGCTGAGGAACCCTTAGTCTTTCGGTGAGCAGGTTTCTCGCCTGCTTTATCGTTACTTATGCCTACATTTTCTTTTCTATAAGCTCCACATCACCTCACAGTGATGCTTCTGCGCCGATAGAATGCTCCCCTACCCAACTTTCGTTGCCATAGCTTCGGTAATATGCTTATGCCCGATTATTATCCATGCCGAACCGCTCGACTAG
>ERZ772827.1906-NODE-1906-length-10388-cov-9.984806_pt1 | contig 10388 bp, 12 predicted proteins | sample MGYA00580850_ERZ772827 | MGnify/ENA primary metagenome ERZ772827 (study PRJEB29015, sample SAMEA2737950) | human oral metagenome | biome: human oral; feature: human-associated habitat; material: dental | place: China | collected 2145 ...
GTGTTGGGCATATAGTAGTTATGGAAAATGCTACAGATGATGTGAAAAAATATGCGGACTTTATTACTAAATCTAATAATGATGATGGAGTTGCATATGCGATTGATAAGTATATAAAAAATATTTAGTATGATGTAGATAGTGGAGGACTAAAATGAATAAGTACATTAAAAACTTAGAAAAAGAATTTTCTATAATAAAAAATGGCTTCAAAGAGCAAGAAAAAAAAGCGATAAATGATTATAAATCAAATGGTATTGAATATATAAAAGAATTAGCTTTTCTAGCATATCATTCTGAAGTTTATCAAGTGAGAATGTACGGTGTATTCCTTTTTGGTTATTTGTCTACAGATAAAGAAATTTTGACATTTATGAGAGATGAAGTTTCTAAAGAGGAGAATTGGAGGGTTCAGGAAGTATTAGCTAAGTCGTTTGACGAATTTTGTAAATCAATAGGGTATGAAAAATCACTTCCTATTATTGATGAATGGCTAAATCATGAAAATCCTAATACTAGAAGAGCAGTAACGGAAGGTTTAAGAATATGAACAAGTAGACCATACTTTAAAGAAAATCCCAAAGAGGCTATCAGAAAAATAGCGAATTTAAAAGAGGATAAGAGTGAATATGTAAGAAAATCAGTGGGGAATGCACTAAGGGATATAAGCAAAAAGTTTCCAGAATTAATTAAAGATGAATTAAATACTTGGAAGTTGGAAAATAAAGAAATTAATCAAGTGTATATGTTAGCAAATAAATTTATTAAGGAAAAACAGTATATGTAATTAATTAGAAAACAGTAAATTTTATAAGTTTACTGTTTTTATTAATGGCTTAAGTCAGTTGAGGAGGCGAAGCCTACGAAACAAAAAACCACCCGCTATGCGGGTGCGAGATAAAAGTTAAACAATTGAAAAAACATCCTTTCTTGATAAAATAAGAGTAGTTCAAGCTCAAAAATAAAGAAAGGATGTTTTTAATTATGGCAAATAAACATAATAGTTTATCGCATACAAAGTGGTTATGTAAATACCATATTGTATTTACACCTAAGTATAGACGAAAAATAGAATATAATCAATATAAAAGAGATATAGTAAATATAATACAAAGGTTATGTAAGTATAAAGGAGTAGAAATAATAGAAGGACATATAATACCAGATTATATACATTTGTTACTATCAATACCACCAAAATACAGTGTATCAAGTATAATGGGATATTTGAAAGGAAAAAGTTCATTGATGATATTTGATATGCATTCAAATTTAAAATATAAGTATGGAAATAGAAAGTTTTGGGCAGAAGGATATTATGTGAGTACAGTAGGATTGAAAGAAAGTACGATAAAAAAATACATAAGAGAACAAGAATCGCATGATATTGCAATGGATAAACTCACAACAAAAGAATATACCAATCCATTTGGGAATAAAAAGAATAAATAAAGCCGTTTAACGGTTAGCGGGAGTCAAAATACAATAGGGCTTGAACGGATGCGAAAGCCAGCGCCTTGAGGTGTGTTAGTAACAAAGGGTTATACCCGCAGAGAAAACCACCCTTTTTAGGGGTGGTCGTTATTTTCAGAAAGGAAATCTTCAACTTCTTGTTGAGTTTTAGAAAATTTTGAAACAAATCGGCTTACTTCTTTGTTGTTTTTGTATGCAATAAAAGAAGGGATACCAAAAACTTCTAAAGCCTCTGTTATTTCAGGAAAAGTATCACGATCAATATAAATAAATTTCATATCATTGAATTTATTCACTGTTTCTTCAAAAAATCTATCCAGCATAACACAATCAGGACACCACGTAGCAGAAAAAACAAATACTACTTTTTCATTATTCTCTTTTAATTCTTTAAAATCATCAATAGTTGATAATTTTTCAATGTAATCAAACATATAATCACCTCGTATAAATAATATAAAAACATTATAGCACTAAAAATGTGAGGAAGTATAGTTTAGAATTATAAAATGATTAAGTTAAACTAGTATTTAATATAGTATATAAAAATCTAATAAGAACTTTTTTAAGTCCTTATTAGATTAAATAAATATTAGTTAGATTAAATAAATATTAGAAGAAGATAATAGCAACCACATAAGCTATTATTACAGCTAGAGGACCAGTAATTAATCTTGAGTAAAATAGTGCTGGAACCCCATACTCTATTGTTTCCGCTTCTGCCTCTCCTAAACTAAGTCCTACAGGAACAAAATCACAACCAACTTGTCCATTTATAGCAAATAATGCTGGTAACGCAAGATAAGCAGGGACATGACCTAACCCTATTTGAGTACCAATTAGTGTACCAACTACTTGTGCAATTACAGCACCAGGGCCTAAGATTGGTGATAAGAATGGTAAGGTACATATTATTGAAATTACTAAAAGACCGAAAATATTCCCGATAAGAGGAGAAATTCCTTTAGCAATCAAGTCACCTAATCCAGAGGCAAGTATAATACCCATAAGCATACTAACAAATGCCATAAAAGGTAATACACTTCCAATAACAACATTAATTGTTTCTCTACCTGCTTCATAAAATTTAGCTACAACATTTCCTACTCCTTGTCCAAGGCGCATTATAAAATTACCTTGTACTTGCTCTTTAGCTTGTGCTTTAATTTCATCATAATTTTCAGGTTTTTTTACACCACTATTTAATACACCACTTTTAGGTTCATAGGTTTGTGTTTCACCATTTTCAGATAAAGTTGTAATATCATCAATGGTAACACCTGAAACATATAAGTCTTCAGTGATAAATTGAGCAAGTGGTCCAGTTTTTCCAGTTGGTTTAATATTAACTGTAAATATTTTCTTTTTAGGGTATACACCACATCTCGCAGTTCCCCCACAATCAATTACTGCAATAAGGATTTTATCATCCTCCACACCAGTTTTAAAACCATCAACTATTTCACAGTCAAGAACTTCCGCTAATTTTTTTGTAACAGGATCTATACCTGCTGATGTCATAGATAAAATGACAGTCTTTTCTTCTGTTTTTTTAATTTTTAATGGTCCGCCCCAACCAGAACTTCCTTTAGATATTAATACTGTTTTTGTCATTGGAAAATCCTCCTATTGTTTACCTTTATTAACTAAATATTTGTAGACTCTTTCAGTTACAAATCCTCTAATTACTATTACAATTAATCCAGTTAAGAAATAAAATAATGCAAGTTTAGTCACAGATTGCCCTAGTGTTGTTAATCCTGCAGAAATTCCTAGCCATACAAAAAGTTCTCCTGGATTAGCATGAGGGAATAATCCAGTAATAGGATGAACAAATGAAACTGCTGCATCATAATAACCGGCTTTATGTTCTTCTTTTAAAAATCGCCCAAAAGTGTAGCACATAGGATTAGCTAAGCAAAATACCCCTAAAAATGGTAGGATTAAATATCGAGAAACGACGTATTTTGACATTTTTTCAGCAAATTTATCAACCCTTTTTTCTCCAATTAATTTAATTATAGAATTAATAGCTACCATTAAAACGATAAGTGTTGGTAAAATTCCTGTTACTAACCCTACAAATTGGGTACCTCCAGCCTTAAATAACCCAATAAAATGGTCTATACCGTTTGTGAGTGTTTGTAAAAAATTATCCATAGTGAATACCTCCTAAATTTATTTAATTTGTTTACGTTTTCATTTTATAATAAGTACCTTTAATTATAAATACCTAAATTTTCAAATTAATTTGAAAAATTTAGTATTTATAAACATAAAAGTTAATAGTAGAATAAAGGTGTAATAATCAAGAAAGAGTTTGATTTACAAGTTAGATATACTATATACAATAAGGAGGTATTTTCTATGAAGTATAAATCTAGTATTATAGAAATAGGCAACGATGCAATGGATTTGTATCATGGAGTACAGAGTCTAATATTATTTAATGATTCAATAGCTGATGAAATGTTAAAGGAGATTTCTGTAATACATAAAAGAATTGACATGAGAGATACGAATATAGAGGTAGGCGATACAATACAGATAGGAGAGAATAAACTGTTAGTTACTGCAGTTGGACATGTAGCTTTGGAAACATTTTCGAATATTGGCCACGTCACGATAAAATTTACAGGTAGTGATAAGGTTAATTTACCTGGAGAGATAGCTGTAGTTGGAGAAATTAAAGAGATAAATGTTAATGATAATATACTAATATATAAATAAAAAGGAGAATAGTTATGTACAGATTAAATAAAAAATTAGCAGAATTAGAGCAAAAAGGTGAACAAATTAAAGTTGCACTGGTAGGAGCTGGACACATGGGAAATGGTATGGTTAGTCAAATGACTAGGATGAAAGGAATAGAGGCAACTGTTGTTGTCGATATTAATATAGAATTGGCTAAGAAAGCACTGTTAGATGCAGGAATTAATGAAAATAAAATAGTTGAGGTATCTACTTTAGAAGAGATAAATGAAGTTATTGAAAATGGAAAGCATGCTGTGTGTAAAGACTTTATCTTAGCAGCAAAAGCTGACAAGATACAGGCAGTTGTTGATGCAACAGGAGGCATAGCTTTAGGAGCAGAAATAGCATTGAATACAATATTAAATAAAAAACATATTATTATGTTAAATGCAGAAACAGATTGTGTAGTAGGACCAATCTTGAAAAAATTAGCAGATGATGCAGGTGTTATCTTTACAGGATCTGCTGGAGATGAACCTGGAGCAGTAATGGAATTATATGATTTTGCAGATGCAATGGGGTTTGAAGTTAAAGTTATAGGAAAAGGGAAAAATAACAAGCTTGATTTCGAGTGTAATCCAGATACAGTTAGAGAAGAAGCATTAAGTAAAGGGGCCTCGCCTCATATGATAACTTCATTTAAGGAAGGTACGAAGACTATGGTAGAGATGGCGCTTATGGCTAATGCAACTGGGTTTGTTCCAGATATTAGAGGGGCACATGGTATAGAGTCTGATGTAAAAAGTTTACCACAAAAATTTTCATTAAAAACTGAAGGAGGAGTTCTAGATAAATATAAAGTTGTAGATTTTGTAAATGGAATCGCTCCTGGAGTATTTGCAATAGTTGCTCATGATTTAAAATCGGTTAATGACGAAATGAAGTACTTAAGTATGGGGGATGGACCAAATTATGTTTTATATAGACCATATCACCTATGCTCTTTAGAGACACCATTATCAGTAGCAATGGCAGTTCTCGATAATAAGGCAACAATAGCACCTAAAAATGGACTAGTAGCGGAAGTAATGACTGTAGCTAAGAAAGACCTAAAAGAAGGGGAGTATATGGATGGATACGGAGCATATACATGTTATGGATTAATAGAAGAATATCAGAAAGCAAAAGATTTAAATGCGGTACCTATCGGATTAGTAGATAAAAAAACTAAAGTATTAAAAGATATAAAAAAAGGTGAAATAATTACCTATGATATGGTGGAAATTGATAAAACGACAACTTTATACCATTTAAGACAACTTCAAGAGAAATTATTTGGGTAGTAATTTTGTAACCAACAAAAATATGTAATTAGAACCAGAATAAATGTAGTTTTATTATTTATTCTGGTTTTAATAAAAAAACATATAAATACTTCTATAGATAAAAAAGGTATTTTATAATAATTATATATTAGGATTTAGTAGTGGAGGGAATGAATTGAGTAATATTGTACTTGATAATAAAGATTTAAAAATTATAAACCTATTATTAAATAATAATTATTTGAAGATTGAGAAAATTGCAGAAGAGTTATATATATCAGATAGAAGTGTTAGAAATTACATAAAAAGAATAAGTGAAATTCTAGAAGGAGTAGCAAAAATTCAAGTAGAACGAGGAAAAGGATTAAAACTATTAATTCAATCTGAGGAGTTTTATGAGATAATTAATGATTGTAGTAGTGGACAGTTATTATTAAATAATAGAGAAGATAGAGTAAAATATATAATTGACTATTTTATTGAATTAGATGGGATAACAACACTGGATGAATTAGCTCATAACTTAAATATAGGGAAAACAACTTTAATTAATGATTTAAAAGAAGTAGAATTAGTTCTTAATGAATACCATTGTAAAATAGAAAGTAAAAAAAATACTGGAAGCTATCTAGAATACAATGAATTAGATATTAGAATGTTGATTTCTAATTATTTATGTGATGGATATAATATATATCAGATTAATGAAAAATATGCAAATATAGATAAAGATAAATTCAAGAATCTTAAAATAGATATTTATAATTTTTTAAAGGCAAATAATTACAATGTTACAGAGATAGTTCTTACAGATATTTTAAAATATATAATTATAATGGTATACAGAGTAAATCGCGGATATACGATAAACCATTTAGAGAAAAGACATGAAATAATAAAGAATTTTTCAGATTATGATAACTATGCTCAGAAAATTTCAGAATTAGTAGATAGATATTTCGGTATAAAAACAACAACTAATGGTAAATTGTATCTAGCAATCCCCTTTTTCACGAGGAATGCAGCCATTAATATTGATTTCTCTAAGAAAAATATAACAAATACCATCTCAAATTTAATGGATAAGATAAGAATGAAAATATATGAGTATGTAGGGATTATAATTAATGATAAAGTAATGTTAAATAATCTAGCAATTCATTTGAGCTATTCATTAAATAGAATGACTTTTAATATAAAAGTAAAAAATAGCCTAGATTTTAGTATAAAAGAAAAGTATAAATTAGCTTATAAATTGGCAGAAATATCAGCAAATGTTATAGAAAAAGAGAAAAAATTAAAAGTATCAAGTGAAGAAATAACATTTATAGCTATACACTTTGGAGCATTATTAGAAAAAAATAGAGCTAAAATTAGTGAGTTGAAGAATTTTGCCTTAATATGTGAAAATGGTCTGGGTACATCAATGTTATTAAAAGCAAGGCTTAATAGATTATTAAAAGCAGATAGAATTGATGCATATTCTTTATATGAATTTAAAGAAGCTGATAAAAGTAACTATCAAGTTATATTTACAACAATTAATTTAGATCCAGAGTTAGTAAAAAATATAAATTTGCCAATAATAAAAATAGATACTATTTTTGAAGAGGAAGAGGTAAGAAACTCATTAGAGAATGCATTATTTTTTTCAAGTTCATCATTAAAGAGTACTAATGAAAAATTTCTATTAAGCTTTATAGAAGATAGTAATATACAATTTTTTTATAACTCAAATTATAAAGAAATTCTTAATCAAATGATGGGTATGTTATTTAATAATGGAAAAATAGATACTAATTTCATGAATTATATATTAGAAAGGGAAGAAACAAATCCTACTATTTTAGATAATGGAATTATGATTCCTCATTATACTAGTTTACTTGTAAAGGAACCAGAAATAATGTTAGGTTTAGTGAAAAAAGAGTGCCTTCATAATAACAGGCTTGTGAAATTAATAATATTAATAGTTTATCCTGAAAAGTATTTTGATTCAGACTTAATGTTAAAGGTATATGATAATATTATTGATTTAGGTAGAGATAAACCAACTCTTAATAGAATATTAAACTCAACAACTGTATTAGATGTAAAAGAAAGTATAAGGAGAACATAAAGATGTACTGGATAATATTATTAATTATAGCATATATTTTAAATTTATATTTTACGTTTCTTCAAATGGAAAAGTATAAAAAAACAATTGTCAAGTTAAAAAAAGATTATCGTGAATGTTATATAACTACTGGTAAAATTAGAAAATTATTCAAAGGAGGGAGTGTAAGTATTTTAGTAATAAGTAAAGATGAATTTATAAAATATGGAGAACAAATGAAAGGAGGAACGGTTTTTGCGGATTTTAAACCAATAGAAGGAGTAGTAGGGATGACAGTAAATGATGTTGAAAAAAATGAAAATGAAGAGAGTATTATCCAAGCTATTTCTCTTTATAAAGAGTATATGAGTTCAAATAAGAGTAACTAAAAAGGAGTGAAAAATTATGGTATTAGTAGACCCAAAGACAATTTATAAGTTAGCTGAAGAAGGAAATTTTGCTATACCGGCTACAAATTTTATTAATCAAGAAATGCTTAAGTCATATATAGAGGTAGCTGAAGAATTAAACAAGCCGCTAATTATAGCATTTGCTGAAGCACATTCTCACTATATTACGATGGAAGAAGCTGCGTTATTAGGAAAATATTATGCTATGAAAACTAAAGCACCTATTATTCTTCATCTAGATCATGGACAAAGCTTTGATTCAGTAAAAAAAGCAATAGATTTAGGATTCACATCTGTTATGATAGATGCTTCAGATAAAAAACTAGAAGAAAATATAAGAATTACAAGTGAAGTGGTAAATTACGCACATAATAGAGGGATTTTTGTAGAAGCAGAATTAGGTCATGTAGGTAGTGGTAATGTCATTGGCATAGAGTGTTCAGAAGGAAGTGATAAAACAATATACACTTCTGTAGATGAAGCTTATAAATTTGTAAAAGATACAAATGTTGATTCATTGGCGATATCAATAGGGACTAGTCATGGAACATATTTAGGAACACCTAAAATAAGTATTGAAAGATTGAAAGAAATTGATTTAGAAGTAGATATACCATTAGTATTACATGGAGGTTCTTCATCGGGCGACAAAAATCTAAATGATTGTGCTAATAATGGAATTAGAAAAATTAATATTTATACAGATTTTCTAGTTGCTGCTCATGAGGGTGCTCAAAAAAAATCTATAAATTATTATGAACTGAAAGATAATATTAAAGAAGCAATTAAAGAAAAGCTAAAACACTATTATGAAGTTTTTGAAACAAAGGAGATGAGGTAACATGGGATTAAGAGTACCATTTTTTGTAATAAATCCAAAGTCATATCTTTATGGAGAGGAACTATTAGATTTGGCTAAATATGCTGATAAGAAAGCTAAGGAATATGATGTGGATATACTCTTTACAGCACCATTTATTGAACTGAAAACAATAGTAGATAATACAAAATATTTAACAGTGACAGCTCAACATATGGATTCTATTTCTCCAGGTAGAGGCATGGGAAAAATAGTAGGCGAAATGCTTAAAAATATTGGAGTAAAAGCTACATTTTTAAATCATGTGGAAAATAAAATTGATGATGAAGAAGAATTAGAAAAAGTAATAAAAAAATGTAAAGACTTAGGTATACAATCTGTAGTGTGTGCAAATAGCGTAGAAGATGCGAAGAAAGTTGCTGGTTTGGGGGCAGATATAATTATTTGTGAACCAGATGAGTTAGTAGGTACAGGACAAACAAGTTCTGAAGATTATATGATTGCCACTAATAATGCAATAAAAGAAGTTAATCCACAAACACAAGTATTGCAAGCTGCTGGAATTTCAACACCTGAAGATGTATATAAAGCTATATATTTAGGAGCGGATTCTACAGGAGGAACTAGTGGAATAATAAAAGCAAATGATCCTAAGAAGACTATTGATGATATGTTGAAGAGTATGTTAAAAGCTTATGCTGATAGAAGTAATAACTATAAATAATAAATAAAGGAGAAACATCATGTATTTTCATAAAGATATAAAAGTAAAAACTGTACAAAATAGAGTATCATATCATGATATAACAAATGAAGCGAAGGCTATTGTAGAAGAAAGTGGTATAAAAAATGGAATAATCACACTTACAAGTTCACATACAACATGTTCTTTATACTTTGAAGAGTATATGCATGATAAAAATTACTATGGGGATGAGTATTTACAAGTTGATATAAGCGAAGTAATGGATAATATTGTACCAAGATGTGTGACTGAAGGACAATATAATAGTCCGGGACCAGAGCATATTGAATTTGGATTGGGATTAACTGATCCGAATTACCCAGCTGAAGCATGGACAATGTTAAACACTGATGCTCATATAAAATCTTCTATTTATGGAACGAATTCACAAACTATTATAATTAAAGATGGTGAATTAAGGCTAGGCTCTCTAGGGAAAATTTATTTTGCGGATTGGGATATACTTCGTGAAAGAAATAGAACTGTTAATGTTCTTGTAATGGGAGAATAGTTAAAATACGAATTTGGGTTTGATAGGCTCCTATATAGAATTTTCTATATAGGAGTTTTTTCGACTACAAACGTAAGCATATTTATTGGGTTCTTTGTCAAATTCGGTTGATGAAGAAAAATAAGGAAGGAGCTATGCTATGTCAAATAGTATAGCTTTTTTCTTATTTTTACGTTTTACTTTTAATTCTTTCCTTTTATCAAGAATAGCTAAACGTTCTTCTTTAGAATATCTAGGTTTTTTATCAGTATTAGAAAAAGAAAATAGACTAAAAACAAGAAGAATCTTACCTCTAAAGTTACAAAAAGATCT
>ERZ772827.1909-NODE-1909-length-10372-cov-10.069885_pt1 | contig 10372 bp, 5 predicted proteins | sample MGYA00580850_ERZ772827 | MGnify/ENA primary metagenome ERZ772827 (study PRJEB29015, sample SAMEA2737950) | human oral metagenome | biome: human oral; feature: human-associated habitat; material: dental | place: China | collected 2145 ...
TCTCCATCATCCGTCCCTACTACGCCAACAACAAGTACTACCTCATCACCTACGATGTCTTCAGCGACGTGCGTCTCGTCTTCGCTCCTCCAGGATCGGTAGGTAAGTTCGGCGGTGATACGGACAACTGGATGTGGCCTCGCCACACGGGTGACTTCTCCGTCTTCCGTGTCTATGCTGGCAAGGACAATCAGCCTGCTGACTACAGCAAGGACAATGTACCCTATACCCCCAAGTACCACGCTACGGTATCTACCGAAGGCTATGAGAAGGGCGACTATGCGATGACCATCGGTTTCCCTGGCTCGACCTCTCGCTACATTCCTTCGTTCGCTGTAGAGAACCGCATGAAGGATCAGAACGAGCCCCGCATCGAGGTACGTGGTATCAAGCAGGACCTCTGGCGTGCAGCCATGAATGCCGATCAGGCTACCCGCATCAAGTATGCATCTAAGTACGCTCGTAGCTCCAACTACTGGAAGAACTCCATCGGGATGAACAAGGCCCTCGTCAAGCTCGGTGTCCTCGACCAGAAGCGTGCCGAAGAAGCTTCCTTCGAAGCATGGGTAGCAGCCTCCGGCAAGAAGGCTCAGGCCTACAAGGGCATCCTCAAGGAGATGGAAGGGGCATATAAGAAGCTCGGGGCTATCGAGCGTCAGTCCATGTACCTGCGTGAAGCCCTCATCGGCGGTACGGAGATCGTATCCGCTGCTCGTGGCATGGATGATCCTGCTACGATCAAGAAGCTCACGGCTAAGACGAAGGAAGAGCTAGCGAAGAGCCTGGACAAGTTCTACAAGGACTATGTCCCCGCCCTCGACCAGCAGGTCCTGCCCGCTATGCTGGACATCGTCCGTCAGCGTGTCGACGCTAAGCGTGTCGCTCCTATCTTCGACGTCATCGACAAGGAGTATGGAGGCAATACCAAGGCTTATGCCGATGCCCTCTTCGCTAAGAGTGTCATCCCCTACAAGGATAAGCTCATCGCCACGCTCCACCAGCCTAACGCTCTAGAGATCCTGAGCAAGGATCCCGCTGTCCAGCTATCTAACGAAGTGTGGGCGATCTACACGGGGTTCTCTGCCGAACTGAAGCCTCTCTACGAACCGATCGATCGTGGCAACCGCCTCTACTTCGCCGGTCGTCAGGAGCAGAACCCCTCCAAGCCTATGCCTAGCGATGCGAACTCTACGATGCGCATGAGCTACGGTACGATCAAGGGGTACAGCCCTGCAGATGCTGTCGAGTACGACTACTTCACCACGAGCCGTGGTATCCTTGAGAAGAATAACCCCGAGTCTACGGAGTTCAATGTCTTCCCCTCCTTCCTCGAGCTGATTAAGAAGGGTGATTGGGGCCGTTGGGCAGATAAGAAGGATGGTAAGCTTCACGTAGCCTTTATCTCGACGAACGACATCACAGGCGGTAACTCCGGTAGCCCAATGTTCGACAAGAACGGTCGTGTCTTCGGTCTTGCCTTCGACGGCAACTGGGAAGCGATGAGTGGGGATATCGAGTTCGAGCCCAACCTACAGCGCACCATCGGCGTAGATATCCGCTACGTCCTCTTCACCATTGACAAGTGGGGTAAGTGCCCACGTCTGATCGAAGAGCTTAGCCTCCGCTAAGGTTCTTCCCTTACAGCCACAGCAGGCGCCCCGGGCAAGTATATAGCTTGTACGGGGCGCCTGCTCTCATTTTACCCCACGGGTACGATGCCCCCACCCCATCCCCCACCCTGCGACAGGCCAGCGCTCCATCCTGCCACGGGAGCTCACCTCATGTATGGGTAAGACACCCACCCCATCATAGCGAACACCACTCCCCCATATCATTATCCCTTCCTTTGACAAGGTCATTTCCTCTCCTTCCCCAAGGTTATAGCCCCCCTCCTCCGAGGTCGTTCCACTTTCCCCTCCAAGGCTATTTTCTCCCCTCTTTAAGGCTTCACCATTCCCCTCCCCCAAAGTTGCTTTCCACCCCGCCTCTTCTCCCCTTTTATCCAGAGGATTTGACGGGGCTAAAAAACGACCCACGGTAGGTCGCCGAAAAAACCTACGGTAGGTCGTGATGACGACCTACAGTGGGTCGCCTCGGCGACCTACCATAGGTCTCCGAAGTACCCCATTCATGGGTCCCTAGGACGACCCATTCATGGGTGACTAGAGAGACCCATGAATGGGGTACCCAAGCGACCCATGATAGCTCACTCCACCGAGTCCCATCAGAGCACCTCTCGAGGGGATGAGCCAGTCCCCTCACTCGGCATCGAGTCTTCACTTAGACATCCATACCTCAGGTATCCTCTAGGATTATCGGTATCTTTGCCCCATCTTAATCATCAGCTTTTACCCTGCTCGTCCATGGCCAAGAAGTCCAAGATCCGAGGGTGGCAAGAGATCGAGTCTGATCTCAAGCAAGCCTTCGCCTCCCCCGTCTCCCCCTCCGACATCCCATATCTGCTACTAGCCACCTTTGGCAGTAGTCCGGCAGAGATCAAGCGCTACCGTGAGGGCAAGGGGACGATGCGCTCCTTCGACGGCCTGCTGATCAAGAAGCTCTTTTGCTATCGTGCCGTCGCCGACAGCCTACAGCTCGGCCCTACCCTCGAGGCGCTCAAGGGCGAGAAGCTCGTGGAGAGTGCCCAGCCAAAGATCATCGCCGTGAGTGACGGCTCTACGCTACTGGCGTGGGACACCCGAGAGCAAGAGACCTATGAGAATGTCCTCACGGGGCTCTGGAGTGACTACCGCTTCTTCTACCCGCTCATGGGGGTAGAGCGGTGCCACACCATCGCCGAGGTCGAGGCCGACGTACGGGCAGCAGAGAAGCTCGGCCGTCTGCACGATGAGCTACGTGCACACAATGACTTCGCTACCGAGGAGGAGCTACATGAGCTCAACCTCTTCATCACTCGTCTGCTCTTCTGCTTCTTCGCCGAGGATACGGGGATCTTCGAAAAGGGGCTCTTCACGGACTCCATACAGCAGTTCACCCAGCTCGATGGCAGTGACCTCGGGCAGTACCTAGAGTCCGCCTTTGCGATCATGGATGTAGAGGAGCGCACGGATCGAGGCAATCAGCTCTTCCAGCGGTTCCCCTACGTCAATGGGGGGCTCTTCGCTCGTCATGCCCGTGTACCGACCATGAGTGCCCGCTCGAGGAAGCTGATCCTCGAGTGCGGTGCCCTCAACTGGCGAGACATCAACCCCGACATCTTCGGGTCGATGATCCAGGCTGTAGCCGACGGCGACCTACGTAGCTCTGTCGGGATGCACTACACCAGCGTGCCGAATATCCGCAAGGTCATCGATCCCCTCTTCCTCCATGAGCTACGTGCCACCTACACCACCCTACAGAAGCAAGACGAGGAGGCAGAGCACGCCTTCCGCCTCGGTCAGATCAAGCAGCGAGAGCTCCAGGATCGGCGCAAGAAGCTCCTCCCTCTCTGCGACAGCCTGCTGGATCGTATCGGACGGATGCGCTTCTTCGACCCTGCCTGTGGTAGTGGGAACTTCCTCATCATCACCTACAAGGAGCTACGCCTGCTGGAGATGGATATCCTCTCCCTCAAGCGCTCGTGTCAGGGGCTAGCCACGGGTATGGACTTCGTGGGGGACTCGGTGATCAGCATCGGGCAGTTCTATGGTATTGAGCTCCTCGACTTCCCGCATGAGGTGGCCAAGCTCTCCCTATGGCTGGCCCAGCATCAGATGAATAAGCTCCTACAGGAGCGCTTCGGTTATCTCATCCCCGCTCTGCCCCTACAGAATATCGAAGGCATACGTCTCGGCAATGCCTGCACCCTCGATTGGGAGGAGGTCTGCCCACACAGCCCCGAGGACGAAGTATATATCTTCGGCAATCCGCCCTATCTAGGATACACACAGAGGAGCCCAGAGCAAAGGGAGGAGGCTTCCTCATTATGGGGAAAGCTAGGTGGCAAGCTTGACTACATAAGCAACTGGTTCTACAAGGGAGCACAGTACATATCAGATAGTAAGGCTAAGTTTGCTTTTGTTTCGACTAACTCCATCACCCAAGGAGAGCAAGTGGGGCTCATGTGGCCAACACTTCTAGAGAAGGCTGAAATAGAATTTGCACATAGTTCCTTTAAGTGGGGTAACAATGCTTCGGGTAATGCTGGTGTATCTTGTGTTATCATTGGACTTGCATGCAAGGGGCAAGCTAGGAGCAAACACATATATATGGATAAGGTGGCTGTGGAGGTGGAACACATATCTCCCTACCTTACAGCATCAGACATACAGGTCATCGATAAGCGCACTACCCCTCTGTCCCAAAATACTCCAGAGATGCGTAAGGGTGATCAGCCATCAGATAATGGAGCTTTACTCATGAACGAAGATGAGATGAAGTACTTGGTGAGACAAGAGCCACGTCTCTCTAAGTTTGTCCGTCGCCTTATTGGTTCCCAAGAGCTTGTCCGTGGAGATCTTCGGTACTGCTTCTGGATAAGGGACAATGAGGCCGAGGAAGCTATGCAGATACCCGAACTTGCCAAACGACTGGAGCGATGCAGACGCAGTAGGCTGAGCAGTAGCAAGGAAGCTACCCGCAAAGATGCTAATCGACCTTGGGCTTTTTCAGAAATTCGACATAAAGAGGTTCCTCGTATCATTATCCCTAGGGTCTCCTCAGAAGCACGCGATTATATTCCTATGGACTACCAAACTGATGGGAAGACGATCGTTCTAGACTCTGCCCTAGCGGTGTACGATGCTCCTATGTGGCTCTTTGCTGTCCTGACCAGTCGGATGCACATGGCCTGGGTACGTACGATCGGGGGAAAGCTCAAGACTGACTACCGCTATTCCGCACAGATCTGCTACAATACCTTCCCCTTCCCTAAGCTCAGCAAGCAAGTATGTAGCCAGCTAGAGGCTGTAGCAGAGGAAGTCCTCCTCTGCCGTGCTGACTACGTGGGGAAGACCTTAGCAGAGCTCTACGATCCGAAGACGATGCCCGAGCCCCTTCGCCAAGCACATGCCGAGGTCGACCGCCTCGTAGATGCGTGCTACCGCTCCATAGGCTTCGCCTCCGATGAAGAGCGTCTCGCAGAGCTCTTCCGTCGCTATGCTAGTGCTACCCGATAGGTAGTACCGCCCCTTTGGGTTGGAAAAGTGTCATCCCTGGGGTATATTTGCTATGGAAAAGTGTCACCCAAAGGCACTCCACAGCATAGAAAAGTGTACGATCGTATGATTAAGCGAAAGATAGATAGTTACTTAGCCGACTACTACAGACGAGAGCGTAATGCGCTACTTGTGACCGGGTCTCGACAGATCGGGAAGACCTACTCGATCCGTCAGCTAGGCAAGAGCTTCACCTCCTTCGTGGAGATCAACTTTGTAGCCTCTCCCGAGGCCGTCACGATCTTTCGTGAAGCGAGGAATACTAAGGATATACTCCTGCGCCTATCTGCCCTCTCCTCCGCTCCCTTAATCCCTGGATCGACCTTGATCTTCTTCGATGAGGTCCAGCTCTGTCCTGAGATCGTGACTGCCATCAAAGCACTCGTAGAGGAGGGCTCCTATAGGTATATCCTCAGTGGCTCTCTCCTGGGTGTCGCTCTGCAGGATCTACGCTCAGAGCCCGTCGGCTATATGGGGGTCAAGGAAATGTATCCTCTGGATCTGGAGGAGTTCTTCGAGGCCGTGGGCGTGCAGCCTCAGGTCATAGACTCGCTATATGAGTGCTGGAGGGAGAGGAAGCCTGTCGATCCCGTAGTGCACGCCAAGATGATGGAGCTCTTCCGCCTCTATCTGATCGTCGGAGGGATGCCCGCCGTCGTCGCCAAATACCTCGAGACCAACAACCTCCAGGATGTCCTCTCTACCCAGCAGTCGATCCTCCAGCTCTATCGCCGAGATATCGCCCAGTACGCATCCAAGGAGAAGCTAGAGATCGAGGAGATCTTCGACCTCATCCCCTCAGAGCTCAATGCCAAGAATAAGCGCTTCATCCTCAAACGGCTCAATGAGGGGGCACGCTTCTCTCGCTACGAGAACCGCTTCGTATGGCTAGCACGTGCAGGTGTAGCTCTGCCTGTCTACAACGTGGAAGAGCCCAAGGTGCCCCTAAAACTGGCACGCTCCCGCAATCTCTTCAAGCTCTTCCAGAGTGACGTGGGCCTATTAGCCGCTCAGTATGCTGAGGGGATACAGCTCCGCATCCTACGAGAGGATAGGGATATCAACTTCGGCTCGGTTTATGAGAATGCCATAGCTCAGGAGCTCTTCGCTCATGGCTTCGCTCCCTACTACTACAATAGTAAGAAGCAGGGGGAGCTCGACTTCCTGATCCAGCAGTCCGGACGAGTACTCCCTATCGAAGTCAAGTCTGGCAAGGACTACACGAGCCACCGAGCACTATCACGCCTCCTCGAGATCGAAGACTATCGTATCGACGAGGCACTCGTCTTGAGTGGGGGCAATCTCTCGCAGGAGGGGAAGATCCTCTATGCCCCGGTCTATATGATCATGTTCGTCAGACGCAGAGAGCTTGACTCCCTAGTCTATCGGGTCGATCTATCCTCCATCCAGTAAGCCACCATCCTCATCTCTACCTAATCACCACTACCGTCAGCTAAACGATGTCTATCGATACCATCTCCATCGACTATGCCCGCACAGGGCAGTCTACCTCGACAGATACTCAAGGGATGCGCCCGATGCAGACTCGGGTCTATACCCAGCGAGACCAGCGCTTCCTGCTCATCAAGGCTCCCCCAGCCTCGGGGAAGAGCCGGGCACTCATGTTCGTCGCCCTATACAAGCTCCATCAGCGACAGGTACACCACGTCGTAGTAGCCGTACCTGAGCGGAGTATCGGCGGATCCTTCCGTCCGACCAAGCTCACCCCAGCCTTCCCCTATGGAGACTGGGAGGTAGCTCCCTACTTCGACCTCTGCGATGCAGGGGATGAGCGAGCGAAGACCCAGCGCTTCCAGGAGTTCTTCCGCCAGAGTGCATCGAAGATCCTCATCTGTACGCACGCTACCCTGCGCTCTGCTATGAAGGAGCTGGAGGACAGCGTCTGGGATGACTGCCTGCTAGCCGTGGACGAATTCCATCACGCCAGTGCTGATGCCTATTCGGGTCTAGGTGACGTAGTACGGCGTGTGATGAATGGGAGTACAGGTCATGTGATAGCGATGACGGGCTCCTACTTCCGTGGCGATGGCCTACCCGTACTCCGTCCCGAGGACGAGGCTCGCTTCACCCCCGTCACCTACGACTACTATGAGCAGCTCACAGGCTACCAGCACCTGAGGCGACTACGCCTAGGGTACTTCTTCTACCAGGGGAGCTATCTGGACCGCCTCGGAGAAGTGCTTGACACGAGGAAGAAGACGATCATCCACATCCCCAGCGTGAACTCCCGTGCCTCCACAGGAGACAAGTACACCGAGGTAGAGACCATACTCAATCTCATCGGGAAGCCTGACCCTATCCTCCCCCGTGATCCCAACCGTGGAGGTATCTACCGCCGTCTTCGTCATGACGACGGCTCCCTAGTGCTGGTGGCAGACCTCGTCGAGGATGAGGCGAAGGAGCGAGGACCGCTACAGGCGGAGCTACAGAAGAAGCTCGGCCGTGATGATCTGGATATCATCATCGCTCTGGGCACGGCTAAGGAAGGCTTCGACTGGGAATGGTGCGAGCAATGCCTCACCATCGGTGTACGTGGCTCACTCACCGAGGTCATCCAGATCATAGGGCGCTGTACCCGTGACTGCCCAGGGAAGAGTGAAGCGAGCTTCGTCAACCTCATCAGCCAGCCCGATGCCCAGCAAGAAGATGTGAAGGTAGCCGTCAATGACTTCATCAAGGCCATCACCGCCTCCCTGCTGATGGAACAAGTGATGTCTCCCCGCTGGGACTTCCGTACCGCTAAGGATCCCGACATCGATCCGACTAAGCCCAATGCATTCACCCTCACCATCCACGGGCTTAAGCCCTTCGTGAGCGACCTAGCTAAGGTCATCTGTGCGGAGCAACTCGACGAGCTGAAGGCAAGCACCCTACAGGACCAGCAGATCCAGCAGGCCCTCTGTGGAGGAGTCAGCCCTGAGCGGATCAATCGTGAGATCGTCCCTGCGGTTATCCGTCGCGTATACCCCGAGCTCCCCGAGGAGGATGTCGAGGCTGTGAGCCAGCGCTTGCGTGCTAGTATCATCCTCTCTAGTGGCACGCCCGTAGATCCCAACACCAAGGAGCCGATCAGTATCGAAGACTTCGCCAGCCAGCCAGAGAGTGAGGGGAACCGCTTGATGAAGCTGAAGAACCAGTTCATCAATCTCGACAACCTCAACATCAACCTCATCGACAGCCTCAATCCCTTCCAGAGAGGCTATGAGATCCTCTCTAAGCACATCGATGCGCCCACACTCAAGGCGATCCAGGCCAATATACAAGCACGAGGCATCAGCATGACGATCGAGGAGGCTGTAGCACTCTTCCCCGAGTACAAAGCTCGGGTAGTAGCGGGTAGGCCACCCAGTATCAAGAGCCCCAATGCCGAGGAGAAGCGCCTAGCAGAAGCCTACGAAGTACTTCGGGCGCTCAAGCTCAGTCGTATGCAGGGACTCTCCTACGAGGAGGCTACCCTAGAGCTGGAGGGAGGTGAGCATGAATAGCTGGCCTCAGGAGATCCTTGACCTCCTAGATGATCCCCTCTTCGACTCTGTGCGTCCCCGTGCTACCCGCCCCTCAGTAGAGGAGAGTCAGCTCTCCTCACTCCGTGCGATCACCTCTTGGGTCAGCGAGCACGGACGCCTACCTAGCTCCGCAGGAGACTTCGAAGAGAAGCGCCTCCTACGTATCCTCTCCGCACTACGAAGCGATCCCAATCGGGAGGCTCTAAAGGCTTGGGATGAGCTAGGCATCCTCTCCATGAGCCAAGACGAAGTAGCCCTCTCTCCCCAACCACACGATACCGATAGCGATGAATACCCTAGATGATGAGTTAGCTAAGATCCTCGACGATCCGCTCCTAGAGATCAGCCCCGAGGAGCAGAGCCTCTATGACCTATCTAAGCTCCAGGCCGGTCTCTCTCGACGCAAGAAGCAGCGAGAGACGGGAGAGGTAGCCTCCCGCCGTATCTGCGAGGACTTCGGGCTCTTCCGCCCTCAGCTTGAGCAGGTACGGCAGGAGCTGAGCCTGGGCATCCGACAGCTCGTCCGTCCCCGCAAGGCTACCACCCCCGAGGCCGGAGGGTACTACGTCATCGCAGGGGAGATCTTCTACCTTGCTGAGGTCAGGGAGCGAACAAAGGCACAGAACCGTATGAAGGACGGACGTACACGCTGTATCTACAGCAATGGTACAGAGTCCAACATCCTACTGGAGACCCTCCGCAAGGGGCTAGACAGGGAGGGCGGCTATATCGTCACCGAGCCAGAGCTCCCTGCTACCTTCGCCCCTCCCACAGAGTCGCACGGCGAGGCTACGGGCTACATATATATACTACGCTCCTGCTCCACACACCCCGACATCCTCTCTAGAGAACACCTATACAAGATCGGCTTCACGACAGGGAGTGTCGAGGAGCGTACGAAGGGAGCAGAGAGTGACCCTACCTATCTTTGCGCCCCCGTGAAGATCGTAGAGACCTACGAGACCTACGGGATGAATGCTCAGACCTTCGAGGGGCTGATCCATCGGGTGCTCGATAGTGCTCGTCTAGAGGCCGTCTTCACTGCTCCCACAGGGGAGACTTATACGCCTAGGGAGTGGTTCGTCTGCCCTCTACCCATGATCCGTCAGGTGATCGCTAAGATCCTAGATGGATCGATCATCGGGAAGGTGTACAATGCTTCATCAGGCTTCCTCGAGGAGTACCAAGCCATAGACCACTCACCAGACTTCTACACCGACCTGACTGGTCTACGTGTGCTCCAGCTGATCATCTGCCAGGATCCCTTCGATGATATCGCCGAGGGGACGAAGACGGTAGAGTACCGAGAGCTGAAGCCCACCACCCTAGGCAAGTACACCTACGTGGACAAGAAGGATGGGAAGCGCTACCTGCGCCCCTTCGATGTGCTGAAGCTCTACGTAGGCTATCATGCCAGGCGTGACCGCATGCTCGTACGTATCAAGGGGATAGAGCTGAGCACGGAAGAGGCCAACGTCATCAACTACGAGCTCGGGGAGATCATCGAGATCCATCGCTGGCGAGAGGAGGAGAGCTAGCTCCCTACCGCCCCCCAGTCTGGACCTCTATGATACCTCCGAAGTCCAAACCTAGGGAGAGGAGGGAGGGAGCACGGGATGGTGCCTGGCGGAGAGGAAGCTAACCATTTGAAAATCCCTGCTTTTTTAGTAGTTTTGCTAACAATTGTCC
>ERZ772827.1916-NODE-1916-length-10356-cov-7.673915_pt1 | contig 10356 bp, 7 predicted proteins | sample MGYA00580850_ERZ772827 | MGnify/ENA primary metagenome ERZ772827 (study PRJEB29015, sample SAMEA2737950) | human oral metagenome | biome: human oral; feature: human-associated habitat; material: dental | place: China | collected 2145 ...
CCTGGACCCGAGCGGCGTCGCCGAGGTGCGCGCCGCCGTCGAAACCGTCGTCGAGTGCACGGGCGCGACCGTGGTCGTCGTCGAGCACCGCGTCGACGTGTGGGCCTCCCTCGTGGATCGCGTCATCGTGGTCGCGGACGGCGCGATCGCCGCAGACGGCCCGCTCGACGAGGTCCTCGCGCAGCAGGGCGACACCCTGCGCGAGCGCGGCATCTGGCTTCCCGGCGACGACGTCGCCGCCGAGGTCGGACCCGCCCCCAAGGTCCCACCGGCCTCGTCCGAAAGCCCGGAAGGGGGAGCGCGAGGCACCACCCCGATCACCCGCGTCACCGGCCTGACGATCGGCTACGACGCGTCCGCCCCCGTACGCAGCGGCATCGACCTGACGATCGAGCGCGGCGTCTCCACCTGCATCGTTGGCGCTAACGGCGCCGGAAAGTCAACCTTTGCCCTGACGCTCGCGGGCCTCCTGCCGCCCCTCGCGGGCACGGTCGAGGTCGAGACCGCCGACGGCACGGTCGGCGACCCGCACGAGTGGAGCAGCAAGCAGCTACTCGGCCGCATGTCCATGGTCTTCCAGGAGCCCGAATACCAGTTCCTGGCCGCCACCGTCGCCGAGGAGCTCGCGATCGGCCCGCGCGCCGCCGGCATGACCGACGAGGAGATCGCCCCCCTCGTCGACGAACACCTCGAGGCCCTGGGCCTGACCAAACTCGCGCGCGCCAACCCCATGACGCTGTCGGGCGGCGAGAAGCGCCGCCTGTCGGTGGCGACCGCGCTCATCAGCGCCCCCGAGCTGCTGATCCTCGACGAGCCGACCTTCGGCCAGGACCGCGGCACGTGGCTGGGCCTCGTGCGCCTGCTGCGCGCCGCCCTGGAGCGCGGCGTCACCCTGGTGTCGATCACGCACGACCCCGCGTTCGTGGCCGCGATGGGCCAGCGCGTTGTCGACCTCGGGCAGGTCGGCACGCGCGGCGCGGCCCCCGAAGCTTCCACGGACGAGGCCGGGGCCGCCCCCGCCGGGAACGTTCACGATCGCGGCCCGAAGCGCGGCGCCCGAGGCCTCCTCGCGCGTACGAATCCCGTTGCCCGCGTGCTCGCCCTCCTGGTCGCAACCACGCCCCTGCTGATCACGATTGACCCGGTGAGCGCGGCCGTTGCTGTCATTCTCGAGCTCGCGCTCATGCCCCTGTCGGGCGTGTCGGCGCGCAGCTTCTTCCTGAAGGCGACGCCGCTGCTGCTGGCCGCGCCGCTCGGCGCGCTGTCCATGCTGCTCTACGCCTCACCGGGAGGAACCGTGTACTGGCAGTTCGGGCCGGCAGCGGTTTCGGACCACTCGATGTGGCTGGCGCTGGGCATTGGCCTGCGCATGTGCGCGATCGTCCTGCCTGCGATTGCCCTGCTCGACCGCATTGATCCGACCGACATGGGCGACGGCCTCGCGCAGATCCTGCACCTGCCCGCCCGCCCCGTGCTGGCGGCGCTTGCGGGCGCGCGCATGACGTCGCTGATGGCGGCTGACTGGAAGGCCCTCGAGCGGGCACGCCGTGCCCGAGGCGTGGGTGACTCCTCGCGCATCCGTTCCTTCCTGCGAGGCTCCTTCTCGCTGCTGGTCTTCGCGCTGCGTCGCTCCGGCAAGCTGGCCACCACGATGGAGGCAAGGGGCTTCGGCGCGGAAGGCAAGCGAACGTGGGCACGTCCCTCGCGCCTGCGTGCCGCCGATGCCGTCCTCATGGTTGTCGCCATCGCCCTGCCCGCGATCGCGCTGGCCGCGAGCATCTGGGCGGGTACCTTCGCCCTGGTGGGCCGATGAGAGGCCCGACCTGGGAAGACGTGAGCGGGGGAGTGGGCCCGAGGGTCACCGTCCCCGTCACGATGGGCCCCGATGAGGCCGCCCGCGAGCTCGCCCCCCGCCTGAGTGCCCTGGCGGGGGAGCGGGCCCCGGCCTCGTCTGGTGAGGCGGGCGCGCGCCCCGGCGTCCCGGTCGTCACGATCGACGGCTACTCCGGCTCCGGCAAGTCCACGCTGGCCGCCGCGCTTGCTCGGCTCGTGAACGGCTGGCAGGTCCTGCACCTCGACGACTGGTACCCCGGCTGGGACGGCCTCGCGGAGGGCGCCCACATCGCGTGTCGAATTGCCGCCGATCTGCGGGGAGGGCGTGCCTCCTCCTACGAGGCCTGGGACTGGGAGAACGGTAGAACCGGGGCGATGATCAGCGTCCCCCTCGCCCCGACGATCATCGAGGGCTGCGGCGCCATCGACGCCGAAGCCGACCTCAGCGTGTGGATCGCCGACCCCGGTGAGGACGAACGACGCAGCAGGGCGCTCGCGCGCGACGGGCAGACCTACGCGCCGCATTGGCAGCGGTGGGCCGACCAGGATCTGGGGCGCTCGCTACCATAGGTGTATGCTGCCGCCGCATCCTGAACCGCCGCTGTGGGCGTGGCTCCTCTTTGGGGCTTTCGAGTTCGCCATCCGTATCATTGCGCTCGGCATCGTCCCCAAGCATCGCCGCGCCTCCACGTCGACGGCGTGGCTGCTGCTGATCTTCCTGTGGCCGCTCCTGGGTGTGCCGCTGTATGTCATCTTCGGTTCGTGGTGGGCGATGGGTCGGCGGCTCGACGACGACCCGGAGGCCCGTCAGCTGGTCGATGCCATCGTGGCCGGCTCGACCGCGCCCGGCCCTGAGAACTACGAGGTGCCGGACGGGCCCGACGGCCTGCCCGCAGACTCGGACGATGACACCGCCTCGATCATGCGACTGTCCGGGACCCTCAGCGGCTTCCCGGCCTCTGTGGGACGGGTTGGTCGCCTCTACAACGACACTGCCGAGACCTTCCGGGCCATGGCCGCCAGCATCGACGCGGCGACCCACCACGTGAACGCCCTGTACTACCAGACGTCCTGGGATGAGTATACGGCCCCCTTCTACGAGGCCCTCGAGCGCGCGGTCGCGCGTGGCGTCACCGTCCGCCTGCTCGTCGACCACCACGGCATGCGCACGATCCCGGGCCACAAGGACTTCCGCCGCCGCCTGAACGCCATGGGCATCGAGTGGCACGAGATGCTGCCCTTCGCCCCGCTGCGCGGGCAGATTCGCCGCCCCGACCTGCGCAACCACCGCAAGATCCTCGTCATCGACGGGCGTGAGGCCTACGTCGGCTCCCACAACCTCGTGGCCCCCGACTACGACACCCCCTCGTACGCGAAGTCCGGCATGCTCTACGACGACACGAGCGTGTCCGTCACCGGCCCCATCGTCGCGCAGATCCAGGCGGTCTTCGCCGTCGACTGGTACTACGCGTGCAAGGAGATCCTCACGCCCGAGGTCCTCACCCCGCCCGCCGCGCAGCTGGCGGCCAAGAACGAGGACACGCACATCTCGGCCATGCAGATCATCCCGTCGGGTCCCGCGTTCAAGGGCGAGCCGAACCTGCGCGCGTTCGTCCACATGGTTTCCTCGGCGCGCACGCACGTGTCGATCACGAGCCCGTACTTCATCCCGGACGAGACCCTCATGACCGCGCTGACGAACGCCGCGCTGTCGGGCGTCGAGGTCGAGCTCTTCGTCTCCGAGCAGTTCGACCAGTTCCTGGTCGGCCACGCGCAGCGCTCCTACTACGGCATGCTCCTGAAGGCGGGCGTGCGCATCCACCTGTACCACAAGCCGCGGATGCTCCACTCGAAGTACATGATCGTCGACGGGAACCTGTGTGTCATTGGCTCGTCCAACATGGATGTGCGTTCCTTCGGCCTCAACTACGAGATCATGCTCGTCGCCGACAGCTCGCGCCTGGTCGAGATGCTGCACGGCAACGACGACCGAACGCGCGAGAAGTCTCGCCAGCTCACCTACGAGGAGTGGCGCTGCCTGCCGTGGCACGTCCATTACATTGACAACGTGTGTCGACTGGGGAGCTCGCTCCTGTGAGTGTTCCCGAGAACGAGGCCATGGCCGGACGCGCGGACACCTCTCTTTCGTGTCAGCAGTACGGGGATTGCGAGGTGATAGCGAACAGTGTGTCCGCTTCGCTCGATGTCAACCCCTTCGTCGGCGAGGGCGGTGCCTACGATTCCGTGCGCCCCGCCTACCCGGACGAGGCTGTGGCCGCGTTGATCGACGCAGCGCAGCGCGCGCGGAGAGAGAACATGCCGGGCCGGGGCGGCCCACTGCGCGCCGCCGACATCGGCGCGGGCACCGGCAAGATGAGTGAGCTCCTGGCTCGCGGCGGTCTCCTCGTCGACGCGGTCGAACCATCCGAGGCGATGCGCGCCCAGGCCTCGTCGATCGAAGGCGTGACGTGGCACGGCGGCGTTGCGGAAGATATAGGGTTACCGAACGGCGTGTATGACATCGTCGTGTTTGCCCAGTCCTGGCATTGGATGGATCCGGAGCGTGCGGGCCTCGAGGCCGCCCGGATCCTGGGGCCCGGCGGCGCGCTCGCCATCGTGTGGAACCAGATGACCGTGTCGATTCCGTGGGTGCATCGCCTGACGCGCATCATGCGCTCGGGCGACGTCCACCGCCCCGACAGGCCGCCCATGCCGGGCGGCGGCTTCGCCCCGATGACCCTTACCCAGGTCGCATGGGAGGACCGCATGACCCCCGAGGAGATCCTCACCCTGGGCACGACCCGCTCCTCGTACATCCGTTCCTCCGAGGCCGGCAGGGCGCGCATGCAGGAAAACCTGCGCTGGTACCTCTACGACCACCTCGGGTACGCGCCGGGGGAGCAGGTGACCATCCCCTATGCGACCCTCGTGTGGCTCACCCACCTGTGAGAGGTGGGCGAGCCGAGCGCGCGGGACGTCAGTGAATGGGCTCCAGGAACCTGTCCGAGGAACCCTCAGGCATGGGGAGCGGGCGCTCCCGCGCGGCACGCAGAGCGGGGTCAAGGACGGCCAGGACCGGGTCCCAGGTGTGCAGTGGATGAGTGATCGTGAAGCCTGCTGATTGGCTGTTCAGAACGATCTCCTCGTAGACCTGGATCGTCACGCCGTTGTACTCGTGAGCGACGTGCTGGAGGAAGTAAGAGTTCGGGAGGTAGGTGACCTCCTGGAGGTTGAAGTTGGGAGCCCCCTGAAGGATCGGCGTGAGGTCGCGCCCGTTGGCGCCGACGACGATGGCGACCTCCGGCCGGGCTAGGTTGTTCGTAGCGATCTCGAGGCTGTGCGTCGTGGCGGTGAGCGTCGGCGAGCCGACGACCCGCACCCGGTCCACTGCGCGATCGACGTAGCCGCGGAAGGTGATCAGCGGCTTGGCGGGCAGCTTGTTGAGGAGGTTGAGGAGTGCGCGGGTCTGATCGGAGTAGTTGTCGCTCATCGGTCTTCCTGGGGCGTGTGGGGCGCGTCGTGGGTCCGTTGCGCCGGTGTTTGAACCGTTTCCGGTGGTGACGAAGTCGGTGGTGCTGTGCCCACGGTATCCGATTGTGACCGTGCGGGCGACACTGAATGATCGGGCCCCATATGAACGTCACGCGTGAGCTGAATGCGGTGGTCGTGTGTCAAGCCCAGAAACGTGTGGGAGCACGTGCCTCGTGCCGCTCCTGAATGCCGCGGCTGCCCCTGGCACAATGGGGGCCATGGCTGTGTCGTTTCTGGGAGTGATCGCCGCCCTCGCCATGTACGCGGTGAGCGTGGCGCCGTCGCTGATGGCGCGCTCGTGGGCGTGGCATGCGGTCGCCTCGGGCGTCCTCGTGTCCTGCGGGTACGTCGTGGGCGTGGTCATCCAGAACGTGGGTGCCCGCGTCATCGCCATGACAGGCCTGACGATCCGCGCATCCGAGCCCGTCGAGATCGGCTTCCGCGTGTGCATCGCCGCCCTCTTTGCGATCTGGTGGCTCTATGCGGTCATCCAGTCCTACCGACGGGCCCGCGTCGCCGCCAGGCTTGTGAACATGTCGGGGGAGACCTTCGGCGAGTACCTCCTGGGGACGGCCGGCACGGTCGTTATCGTATGGTGTCTCATCCTGATCGTCGGGGCGTTGAACCGCGTGGGACGTATGCTGATCGGGGCGCTCGGCGGCTACATGCCGCGCCCAGCGGCGATCGTCGTGGGCGTCGCGATCCTGGCCGCCATCGTCTTCTTCCTGACCTCCAACGTAATCCTGCGCGGTGGGATCGGCTTCTTCCGCCACCATGCCGAGCAGATGAACACGCGTACCGCTCGCGGCATCTACAAGCCGTTCGTGCCCGAGCGCTCCGCCTCCCCGGCCTCGCCCGTCACCTGGGAATCCGTCGGCGGTCAGGGGCGCGTCTTCCTGGGGCGCGGCCCCTCGCGCCTCGACATCGCCCAGGTCACCGGCGGCGAGGCCATGGAGCCGATCCGCGTCTACTCCGGCATGCCCGCGGGTGGGGCGGGCATTGAGCAGGCCGCGGCGACGGTGGTCGCCGAGCTGCGCCGCACGGGTGCCTTCGATCGTGCCGTCATTCTCATCGCCGCGTCGACCGGCTCCGGCTGGGTTGACGAGTGGCAGGTCCAGCCCCTTGAGTTCCTGACGCGCGGTAACTGTGCCACCGCCTCGCTCCAGTACTCCTACGTGCCCTCGGCCCTCAACTGGCTGACCGGCCTCGAGCCAGCGCAGGAGGCATCGGCCGTGCTATTTCGGGCGGTGCGGGCCGAACTCGACGCGATGGACGAGGCTGACAGGCCCGCTCTCTTCGTCTGCGGTGAATCCCTGGGGGCTTTCGCCTCGCAGTCGGTTTTCTCCTCGGTCGAGGAGGCGCTCTCCCAGGTGGATGGGGCCCTGTGGGTGGGGACCCCCGCCTTCACACCGATGCACGCCGAGCTGACGAGTGCCCGCCACAAGGGAAGCCCCGAGGTCGCCCCCGTCGTCTACAACGGTCGGCGCGTGCGCTTTGTGAACGAACCCTCCGACCTGCGTACCGACCTCTACGGGCGCGAGCTGGGGCCGTGGGGCTTCCCGCGCATCGTCTACGCCCAGCACGCCTCCGATCCGGTTGTGTGGTGGAACCGGAAGATGCTCTGGACGCAGCCTGATTGGCTGCGTGAGCGGGCGGGTCGCGACGTGTCTCCCTTCGTTGAGTTCACGCGCTTCGTCACCTTCATTCAGGTGCTCGCTGACCTGCCCGTCGCGGGGACCGCTCCCGGCGGCCACGGCCACACCTACAACGAGGAGCTGATCCCCCTGTGGCGGGCGATCCTCGGCTTCGATCTCCTCTTCGATGAGACCCCGACCCACCCGCGCTTGGCAGCTCTGGATGGTGAGTGGGTGGACGAGGAGATGGTGGAGCGTATCGGCATCGTCGTGCGGGCGAACCTGGAGCTGTCGGACCGGCAGTAGGGGGCCCGCGGCGTGCCGTGACGTGTTTGTCGAGGTCGCAGGCCTGCCGCGTGCCTGTTTGTGTTAGTTCACGACGGTATTTACCGTGCCAATTGAATTCTGTATCATCCAGAATGTCAGTCACTTAAGAGGGTTGTTGGCGAACATGTGCACTTTTGTCGCGAAACATATGTTCAGTGGTCAGTGAATGTGTCGAAATCTCGCTGATCAGAAGGTTAAGGATCTCCTTACTATCCCTATCAATGCCTTGTAGCTACTGAATGGTAAGTCAGTAACGCATTGCTAGGTATCTGATTACGCGTATCGCGCGAACTGTGAGCTGCTGAACCTAACCGTTTGGAATGGCTCGCACGAATCAACATTGGAGTGAGCATGTCATACACATTTCACAGGGCGTTGATCGCAGCCCTGGCGACACCGGCGCAATGGCAGCGTCCGGTGTCGCCTTCGGCGCTCCCGCCCTGGTAGTAACCCCGCGTCCGACGCGATCCTCTATCGCCGCGTCATCGATTTCCCCGGCAATGTCACCGCTGACGGGAAGCACCACTACACGTTCACCATCACGTTCTCGGACATCCAGGCAGCCTGGTCCAAGGATGGCCACACTGACGCCCTGCCCGCGACCGTCAAGCTCGTCGTATGGGGCAGCGACGGCCTGCCGGAAAATGCCAACATGACGAAGGTCAATTGGTCCGGCGACGACATTGACGTCCTCAATGTCGATGAGAAGTCAGGCCTCGTGACTGCCCAGAAGGAAGGCTGTTCGGATGTTAGGGCTGTCGCCGACTACACGGATCCGACGGTCTTCGACCCGGTGATGGCCAGCGTCCACGTCTGTGTCAGCGAGCTGGACAAGGACGAGATTGCCGTCAATCACCTCCGCGTGGACATGGAGGAGGGTGAGGCTGTTACCCTTCAAGCCGTTGCTTCCCGAGAAGTTCAAGGATGCCACCCTGCCCGATGGAACTGTGACAACGGCGGCGACAATCGCCGTTGTGAAGTCTGTGAAGCAGGATACGAGTGCGCCTGCTCCGTGGGTTGAGCTCCAGCCTGCTCCCGATCCGCAGCCCGCTCCCGCACCGATGGGCGCCTGGGTGATGGACTCGGTCGGCTGGTGGTACCGCAACGCTGATGGCAGCTACCCGACGAACACCTCGATGGTGATCGACGGACGCACCTACCGCTTCGATGGACGCGGCTACATGCGTACCGGCTGGGTCCTGGACGGCGGAGCCTGGTACTACCACGATGCCTCTGGCGCCCAGCTCACCTGCTGGGTCCTGGTCGACGGCTCGTGGTACTACCTGCACGGCTCGGGCGTGTGGGTCGCATGATCTGATCGAGGCCTCGCACCGGACCCGGTGCGTTAGACACTTCAGCTCCTCTTCACATATCAGTAAGCAATACCGTGATTGTCAGGGGGATCACGTGAGGTATGTTGTAAGGAGACGGCTGGTACACCGACGTACCGGGTGCCACTGGCACTCCGTCCCCCAACATATCGGAGAAGGTTTATGTCAACGAAGAAACCGGCTGCCCTCCTTGCCTTCGTCGGCGCGTGCGCGCTCGCGGTCACCGCGCCGGCCACCCTGGCCTCGCCCGTGCTCCCGGGCTCATCCGGCGTCAGCGATGGCGCAGCGGCCCTGCCCACGGGCGACATCGACACGGCGCTGACCTCGAAGAGCGGGCAGTCCGCGCCCTCCTCGACCGACACAGAGGCGGACCCGGCGCGCGTCGTCGGCGTCATCGTCCAGCTTGAGGACAGCGCGTCCCGCGAGGGCACGATCAGTGAGATCAACGAGGCCGTGGCCTCCCTCTTCCCTGGCGCCTCGGCCCAGGTGGAGCGCGAGTACGACAACGTCATGTCGGGCTTCTCCCTCAAGGCCCCCGCCGGTGCGCTGGACGCGATCCGCCGTGCCCCGGGCGTGCGTGCCGCGTTCCTTGAGCGCGAGGGGCGTGTCAGTGATGTGGCCACGCCCGATGCCGAGGGCGGCATCGAGTCCTCACAGACCGGCGGGCAGGACCCCGCTAACCTGAGTGCCCATCTCATGATGCATATCGACCAGGTCGCCCAGAAGGGCGAAGGAAAGGTCATCGCCGTCATCGACACGGGCGTCGACATGACGCATCCGGCTTTTACTGGCGAACTCGCGGGAACGCCCCCGCTCACCCCGCAGAAGGTCGCTGCGATGACCTCGCAGCTGGGTGAGGGCAAGACCGGCGTCTACGTCTCGCAGAAGTTCCCCTTCGCCTACGACTACGCGGATGGCGACAACGACGCGTCGCCGGCGAAGACCCCGAACGGCTCCCACGGGACCCACGTCGCCGGCATCGCCGCAGGTAACGCTGACAAGATCGTCGGCACCGCTCCGAACACCCAGGTGATCGTCGCGAAGGTGACGCGCAGTGAGGACGATGCGCTGCTGGACTCGGCGCTGCTCGCCTCGCTTGACGACATGCTCGTCCTGCACCCCGACGTCATCAACCTGTCGCTCGGGTGGACGGCTGGCATGGATAACGAGGCCGACTCGGTGTACGCGACCGTGTACAAGAAGCTGCAGGAAGCGGGCATCACCGTCAATGCGGCCTCGGGCAACGCCTTCTCCACCGGGCATGGCAACAACTCCGGCAAGGGCCTGCCCTACGCCACGGACCCCGACTCCTCGGTCATGGACGAGCCGGCCACGTATTCCTCGGTGGTTGCCGTCGCCTCGGTCGAAAACGCCCTGCTTCGCAACGCCTTCACCGTCAATGGCAAAGACATTGGATACCAGCGCGCTCGCGGCCTCAACGGTGAGAAGGTCGCCTTCTTCTCCGACCTGCCCGCCGGCACCTACGAGTACGTCGACGCCGGGTTCGCCTCCGAGGAGGACGCCGCCGCGCTCAAGGCGAAGTACCCGGACGGCCTCGCCGGAAAAATTGCGCTCGTTTCCCGCGGCAACATGACCTACCAGAAGAAGGTCGAGAACCTCTACGACCTCAAACCCGCCGGAATCGTCGTCTACAACAACGTGTCGGTCGGATCCCTCATCGCCATGAATCTGACGACGCA
>ERZ772827.1919-NODE-1919-length-10348-cov-5.007675_pt1 | contig 10348 bp, 10 predicted proteins | sample MGYA00580850_ERZ772827 | MGnify/ENA primary metagenome ERZ772827 (study PRJEB29015, sample SAMEA2737950) | human oral metagenome | biome: human oral; feature: human-associated habitat; material: dental | place: China | collected 2145 ...
GCTACGACTTGGGAATCGAGTGGGGGGATACGTCCACTGGGCACCCTCAGTTCTTCAAGAACCATCCTCGCGGTCGAGGCCTCGTTCGTCTCCAACCGATCACCACCATCTAGCCTTCACGCCGAGTGGGCACCGGCATCCGAGCGACGAGCACGTCGCACAAGTGAAAGGAGTTAATCATGACGACCAACCTCGAACAGCTCATCAAGGACGAGCAGGCCAAGCACGCTGCAAAGCTGCGGAAGCTGCGTGAGCAGGCTGCGCGCGAGGAGCAGGAGGTGCTTGTGCGTGTTGCTCGCCTTGTCGAGCAACACGAGCCTGAGCGCTTCACTCAGTATCGCGAGCACGCTGCCTCGCTTATCGAGCAGGAGCGTGTGGCACGGGCGGAGCGGGTTCGAGCCGCTCGCGCTCGTAAACAGCAGTCGACTGCTGCCGACGCCGGTGAGGGAGGTGAGTCGCAATGACGACGGTCATGCGACCAACTCGCCTCTCGACGGCGAGCACTGTGCAGCGCGTTGCTGTTCCTGCGACTCAGCAGGAGCAGCGGAGTGCGCGTCCCTCGGTTCCCACCGCTGCTGCACAGCAGCCGGTGGGAACCTCCCCCTCGCCCGCAACGAACGAAGTGAGTGAGGACGAGGGCCAGCGGCGCGTTGGAGGACAGAGGAGCTTGCTCCGATTGTCCGACAACGTGCCTGCTGGCACTGCACCCTTCTACACCTCCAAGGACGTGAGTTCCGGGGGTGGAAGGGTGATTGAGCCTGCCCCACCGACGCAGGAGGAACCACAGGGGGCAGGCGAGCGCGTCACCCTCAACGCACATCTCGATGTGAGGGTGACGCGTGGGGAGCACGACGCCATCAAGCGTCGTGCGACGGTGCTCGGCGTGAAGCCGAGCACGTGGGCGAGAGCCGTCCTGCGCGACGCGCTGGACGAGCGCCGCCATGAGGTCGAGGCACTGGCCGCGCACGCGGCGGTGCCACGACCTGCGCCTGAGCTTGCGAGGGCGGTCGAGCAGGTTCGCCGCGTCGGGGTCAACCTCAATCAGGTTGTGCGCGCGGGCAGTGCGATTGACGGGGACATTCTTCGTGATGTTCTCGCTGCCGTCGCTGAGGTGCGTTCGTTGCTCGGGGACGAGGTGAGTCTATGAGTACCGTCAACGTCCAGCCGACCACCAGCGCGAGAGCAGCCGTCATGTACGCGCTGCTCGGCACGGGCAAACGACGCGCACAGCACGAGAAGGACGGCACAACCCGTGCCGCGCTGCTCTCGTGCACGCTCGACTCTCCCGAGGAAATCGTACGACGTGCGGAGCAGGTGAGTGCTGCGTGCCATCGCCGCAACGAGATGTACACCTACACCCAGAACTTCTCCCCCGAGGAATTCGACGTGAACAATTTCGACCACGTGCAGCGTGTGCACGACCTCGGCGTGAAGCTCGCGCGCCGGATGAACAGCGCCGACTACCTCGTCGTCACTCACACCGACAGCGCAGGCAGGCATCTGCACAACCACATCTACGTCGTTAATCATGACAACCTCACCGGCAAGGCACTGTCTCGGTGCCGCTCGTGGTCACGAGGGCTCCGCCAAGTAAACGACGAACTCATGAGGGACGAGGGGTGCCAGGTGCTGCCATCGCCGGAGCAGCCGAAGGCTGACTGGGATTTGCGTCGCGGCGCGTTCAAGGACGGCGGCTTTGAACAGATCCTCGGCGACAAGATCACCGAAGCGCTGCTCGATGCACGCAGCGTCAACCGTGAGGCGTTCGAGCAAGTGCTCGCCGAGCACGAGGTTCGGCTGCGCGTCACCGACCGCGACGGATGGACATACTCCATGAGACGGCAAGACAACGGCAAATGGGGGCGACGAAAGGCATCGTCCCTGTGTGACGACTTCATGAGCAGCAAGGTCGAGGAGGTCTTTGACTTCCATCAACAGAACACAACTACGAAGGAGGAGCAGGATGAACGCACTGGACAAGCTCAAGGAACAGCGGGCCTCGGAGACATCCGAAGCCTTGATGTCGAGGCTCGAAGACGTCGAGGAACAGACGAGACAGTTGACGAACGCCGTGAACAAGGTAAGCGGGTTCCTCAAGGCGATGGACGAAGCGCAGAGCGCCGAGATCAAGCGCCTGAGCAGGTCAATCTCGCAGCAGCACGAGCAGCCCTCGCAGACGCAGCTCGACGACGAGACAAAGAACAGGCTCAGCGAGATCGAGAAGACGCTGAGCGCAATCGCCGATCAGCTGAGCGCAAGCGGCGCAGTGAAGCTGAGCGATGGAAGCACCGTGAAGCGGTCCGATCTGGACTCGTACTCGATGATGCAGAGTCTGAAGTCAACTATGCAGACGATGACTTCGGCCTTGGGTGAACTCAAGCACGTCGTCGGCAATGGCAGGACTGTCCGTGTAGACATCGACCGGCTTAGTGCCCACACGGTGCGTGTGCTCGACCAGAGGCTCTCACAGGCTGTCGAAGCCCCTATAAAGCGCGTTGAGAGCACTCTCGAAGGGTTCGAGCATCGCGTAGCTTCTCTCGGCGCTGATAAGATCTCCGAGGCCGCCCAGAGGCTCGATCAGACTCTCGCTAAGGCAGAGGAGGTGGTAACCACTGTGAGCCGCACCGAACGCCGCCTTGAGGTCCTGGAGGGGTACCTCACCTGGACGACGGTTGGTCGCATCTGCCTCGCCCTAGTGCCACTCGCGATGGTGCTCGTCATCCTCGGCGGTCTCACGATGGGAGCGTTTTACGCCCTCGGTTTCGGGCCGCTCCTGGGCTGGGCGTGGGGATCATTCGAGGCAGCGACCTCGTGGTGGGCAAAGGGCCTCATTGCGCTGGCCACACTCAGCGGGGTAGCCGGGTTCGCGGCTGTGGTATGGCGACTCGGTGAGCGGCTGCGCGAAGAGTTCGGCACGTGGTGAGAAGAGGACTATCGAGAACCTTGGGGGCTCCGGGCACCGCCTGTAGCCCCCAAGCGCATATAATATCGGTATGGCACGATGCACAGCACCTATTCAAGGGCACCGCACTGCAAGCGGACGAGCGAGCTGCCCGGTGTGTGGAGGTGGTCGGTACGACTACAGCTCGCACTACCCGAGCCGCAGTCCATCCGCCTATTCACCGTCAACGTATCAGACTCCCAGAACCCGGACGGGAGTTTCTTCTCGAAACAGTCGTCCGCACTGGTCCTCTTCGTCTTCGACCGTGGTGTACACGGCATCAGAGGTGCGAGCTCTCTCTCCGATTCGCAAATCCATCGAGGAGCAGGGCCTTCGACCGGACAAGTACGACGTCTTTCTCTGCCACGCATGGGACGACCGGCGAGAGACGGCAAAAGAGCTGAATGATGCGCTCGAGAGAGTCGGCGTATCTGTGTGGTTTAGCGAGAACGCAGTGCCTTTGGGCTCGAATCTTATGCGCGAAATCGACAAGGGGCTGTCCAAGTCGCGCGCTGGACTGGTCCTGGTCACGAAATCTTTCATCAAGAGAATCAAGGCTGAAGGTGTCGCCGACAAAGAGCTCTCCGCCCTGCTCGCACGCGATCTGCTTGTCCCGATAGTTCACGGTGTAACCTACGATGACCTGCGAGAAGAGAGCCCCCTCCTTGCGTCACGGAGTGGACTCGATACAGCCGATGACACGATGGAAGAGATCGCCACGAAGATCGGCGAGTTGGTCTCGACGGACGCATTCTCTGACTAACCGGAAAAGAACCAGGCTTCACAAGGAGACCGGGAGTACATCCCTCAGGTTCCGCCGGGGCGCATGTACGAGAACGCCTTCTTGAGGCCGGGGCGTTCCCACTTGCTGCCGAAAACAGTGTCGGAGAAGAAGTGGGTCGGGTCGCAGCCCACGTTGAAGAGAGCGTCACGCCGGGTGTCCAGAGACTCGCCCTGACGGGCCGTGGAGACGCGGGCGTAGCCGATGAGCATGGAGACCTCCTTCGTGGCTGTGGCTGTGAGGGCGTACCGGGGTGCATGAGGGCGTCTAGCGGTTCCCCTTGGCTCGGTTGTGCGTGATGCAGAGCATCTCGCAGTTGGACTCGTCGGTGGCACCGCCCTTCGACCATGCAGTCACGTGGTCGGCATCCATCTCCTTCATCGCGTAGATCTTGGTCTTGTTCGCATTGGTGCCCACGGCGCACAGTGGGCAGTTCGACACGCCACGAACCTCGGCGTCAGCCTTCTGGCGCTCGTACACAGCTTTGCGAATGCGGTCATCGAACATGCGGATCTGGAGCAGCTCGGGGTGCTCCTCGCCGCCGAGAACGTACTCGTAGACGCCCCTGGCGTTGTGGACCGCGCCATCGACCCTGAGCGCATCAACACGCGCGTTGACGGCTCTGGCACTGTAGGGCTGGGTGTGAAAGCGCTCGTAGAGGTCGCCCCACTCTAAACCGCGCATTTCTTTGTCGGGGATGCGGTCGAAGACGGTTGATACCCAGTCAATAACTGAGATGAAGTATGCAATGAGCTCTGCGGCATTCTCATCGCGTCGGTGTGCGGCCATATACGCACTCGGGTTGGGAAGTCCTTGAGCAGTAGCGATCCACTTGAGAGCTACTGCGAGGACTTCCTGGCGACGAATATCCCCCTTGACGTAGGCCGACCACTTCTGCTGACGCGTGTCAGCAGTGTTCGAGAACACGGCCTTGGCGGCGGTCACGAACGGGCCCGAGTACACAGCGTTGAGCAGCTCCTGCTCGTTGAGCGGCACACCGGAGATGTTTATGGTCTGAAACCACTCCTTGATCTCTGCCTCAGTACCCTCACACACGTACACGAGCAGACGGGTCTCACGGATGAGTTCTTGCTTCTCGGCGGGTAGCGACGAGAACGATTGCTCGCGACCGTCCACCTTGATGGCGAACTTGCCCGTGACGAAGCGCCCGATTGACGTGATGCGCTGCTGACCGTCAAGAACTTCAAGTTGGCCAGAGTCCGTACGGTTGAAATAGATCAGCCCGAGGGGGTAACCCGCGAGGATCGACTCGATAACGGCAACGTCCTTCTTGCCGTCGCCATAAATGTAGTGACGCTGGTACTCCGGCTGGATGGTCAGAGCGCCGTCGAGACCGTACAGACCCTTACCCTCGGCCTCGTTGTAGACGAAGCCCTTGGTGATGTCGGCGATGGTGTAGTCGGTGATGAGTTCGGTCTTCATAGCTCAGGCTTTCTGCTCTTTGTGGAGATTACGAATGAAAATCCGCTTATAGGCGGTCTGGGCAACACCGCCAGTTACGATGTACGCGTTCTGAACGCGCCAGGTTCGGTTCGCTCGTTTGTACTTGTCCTCGTCTTCAGCGCACGGAGGAGTGAAAAAGTCATATGTGACGGACAGATCAAGGTCTCCATCACGTCCCAGCAGCTCGAACTGGTCGGGGTTGTACTTGTCCAAGAACGTGATAGGCACGCCCATCACACCTGCGCAGTAGTCGAGCTCGTGGAGCGCATATCCGTATTGCTCGGTCATGATTCGTTCGAGACGTTCTTTGCGCGAATGAGGATCCGAAAGTACGGAGTCACTCTCTCTCTCTCTCTCTCTCGTGTACACGAGATCTTTGCCATCGTCACCGTGGCGGAAACGGATGATCTCAAACTGCTCAGGGTTGTACTTGTCCAAGAACGTGATAGGCACGCCCATCGCTTCTGTGTAATCGCTGGGTATAGCGTCTACGAACGGCACTTCGATTGCGTCGTAGTTGTCATAGGTCAGGTAGCCGGTCTCGACGATCTGCTTATGCTTCGAGTAACGCTGGTTGTCGGCCATAGTCATGAGCTGGAGAGGCTCGTGGCGGCGTCCGTGCTCGATATTGGTGAACCAGCACGAGTTGCCCAGGCGGGTGTAGTCGTAGTTCTCGTCGGCGGGATACCCGAGTCGCTCAGCCTTCGCGGCGTCTGCGGGCTTGATGTCCGAGCCCTTGGGAACGCCGAAGACCATATCGGTCGCGTTCGCGGTGGCTCCTTTCCAGAGGCGGTTGCTCTGGATAAGCGGGAAGATCTCCTTGTAGGTGATCGCGTTGTTGTTGCCGATCACGGAGAACCGCACGCCGCCTTCAACGAGCCACCCGACGAACTCACGGAACAGGGAGAACGGCGGGTTGGTTACCACGATGTCGGCCTCGTCGCGCAGGGCGGTGACCTCGGCAGAGCGGAAGTCGCCATCGCCCTCAAGATAAGACCACTTGAGGTCGTCGATGTTCACGCGACCATCACCGCTGAGGTCTGCGGGCTCCAGGACAAACATGCGGCCACGTTCCATCGACTTCTCGGCGTCGTACTGCGGGTCATCGAGCTCGAAGAGCGTCGGGGCGTAGAACTCCCCACCCGCGTTCGAGTTCGGCGCGTAGGAGGTCGAGATGAGTTTCTTCAGGCCGTACTCCTCGAAGTGGAGGGCGAAGAACTTGGCGAAGTTCGACCACTCCGGGTCGTCGCACGGCAGCAGGACGGTCTTGCCCCGGAACACGTCGGGGTCGAACTCCAGATAGGCGTTCATCTCCTGTTCGATGTATCGCCACTGTGTGTAGAACTCGTCATTCTTGGCCGCCTTAGCGCGACCGAGGCTACTGTTGCCCGCCATACTGCCTGCCCTGCTCGCTGTCCGTTATCGCTCGTTTATGGACACAGCGCAAGGAGCACGGCAACAGAGGCGAAAAAGCCGAACTGAAGTGTTCCACAATCGGTATCCACTGATTGATACTGTACCAAAATTAGGGAACTAACGAACGTAGACACTGTGAGACTGAGGGGCGGAAGGAAAGGCTAGGCCTCGGTCACCATGCGGCGACCGAGGCCTAGCCTCAGAACGATCTGTAGATGAAGACTCCGCCATCAGGGGCATCCGCGACGGTGTAGTCGAACTTGAGGTCATGAGTCCATGCATCCCAGTTGAAGTAGCGCTGCGCCTCCTCAGGCCATCCGTCAATTAAGCCGATGTCCTCAGCCAGCTGGGTAGCGTAGTCAGCGAACGACTCCCAGCAACCGCAATATCTCTCCTCGAAGTCGGACGCGCTCGGCAGGCTATCGCCACCTGCGATATAGCAGCCGGTATCGACCCAGGCGAGCAGTGCAGACCACTGCACTTCTCCAACCTCATCGAACAGCTCACCCCACTGCACAGCAGTGGTGGGTGACATCTCGCCGGTTCCGACGGGGAACCCCTCATGATCGAACACCCAGAGCTCCTCGTGATCTGTGGGGTTCTGGTGCAGGTCATCAGGCGTAACCTCATCGGCATCCTCTGCAGGGAACCACCGTCCATTTAGTACACCCGTGTTGTAGCAGGCAAGGCAGCCGATCCAGACCGACGGACGAACAGTAGTTTGAGTAGTCATTTCAGCCTCCCGAGTAGGTGGAGGTGAGGCCGGGCTGTCCAGCTCGGGTAAGGACGCTCACAAACGACCTCACCTCCGACAAGCAGCTCGGGGTCGCACTGCGACCCACGCTCCCCGGCACGAGAGTTCTTAGACGCTCAACCACTTGGCGAGCTCACTGCGCGAGCAACGCCCCTCAACGCCCCTTCGGGGCGACGACAACATTCATCCGGATCGGCGAGACCTATCGCTCTAGATCGAGCACGTGAGGGTGAGAGATAAGATGTGAAGGTAAGTGCACACATTTGTGTGCAATGTGTGCACTTATGTGTGCACGGACTTTCGCTTGCTATATCAACAAAAAGTCCTTATATGCACACATTGCACACATCTTTCTTACTCATTTCTATAGGGAGAAAAAAATAATTGCCCTATAGAGGGTGTAATACGTTCAGATGTGTGCATGTGTGTGAATCCCGAGTTTACCTTGCTATCTCAACGAAAAGTGCTGCACACATGATGTGTGCACAATGTGTGCATGTGTGCAGCACCGTGTGATGTCGGGCTTATTCACATGCTGCCGACCACCCGCATGGCACTCACCTTCACGTGCTCACCCTCCTGTGAGGGTGACCTCGCGCCCCGCAGGGGCGCTGTACAGTTTCGCCTTATCGCTCCCGCCAGGGCGCGGTCTTGGATGTTTCCACAACTCCACCCCGGAGCACATACCGTCAGCACCCCGAAACCAGGTCACTTCCAGGTAATCTCAACCGACTCGGGATCAAACCCCTTCTTGCCCTGCTTTGCCCGCTTGAGCGTCACAGTCATGAGGGTGTCGATCATCGTTCGCTGTAACGCGATAGGGGCCGCGAGGAAGGCCGCTGCCGGATCTGGCGTCCCGAGAATGGGTGCGAGCACGGTCCCGGTACCGGAGGCGAGGCGCTCGGCCTCAAGTCGTGCGATCTCATCACGGGCAGCAGCGCGAATACGGGCAAGGTCAGCACCCTCGATCACCTCGGCGTCGTAATCTCGCTCAGCACGAGCAATGCGTGCGCGCTGTTGAGCGATACGCTCCGAGAATGCGTCCTTGACCTCAGGGTCCGCCTGCTTCTTGCGCCGCTTGAGGTCCTTCTTCTGGAGCCGGGCAACGACGAGAGTCCGAACGAAGTTGTCGATCGCGTCTCTGGTCCTGTTGAGATGCCCGGCGTTGCACGAGTAGTAGCGGGCGCGGGTTCGCACCGGCTCCCCGCACTCACCGCACCGGTAAAGCCCTGCCCCCAGGTGCTTGCGAACGGTGGAGCCGGAGCGGTTCGTCACGCGGGCAGGGTCGTCGAGGAGGTTCTGGACCGTCCACCACTGATCTGCTTCGACGATGGGCTCCCACTGACCGAGAACGAGTTCTCCGTTCTCATCCTTGACGAGGTTGTCTCGCAGGGCCTTGCGGCGTGACTCCCCCGCCTCCTGCCGACGAGTGTCCTTCGAGGTATAGACCGAGTAGCCCGCGTAACGCGGGTTCCGCAAGATCCCGAGCACCGTCGAGGCTGACCAGGGCTTATCGGCGGGCACAGGGCGAGGCTCTTTGCCCTCAGCCTGCCGACGTGCGTTGCGTTCGAGGACGATCGTCCGTCTGTGCAGGGGCACGCGCAGAACCCCTGCCCCCTCGCCGCCGCCCTGAGCGCCGCTCAGGGCACGTGCGATGCCGTGGAGCGAGTCACCTCGCAGAAAGGCTGAGTAGATAGCCCGAACAGCCTCAGCCTCATGCGGGATGAGTTCGCCTGAGGTCGTGTAACCCATTGGACGGACACCTTTAGGAGGTCTCCCCTGGCGAGCTCGTTGGATCTGCGCACGCGACTGTCGCGCTGCTTTACGTTCGATCTCGTTGCGGGCGACCGCAGCCTTGATGCGCGCATACATGCGCCCGCCGTCTGTGCCAAGGTCGGCGTCACCGTTCGCCGTGACGAGGAGCAGGCCACGGGACTCGGCTCGGTCGATCCAGTCTTCGAGTTCCCGAGGCTGGCGGGTGAGCCGGTCGAGGTCGTAGCACACGATCGCGTCAAGTAGCCCCGCCTCGTAGTCAGCGATCATCCGCAGGTAGGCAGGGCGCTTCTTGGTTTTATCAGAGGCCGAGATCGACTGATCGACGTAGGTCTCGACAACCTCCCACCCTCGGAACTGAGCGAGTTTCTCACAGTCCTCCCGCTGGCGATCGATGGCAAGCCCGTCCATTTCACGGTCGAGCGAGATACGGAGATAGACGGCTGCGCGGACGGGTGTAGATGGGGTACTGCTCATACCCCTATTCTACTTCTTAGACGTAAGCCCCGTGCGGAACTCCACGACGTCACCGTCAGCCATCACGTAGTCCTTGCCTTCCATGCGGACCTTGCCGGCGGCCTTCGCGGCGGCCATGGAGCCGGCCTCGACCAGGTCGTCGAAGGAGACGACCTCGGCCTTGATGAAGCCCTTCTCGAAGTCCGTGTGGATGACGCCGGCGGCCTTGGGGGCGGTGTCGCCCTTGTGGATCGTCCAGGCGCGCGCTTCCTTCTCACCGGCGGTGAGGTAGGTCTGCAGGCCGAGGGTGTCGAAGCCGACGCGGGCCAGCTTGTCCAGGCCGGACTCGTCCTGGCCGGATTCGGCAAGCATCTCGCGGGCATCCTCGTCGTCGAGCTCGACCAGCTCGGCCTCGAACTGGGCGTCCAGGAAGATGGCTTCGGCAGGGGCGACGAGGGCGCGCAGTTCGTCCTTCATCTCCTCGTTGTCCATCTCGGCGGCGTCCATGTTGAACACGAAGATGAAGGGCTTGGAGGTCATGAGCTGGAAGGAGCGCAGCGCGTCCTGGTCCAGCTTGGCACCCTCGGGGCCGGACAGCAGCTCGCCGCGCTCCAGCAGCTCCAACGCCTGGCGGGCGGTCTCGAGGACGATCGGCTCGGTCTTCTTGCCGCGCACCTCCTTCTCGAGGCGCGGGATCTGCTTCTCGACGGTCTGCATGTCGGCGAGGATCAGCTCGGTCTTGATGGTCTCGATGTCCGAGGCC
>ERZ772827.1924-NODE-1924-length-10329-cov-2.962721_pt1 | contig 10329 bp, 7 predicted proteins | sample MGYA00580850_ERZ772827 | MGnify/ENA primary metagenome ERZ772827 (study PRJEB29015, sample SAMEA2737950) | human oral metagenome | biome: human oral; feature: human-associated habitat; material: dental | place: China | collected 2145 ...
TCGCGGGTGGCCACGTACTGCGTGACGATGGCGCGCAGCACGTCGAGGCGCCGGTCGTCCGCTGAGCTCCGGCTCATGGCGCTCCTTCCCCGCACTGCATTGGCACTCCGTGTCCCTGAGTGCCAATGCTACTCCCCCGCTCCACTCCTGGGCACGCCCAGAGGGGCCGCTGCGCCGACAGCGAAGCCGGGCGACCACCGCGGTGTCCCGGTGGCCGCCCGTGCGGCCCCCGTCGTGCTCTCGGGGAAGAGCCCAGCGCTCCGGGCAGGCCGTCCTGCGCCGCCGCGCCCGGCGGGGTGTCCAGTGGGCCCGGGGACGCCGCTCCCGCCTCGTCGCCCCAGCGGGGTCTCAGTGCGCCCAGGGGACCGTCTCAGCGGCGAGTCCATCGAGGGTTTCCCTCACCGGGGTCTCAGTGCGCCCAGGGGACCGTCACGAAGTCGATGAGCTCCTCGACGCGGCCGAGCAGCGCGGGCTCGAGGTCGCGGTAGTTGCGCACAGTGGACAGGATCCTGCGCCACCCCGCAGCGATGTCGGCCCTCGTGGCGTGCGGCCACCCCAGGTACTCGAGCGTCCCGTGCTTGATGTCGGTGCCCCTGGGGATCTGGGGCCACGCCTCCAGGCCGACGCGCCCTGGCTTGACGGCCTGCCAGATGTCGACGAAGGGGTGGCCGAGGACCAGCACCGACTCCCCCCACCGCTCCTGGACGGCGTGCGCGATGCGGGTCTCCTTCGACCCGGCCACCATGTGGTCGAGCAGGATCCCCGCGCGGGCGGTGTCGGTGGGGCCGAACTCCTCCAGGACCTCCTCCAGGTTGTCGGCGCCGTCGAGCAGTTGCACGACGATCCCCGCCTCCGCGAGGTCGTCGCCCCACACGTGCTGCACCAGTTCGGCGTCGTGCTTGCCCTCCACCCAGATGCGCGAGGCCTTGGCGACCCTGGGCGCGGACCTGGGGGCGGCGATGGACCCCGAGTTCGTCACCCTGCGCCCCCCGGGGGTGGTCAGGCCCGCCCGGAACCCCGCCTCCGCGGCGGCCCCGTCCGCCCGTGCGGGGCCGGGGGACGTCCGGGGCAGGGGCGCGAGCGCGATGATCGGCTGGCCCTCCAGCCAGAACCCGCCCCCGAGCGGGAAGGAGCGGCGTTTGCCCCTGCGGTCCTCCAGTTCCACCAGGTGGACGCCGCCGGACTTCTCCACGCGGGTCACCGCCCCCACCCATCCACTGCCCACGTCCTCCAGGACCATGCCGATCTCGACGTGGACCTGCCGGGACCTGGGGTTGGGCGCGCCGGGGGCGTCGCGGTGCGGGTCGCGCGCGAGCACGTCGGCGCCGTAGGGGTCGATGGGGATGAAAGCCACGCCCCCCACCTTACATTCCGGAACCGGGCTCCGCGGGGACGGCCCAGGCGCCCTGCGCGATGCTGGTGATGAAAACGGCCGCCGCAGCGGCCAGGCCCCACGAGACGAGGGAGCCGATGAGGAACTCCTCCGCTTTCTCGCCGGTGTCGTCCTTGGAGACCTCCGGGAATCGGATGACGCCCTTGGCGGCGATGATGGCGGCGATGGCCGCCTGGGGCCCCGAGGCCGCCATGAGCACGATGAGCAGGCGCTCCAGCGGCCCGATCCACCGCCCGCCCGACAGGCCGCGGCGGGGCGTGGGCGCACCGGCTCCCCCGGCCGCTTCCAGGGCGGCGGCCCCTGTTCCCGGCACTCCTGCGGGCCCCGTTCCCGGCACGCCGCCGGGCCCCGCATCGCACGCTCCGCTGGGCTCCGCGCCGCGGTGGGCGGGCAGCGGCTCCCCGCCCCCGCCCCGCGCGCACTGGAGGACGGCGGCCACCAGCCGGTTCGCGGGCACCGTCAGCAGGAACACCGCCGCGAAGGACGCCTCCAGTGGGCGGGTGGCCTCCTGGGCGAACAGGGTGGACTCGTTGGTGAACAAGGGCATCATGCCCGCCCCCGGGGGCGTCAGGACCGCCATGGCGGCGACCGCGACGCCCCACCGCACGACTACGCCCGCGGCCCGGGCGTCCGCCTCGGCCCACACGAACCAGGCCGCGCCGACCAGGGCGGGCAGGGCGCAGGCGGGCGCGGACGAGCCCAGGGCGAGCGCCGCGTGCACGACGACGGCGGTGAGGAGGACGGCGAACGCGGCGGCGCGCCACAGCCTCCGGGTGGTCACGAGGGCGGCCGCCTCGGCGGCCGCTATCGACAGGATGAGGGTCTCATGCACGGTTGGCCTCCTGGATGAGTGCCGTCGATTGGAGGACGCCCGCTCCGGCGCCCCGGGCGAAGTCGGAGACGGCCTGTTGGGAGATCTTCTCAGCGCGGGCGATGGCGACCTGGGGCTCCCCCATGGCCAGTGCCCCGGCGATACGGCGCTGGCGGGCGCTGAGGCGCCAGACGGCGTGGTCGCGCAGGGTGAGCAGGGCGTTGACGACGGCGTCCGCCGGGGCGCCCTCGGGGTCCGAGGCGTACCAGGTGCGCTGGAAGGGGCTGGCGCCGTCCTGGCGGGCGTGGGCGCGGTCGATGGCGGCCCGGGCGGCCCACCAGGCGGAGCCGTCCTGCAGGTAGTGGCCGTGCTCGTCGGCGCCCAGCGCGTCGAGCACCAGGATCTGGCCCTCGCCGATGCCGAAGCGCAGCGAGAGGCCGTCGGGCACCAGCAGGTGGACGCGGGCCGTGTAGACGAGGGCGTCGGCGAGGGTGCGCGTGGCGAGCTGGAACTCGTCGCCGATGGTGGCCACGGGCTCTTGGAGGAGGTCGAGGCCCTGCGCCGCGCGGGCGAGGACCGCCTCGAGGGCGCGCTGGGCGCTCGGCCTGTCACGGAGGGCGCGCGAGCCGACGATGTCGGCGATGAGGGCGCATTGCGATGCCATGGGTCCACACTATTACTTGTATCCACTCAATTACAAGCAGAATCGCGGAGCGGGTGGGCCCGGCGCGGGCGGGCGCCTCACGGCAGGGCGCGCACCCAGGCCCTCTCCTCGGGGGTGGTCCTGCGGCTCTCGAGGATCTTCCTCAGGGCGCGCCGCCGCACCGGGTCGGGCAGGGGCCCGGGCTCCGCCACGTAGGGGACGGCGTCCTCGCGGTGCGCGTCGAACGCCGTCGCGAAGTACCAGGCGCACACCATCTGCACGTAGTAGTCGTCCCAGTCGATGCCCGCCACCCAGTCGAGGTGGTCGGCGTCGTAGGCGCTGGCGCGCAACGCGCCCATCAGGACGCACACGCCGACGCGCACGGTGTAGGCGTGCTCGGAGCCCGTCCACTGGCGCGCGGCGGCGGCGACGGCACCGGGGTGGGCGCCCATGCAAGCCGGCTTCACGCTGTCGGCGACCATCCAGTTGTCGACGAGGGGCAGGAACTCCTCCATCTTCCGCCGCCACTGGTCGGGGTCGGCCTCGGTGTTGAGGCAGAGCATGTGCACGATGTCGAGTTCGACGTAGGCGTGGGGGGCGCTGCTGTAGAACTCGTCGCTCCTGCCGGCGCGGCGCAGCGCCTGGGCGGCGCGCCGCATCTGCGCCATCGGCACCCCCAGGAAGCGCTCGGCGTCGACGGTCGGGGTCAGCCGCGCGTTGAAGGCGGCGAGCTCGTCCGTGCGGGCGCCCTCCAGGGAACGCAGGACTTCATCGGTGGCGCTCATGGCCCCAGTCTAGGCCGCCCGGGGCGGATCCGACAGGGCCCTCCCCTCGTCTCCCGTCGGAGTCCGCTTCCCTCCGGTGCCGCACACAAGGGAGGGGATTAGACAACACCGGACCGCGCACAAGGGCGGGATCAAGCCCTTGTGTGCGGCGCGTGTTGCGTAAATCAGGGTCCTTGTGTGCGTAACCGGGGAGGCACTGCCCCGCACCGAGTCCGTGGAAGAAGGGACCGCTTCGTGCGCGTACCCGGGGGGCGGCGCACAGCCCAGGGGGAGCCTGTCTGGGCCGCCCCCCGGTTACCGCACGGCGCCCGACGCCCGGTGGATCCTCGCCAGCATCGCCAGGCGCTCCGGCAGGGTCGCGTCCTTGGGAACGCAGACCTTCGCACCGAGGTAGTGGCATCCGCTGCCGAGCGCCGCCCGGGCGCAGCGCCCGATCTCCGTGTCGCTCATCAGGGACGCGGGCTCGTCGGCCTGTGCGGGCAGGTGCCCGTCGATCCAGGCGTACCCGTACTGGGTCTCCTCCGGGCCCGCGCCCGAGAAGACGACCCCGTCCAGGACCCCGCGTCCGCCGGCCTCGCGCACGTGCTCGTACGCCGTGTCCGCCCCCCGGCCCTCGACGGCGGACCGCCCCCAGTTGATGTGGATGCCGATGCCGAGGCCGCCCACGATGTCGATCTCCGACTCGAGGGAGAGGAACCCCTTCTCCGGGGCCTGCTCGGGGATGAACCTGTCGCAGTGCTCGACGACGAGGGCCGCTCCGCACCAGTCCCACGCCGCCAGCTCCTCGAGGGAGCGCTTGAAGGCGTCGGCCTGGGCGCGGCGCGTGGGCGCCGAGTGCAGCTGGACGCGCGCCACCAGGGGCCGTCCCGCGCGCTCGCACAGCTGGCCGAGGTCGCGGTTCAGGGCCCGGGTGAACTCGATGGCCGCCTGGCGCCCGGCCCCGTCGGGCGAGGCCAAGCCGAAGCCGCCGTCCTTCCAGACGTTCTGCATGGTGCCGGGAATAGCGGTGACCGTGTTGAAGTCCCAGTGGGGGGCCAGGCGGGAGGCCAGGACGCCACCGTGGTCGGCGAGCTGTCCGGGGTAGGGGATCTCCACGCCGCTCACCCACGGCTGCTCGGCCAGGAGGGCGTAGTAGTCGGCCTCCGACTCCGGTGCTGGGAGCGAGGCGTAGGCTCCGACGATGAACGGGACCGCCATCGCGCTCACCCCTCCTCGATGATCTCGTCGTTGCCGTCCTCCGGCCGGACCCACTCGGGTCCGACCAGCTTCTGGAGCAGGCGCGGGATGTTCGCGCCGATGGAGACCATGACGACCGCCGCGAAGCCGAAGGACAGGATGGCCAGCGCCAGGCCGAGCGACAGTCGCTCGGCGATGGCCGCGCCGAGGACCGGGCCGACCGCGCCGCCCAGGGCGCCGACGTTGTAGCAGAAGCCCAGACCGGCGGCGCGCTTGTCGACCGGGAAGTAGCTGGAGACCCACTTGGGGAGCAGGCCGGAGACGCCCTGGCCGAACATCTGCTGGAAGAAGAGCAGTCCCGCGACCAGCGCGACGTACTGCCCGTTCTGCATGAACAGCGGGAAGACGATCGCCTGCGAGAGCAGCAGGGAAACGGCGTACCAGCGACGCATGCCGAACCTGTCGCCCGCGAAGCCGGCGACGATGTAGCCGGCCGCGTTGCCCAGGCCCGCGAAGGAGACGACGTTGGCGACGACCTGCTGGTCCATCCCGACTCCGCGCAGGTACGTCGGCAGGAGGCCCTGGATCGGCCACGTGTACATGAAGGACGCGAAGATCGTCAGCATGATCGCGATGCCGATGATCCAGCGCTTGGAGTCGAATTGGATGATCAGGTAGATGAAGATGACGGCGGAGACGGCGCCGAGGAGGCTGACGGCGAGGGTGCCCCCGACGGTCTGGGTGAAGATGAGCAGGAGCGCGATGAAACCGATGACGACGGCGATGTAGTTGACGACCTTGCGGGAGCCGCCGAAGAGCACCGCCAGCATGTCGTTCTTCTCGACGTGCCCCTTCTCCTTCGCCTCGCTCCAGTCGGCGGCCTCGGGCAGGGTCCGGCGCATGTAGATGGCGACGACGATCGGGATGATGCCCGTGAGGAAGAGCGCCCTCCAGCCCCAGCCGGGGTGGAGCGAGTCGACCCAGGTGACGAAGTACTTGTCCACCTGCGCGGCCGCGATCACGCCGAAGGCGTAGCCCGACAGCAGGAAGCCGGAGGCCTTGTTGCGCATGTGCTTGGGCCAGGACTCGATGACGTAGGCCGCGGAGGCCGAGTACTCGCCGGCCATGGCGAAGCCGATGATCAGGCGCAGGACGAAGAGGACCCAGAAGTTCGGCGCGAGCGCGCAGGCGATGGACCCGAAGGCGAACATGAAGATCGACAGGATCATCGCGGGTTTGCGGCCGTAGCGGTCGCCGATCGCCCCCAGGACGAGGCCGCCGATCCAGCGGCTGATGAAGGCGGCCGAGATCAGGGAGGCGCTCTGCACGAGCGACAGGTCGAAGGCCTGTGTGATCGCGGGCAGCGCGAAGGAGATCAGGACGAAGTCGTAGCCGTCAAGCAGGACGCCGATCCAGGCGGCGAAGAACGCTTTGCGGTCTTCTTTCGTGAGGTACTGGTACCAGCGCTTCTTGGGGAGCGCTGGCGCTGGCGACGTGTTCATCGGAATCCCTTCCTATTCATTCATCGTTGAATCACGTGGACCGTTCAGGGCCAGACACCCGACTGAAATTTGTCAGACATCTTGTGGAAGATGTTAACCCGCTCTCACATTGAAGTCAACACGGCGCGGACGCGGCCAGGGCGCCGGGCCCCGGCCAGGTATTGCCCCATCGGAGCGCGCTTGCTAACCTGTCTGACAAATCCTGGTGCGCCCGACCCCACAGCCCCCCGTGACGATGCGGCCGGCAGTGGACAACCCCAACAGAAAAGGTGACGAACATGCAATCCGACACGACCGACCCCGGGATCTCCTGGGTCCTGCAGTTCCGCGCGCGGATCGACGGAACGCTCATCCGGCTCCACAGTTCCGAGGCCATCGGCTGGGAACTGTCCATCCGCGCGGGAGCGCTCTTCCTCGAAGGATCGACGAACTCCATGGCCTTCGCCCTGGACATGGAGGACACCGCCTCCCTCACGGACGGCACATGGCACGCCCTCGCGATCACGGCGGCCGGCGCCGGTTCGAGGATCTTCCTCGACGGGTACCAGTGCTTCTCCACGACCGCGGACCTCTCCCCCGCCGCCAGCGGCGAGAACGCCGAGCTGTCCGCCTCCCCCAGCGCGGGCATCGACGTCCGCGCCTTCGCCGCCCACGACTCCGTGCTGTCCCCCACACAGATCCTCGCCCTGTCGCCGGCGCCGACTCCGCTCATCGAGTTCGCAGCCGCCCGCCTGTCCGACTACGACGTCGCCGAGCTGTCCGAACTCACCTCGGGAACCATCTTCGCGCGCTACCGCGTGCGCGGCCCCGGGCAGCACGGCACGATCCTCGCAGCGGCCGGAGCAGGGCGCGAGCAGCTGAACCTGTCAGTGACCGAAGAGGGAATCGAGTACAGGGTCCTGGGCCGCAGGGGCCAATGGCGGGTCTTCACCGCTCACGGGCACTGGGACCAGGGCCGCTGGCACGACGTCGTCGTCCGGGTCGGCCACGGCGCCGTCGAGATCTACGTCGACGGCTACCTGGAGGCGCACCTGCCCGGCCAGGTCTTCTTCGCGGGAGTCGACGCCCTCGACGAGGTCGTCATCGGCCAGGACGCCTCCGGCTCGCGCCTCTTCGGCGAGGTCCGCAACGCGGCGCTCTACAGCTGCGTCCTCAACGACGCCCAGATCAAGAAGCTCTCGTCCGTCGCCCCGCTGGACACCCAGTGCCTCTTCGACGCCGGCTTCCACGACTCCATCAGCTACCGCATCCCCTCGCTCATCACGCTGGATTCGGGGGTCGTCGTCGCCGGGGCGGATCAGCGCGAGACGATCGCCAACGACTCCCCCAACTCCATCAACTTCACGATCCGCCGCTCCTTCGACGGCGGGCGCACCTGGGGCGACCTCCAGACCGTGCTGTCCTACCCCGGCCACGGGGCGACCGGGGCATCCGTCATCGACTCCTGCGTGGTCCAGGACCGGAGCACGGGCCGCCTCATCGTCCTCATCGACCACTTCCCGGGCGGCATCGGCCAGCCCAACGCCGAGGCGGGCGCGGGGGTGGACGCGGAGGGGCGCTACATCCTCCACGACGCCCAGGGCGCGCAGTACACGTGGAACGAGGACGGGAGCGTCACCGACTCCGAGGGCGGGCGGACGCCCTACACCGTTTCCGAGCGCGGCGACGTCACCGTCACCGAGGGAGGCGAGCGGGCCCGGGGCGGCAACGTCTTCCTGGCGGACGGAGAGGACCCGGACCAGACGCTCCTCACCGCGCGCACCTGCTTCCTGCAGATGATCCACTCCGACGACGACGGCGCGACGTGGTCCGGCCCCGTCAACCTCAACCAGGACGTGAAGGAGGAGTGGATGTCGTTCTGCGGGACCTCCCCGGGCACGGGCGTGCAACTGCGCAGCGGGCGCCTGGTCGTTCCGGTCTACTACAACGGCGACCACAAGCGCCACTTCTCGGCGGCCGTCGTCTACTCGGACGACGGCGGGCAGACCTGGAAGCGCGGCGCGTCCCCCAACGACGGGCGCGTGTTCGACGGGCGGCGGATCGACTCGCGCACCCTGGACACGGAGTCCGCCGCGACCCACGAGGCCACCCTCATCGAGCGCGCGGACGGTTCGCTGCTCATGCTCATGCGCAACCAGCACCCCAGCGGCAAGGTCGCCGCGGCGGTGAGCGCCGACGGCGGCGAGACGTGGGGCGAGGTGCGCTTCGTCCAGGAGATCGACGAGATCTTCTGCCAGCCGAACGCGGTGCCCTGGCCCAGTGAGGACTGCCCCGAAAGGGTCGTCTTCGCGAACGCCTCGCAGATGCGCCCGTACCGGGGCCGCGGCGTCCTGCGGCTGTCCGAGGACGGTGGGCGCACGTGGACCGCCTCGCGCACCTTCAACCCGGCGCACTACGTCTACCAGTGCATGGCCGTCCTGCCCGATGGCGCGCTGGGCCTGCTGTGGGAGCGCGAGATGCAGGGCCTGTACTTCACCCGGATCCCCCTCGAGTGGTTCGAGGCCGCGAAGCAGTGAGCGCCACCGGGGCCGCCGCGCCCGTATGACGCCGCGACCGCCTGCCGGTGGGGCCCCATTGCGGGGACTCCACCGGCAGGCGGTTCCCGTTCGCGGCGCGGTCCGCGGCTCCGCCTCCGCCGATGAGGGCGCCCGGGCAGTTGACCGCCATGGGCGCGACGCTGAACGCGCGGACGGGACCGGCGGAGGAGGTCCGGCAGGCCCGCGCGCACCGGACGCGCCCCTGCGCGGACGGTGCCCGCCTGCCGTGCCCCCGCGGGCCCTCAGAGGGCCAGGTTCCGCTTCACCACGTCGGCCAGGGACTCGGCGACCGCGTCCGCCTCCTCCTGGGTGGCGGCCTCCACCATGACGCGCACGAGCGGCTCGGTGCCCGAGGGGCGCAGCAGGACGCGGCCGGACTCCCCCAGGCGCGCCTCGGCGGCCGCGACGGCCTCAGCGACGGCCCCGTTCGACGAGGCGCCCGCGCGGTTGACGCCCGCGACGTTGATGAGGGTCTGGGGCAGCCGGTGGACGAAGGAAGTGAGGTCGGCCAGGGACCGCCCGGACTCCTTGACCATGCGGGACACCAGCAGGGACGAGAGGATCCCGTCGCCCGTGGTGGCGTGGTCGGTGGCGATGATGTGCCCGGACTGCTCGCCGCCCAGGCTGTATCCGGAGGCGAGCATCTCCTCCAGCACGTAGCGGTCGCCCACCCCCGTCTGGACGGTCGCGATGCCCGCCTCGCGCATCGCGAGGAGGAGCCCCAGGTTGCTCATGACGGTGACGACCAGCGTGTCCTTGGCGAGGGCGCCGCGCCGGTGCGCGTCCACGGCCAGGGCGCCCATGATCTTGTCGCCGTCGACCAGTGCCCCCGTGTGATCGACTGCCAGGCAGCGGTCGGCGTCCCCGTCGTAGGCGACTCCGAAGTCGGCGCCCGCCTCGACGACTGCGGCCATCAGGGCCTCGGGATGGGTGGATCCGGCGTTCAGGTTGATATTGCGCCCGTCGGGCGAGGCGTTGATGACGGTGGCGTCGGCGCCCAGTTCCCGGAAGACCGCCGGGCCGAACTCGGAGGCGCCCCCGTTGGCGCAGTCGATGACGACTCTCAGGCCCCGCAGGTCCGTGCCGACGGCCCCGACCAGGTGGCGGATGTAGGATTCGCGCGCCCACGCGTGGTCCGCGTCGATCTCGCCGACGCCCTCGCCCGTGGGCCGCTCCCAGTCGGTCCCGACGAGGGCCTCGATCTGGTCCTCGACGGCGTCGGCCAGCTTGTGGCCGCCGTGGGCGAAGAACTTGATGCCGTTGTCGGGCATGGGGTTGTGGGAGGCGGAGATCATCACACCCAGGTCCACGCCGTCCTCGGTGGCGGTCAGGTGGGCGACGGTGGGCGTGGTGACGACGCCGATGCGCGTCACGTCCATCCCCGCGCTCGCCAGCCCCGCCGCCAGGGCGTGGTCGAGGAACTGGCCGGAGATGCGCGGGTCCCTGCCGATGATCGCGCGGGGCTTGGACCCGTCGGGGCGG
>ERZ772827.1925-NODE-1925-length-10323-cov-10.653779_pt1 | contig 10323 bp, 9 predicted proteins | sample MGYA00580850_ERZ772827 | MGnify/ENA primary metagenome ERZ772827 (study PRJEB29015, sample SAMEA2737950) | human oral metagenome | biome: human oral; feature: human-associated habitat; material: dental | place: China | collected 2145 ...
AGGGATTTATTCAAACGGATATTGAGCGCCGGCTCCACTTGTCCAGACCGCCTGCTGACCATGGCAACAGCCCACCGCAAGGCTGGATGCGTTTGCCTCTGGGCATTTGCTCGATCAAGCCGACGGTGCTTGTTTGGAATCCACTGCGACTGCACGAGCGTATGAAGACAACTTCAGATGGTGTGCAGTCCACCTTGAACAGGTGGTGAATGGCTTTCTGGAAAAGCGAAAGCCCCGTATACGGGGCTTTCCATTTGGTGCATCTAAAGCTTGTTAGCGGTAGAGCGCATTTCCCAGTGATCAGGGCTTCGAAGAGTATAGCAACTTGTTGCAAATAAAAGCACAGGGTTTTCACCGATGCACACGCGCTTGTCAGCGTGTACTAATTGATTTACTTGAAATAAATTGCATTAAAAGGAAAACGAATGTCGAAACAAAAGTCTACTCGTTACCGCTTGGCGCTGGATTTGGGATCCACTTCGCTGGGCTGGGCCGTGTTGCGGCTCAATGAGCAGCATGAGCCCAACGCCATCATCCGCGCGGGGGTGCGCATCTTCAGCGACGGGCGCAATCCGAAAGACGGCTCCTCTCTGGCCGTGACGCGCCGCGCTGCTCGCGCCATGCGCCGCCGCCGTGACCGACTGCTCAAGCGCAAGGCGCGCATGATGAACAAGCTGGTGGAGTATGGTTTTTTTCCGACCGATGTGGCTGAACGCAAAAAGCTGGAACGCATAAATCCCTACGAGCTTCGCGCCAAAGGACTGGATGCGCCGCTAACGCCGGGGGAATTTGCTCGGGCACTCTTTCACATCAATCAGCGGCGCGGTTTCAAGAGCAACCGCAAGACGGACAAGAAGGAAAACGACAGCGGGGCGCTGAAGGCTGCCATTAGCCACCTGCGCCAGCAGTTGCATGAAAGAAAGGCGCGCACGGTGGGCGAATGGCTGTGGTTGCGCCTGCAAGCAGGCCTGGGCACGCGCGCCCGCTACCGCGAAAGCCGAGTGGCACAGGCCAATGGCAAGACGCGCATTGAAAAGAGCTACGACCTCTACGTTGACCGGCAGATGATTGCAGAGGAATTTGACGCGCTATGGGCGGCACAGGCAGCCTTCAATCCGCAGCAGTTTAGTGAACAGGCGCGTGGCGAATTACGTGATGTTTTGCTGTTTCAGCGCGATTTGCGACCTGTCAGGCCAGGGCGCTGCACTTTGCTGCCCGATGAGGAGCGTGCCCCATTGGCACTCCCCAGCGCACAGCGTTTTCGCATTCTGCAAGAAGCCAATCACTTGCGGCTGCTGCATCCGGACTTGCGTGAGGAACCACTTTCATTGGCCCAGCGCGATGCCGTGGTGGATGCGCTGGAACACAACAGCAAACGCACGTTTGAGCAGCTGCGCAAGCTGCTCAAGCTCAACAGCACAGTGAAGTTCAATCTGGAAGATGAGAAACGCAAAGAACTCAAGGGCAATGCAACGAGCGCAACTCTGTCCAAAGACGGCCTGTTTGGTGAGAACTGGTGGAATCTTGACGAAGCTTTGCAAGATGCAATCGTCTGGCAACTGGTTTCGGAACAAAGCGAGGAAAAGCTGCAGAACTGGCTGCAGGCCAACACGGGCGTGAATGCCACGCAAGCCGAGACCATTGCCAATGCCGGATTACCTGAAGGCTACGGTTCGCTGAGCTACAAGGCGCTGGCGCGCATCGTTCCTGCCTTGCGTGGTGCGGAGGTAGTAAATGGAATAGATGTGCCACGCACATATGACCAAGCCGTACAGGCGGCAGGCTTTGCGCACCACAGCGATTTGGATTCCGGATTTGATTTTGAACACAGCCATGATGAAGTGGAGCGGATTGGCGAACGTGTGATTGCCTCAACGGGTGAAGTCAAACCTGTCTTTGCCTTCAAACAACTGCCGTATTACGGCAAAGCCTTGCGACGCCATGTGGCGTTTGCCAAGGAGCATCCACGCAATGAGGAGGAACGCTATGGAAAGATTGCCAATCCCACGGTGCATATCGGGCTGAACCAGCTACGGGTGGTGGTCAATGCGCTGATTCGCCGCTACGGAAGACCAACAGAAGTGGTGGTGGAGCTGGCTCGCGATTTGAAACAAAGCCGCGAACAAAGACAGGAGGAGCAAAAGCGGCAGGCCGATTACCAGAAGCGCAATGAGCATATTCGCCGCGAAATTGCCAGCATGCACGGCTGCGCCGAAGAACGAGTGAGCCATGCCGACGTGCAGAAATGGATTCTCTGGGAAGAATTGAGCTTTGACGTGGCCGATCGGCGCTGCCCCTACAGTGGCGTGCAGATCAGTGCGCAGATGCTGCTGTCCAACCAAGTGGAAATCGAGCACATCCTGCCGTTTTCGCAAACGCTGGACAACTCCTTGAATAACCGCACAGTTGCCATGCGACAGGCCAACCGCATCAAGGGCAACCGCACGCCGTGGCAGGCGCGGGAGGACTTTGAGCGCCAAGGCTGGTCATATGAAAGCATTCTGCAACGCGCCGAGCGAATGCCCAAGGCCAAACGCTACCGTTTCTCACGCGATGGTTATGAACGCTGGTTGAAAGAAGACAAGGATTTTCTGGCGCGAGCACTGAACGACACTCGCTATCTCTCGCGAGTCGCCAAAACATATATGGAGCTGGTGTGCCCACTCGGCACGAGAGTGATTCCTGGACAGATGACAGCGCTGCTGCGCACCAAATTTGGCCTGAATGACGTACTGGGCCTCAATGGCGAGAAAAATCGCGATGACCACCGCCACCATGCCGTGGATGCTTGTGTAATTGGCGTGACGGATCAAGGACTGTTGCAACGATTTGCGCAAGCCAGCGCGGATGCGCGCGGGAATGGACTAGAAAAACTGGTGGAAAACATGCCTGTTCCCTGGGCAACCTACAGAGACCATGTGAAGCGCGCCATTCAATGCATATGGGTCAGTCACAAGCCGGATCATGGTTATGAAGGCCCCATGATGGAAGAAACGGCTTACGGCATCCGGAAAGACGGCTCCATCAGGCAAAAAACAAAAGCCGATGGCAGCACGGGGCGGGAAATCACTCATCTGATTCGAATCACTGAGCCTACCCAAAATCTGCGGCATGGCGTAGACGCGCAAGGGCTGCCGCTAGCGTATAAAGGCTATGTCGGCGGCAGCAATCACTGCATTGAAATCACGCAAAATGCACAAGGTAAATGGGAAGGAAATGTGATTACCACTTTCCAAGCTTATGACATTGTCAGACGACTGGGCAGCAAACAGGGGCCTCGCCGCTTACGGCATCCAACACTGGCACAGGCGCTGGATGCATATGGGAAACCCAAAAAACTGGTCATGCGGCTAATGATTGATGATTGTGTTCGGCTGGAGCTGGACGGCAACAAAAAAACGCTGCGGGTTGTCAATATAACCGGAAATGGTCAAGTATTCATGGCTCCTGTGCATGAAGCCAATGTGGATAAACGAAATAGCGACAAAACAGACTCATTCGCTTACGTGTCTAAATATGCGGGCTCTTTTCAGAAGGCTAAGGCTAGGCGTATCACCATCTCTCCAATAGGCGATTTGTACGATCCCGGCTTTTAAAAGTAAAAAAAAGAGATCGCCATGATTGGACACATTGTCGAAATCGCAGACGACAGACGGCATCTATCCGTACGCCGGGGTTTCATGGTCGTGCACGATACGGAAGGCGAACGCCGGCTTTTGGGTCAGGTACCCCTAGATGACATCGCAGCCGTCATCGCCAATGCATACGGCATCACCTATACCGGGAATTTACTAGTGGCCTTGGCCGAGCGTGGCGTTCCATTTGTGCTTTGTGCCGCCAATCACAATGCCGTAGGGATGCTGCTGACGCTGAATGGACATCATGTACAAGCCCACCGCATGGAGGCGCAAATTGCTGCCAGCCAGCCGACGCGCAAACGCCTCTGGGCAGCCATCGTTAAATGCAAGCTGGAACAACAAGCTGCCGCCCTGGAAGCCACAGGCGTTCCTCATATGCCACTTGCAGCATTGGCGAAAAAAGTTCGCAGCGGTGACCCTGAAAATATGGAAGCTCAAGGCGCGCGCCGTTACTGGACACTTCTTTTCGGAAAAGATTTTCGGCGTGATCAGCAGGGCGATGGCGTTAATGCTCTGCTCAACTATGGCTACGCCATTGTTCGTTCCGCCACTGCAAGAGCTGTTGTCGCAGCAGGGCTTCATCCCAGCGTGGGACTGCACCACAGTAACGATGGCAACCCCATGCGCTTGGTCGATGATTTGATGGAACCCTTTCGCCCCATGATTGACTTGAAAGTCTGGCGATTGCAATGTTCAGGTCATCATCAAGTCACGTCTGAAACCAAGCGAATGCTGGCGCATATTCTTTATGACGACATGCAGACCAGCGCAGGGACCACTCCCATGATGGTGTGCATGCAAAAGTTGGCCACCTCGTTAGCACAGGTTTACGTTGGTCAAAGAGAAAAGTTGGACTTGCCCTTGCCCGGTCTGCCGCTATCTCTGACAGGCAACCTGCGCCCTTCATGATGGATTCACCATGCTTTCCGGGTACAGGCTGATGTGGATACTGGTGATGTTCGATCTACCCGTGCTGGAAAAAGTCGAGCGGAAGGCCGCCACAGACTTTCGCAAGGCCTTGTTGGACATGGGTTTTGAAATGAGCCAGCTCAGCGTTTACATGCGCTTTTGCACAAGCCAGACTCAAATTGACACCTACGCAAAACGCGTTGAGTCCATCCTTCCCGCCGGCGGCAAGGTCAACCTACTTCAATTCACGGACAAACAGTATGAGCGCATCATCACCTTCCACGGCAAGATGCGACAAGCCCCACCGAAAACACCAGATCAGTTCGATCTCTTCTGATGTTGAACAACGCTTTTTTATACCTCGCAGCACCTAAAAGGTGTTTGGCGACAAGGAGTTAGGTGTTCTGGAATTTTAGATCACTGGGAAATGCGCTCTATCCGGAACTCCCTTGATGGCCGCAAGCTCAGGGGTTTTATTTTAGATCACTGGGAAATGCGCTCTATCCGGAACATATGCAAACCGCCTAGATGCCCTTTCGGGATTTTAGATCACTGGGAAATGCGCTCTATCCGGAACCCATTGTCCAGCCGTGTTTTTCCATCACCGATTTTAGATCACTGGGAAATGCGCTCTATCCGGAACTGACGGCTCAATCTGCCTGGTTGATGAAGCATTTTAGATCACTGGGAAATGCGCTCTATCCGGAACTTTCCCGGCTTCGCATTGTTTTTTGTCTGCATTTTAGATCACTGGGAAATGCGCTCTATCCGGAACAGAAGCATGCGCATCGTTATTGCCGACATCATTTTAGATCACTGGGAAATGCGCTCTATCCGGAACCTGCGCCGTGCCGTTGCCCGCCAGCGCGGCATTTTAGATCACTGGGAAATGCGCTCTATCCGGAACCCCTCCCCATCTCTTCAATCGCTGTTGCTAATTTTAGATCACTGGGAAATGCGCTCTATCCGGAGCAGCGCACGCCAGAGGCATTGCCTTTGCTGTATTTTAGATCACTGGGAAATGCGCTCTATCCGGAACTCAAAAGTTGAGGTCATTAACGACGTCAATATTTTAGATCACTGGGAAATGCGCTCTATCCGGAACCCGATTTCACCGGCATTCCCGCATGCTCTGATTTTAGATCACTGGGAAATGCGCTCTATCCGGAACTCTTGCGTAAGCCCTAGCTGCTCGGCGGCGATTTTAGATCACTGGGAAATGCGCTCTATCCGGAACGTCAGTGCGAAATGAGGCGTGTGTCATGGTGATTTTAGATCACTGGGAAATGCGCTCTATCCGGAACTGGGATAGCTTTGTGTATAACAAGCTCCTTATTTTAGATCACTGGGAAATGCGCTCTATCCGGAACTGTTCACCGCATACCCTGCCAGGGGCTTGAATTTTAGATCACTGGGAAATGCGCTCTATCCGGAACAATGGGCTCGGGTTGCCCTATGATCTCGCAATTTTAGATCACTGGGAAATGCGCTCTATCCGGAACCGCAGATGACGCGCTGCGGGTGGCGCTTTTATTTTAGATCACTGGGAAATGCGCTCTATCCGGAACATCCGTGTGTTCGGGTATCGAGGCCGCATCATTTTAGATCACTGGGAAATGCGCTCTATCCGGAACCTGGCCCCACCAAGGGCTGCACAGGCGGCAGATTTTAGATCACTGGGAAATGCGCTCTATCCGGAACGAAGCACTCGTCGATTAGCGCAAGAGTTTCATTTTAGATCACTGGGAAATGCGCTCTATCCGGAACTTAACCGTCAACGGCGTACCCGCAAGGCTGATTTTAGATCACTGGGAAATGCGCTCTATCCGGAACAAAAACTTGATACGGTGGTTGCGGACATGGATTTTAGATCACTGGGAAATGCGCTCTATCCGGAACAAGGATGCCCGCGCGTGGGTAGTTTGTGCCATTTTAGATCACTGGGAAATGCGCTCTATCCGGAACTCACTCGGGCTCCTGTGTCTTTTTCCACGGATTTTAGATCACTGGGAAATGCGCTCTATCCGGAACAGCAAGAGCTTTTACCAGCACACCAGCGCGATTTTAGATCACTGGGAAATGCGCTCTATCCGGAACTCGACGATCGCGAAGGTGAAAGCCAGCACCATTTTAGATCACTGGGAAATGCGCTCTATCCGGAACTCTTTGGGCCTTCCATGTTCAACAATGATGATTTTAGATCACTGGGAAATGCGCTCTATCCGGAACAAGTTTATACATACAACCACCATCACATAAATTTTAGATCACTGGGAAATGCGCTCTATCCGGAACACCTAATGCTATCTCTAGAAGTGCTAGAAGATTTTAGATCACTGGGAAATGCGCTCTATCCGGAACTGCGCAAAATGGCCGACGCTGGCGCGGCTTATTTTAGATCACTGGGAAATGCGCTCTATCCGGAACCTTGCCGCGCATATTCAGCGCATCTTTGGAATTTTAGATCACTGGGAAATGCGCTCTATCCGGAACGATTTAGATCCATTTGCCTAATGCCCTCTTATTTTAGATCACTGGGAAATGCGCTCTATCCGGAACCAACTGGTTCACGGGATGAAGCCATAGCTTATTTTAGATCACTGGGAAATGCGCTCTATCCGGAACCTTCATCACAACCGTATCCGCAGGCTGGTAATTTTAGATCACTGGGAAATGCGCTCTATCCGGAACTACAAAGCTCTTGCTTTCGTGCAATTGCTGATTTTAGATCACTGGGAAATGCGCTCTATCCGGAACGAGCAGGGCGATCATCTCCATCGCCACGGGATTTTAGATCACTGGGAAATGCGCTCTATCTGGAACATAAAAAACAGGCTGATGAATATTAGAAAGATCTTAGATTGCAAAAAAATGCGATCCAGCAAAAGCAGCAGCAAATATATACCAAGATTTATTTGCTTCCGGCAATCTGTTTTTGCAGTTTCCCGCAGTAATCAAGCGGCGGAATGGGCGAAGTGAGCCAGATAATGTCCGAGGGAGCCAGGGCGGATGTTTCGGCGGGGTCTTCTTGCGAGTGCTGCTTGCCCGCAGCCGAACGGGCGCGTGCGGAAAGAACCCGTGTGAGAAGGTGTTGGGGCAAGAAGCGTGGGACGCCCAGGGCGCGGTGGGTGTGCCCGTTGCCTGTGATGAGGATGACTGTTTGGCTGGAGGGCGCTTGTTCAGCCAGGCGGGCCAGTGTGGCGGCCATGGTCATGTCGCGGGCGATTTGGATGCGTGTCATGGGCGCCGTCTGCTCTGCGGGCAGCAAATCGCAATGGCTTTGGCGCAAACGGTCTTGCTGCAGAGCCAGCAAGGAGGCGGGCAGCTGGGTATCCAGCTCAAGGTTTCCCATGGCTTCTTTCATGCGGGCGCGGGGGAGGTTTGCGCCTTCCACGGGCACGCCCGCGCGCACGGCTGCCATGATGGCGGGGCCGTAATTGGCCCAAGGCCAGGCGCGGTCGTTCCAGGACAGCGCTTGTTGCACGGCGGCTTCGCTGGCAGAGCGGGGCAGGCGGCGGGTGTCGTGGCCCTGTTCAGCCATTTCAAGGGCAACGGCAGCCAGTTGCCCGCGCGCCGCCAGCCAGTCAATGACTTGGCGTTGGAGCCGCTGGTGATCAGGAGCGTCGTGCTGCTCGCCAATCAGCAGCGCCTGGGCGGGCAGCAGGCGTTCCAATTGCTGGGCGTCAATTTCAGTGGGCGTTGCAGCAATGCAGGCGCTCAATGCCAATGGAGCGAGCAGAAGAAGTGTGCGCATGTCATGTTCCCGGCGGAATGGGCCAAAGGGCCAAAGCAGGCTTGTGAGCCGCCGTCATGCTACGACAGATGGTGCAATGGCTCTCATGCCCGCTCTCACGTCTGAATCAACCGCAAGCGCTGGCGCGCGCTGAAACGGGCGCTATTGCATTCACGGCAAGCCGTTGTCGCACGCTTTTTTCGGCAAGGAAAAATCAGGCTCTGAAACCGCCTCTGCTTTGCTCTGAATAGCACAAAACCGCCCGCCCAATAATCATTCCTTTTACAGATTATTCGGCTTTTCGCAAGGCCATGCATCAATTGAAATTGCATGAGCGGCGGCCTGAAGCAGATTTTCAAGAAAGCAGAATTTGTCATTGCAAATCCTGCGCATAGGGCCGGCCTGTTTATTGGTTTCTTGCTGAAAGATATAAACTGCGCCGCTCCAGCGCCTCATATATAATGCATCCGGTTCATGGCGTAAATGCGCTTTCTGCTTCGCCAGATTATCAGGCCATGCTGAAAATGGCCAAATGCAGCATGCCTTTCATTATTGGAGCCGCCTGCTCACCATTTGTATGACACACCGCCCCCTTCATTGGCAAACCGCCCGCTTTCGCATTGATCTGGCGCGCCCGCGCATCATGGGTATCGTCAATGTCACGCCCGATTCGTTTTCAGACGGCGGCCAGCATGCCAGCGCGGCTGCGGCGCTGCGCCACTGCGAGCGGCTGCTGCGCGAGGGGGCGGACATTCTGGACATTGGCGGCGAATCCACTCGCCCCGGCAGCCCCGCCGTTTCACTGCCGCAAGAGCTGGCGCGCGTGCTGCCTGTGCTGCGCGAGGCTGTCCGGATGGGCGCGCCCGTCTCGGTCGATACCTACAAGCCCGAAGTCATGGCCGCCGCGCTGGATGCGGGGGCGGACATCATCAACGACATTTGGGCGTTGCGCCAGCCGGGCGCGCTGGAAGCCGTGGCGCGCCATCCGGCCTGCGGCGTTTGCCTGATGCACATGCACGGCAACCCGCAGACCATGCAGCTGGCTCCCATGCCGGGCGATCCTGTGCCGCAGGTGCTGGCCTTTTTGCAGCAGCGGGCGCAGGCGCTTCAGGCGCATGGCGTGCAGGCCGAGCGCATCACGCTGGATCCTGGCATTGGCTTTGGCAAGACGGTGGCGCAAAACTTCGCCTTGCTGGCCCGGCAAGGCGAGCTGTTGAGCGCGCGGCTGCCGCTGCTGATCGGCTGGTCGCGCAAATCTTCTCTGGGGGCGGCGCTGGCCGCGCCGGGGCAGCAGCCGCCCCCGCCCCAAGAGCGCATCAGCGCCAGCGTAGCCGCAGCCTTGCTGGCGGTTGAGCGCGGCGCCGCCATCGTGCGCGTGCATGACGTGGCCGAAACCGCCCAGGCGCTCAAAGTCTGGGCGGCCTTGCAGCCAGCCCGATAAAGCCGCGCGCGCTTGCGCCGTCATCAGCGGCTCCGCTCTTGGGCTTGGAGCGCGGGCGCCAAAACGGGGGGGCAAAGCGGCTTTGCCCAGACTGCGGCGCGGAGCCAAACCTCACCACACATGCGATGGGCACGCCAAGCCCGCCGTTGGCGGTGATGGCGCTTTGGCCTTTTTCAGAGAGCGGAAATCCAAAGCGCACCGATCCCGGCCAGATCGGCGCAGCACCCATCAAGCCGAACCAAAAACAGGAGCAAATTCAGCAGGCATAAAACAGCCTTCCGCGCAGGTTTCACTAGGACCTATTGCTATGCTTACAGGAGCAAGAAACACCGTTTATTTCCGTGTATTCATCTGGGAGCCTGCCTGTTTCGCGCGGCTTTTCTGCTTCCGCGCAGGCGCGCGCCGGGCAGATTCTCGAAGCGCTGGAGCGCAATGCCTGGCGCTTGAAAGAGGGGCAAGCCGCGCGCGCTCTGAACGGGCTCCAATGCCCGCCTGGATGGGCCTGCGTCATGACTGCGTCATGAATCTGGCGGCAGCGCCAGGCCCTGCCGGTCGCGGAACGCGCGGGCCGCGCCAAAGTGCCCGCAGCCGATGAAAGGGCG
>ERZ772827.1929-NODE-1929-length-10316-cov-3.609882_pt1 | contig 10316 bp, 7 predicted proteins | sample MGYA00580850_ERZ772827 | MGnify/ENA primary metagenome ERZ772827 (study PRJEB29015, sample SAMEA2737950) | human oral metagenome | biome: human oral; feature: human-associated habitat; material: dental | place: China | collected 2145 ...
GGTTACTTTTCCTTGACGGAGCTCGAAGCGTCGGGAGCTAGGTGCAGGAGGTGCTGGAATGGGGAACTTAGGAGCACCCTTTTTGCGACCTATGGTAGGTCGCTCTTACGACCTACTGTGGGTCGTCGATGCGACCTACCGTAGGTCGTCAAGGCGACCCACAGTAGGTTTCTTTTTGCCCCCTCTAAAGGGCGCTGGGAATAAGGGCTTCGGGAGGGAGCTGGATCGCTTCATCCAAGGGGAGGAGCGCATTGATGAGGAGGATGCGCCGAGCACTTCGGATCTTCTCCAGCGTCAAGGCATCGTGCTCTTGGATGAGCCCTTCCTTCAAGAGGTAGCTTCGCTGTGTCCCCCGAAGGAGCGGTCGTGTGGGGGTGAAGAGCCCTTCGCCGAACTCTACAAGCACATTGGTGTAGGAGGTATCGGTGATCGTCCTATCCGAGCGAACGAAGAGGGGCTCTTCATCCCGAGGCATCGTCGCCTTCACTTGGTCGAAGAAGCTTCGATCCGCCCATTTGAGGCTGTAGTCAAAGTTCGGGGGGAGCATGACTGGGCGCAGTGCTCGCAGTATTCGTCGCTTGTAGGGGATGAGACGGATGGAGCAGATCCCGTGGAGGTCGTAGCCGAGGGTGAGGCGGTAGGTAGCCTCGGGGGCGAGGTGCTGGTGTGAGAGGAAGTGCTCCACCTTAGACCAAGGGCAAGGAGAACTAAGCTGAGCAAGGAGCTGGGAGTTGTATCCTTCGCCCAGCCGAGCAAGCTCTGTCTCGAGGGAGTGTCGCATACGCTCCTGATGAAGCTCTGTGCGTAGGAGCTTCCCCGAGCGGAGCATGAGGGTCTCGATGAAGAGGGGCGTTCGCTCTAGCTCTGTGGGATGTAGATCTTCTGCAAACATTCGTGATACTCGTCTTCGCACTGACTATTGATGGTGATGCCTCCCCCCGAGCGGTAGAAGAGTTCGCCAGTGGGAGTCTCTTCGATGAAGCGGATGAGGACTGCGGAGTCTAGAGCTTCGCCATCGAAGTAGCCACAGACCCCCGTGTAGAAGCCTCGGGGTGTCCCCTCAGCCTCTTGGATGAGCTCTACGGTGCGCCTCTTGGGAGCTCCACTGATGGAGCCTGCGGGGAGAAGCTCTAGGATCAGATCGCCTAGAGCGAGCCCACGCTCTCGATCCAGAGTGCCGACGATCTCCGAACTCATCTGTAGTAGCGGCCCCGACGAGGTGTGGAGCTCCGTCAGGTACTTGAAGTGGCGCACATGCACCTGCTCCGAGACCCGACTGAGGTCGTTGCGCATCAGATCTACGATGGTATGGTGCTCACAGCCTTCCTTGTAGTCACTCCTGAGACGCTCTGCTGCGTCGGGTAGGCGAGCGTCGATCGTCCCCTTCATCGGATGCGTCGTCAGTTCGGATCCCCGTAGCGTCACGAAGCGTTCGGGTGAGAAGGAGACGAAGCGATGGGGTAGGAGTACCCGATAGGTGGCTTGAGAGGAGCAGTAGATATCCTCCAGACGAGCTTCGGTCTGGATGGGCGTGCGGAGGGTGAGGTTCGTCAGGAAGCTATCCCCCCGAGAGAGCCCCTCGTGGATGATGCGGAAGCGCTCTTGGTATCGGTGAAGGGGCTCGGGGCTTGGCGTGAGTGTGATGGGGAGCTTCCTCCCTCGGGGCTCGGGTGTCCTAGCCGAAGGAAAGTCGAAGAAGATCGAGCCGTCGGGCTCGTGGAGCGGATCGGCGAAGAAGAGCCCTTCTTGGAGCTCGAAGTCAAGGACAAAGAAGAAGGGCTTCCCCAGAGCGGATGCTTCATTCATCGCTCGTAGGGTAGCCCTGACTTGCTCACTCGGACAAAAGGGATGGTGCATGTGCTAGGAGGGAAGGAGAGGAGGCGAAGGGTGCGACGGGACTAGTCTCGTCCTGCTCCCTTCTGAAGGAGCAGGACGAGCTGTGCCTTGCCTTGCGAAGCGCATCTAAGATCATCTCGATCAACGGGCGAGGCGGTGCGTCGCATAGCTTGTCCCATCGAGGATACGCACGAGGTAGATCCCCTGTGGGAGAGTTCCTAGGGATAGGCTTGCCTTCGTCGTACCTGTGAGGGGCTGGAGGATGAGCCGTCTTCCCATCATATCGAAGACCTCCAGACGAAGGAGTTGCTTACCGACGACTTCGATACGGCTCTCGGTGGGGAAGTAACGGAACTGAGGCTGCGCCTCCTCTTCCTTGGGCTGAGGCTCGGGTTGAGGCTCGGGCTTGGGAGTCGGAGTGGGATCAGGCACGGGCTTAGGCTCAGGACTAGGCTGAGGCTCTGGCTTAGGCTGTGGATCAGGATTGGGCTCAGGTTGTGGCTGAGGAGTAGGCTCGGGCTCTGGCTTAGGAGTTGGGTCAGGCTCGGGCTTGGGAGTAGGATCAGGTTCTGGCTTGGGCTTGGGTGCTGGATCGGGATCAAGCTCCTCCCCCGTGGCAGGCCGAGCAGGGAGGATCTCTGGTGCGGGGGCTGCCTCTTCTTTTCGTCCCGTGATGAAGCTCACGTAGGCGGCTTGTTCGTCGGGTGCCCAAGCATCGTACACCTCTTCTCCAAGGGTCACTTCAGCTACGACACGATAAACCTTCCCCGAGGAAAGTCCGCCGAGGAGCTGCTGCGTGAGCTCTTGGCTCTTCACTCGAGTCGTCAGCACGTAGAAAGGGGATTCGGTCTTGAGTGCCTGTGTCCCTATGAGGGTGCGACTACCCGTCGTAGGATCTTCGAGGTAGATGCGGAGGGTGCCTAGATCCTTGCCGATTGGCTTGGAGGGAGGAGTCTTGACGCTCACCTCGAGGCGTGGGCTTGCCCCCTTAGTTAGGTCTACGGGGTAGCTCTTCATTTCCTGCCCCTTGGCATCGAGGATGCGAATGTCGAAGGCCTGTAGACGCTCGCTCATAGGAGCCGATACCGTGAGGTAGGTCTCCTGACGGAGCTGGTAGAGCTGGGTGGGATAGGTGTTGCTTCCGTCCCCGTCCTTTACCTCAAGAGCAAGACGATAGCGCCCTGCTTGCATGTTCTCTGGGAGGGTGAGCGGAAGGTGCACAAGGCGGGTCTCCATGGCGGTGAACTCCATCTTGACGGGAGACGCTGCTTGGATGCCCTCGACGAGCTTACCCGCTTCATCATAGAGGCGAAGGGTAAGCTGTGTGTCTCGGTTTGTAGCGGCGAGATGCTTGATGACGAGAGGTAGACGTACCTCGTCACCAGGGCATAGCTTGCTCTGACGTAGCGGCTCCATGATCTGGAAGCCTCTATTGAAGCCATCTTCTTCGATCACCTCGACTTCGCTCTCCGTGAGGCGAAGCCCCAGAGTAGGGGCATCTAGGAACTCTTCCCAAGGGCCCCAGCTCCCATCCTCTTGCAGTCGGGAGCTCATCGGACGAAGGGCATAGATACCTGCCGAGAGACCCGCTATGTCTAGACGGTCTTTTTCCGCCATCTCTTCGCTGATGTACTGACCATCGACCATCGAGCCGTAGAGCTTGACCTTGGTGAAGCCCCCTTCGCTGTGGTACTTAGATGGGTAGATACGGATGAGACGGTCCTTCGCATCGTAGAGACCATAGCCATAGTCCCCAGTGAAGGAAAGCCCCTTATTGATGAAGCCTGCTAGCTCTACGTCTATGGATTTCTTACGAGCTCGCTTGAGGCCACCTGATCCGTGTAGGCGTAGTAGGGCTGAGGAGTGACTGGATATGCCCCCAGCTCCCAGTCGCTTCACTTCATCGGAGAGCGGTGGGGTGCCCGAGCGCTTAGGATGGGCAAGGATGATCTGTATGCCTTGGGAGAAGTTGACCTTACGCCCGCCGAACTCACTCCCTGACTGTCCTGGAGCGATGTGACGAAGCGAGTAATAGTTGTCGCTGTTCCCATCCCAACCGAAGTTCATGTGAAATAGTCCTCGGGCATCCACCCCATCGATGACCCAAGCATGGCCAGAGAGCTTACCTCCACTTCTGCTCATGCCACTGATGTAGACGGGGAAGCCTGCTTCGAGCTCCTCCTTGATTAGGCGCTCGATGGTATTCATCCCTAGGGTAGAAGCCGAGAGAGCATTGGTAGCATCATACTTGAAGTAGCTCTGGAAGGCAGCAGCAGCCTGCTCCGAAGAGGTACTGCTGGCGGCAGGAGTGTAGCCCATGGATACAGATACCCCGAGGTCGGCCATGAGGTGGGCTACTGAGGTGAAGATCGGGTCATCGTCGGGACGTACACGGCGGTTGTTCCCCGAACCGATATAGCGCTCATTATCCCCGTAGACGGGGCGCATATCACTCCAACGATAGTGGCTGGCAGAGAAGTCTCGGTAGCCAAGTTGCTTGTGCTCCTTTGATCCCATCCCCTCATTAGGCCACTTGTGGTAGTACATCACCTGTGCCATCGCCACGGCGACACACCCAGCATACATGTGCTGTTCATCTCCGTCGCTGTCGGTATAGGTCGGGGTATATAAGCTGTAGGGATGCCCTTGTCCCCAAGTGGAGCGTAGTAGCGGCTGGACTACCCGCCCATACTTCGGAGGATAGTCGAAGGCTCGTGCTTCTTCCTTGGGCTGAGCTTCGGATAGGGGCTGATCAAGAGCGGAGAAGAGCTCCCGTAGAGGCTGGGGCATACGCTCCAGATCAAAGTTCCCTCGGTGGCCGTAGCCGATGATAGCACCACCAGTGTCATCCTTGGCAATGAGTGCGAAGCCCCCGTCTCCCCCTACATTGTATATATAGTAATGGGGACGCTCGGTAAGCTGGAGACTGCTGAGACTACGAGCAGAGCCCTTGCCCGTACTAAGGACTTGGCGTGCTAGCTGGTGGGCTGTCGCACGGTCAATAGGCTTAGCTAGGGCTGTCTCGGAGAGGACTATGAAGGAGAGTAGTAGTGTAAGGTGGCGTAGGAATCGATTCATCGTGTAGGATTAGAGGTGAAGTCAGAAAGGCTTCCCCCAGAGTAAGCTAAGGTAGGTCCTAGTCTTATCGCTAGGGTAACGGGGGAAGGTACAAGGGTATAAGAGAGAAGGGACAAAGCCGATGAGCGGAGCGGAACTAGCGCTTCCGCACTTCTGTCGGCGAGAGGGTGACGAGGCCAGCCTTGTAGAGAGCACCTAGGACCATCTTGAAGGTCTTCTTGCTCATCCCCGTCAGGCGCATGACCTCATCGGCAGGGCTCTTGTCCCCGATGGGCAAACGCCCACCATGCTGGTCGATCACGGCAAGCAGTCGTTCCTGCTCACTATCGACCTTCTGATAGCCCACGGGAGTGAAGGAGAGGTCTACCTTGTTATCCTCCCTGAGGCGGATAACGAAGGCTTCGATCTTCTCCCCTCGCTGGAGCATACGTGGAGCTGTGTCACTGTAGAGAAGTCCCCAGTGGCGATCCTCGATGACACAGCGGTAGCCGAGCTCGTGCTGCTCGGTGACGAGGCAGGAGACTTTAGTGCCAGGGGCATAGTCGGCGGGCGTGTTGTCTAGGTGCTTGGAGAGGCGTGCTGAGCCTACGATCTTCCCGCTAAGGGTATCGACGTAGAGGTAGACGACATAGCTGTAGCCCTCGAGCATCTTGGAGGCTTGTTCACGGAAGGGGACGAAGAGATCCTTGTGTATCCCCCATTCAAGGAAAGCTCCAGCTTCCGTCACCGAGCTACAGCGCAGATAGGCGACTTCCCCGACTTGAGCCAGCGGAGTGAGCGTCGTCGCTATAAGGCGACCTTCGTTGTCTTGATAGACGAATACCGAGACGAGATCACCTACCTGAGCGTCCTTGGGAAGGTAGCGCAAGGGTAGGAGGATGTCTTGGATCCCCCCGTCTAAGTAGGCCCCGATAGAGACGAGGCGAAGAATGGGGAGTGACTGTACTCGCCCTAGCTGATAGGTCGATATGGGCTGTGTATCCATGGGGTGATTATTCGGGGATAAAGGTGGATTCGTCTCTGAGGATGGGCTGGATGCTGAGCGTGTAGCGCTCTCCATCACGCTCGACCTCGAAGCTTAGTTCTGTCGTCTTCGTGTCATCGACATAGGGACGGAAGGCGAAGAGGTAGCTGAAGACAGCTGCGTACTTCTCTCGGTCAAGCGCCTTCCTGATGCTGCCGTAGCTATTATGAGACCAAGCGTGTTGCCCTGGGCTGTCTTTGAGCTGCACACGGTGCTTGTAGGTGTCAGAGAGGAAGTCTCGGTACTTCTCGGAGTGTGCCTCTAGAGAAGTGAGGGAAAGTGCCTTGCCTCCGATGCGGAGGATGCGGTCGCCCGAGCGTAGACCTGCCTTGAATGCCGGAGAAGCATCTTCCACGTCTGCGATACGGCTGAGGTCTTGCTTGTCGTAGAGGATCCCTGTGTAGAGGTAGCGGCGTGTGTCCCTCTGGTAGGAGGGGTGCTCCTGTGTAGGTACATAGGGGAAGGCGTGCAGGAGAAGAGGCAGGACCTCCTGAGTATAGCGATCCATCGTAGAGGCAGTAGGTGCGAGCTCCATACTCTCAGATCTCCAGACGATGTCCTCGGGATTTGCCGAGCGTGTCATTTGTAGCTGGAAGTGAAGACCCGCATTCCTATCTAGGGTATAGAGGCTCTGGATGATGAGGTCGGGATTGCTCAACTTCTGCTTCAGACCACGTGCCTCCAGCAGAAGGGCTATCTGACTGTAGAGCGCATTGTCTAGGTTCTTGTCATCCGAGGACGAGGGAGTAAAGGCAAAGGTCTTAGCTTGTGACCAGTCGAAGCTAGGACTAGAGGAGAAGGTGAAGGGTAGGGTAACTTGAGTAGACTCTTGATCCTCGGGGCTGTAGCCTCCGAAGGCATGAGCCAGCTCACGCTCACTTAGTGCGGTGCTGGACTTACTGCTTGGGTGAAGGAGATGGATCAGAGAGCCTGCTCCTGGACGAAGGACGACAAGTAGATGCTGGCTCTCGGGGCTCTTGAGTAGCTCGTCTACCTGCTCCTGCGTAAGCCCAGCGGTAGAGATCCCATCGACCTGCAGTAGGATGTCTCCAGCCTGAAGTCCGCCGAGAGCCGCAGGGCTATGAGGGCGGATAGAGGTGAGCACGGGCAGTCCTTTTCCCCAGCCCGAAGCCTCTCCGACACGGAAGCGTAGCCCTGTGTAGTACAGAGTCTCTACGGGCTCCATAGAGGGCTCTTGGGCAAAGAGTCCAAGCCAGGAGAAGAGGGGGAGCAGTAGCGTGAAGCCTAGCCGAGCGATTAGACGGCGCATGCTCGGGGTACGATGGGGCTGTCGCATGATCAATATCGATTAGGGGTGATGGTTGTTAGGGGTGAGCTTCGAGGAACTCAAGGGTAAGCTCTAGCGCTTCTTGGATGGCTTGGTCGATGTTCTCCTCTCGGCTCCCTTGGAGGTGGAGCGTCTTGGAGCGGGTCTTTAGTCCCGTGGGGCTATGGTAAGCTACGGCGATACACACCATGCCTACGGGATGAAGACTATCGCCTCCCGTAGGCCCAGCCACACCCGTCGTCCCGATGCCTACCTCGGCATGAAGGCGCTGAGCTGTCCCTACGGCTAGGGCCTCGGCGACTTCGGGGCTGACGACATGGTAGGTCTGGATCAGCTCGTCTGGGACACCTACGAGCTCGGTCTTGAGCTCCGTTTGGTAAGCGACGATCCCGCCTTGGAGGTAGGAGGAAGCTCCAGGTATCGCTCCTAGAGCGGAGCAGACACCTCCAAGGGTACAGCTCTCAGCGGTCGCTATATGTAGGGATCGCTGAGTGAGTAGCTGAGCAAGGCGGGAGCGTACAGCAGAAGTCATAGTGCATCTACATCGTGACTCGAGCAAAGGGCACAGCATCGAGCCCCGTGCGAAGTCCCTCGAGGTAACTGTAGTAGCCGTTCATCGCTACCATAGCAGCATTGTCCGTTGTGTAGGCGAACTTCGGGATGAAGACCTTCCATCCATAGCGACGGGCATGGTCGTGGAAGGCATCACGCAGCCCCGTGTTGGCCGAGACACCACCAGCGACAGCTACCTGTCGGATACCAAGATCCTTGGCCGCTAGGCGTAGCTTCTTCATCAAGATGTCGATGACGGTAGCCTGCAGGGAGGCACAGAGGTCTGCCTTCCGCTCTTCGATGAAGTTCGGGTTCTTGGCTAGCTCATCTCTGAGGGTGTAGAGGAAGGAGGTCTTGAGTCCGCTGAAGCTGTAGTCGTAGCCTGGGACATTGGGCTTGCTGAAGGCGAAGGCCTTAGGATCACCCTCATTAGCTAGGCGGTTGACGACGGGGCCACCAGGGTAGCCGAGTCCCATGACCTTAGCGCACTTGTCGAAGGCTTCGCCCGCAGCATCGTCGATCGTCTGCCCGATGATCTCCATGTCGGAGGCTGAGCGTACGAGGATGATCTGCGAATTGCCCCCCGAGACGAGGAGGCAGAGGAAGGGGAATTCGGGGCTCTCGTGCTCCTCGCCTTCCTCTTCGATGAAGTGGGCGAGGACGTGGGCATGTAGGTGATTGACCTCGACCATCGGTATCCCGAGGGAGAGGGAAAGCCCCTTGGCAAAGTTCGTCCCTACCAGCAGTGATCCCAGAAGACCTGGGCCTCGGGTGAAGGCGATAGCATCGAGATCCGAGGGACTAATGCCTGCTCGGCGGATGGCTTCGCTTACGACGGGGATGATGTTCTGCTCGTGGGCTCGTGAGGCGAGCTCGGGGATGACCCCGCCATAAGCAGTGTGCACCGCTTGGGAGGCGATGACATTGCTTCTGAGGGTGTGACCTGAGAGCACAGCGGCAGAGGTATCGTCGCAGGAGCTCTCGATACCTAATATGATGGGTTCATGATCCATGATGATCTTCTATTGGCTCTTATTTGTGGTGCAAAAGTACAAAAACTATAGCCGGAGTCGGTAGAGACGTGCCGAGTGGATCGTACTCGTAGCACCATCGGTGAAGAGTCGGAGCTGGCTGTAAGGCTTACGTGGGAAGACTAAGTTCGTCATGGCGATACGCCCTTCGTCTACGAAGAGCTCTGCCACACTGCGATCCACGAAGAGGCGGAGCTTGTACCTCCCCCCACGGCAGAGACCGAGGGGAGCCCAAGTGGCAAGCGCAAAGTCATTCTGGTAATTGATCCCCTCGCCTGTACGCCAGTCGGCTCGCTCTCGCTCGTGGGGAGTGGCATGCGCTCCGAAGTCTACGAGCCCACTCTTCGTACGGTCCATGACGACTCGGCCCTTAGCTAAGTCAAGATAGATGGGGAGCTGATCTCCCAGCTCATTGGACAGTACGATGCCCACCCGAGAAGCCTTGGGGGAAGGGCTGATCTCTAGCTCTAATTCAAAGCTATCGTCAAGGTCACGGAGGGCATCCGATAGGACTAGCTCTGTGTGAAGTGTCGGGGGAAGGGCAAGCTGGCGCTCCTCCTTCCTCAGTGCTTCGACCTCCTTAGCTGGGCGAGCACCTACGTAGGTCCTTCCCGCTTGACTGAAGAGGAAGAGTTCTCGGGGAAGGCTGTTCGTCCCTCGACTTTGCTTGAAGGGGGTGACATGGGCATACTGCCAGTTGCTGACCCAAGCCAGCCCTAGGACACGACTCCCCGTGCCGTGGAAGGTGACGAAGGCATAGTGATCCTTCCCAAAGTCCAGCCAGCGGGCTACTTCGGGTGCGGTATCGGGGACAAAGGTCTTCCCGTCGAATGTGCCCACGAAGTACTCGGTAGCACTGCCACCGAAGGGACAGCCTGGGTTGATATTGACGAGCATAACCCACTTCTTCGCTCCGCTTCCCTCTAGGGGGAGCTCGAAGAAATCGGGGCACTCGAACTGGTTCGGCCGTGCTCCATAGCCTTCGCCGAAAGCGCTGACGTACTCCCAGCGCTTAAGGTCTTCGGAGCGGAAGAAGCGCATCTCCTTGTCTGCCGAGACGATCATATACCACTGCCGAGTGGGCTCGTACCAGAAGACCTTGGGGTCACGGAAGTCCGAGATGCCGTCCGAAGGGGTGAGGATCGGGTTGCCTTTGTACTTCGTGTAGGTCTTGCCATCGTCCGTACTGTAGGCGAGACATTGGGCTTGCCACTGCTTGCCCTCACGGATCTTATGTGCCGTGTAGTAGGCGAGGATCGCATCTTTCCCGAAGCCAGCCCTTCCCTCTCTATCGAGGATCGTACTGCCCGAGAAGATATGCCCTAGGGTATCCCTCGCTAGTGCTGGCGGGAGATGCTCCCAGTGAATGAGATCCCGAGAGCGACTATGCCCCCAGTGCATATTGCCCCATCTCGACCCGTAGGGATTGTACTGATAGTAGAGGTGGTAGATGCCATCCTTGTAGATCATCCCATTGGGGTCGTTCATCCAGCCATAGGCGGGGCTG
>ERZ772827.1933-NODE-1933-length-10304-cov-2.833642_pt1 | contig 10304 bp, 9 predicted proteins | sample MGYA00580850_ERZ772827 | MGnify/ENA primary metagenome ERZ772827 (study PRJEB29015, sample SAMEA2737950) | human oral metagenome | biome: human oral; feature: human-associated habitat; material: dental | place: China | collected 2145 ...
TTAAAAGTGTTTTTGGATTACAATCCGATGTTTGGTGTCATTGATGCATTTCATATGATTTTGGTCATGCAACAATGGCCTGATTGGTCTCGGCTTTTACCATGTTTATTGCTTGGAACATTCTTTTGTATTTATGGTTTGAATTTGTTTAGAAAGCACTCAAGTGAAATGGTGGATGAATTATAATGGGCAGTATCATTGTTAAAAATTTAGGTAAATCCTATAAACAATATCCAAAAAAGATCGATCGCCTGCTTGAGTGGTTTTCTCCCTTTAAATCAGTTAGACATACTCAAAAATGGGTTTTACAAGATATTAATTTTAGTGTTTCTCCAGGAGATTCTGTTGGTATTATCGGAATTAACGGCGCGGGAAAAAGTACCCTACTTAAGATGATTACGGGAACAACCGCTCCAACAACCGGAGAAGTCATTACTACCGGTCGGGTAAGTGCTTTATTAGAATTAGGTATGGGGTTTCACCCGAATTTTACAGGTCGTCAGAACGTGATGATGGCCGGACAACTGATTGGTATTCCGATTGCTCGGTTACGTGAGCTTATGCCAAGCATAGAGTCTTTTGCCGAAATTGGTAGTTACATTGATCAACCAGTGAGGGTTTATTCGAGCGGTATGCAAGTGCGTCTTGCATTTAGTCTTGCTACGGCGATTCGCCCGGATGTGTTAATTATTGATGAAGCGCTATCGGTTGGTGATACTTATTTTAAGCATAAAAGTTTTGAGCGAATTAAACAATTTCGTAAGCAAGGAACAACATTACTTATTGTTTCTCATGATAAAAATGCAATTCAAACTATTTGTGACCGAGCTATTTTACTCAATGGCGGAAAATTAGAGATGGAAGGTGATCCGGAAGCTGTGATGGATTACTATAATGCCTTATTGGCGGATAATCAAAAACAAAAAGTTAGTCAAAGTAAAAATAGTCAGGGTAAAACAGAAACCATTTCCGGTACGGGACAAGTCAAACTATCTAAAATTCAGTTATTAAATGACAAAAATGAAGCCATTGAAGTCGTTGGAGTTGGTCAGCCCGTTACGTTACGTGTTGAAGCGCAAGTAGAAGGCGATATACCAAGACTGGTTTTCGGTTATGGATTAAAAGATCGACTTGGGCAGGTTGTTTACGGTACTAATACTTACCACACCAAACAGATATTATTGAACGTTAAATCTGGTGAAAAAGTTCGCTTCGACATCCGTTTTGATATGAATGTGGGAGCCGGAAGTTACTCGGTACAAACAGCTTTTGTAAGTTCTGATACGCATTTAGAAAATAACTATGAATGGCGAGATCAAGCCTATATTTTTAATGTAGTAAATTTTAATCAGACATATTTTATCGGAAGTGCGTGGATTCCGCCAAAAATTGAGGTAAATAAATTATGACGATGATTTCTTATGCACAGAATTTTGAAGATGTTATGTTAAACCGCATTTTTGGCGATATTAAAAATGGTTTTTATATTGATGTTGGAGCCAATGATCCGGTAATTGATTCAGTTACTAAGCATTTTTACGATAATGGTTGGAGCGGTATAAATATTGAACCGGTAGAAGAACATTTTCAAGCCTTACTTACTCAACGTCCGAAAGATATTAATTTGCAACTTGCAGTATCATTGGAAGAGGGAGAGTTGGAATTTTGGGAATCTGAAGTTAGAGGTTGGTCTACAGCAAGCCAAGAAAGTATTTCATTACATGAAAAAAATAATGAAAAAGGGATTATTAAGAAGGTAAAAAGTACCTCATTAGAAAAAATTTGTGAGCAATATGTAAACAATGAAATTCATTTCTTAAAAATTGATGTAGAAGGCTTTGAAAAATCGGTGATTGAAAGTAATGATTGGCATAAATACCGTCCATGGTTAGTTTTGGTTGAAGCAACATTGCCGAATTCACAAATTGAGTCTTACGAAGATTGGGAGACAATTTTATTAGAGGCGGATTATCGGTTTGTTTATGCCGATGGGCTAAATCGTTTTTATTTAGCAAAAGAGCATGATGAGTTAGCTGAAAGATTGAAATACCCACCAAATGTTTTTGATCAATTTAGCTTATATTCTTTGCATGTAAAAAATGCTGAAGTGAACCATTTGATTCAACAAAACCAAGAGCTGATGAATCAGATAACTGCTCATCAAACAAATGAAAATAACGTTACAGTTGAATATGAAGATTATTTGGCGAAACTAAATGAACAACACAAAATTCAGCTAAAGTCTTTTGAAAATAGTTATAGCATGGCATTAAGTGAAGTGAATAATCAGCATGAGTTGCAACTAAAAGCCTTAAGTCAAAGTCATCAAACAGTATTAAATGAATTAAGTAGTCAAAATGTTGCTCAGCTTAAAATGATGGCTGAAAAAAATCGCCTAGAATTGACCGCACTTAATGAACTACATAGTGAAGAGTTAAAAAAACTGAGTGAAGATTATGCGGCTAAGTTAGATGTAATAAAAGTAGAATCTGTTGAACAGCAAAAACCGTTACAAGAACGAATACATAAGTTAGAAAATAAGATTCAACAACTAATGGCAGAATGCCACAAGTCTGAAGATTATCTTCAAGTAGAAAAAAATACAAATAATCTGCTACGACGGGAATTAGTTGGTGCTAAATATCAAATATTAGTGAATCGGCAGTTGGAAGATGAACTGCAGTATGTCAAATCAGAATTAAATAGAATTCATCGTTCAAATCATTTGGCTCATCTAAAAATTAAAGAGCTCGAACCTAAATTGATGGCTGCCGAAGCAGAGGTTGAGCGTATCTATCGTGAGCATCAATTAGCGCATGTAAAAGCGCAGGAAATATTGCCTTTACAACTCGAGTTAGAAAAGACAAGGGCTCAGTTAGTATGTTTAGAAAATAGTCGTTCATGGAAAATTACTAAACCATTAAGAAAATTTAAAGCGATTTTTAGTAAAGATAAATGAATTAGATAAGTGAAAGCAGGGAATATGCATCAAATAAAACAGAAATTAAAATCAGAATTAAGAGCTTTTGCATTCTATATTAAAGCTCGTCCTAAGTTATTTAAACTTGTAACTCAAGTTCTGCATATTTTTCCCAAGTTTGATGCAAGATTAAGAAAAGTACTTTCTGGTAATGAATCTGATGTTTCTTTTAGAAATATTGATGTTATTTCTAAAGTCGAAGACGAACAACGTTTAGCCTATCTAAGAACAATAAAACAAGAGATTGAAACTATAAAAAAGAGGAAAATATGAACCAATATAATGCGCTCGTTAATCTGGTTAATAATAATTTGGCATTTTATAATATGGAGCCGATAGATTCTGATCTTTATGAAAACCTATATATGGATCTTTATCACTGTTCAGAGAAAGTTTTGTTATCTATTAGGATAATGCTGATTTTATTAAAGAAGTTTTCCTGAAATTATTGAATAGAAGTATAGATAAACCTCATTTAAATAGTTTGTTAGAGAGAATGAATACAGGAAAAATAGATAGAAAAGCGTTTATTAAAGATGTATATAATTCTAATGAGCGCCGTGTAAAAAATACAGATATTGTTTTTGACGCAAACTAGAGGGAAATATGGCAATTTATATTGATATTTCTAACTATGTGGAAACCAGAGCACATACAGGAATTCAACGTGTTGTTCGAGAATTTCTATACCGATTGGCAGAACATGAAGAATTCGGTGAAACTTATAAAGTGGCGTTCTTTGATGGGGCAGTTAAGGCATATCGACTTTTATTAAAAACATCTTTGTTGGATTTTTTAAACAATGCTAGGGAGTATGTTTTTTCTGAGGATTTAGCTGTTTTCGCTATTGATGAGATCAAACACGGCGATATTTTTTATGATATGGATGGCTGTTGGAATCATAATTTAAAAAGAACCTATTTATATCGAACTTTAAAAGAAAATGGCGCCAAGATTTATAATTTCATCTATGACCTTGTCCCAATTAAGAAACCAAAGTTCTCACATAACAATACAGCCAGAAACTTTATAACCTATATTTATGCGGTTTTACAATACAGTGATTTGGTTATGTTTGATTCCCGTTCAGCGGAAAAAGATTTCTTTGAAGTAAAAAGTGCGGTCAAAAATACACGTAATATTAGTTCTAAAGTCATTAAACTTGGCTCACATATTTTTGAACCGGAAAACGGCAAACTTGTAGAGTCAGTAGGGGAAATACTAAATAGCAAGTATTTACTTTTTGTTGGTACTCTCGAGCCTCGTAAAAATCAACGTTTGGCATTGGATGCGTTTGAAAAGTTGGCGATACTCTATCCTGATTTGAATCTGGTATTTGTCGGTAGAAAAGGTTGGAATAATGACGAGTTTATTTCTAGAGTAGAATCACATTCATTATTGAATAAGCAACTATTCTGGCTTCAAAATATTGATGATTATAATCTTAATCAGTTATATAAAAATGCTTTTATTTGTCTCTATCTATCTGAATATGAAGGATTTGGTTTACCGATTGCAGAAAGTTTAGGAATAGGAAAAATCACGATTACATCAAACAATAGCTCTATGTATGAGGTCGGTAAAGAATTTGCCGATTATCTTGATTACAATGCAGAAAATGAATGCTTTGATATTGTAAAAACCTATATTGAAAATCCGGCACTTTATCAAAAGAAACAAGAGCACATTACTCAACATTATAACGTATATACTTGGGAGCAATTCTATACTAATCTGCTAGATGCCTTGTCTAATAATGACAAAACGATTCCTAAAGTAGATAAATTACAGTTTGTTTTTATTAGCATTGATGCTGAAAATATTAAGAGAACTATTAGTAAAATTGATGATTTTGTTGATTTTGTTGATAGTTATGTAATCGTTACGGCAGAGCGGTTCTTAAATGATTTTAAACAAATTAAATCAAAACATAAAATCACTTTAATTAATGAGCAAGATATCTTGCCTGTAGATTATGAAGAGTTTCGTAAATTGGATCACTCATCTAAAAACTGGATGTTACGTTCTTCATTAATTAATTCAGATATTATTCAAGATGTTTTTGTAATGCTGGATGATGATAATGTTCCTTTAAAACCTATTGATATAACTAATTTTATTACACAAGATGGTCGTTACTGTGGTTATTATTATTATGATATGTTAGATTGGAATAATCGATTAACTGATTATGATTTCTGCCAGATTTATACTCGGAAATTATTGGATGAAGATGGGTTGGAGTTACTTTCTTATTCTTCACATCGCCCACAGATAATTGATAAGAAAATATTTAAAGAAGTAGTCGATAAATATGCCCAAATAGGATTTGGCAACCCGATCGATGAGTGGAATATTTATTTTAACTATGGTGTAAGCAAATATCCGCACTTATTTGTTAAAAAAGTGTTTGATGTGCTTAACTGGCCTGGCATGCCTTCCGATTGGAACTTGAGTTATATTCCAACAGAATATAATTTTGAAAATTACTACGCTCACTTATATGATGAAAGAAAGTTATTCTTATCTAATGCGGATGCAACACCAGATGAAAAATTAACACGCCGCTCCGAGTTATTGAAGCCTTATCTGGCGACAAAGGAACTTATGGATAAAAACAGATCGGTATTAAGCCACCTTAATATGGTGCATGGTGTGTTAAGTTTTGCTCAACCGGACGGGCAAGGAATATTGCACATTTCTAATATGCCTTATTATATCGAAGCGGTTCAAGGTTCTTGGGTTAGATTGTCATTAAATTATAAGGCTCAGGAGATAACCAATAATATCCTTGTGACATACTATATTAATAGTGACAATGGTCATAAGAATAGCCTTACCATAAGTAATCGGAATTATGACGAAGGTAAGTTTGATTTTGCTATTTCTTGTGTTGATTTACCGCCAAATGTTTACGACCTATATATTGATGTTATTTTCAATGATGAAAAGGTTTATGGCATAGAAAAATCGCCATATCTAATTAAATTACAGGTTCAACCCAATAAATAAAGAGGAAATAAAATGAAAACCGCAGTTATTACCGGTATTACAGGACAAGACGCTGCTTATTTGGCAGAGCTTTTGCTTGAAAAAGGCTACAAGGTTTATGGTACATACCGTCGCACCAGTTCAGTAAACTTTTGGCGTATTGAAGAGTTGGGCATCCAAAATCACCCTAATCTTGAATTGGTTGAATATGATTTAACGGATTTATCTTCCAGTATCCGGTTACTACAAACCGCTAGACCTGATGAGGTTTATAATTTGGCAGCACAAAGCTTCGTAGGTGTGTCTTTTGACCAACCTTTAACAACAGCAGAAATTACCGGTATTGGTCCGGTTAATTTATTGGAAGCTATTCGCATTGTGAATCCTAAAATCCGCTTCTATCAGGCTTCTACCTCAGAAATGTTCGGTAAGGTTCAGGCTATTCCACAATGTGAAAGCACACCGTTTTATCCGCGTAGCCCGTACGGCGTGGCAAAACTTTATGCTCACTGGATGGTAATTAATTACCGTGAATCTTATGACATTTTTGGTTGTAGCGGAATTTTGTTTAACCATGAATCACCATTGCGCGGTAGAGAATTTGTTACCCGTAAAATTACCGATTCTGTGGCAAAAATCAAATTAGGTAAATTGGATGTGCTGGAATTGGGGAATATGGATGCCAAGCGCGATTGGGGTTTTGCTAAAGATTATGTTGAAGGCATGTGGCGTATGTTACAAGCGGACAAGCCGGATACTTATGTTTTGGCCACAAATCGTACCGAAACCGTACGCGATTTTGTCACGATGGCCTTTAAAGCGGCTCAGATTGAATTGGAATGGAGCGGGGCTGCCGAGGATGAAATTGCGAAAGATAAAGCGACTGGTAAAGTCGTTGTTAAAGTAAATCCAAAATATTACCGACCGGCTGAAGTGGATTTGCTTATCGGAAATCCGGAAAAAGCACAAAAAGAATTAGGTTGGCAGCCAAAAACCAAATTGGAAGAATTATGTCAAATGATGGTAGAAGCTGATTTACGCCGAAATAAAATCGGATTCTCTTTCTAATTTTAGGGAAAGCTTGAGGAAAGGTGGATCTATTCCACCTTTTTCGTACTAAGAGGAATATCCATGAAGAAAGTGTTACTGACAGGAATTGACGGATTTACCGGAAAATATGTGGCAGATTTATTGTTGCAGCAAGGTTATGACGTAGTTGGTTTAGTTTATAAGAATCCGAAACAGGGAGAGGTGGCGTGCGATTTAACCGATAAAAGTGCGGTCAAAAAAATGTTAGATTTTGTGAAGCCACAATATATCATCCACCTGGCGGCAATCTCTTTTGTCGGTCACCAAGATCAATCTGCTTTTTATAACGTCAATGTTTTTGGTGCGTTAAATCTTTTAGAAGTTGCCGCCGAACTCCAATTGGATCTAAAAAAAGTTATTCTTGCCAGTAGTGCTAATATTTACGGCAATCCCTCAAATGTTGAGAAAATTACGGAAGGACAACAACCAAGCCCTGTTAATCATTATGCGATGAGCAAACTTGCAATGGAATATATGGCAAAGCTGTGGTTTGATAAATATCCTATCGTCATTACCCGTCCGTTCAATTATACCGGTCCGAAACAGGCAACCAATTTCCTAATTCCTAAAATTGTTGAGCATTTTAAGCAAAGTAAAAAACAAATTGAGCTTGGTAATATTGATGTATCGCGCGATTTTAGTGATGTACGTGATATTGCCGCTTGTTATGTGCATTTGTTGGATGCGGATATTCAATCGGAAATCGTGAATCTCTGTTCGGGTAATGTCTATTCTCTTTCGAGCATTATTGAAAAAATGGAACAGATAGCCTGCTATAAAATTGAGGTTAAAGTTAATCCTGATTTTGTGCGGGCTAACGAAATTAAAGTGTTGGGCGGAGATAATACAAAATTATTCAGATTAACCGGATTTAAACCAACCATTAGTTTAGAGCAAACTTTGTTAGACATGTATAATGAGCAACCTTAAGCTATTAATTAATCTTAATATTCTGCGTCCTCCGTTGACGGGTATCGGACATTATACGCTGAATATCGTTAGCGAATTACTGGCTAGAGACATTGATTTGATGGGGATTCATCAGGGGGCTTTTTTATCCCGCAATGATATTCAGGCATTAATATTGAGGTTACAAGCTCCGATGGAGGATACCCAAGTCTCGCAACATAAATTCAGAAAAAAAATCATCACGTTTATTCGGGCGATACCGGGCGCATATTGGTTAAAGTTTTTTTTGCAATCACAAAAGATTAAAAATAGATTAAAAATGTTAGCGAATGAAGGCTATGTCTATTTTGAACCTTGCTTTGTTCCCTTTGCATATCTTGGCAAAACCATTACAACAATTCATGATTTATCTTTTATTATTCATCCTGAATTTCACCCGAAAACTCGGGTTAATTATTTGAAAAACCAAATAGTTAAGGCTATTAAGTACTCTGATACACTACTGGTGGATTCAAAGTCTGTTCTTTACGAATTACACCAATATTATCCACAAAGTAAGAATAAATCCTCCGTTCTGTATTTGGGGGTTAATCAGGATTTTAAACCATATCATGAAACTGTAAGCCAACCGATATTAGCGATGTTGGGATTGCAATATAAATCTTTTTTGCTAAGCGTTGCGACATTAGAACCTAGAAAAAATTTATTACGATTAGTTGAGGCTTATACTCAATTACCCGAAAATATTCGCAATGATTTCCCGCTTGTTTTAGTCGGAGATAGTGGCTGGAAGAATACGGAGTTATTTGAAAAAACAGCAGAATTATTTAAGAAAAAGCAAATTAGGATTACCGGCTATTTGTCTGATGATGCCATAAAGAAAATTTATTCGGCCGCAAAGTTATTTGTTTACCCTTCTCTTTATGAAGGTTTCGGTTTACCAATTATTGAGGCAATGGCTAGCGGTACGGCTGTCATTACTTCAAATTATGGCGCTATGGCGGAAGTGGCCGGCGACAGTGCTCTAGTCGTTGATCCTTATTCTACTGAAGAGTTAAAAACAGTTATATTGGCTTTATTATCCAATGATGGGTTATGCAGTAAATTAGGTGAAAAAGGCGTGCAACGTGCCGCGCAATTTAGATGGCAAGAGACGGTTGATCGGTTGATCAATCAAGCAATGAGATAACATAACGATGAAAGTAGCAATTATTCATTATTGGTTGGTAAATCTGCGTGGTGGCGAAAAGGTTCTTGAAGCATTATGTGAGCTTTATCCGCAGGCAGATATTTTTACGCATATTTATCGGCCTGAAAAATTTCAGAATTCTGTTATTTCAAAACATAAAATTACAACAACCTTTATTGCTAAACTGCCCTGTGCTACCAAACATTATCAACTGTATTTACCGCTAATGCCCTTGGCATTGGAAGAGCTGGATTTATCCGGTTATGATTTGGTGATTTCCAGTGAATCGGGGCCGGCTAAGGGAGTCATTGTTCCACCCGGTGTACCGCATATTTGTTATTGCCATTCACCAATGCGCTATGCCTGGGATATGTATGGTGAATATAGGGCCAAGATGGGAAAAATAAAGCGATTTTTGACCGCACTTTTACTGCATTATATTCGCCGTTGGGATCAATTAACCAGTCAACAGGTGACACAATTTATTGCCAATAGTCGCTTTGTTGCCGAACGGATAAAAAGCTATTATGCCCGTGAAAGTACGGTGATTTATCCACCGGTGGATGTAGAGGCGTTTGAGTTAGCAGAAAAGAGTGAGGATTATTACTTAATTCTGGGGCAGTTGGTTCCCTACAAAAAAACGGATCTTGCGGTGCACGCATTTAATCAATCAGGGAAAAAATTGATTGTTATCGGAGGCGGTGAACAGCAAGAATTACTGAAAAAGATTGCAAAACCCAATGTACAAATATTAGGTTATCAGTCATTTGAGATCATGAAAAACTACCTCATGAACTGTAAAGCATTAATTTTTCCGGGGGTTGAAGATTTTGGTATTGTTCCTTTAGAAGCAATGGCTTGTGGTAAACCGGTGATTGCTTTTGCTCGAGGAGGAGCTTTGGAAACGGTGCAAGAAGGGATTACCGGCTACTTTTTCCATGAGCAAACCGAAAATTGTTTGAATCAGGTTATTGAGAACTTTGAACATAGTTTTCATGTCGAACCGAGTACAATACGTCAATATGCCATGCAGTTTTCTAAAGAACATTTTAAAGAAAATATTTATTCCTATATTAGTCAAGTAATAGCCTGTAAATAGGTTTATTTTAATGAAAAAATCCATTTATCCGAAAATTAATAAAATGA
>ERZ772827.1939-NODE-1939-length-10284-cov-3.933425_pt1 | contig 10284 bp, 7 predicted proteins | sample MGYA00580850_ERZ772827 | MGnify/ENA primary metagenome ERZ772827 (study PRJEB29015, sample SAMEA2737950) | human oral metagenome | biome: human oral; feature: human-associated habitat; material: dental | place: China | collected 2145 ...
GTTTTGAATAGCTTCTACTGCTTGCATAATACCTATAGGAAGCACACTCACTACTAACATTGTCATCAAACCAATGTTTATGAGCCAGAAAGCCCAACCGAGTAACTTGTCGTTCCAATGGCGATCAGGATATAAACCGCGAAGTACAAACAAGATAAGCCCAATACCGAGGATACCATATACACCAAAGAGAGCAGCGTGACCGTGAACAGCTGTAGTGTTCAAGCCCTGAACATAGTACAAAGCAATAGGCGGGTTGATAGCAAAACCAAATATACCTGCTCCGATGAAGTTCCAGAAGCACATTGCTATAAAGCAATAGATAGGCCATTTGTAGGCTTTAATCCACTCAGTAGATTTAGAGATTTTATAGTTGTGATAAGCCTCAAAACCTATAAGTACCAAAGGCACAATTTCCAAAGCACTGAAAGTAGCTCCCAAAGCTAATACGCCTGTAGGGGTAGCACTAAAATACAAGTGGTGGAAAGTACCCAATATACCCCCTGCTAAGAATATAATTGTTGAAAACAATACTGAGGCACTCGCTACTTTTATTCTGAGCAAGCCCATACGTGAGAACAAGAAAGCAGCCACTACGGTAGCAAATACTTCAAAGAAGCCTTCTACCCAAAGGTGAACTACCCACCAACGCCAATATTCGGCAATAGCCATATGTGTTTGGCGACCGTACATCAAGCCTGCTCCATAGAAAGCCGCAATAGCAATAGAGGCTAACACAAAAAGCAATAGCAAATGGCGGTTTTCGTCTTTTTTACGCAAAGCAGGCAATAAAGCTCTCACCATTAAGAACAACCACAAGAATAAGCCTACAAGCAATAGTATTTGCCAAAAACGACCCAATTCTAGATATTCATAACCTTGATGTCCAAAGTAGAAGTTTTCTACTAAGCCCAATTTTTGCATCACGCCAAACCATTGTCCTGCCAAAGAACCTAACACCACTATCAGTAGGGCGATAAAGAGTATATTTACCCCCAATTTTTGATATTTAGGCTCGTGTCCTGATACCGCAGGAGCTATGTAAAGCCCTGTAGCCAGCCAAGAGGTTGCTATCCAGAAAATAGCCAACTGTACGTGCCAGCTACGCGAAATAGCCTGTGGCAAGAATAAATCAAGCGGAATACCAAAGAAACCTCCCCCTTCTACACCATAGTGCGCTGTAATCACCCCAGCCACCATTTGTACCAAGATAAGTAACGATACTATCCAAATGTATTTAAGGGTAGCTTTCATTGAAGGTGTTGGTTTCATACCGCGCATTGGGTCTTCCGCAGGAAGATGTTCATTTTCTTCTTCCTCTTTGTTGCTTGCGTGATAATACACCAAGAGTCCCACCCCAAAAAGCAACATTAGTACACTAAATCCTGACCACATTTGTAGTGAAGTCGAGGGGTGGTTGCCTATCACAGGGTCGTAAGGCCAGTTGTTGGTATAGGTTACATCGCTATTAGGACGATTAGTGCTACATACCCAAGAAGTCCACGTAAAGAACGCATTCATCTGTTGCATACGCACAGGGTCTTTGATAGCATTCTTCGGAATCGCGTAATGAGTGCGCGTTTCACTTAGCGAAGGGTCGTCCATAAAGAGTTTTGTGTAATACGTAGCCAACTCTTTAGCCACCTGAGCGCGCTCTGGCGAGAAGGTAATCACACCTGTTTCTTGGTTAAAGGTGTTCGTACGCAACTCTTTGCGCAACTGCACTTGATACTTCGCTTGCTCATCTTCAGGCAGGTCTTTGTACACCTTACCGTCTTTCTGAGCAAAAAGCTCTAATAGCAATACCGATTCGCGATGTAGATAATCAGCGTTCCAGTCGGGTGCTATATAAGCACCGTGTCCCCAGATACTACCTACGGTCTGACCGCCCATCGATTGCCAAACATTCTGACCATCTTTAATGTCCTGCCCTTCATAGAGCACTTCCCCATTGGTCGTTACAATCCTTTCGGGAAAAGGAGGTGCTGTACGGTATATTTCTACACCGAAGAGAATCAGCACAAGGAATGAAGCAGCCACTGTTGCCCCAAGCCAAATCCATAATTTCTTAGCTGTCATAAATAAAATATATTAGTGTTTTTGTAATTTCTGGGTGCAAATATATAAAAGATAATTGTATCTTATATGCCTTTTGTATTATTTTTTTACCTTCAATTTTAAAGTTTTCTCCCAAAAAAGAATATTACCTACTGAAAATCAACAGGTAACCTTCCTTATTTTTTTATGAATTTTGTACTCCTTCTTTTCTGCTACTCTTCTTTTAATTTATCAAATGTTGTATAGTTTTCACTACCCCCGCCTCGTTATTATCGTATTCAGTCACGTAATTAGCAATAGCTTTCAAAGCCTCTTGGGCATTCTTCATTGCGTAACTCATCTCAGCGGTTTGTATCATTTCCACATCGTTCATATGGTCGCCAAAAACCACTGTTTCCGATGGCAAGACCCCTAATTTTTCTTGCAGACGTCTTACCGCCACTCCTTTATTCACATCACTTCGGGTAATATCAAGCCATATCTCTCCTGAGACCACCACATTAAAATCATTCTCATACTTCTTCAAAAGAGGATAGCTATTAATCCTTGAAATTCCTTCATCACAAATAGTTATCTTAAAGATGTCATCATTCACTTCCGAAAAGTTCATCACCTTTGTATGAGCGGGATAATGTCTGGCTATTTCATCAAAAATAGTAACACTATCCGTCTTAATGTAGGCATTCTCTCTTCCACAAAGCGCTACCCCTATTTGCCCAATCTGTTCACAAGTTTCCAATATAGGGCGGATACCATTAGGGTTCAAAGGATTTTCAAAAAGCGTCTCCCCTTTGTATATTAGCGAAGCTCCGTTATCAGGAGCAAAAGCTATCTCGTCTTTAATAGGTGCAAAAAGCTCGTGCAAACTCTGTATTTGTCGTCCACTCGCCACGCAAAAATTAATTCCACGGGCTCGTATCTCCTTAAAAACTTCCCAAAAACTCTCAGGTACTTCCTTCTGATTATTCACCAAAGTACCATCAATATCCGTTACAATAAGTTTTATCATACATTCTAATTTTCGGCAAATATACAAAATTATTCACACATATCGTTCAAATATGGTTCTCATATATCTCAACCATCTCTTCACTTCCGTTTCACTTCGCTTTATTTCCCTCAAAACTACCTCTTTTTCTCATCTTTTAACCACTCACTTTCAAACACTTATACACCCTTCCTATACCAATCGTCCAAGATTCGTATAAGCTTCCTATAAGCTCTCTATAAGCTACCCCCACCCTCCTAATAGCCTTTTTTCATCAAAAACCCTCCCTCTCCTTTTCCGAACTTCTCCGATATCTTCCGAAAACTCCTATACGTCATTTTTGCGATATACACTTTGCCAAAGTTAATCGCCCGTCGTGCTACGACCTTTGGCAAAGTTGATTATTGGTATTTCTGACATTATTGGCATTTCTGGCATTATTGGTATTATTGGCATTTCTGGCATTATCAGTATTATTGGCATTTTTTTTGTAATTCATAAATTATTTTGTAATTTTGCATCTTGAAAACTATGAAAAGACAATCGTTACACACGCGCATCTTCGCCTTTCTGCTACTGTTTTGTATGCTGAAAGTAGCCTTTCCAGTGGGTGAATTCTTTCATAATCACCACACTCAGGAAGAGTTATGCGCTATAGCTACCGGCGATAAGTGTCATCACAACGCTCACCTTTCAGCGGTAGACGCTCATCACGATTGTATTTTTGTACAACTGCATCAATTCTTTGCTCCTTCATTTTTTATCTTTCAATTCTTAGAGCAAAGTGCAACAGCAGTATTCTTCTTTATCGAAAAAGGCTTTCCTCAAAACGCCTTTACTATCTTTTCAAGAGGTCCTCCGATGTAATTAGCTGATGAGTTAATTAGTAAATTAGCAAAAGAGGAATGATTCCTCTTCTTACCCAGCTTGCTAATTTCCAAATTCCCAAAATTTCCAAATTGATTTTATGCAAAAGATATTCAGTCTTCTGCTACTCAGTTGTGCATTCTCGCTATATGCGCAAGAAACCTTGCAACTGCAAATAGAAGACACTCAAAAACTACCCTTAGGCAATGCGGTAGTGCATTTCGTTGGAAAGCACTTTATAAGCGATGCCGATGGGAAGGTAACGATAAAAAAACTCAGCAAGGGCTCTTACCCTATCAAAGTAACCTATTTAGGCTATCACGATTACGAAAGCACTGTCATCATTCCACACTCACAACCTCTTGTGATTGTAATGAAAGAAACTGTGAGCGTACTCGAAGGTACTACCGTATCAGGGCATACAACTCAGCAGTATGTAAGAGGCTTAACCCCTTCTATCATATCCATTTCGCTCAAAAGAAATAGCTTGATAGACAAACAAGGCGACGATTTAGCCAAAGTACTCACCTCTATATCGGGGGTATCGATGATACAAACAGGCGCAACTATTGCCAAACCGGTAATTCACGGCTTGCACAGCAATCGTATCTTGATACTCAACAACGAAGTGCGCCAAGAAGGACAACAATGGGGTGCCGACCACGCTCCCGAAATCGACCCTTTGGTAGCCGACCAAATAACGGTGGTAAAAGGTGCTGAATCGGTGCGTTATGGCTCTGATGCCTTAGGTGGAGTGATTCTCATAGAACAAAAAAAACTCCCTTATAGCGATGGTCTGCACGCCAACTTAGCTTCTTCTTTTGGCTCTAACGGACGCAAATTGAGTACTACGTTAAAAGTCGAAAGTTCAGTCCCCGAGTTACCTTCTTGGGCGTGGCGTGTACAAGGAACTTTGAAGCGTTCAGGCGACATCAGTACAGCTAATTACCTGCTTAATAACACTGCTGCTCGTGAAGCCAATTTCTCAGTAGCGACAGGCGTTCAGAAGGAAAAAGGTACTGCTGAAATATTTTACAGTAGGTATGAGAATGAAAGCAGTGTATTCTACGGTTCGCATATTGGGAATTTAGACGATTTGCTCGCTCGGTTCGAAATTGGAAGACCGCTTACCACTTATCCGTTTTCGTATAGCATCAATGCTCCCAAGCAAAAAGTAGTGCACCACTTGTTAAAAGGTAAAGCGTTCTATTTCTTGCCCTTCGGAGGAAAACTCATCGCACAATACGCTTTTCAGAAAGATATTCGTCAGGAGTTCAGTGTTCGCCGAATGGACAGAACCCGCATCCCAGCCTTAAATATGGAGCTCACTACCCACGCACTCGATGTGTATTGGGAAAACGCTTACAGCAAATGGAAGAGTACCATAGGGGGTAGTTTCAACAAACAGGACAACTACAACCAACCCGGTACGGGGGTAGTACCTGTAATCCCTAACTATGCCTCACTTAGTTATGGTGCTTTTGCAATACAACGTTTTCAGCGAGATGCTTGGTTATTAGAAGCTGGTGTGCGTTACGACTATAAGTACCTCAATGCCGATGGTTACGATATGTACTCACAGCGTTACGGAGGCGAACACAACTTCCATAATCTCACCTATACCTTAGGAGGAACAATGCCTCTCTCGCGAGTTTCACAACTGAAATCTAACATAGGCGTAGCGTGGCGTGCTCCTCAGGTGAACGAACTGTACAGTAGCGGACTTCATCACGGCGCAGGTACTTATGATTTAGGTGACGATAAGCTCGAATCAGAAACAGGAGTGAAGTGGGTTACCTCACTTTTGCTAAACAATGAGAATAAACGTTGGAATGTAAATCTCGACCTTTATATTCAATATATTAAGAATTACATTTACGATTATCCTACCGGCGAAGTGCAAACCCTCTTTTCAGGCGTGTATCCTATCTTTCAGTACACCCAAGCCAATGCGTTTTTTAGAGGCGCTGACCTCGATGCTACTCTTCGTTTGTTAAACAAAAACAGAGTAGCACAAGTAGGCAATCCTACAAGTTTAGACTACCATTTGAAAGCCTCAGTAGTATGGGCTAACGAAGTGAAAACGGGGCGTTACTTTCCGTTTATTCCTGCTCCTCGTTTGAGTCAGTCGCTAGAATATAACAAAACGTACCGCAACAGTTTATTAAGCCGTATGAGTGCTAGCATAGGGCATACTTTTGTAGCCAAGCAAACACGCTTTGAACCCTCACAAGAGTTAGTGCCTACTACTCCCGATGCCTATCACCTTTTCGAGGCGAGCATAGGAGGTACTTTGGATATCGGCAAACGCCAAACCCTGGACATAAGGTTATCCGCCGAAAACCTTTTTAACACCGAATATAAGGAATACACCAATCGTTTTAGGTACTATGCCCACGATTTGGGTAGGAACGTATATTTAAGAATAAATTACAATTTTTAAACACTATTAAAATGAAAAAGATATCTTATTATTTAAAAGCTATTAGTCTAATAGCATTAGTATGTTTTATAATGGGCAGTTGTAGTAAAGACGACACTAAACCCACTCCTCCAACCGATGAAACCAAAGACAGAGGGCACGATATGCCCGACAAAGTGCAGTTTATCATTACCAATTTAGGAACTAACGAGGTGCAAGAGCGCACCGCCAACAAGTCAGCTAAAGGAGTAGTGTATGACATTACCGAGCCTATAAAATGGCAAGTGGGACACGAATATCGTTTCGAGATTGTCTATTACAACAATGGAGCTCGTATGAACCACGAGTTTGTAAGTGCCAAAATGGCTCCTATTCATCAGCACTTCTTTCAGTTATTTCAAGGAGAGTATCCTAAAGATGAAGCAGGAAGAACCGCTATGGTAACAGCTATGAACAAAGCGGTAAGCTATATATATCAAGATACTGACCCCGAAAATGGTACTTACGGCACACAAGGGGTGAAATTGCGCTTGCGCACTTGGGATAAAACCAACCCTGAGCAGCGCGACCCTATTGGACTAAAAGGCGTTTTTCACATCAAAGACGAAGCTACCGCAGGTGATTACAAGTTGCGCATCAAGTTAGCACACTTTCTTATTGCTAATAAGCTCAACCCTAAAACCCAAGAGGAACGTCCTTACAACGTAGTGGAGTATTCTAACGCCTTTCAATTAGACTCTGATATGATACTCCCTATACAGATTATTCGTTAGCTGTGTGTATTATCAACTTTGGCAAAGTTGATACCTCGCTAATACATTATTTACAAAACAATAACTTTTAATATTAAAAAACGATGAAAAGAATATATTATATCTTAAAAATCAGTTTATTTTTACTATTTGTAACAATAACCCTAAATTCTTGCAGTAAGGACAAAGATCCTCAAAACCCTATTATTACAGACCCTACTGAATTTACGTGGAGCAAACTCGAAGTGCGCTTTACCAAAGGGCATTCTCACGGCTATTTTCACGGAAACCCCGATTACCCTGTGAAATACCTCAAAACAGTACAACGTTTCTATTTTAATAACATAAATGGAGTGCCTACACCTGCTACCGATAACCCTACTGCTATCCGCTGGGAAGGAACTGATGTAGTGGTTGATGACCATCACGATGAGGATGAGGACGAAGATGCTCTCCACAATCACCAGCACAATGCAGGCGTGAGCTTATACGGTATAGAATTGATTTTTTACGACAAAGACGGCAAGCGTGTAAATGCACAACTGAGCACCGGTGATGCTCCTAATCACTACCAATTCTTCTTTATTGCCAATAATTTCACAGCAGTAGCCAGCAATACAACTGTACCTACCCAAGCTGAAGCACTCGACTACAAATACCGCGATACCAACCCCGAAGAATTGTATATCAAAGGAGGTAGTTTTGATAAAAACCCTAATGCTCCTAAAGGGGAGCTTAGAAAAGAACAGATAGGGTTAAAAGGTTTCTTTGAAGTAAAAAGAACCTATATAAACTTCGATTTGCAAATCGTATTAGGTGTTTTCGCTACCAAGCCCGCAAATCTAGCCTATAATACTGTGCCTGCTAATAAAGTGTTAGATGTAAAGATACCTATACATATCTACACAGACCTTTTGCGAGAAGACAAGACGGTAGAAGATGCAATGCGCGAGTTTGGTGTTAGTAAAGCCGAAATAAAGAAAGATCAAGACGACATTATAGCTTCTGATCTTTCTCCTGAAAGCAGTGGTACCTTTTTATAATTTTGTGTATATCACTTAGCAATAATAAAAGAGACTGTTCCTTAAAAAAGAACAGTCTCTTTTTTAAACAATAAGTAAAGCTAATAAAACCAGTTTATACTCGTTTTACTCCTATTACCCTCCATTTATTCTATATCTGTCCGTGTGTTTTGCACCGTTCATTGTTCGTCTTTTGTTCGTCTTAGATTCGCTCTTCCTTCGAATAAACATTGATATTCAGATACATTTTCCTCCTCAAAACATTTTTCTCTCTTCACTTTTTACTAAAATATCTCAACTTGCTCACAGTATAAAAAGTCATCAAACGAGTTAAAACAATTGTATGAAGTTATAACATACCCTTTACTCTCTACCTTTTATCTTTTACCTGAATTGAGAAATTATCTCATCAAAATTTGCACATTCAAATAATTGTTGTAATTTAGCCGAAATTTTTGAATTGTATCAACAACTAAAAACAACTATACTATGGGAAAAGGATTTTTTAAGGTTCCTAAAGCTACCAACGAACCCGTAAAAAGTTATGCGCCAGGAAGTACTGAGCGTGAGGCTGTACTAGAAGCCTATAAAGAATTGTGGAATACTAAAGTAGATGCCCCTCTCTATATTGGAGGTGAAGCCGTACGTACAGGTCAAACAGGTGAAATGCATTCCCCTCACGACCATAAGCACTCATTGGGTGTTTACCACAAAGCGAGCAAAGAACACGTGCAACAAGCCATCGAAGCAGCGCTAAAAGCGCGTACTCAGTGGGCTAACCTTGCGTGGGAAGAACGTGCTGCTATCTTTTTAAAAGCTGCCGACCTCATTGCAGGTCCTTACCGTGCTAAAATGAACGCCACTACTATGATAGCGCAGTCTAAAACCGTACACCAAGCCGAAATAGATTCTGCTTGCGAGTTGATAGACTTCTTGCGCTTCAATGTGCAGTTTATGGCTAATATCTATAACGACCAACCTAACTCTTCCGAAGGCGTATGGAATCGTGTAGAATACCGTCCGTTGGAAGGTTTTGTATATGCTGTTACGCCTTTTAACTTCACCGCTATCTCAGGCAACCTCCCTACCAGTGCTGCCCTTATGGGAAATGTAGTCATTTGGAAGCCTAGTACTTCACAAATATTTTCCGCTGAAATGATAGTAGAAGTCCTCAAAAAAGCAGGGTTACCCGATGGTGTTATCAACGTATTGCACGGCGATGCAGCTATGATTACCGATACTGTTTTAGCAAGCCCTCATTTCGCAGGTATTCATTTTACAGGCTCTACCGAAGTATTCCAAGATATTTGGAAAAAGATAGGTAACAATATTCACCTCTATCGCTCTTATCCTAAAATTGTAGGTGAAACAGGTGGTAAAGACTTTATCATCGCCCACCCAAGTGCTTGCCCCAAACAAGTAGCTACAGCTATTACTCGTGGAGCTTTTGAATATCAAGGACAAAAATGTAGTGCCGCTTCTCGCGTGTACTTACCTAAATCGAAGGCAGACGAAACGCTAAAATTGGTAAAAAAAGATGTACTCTCTTTCAAAATGGGTTCTCCTGAAAACTTTGAGAACTTCATCACTGCGGTAATTCACGAACATTCTTTCGATAAATTAGCTAAATATATAGACCAAGCTAAAAAAGACAAAGATGCCGAGATATTCGTCGGCGGTGGCTACGACAAGAGCAAAGGATACTTTATAGAACCTACCGTGATTGTAACCACCAATCCTCATTATACGACTATGGAAACCGAACTCTTTGGTCCTATCGTAACCGTATATGTGTATGACGATGCAAAGTGGACTGAAACTTTACATTTGGTAGATGAGACCTCAGAATATGCGCTTACGGGAGCTGTGTTTAGCACTTGTCGTTATGCATTAGACGAAGCAGTGAAAGTACTCGAAAATGCAGCGGGTAACTTCTATATCAACGATAAGCCTACGGGAGCCGTAGTGGGGCAACAACCTTTCGGTGGCGCACGCGCCTCAGGTACTAACGACAAAGCTGGGTCTGCCCAAAACCTATTGCGCTGGGTATCGCCACGCCTCATCAAAGAAACTTTTGTACCACCAGTAGACTATCGTTATCCATTTTTAGGATAATAAATAAATTTTAACTTTGCCAAAGTTCTCTGCCCGTGTGGTTCGCATCTTTGGCAAAGT
>ERZ772827.1940-NODE-1940-length-10277-cov-10.292506_pt1 | contig 10277 bp, 16 predicted proteins | sample MGYA00580850_ERZ772827 | MGnify/ENA primary metagenome ERZ772827 (study PRJEB29015, sample SAMEA2737950) | human oral metagenome | biome: human oral; feature: human-associated habitat; material: dental | place: China | collected 2145 ...
ATACCTGATGAAAGTCCGATCAAGACCATCTATAAGATTTATTGCATTTGTTACACCAATTATCCAAAAAAATGTTAATATATAACTAAGTGTATTATTAAATACTACCATATCCTGTAAAAAAGGAATGCTTATCTCTTGTATTCGTATTCCACCTACTATTACAATTACAGCAGCTAAAGCTTGAAATCCTAATTTTATATATGATTTCAAATTATATACATCATCTAAATATCCCATAAGTGCAATTAAAGACATTGAAAGTCCAATTGTTAATAATATTTTTAAATTCCCTGTAAAAAGTATGTGATCTCCCTCTACAAATACTTTTGTCATAATAACATATATTATTGCAACTAAAAATCCTATTATTATTGCTATACCTCCGAAGTCTTGGCATTGCTATCTTGTGTTTCTTTCTTGCCTCATTTGGTAAATCAATTGCTCCTACTTTTTTTGCAATTTTCATGCTTATAGGAACACATATATATGAAGCTATAAATGCTATCATAAATGTAATTATTACATCACTCCACATGTCATTTTCCCCATTTTTCCTAAATTCTATTTATTCTTTAATTATATACTTTCTAAATATTTTATTAAATTATCATTAAATTTTTCATTATTAGAAATATATTTTTTCTTATTCATACTCTTATCATCATTTGTATCTTTATCTTTTACTAACATCATAATTTTATTTTCAAGTTCTTCATATGTATCTACTTTTGTTAAAAATCCTTTTTTTTCCATTTCAAATGCTATTTCTTCTTGATGATTATTCACATGCTCTAAATTTTCTACTTTTCTTGGAACTACTATTATCTCTTTACCCATTTCTAAACATTCCATTATTGTACCAACACCTGCATGTGTAATTATAATATCAGAATCTTTAATAATATCTTTCATTTTTTCAGGTTTCAACATATCATATATAATAATATTTTCTAAAGATTTAATTCTTTCAATATCTGATTTTAATAATTTTGTTTGCCCTAATTGTATTATTATTTTCTCACTTTTAATTTCTTTTAAATTTTCTTTTAAAGATATAACATAATCTATAATCCTATTAAAAGGTTTATCCTGTGTTCCTAAACTTACAAATATCATTAAAATACACCTCCAAAATATTCTGATTTAGGATATAACTTTTTCATTGATTCCCATTGTACTATAAACTTATCTGCAATAGGATATATTATTTTACCTGCAAGTGTTTTTGTATTTATATTTGCAAATGTCTCTATATATACAATTTTTACTCCAAATATTTTACCTATATAACACATTGGAACTGCTGTATGTGTTCCTGTTGTTACAATTGCTTTTGGTCTTATTTTTAAAAGAATATATATACTTTTAAATATCATCATTAAAAATATAATAATATATTTAAATATATTTTTTTTAGTTCCATATGGAAGGTAATATACTTCTTCAAAAAAAATATCCTTATCATTATTAATATTGTACTTATTATTAGATTGTTCCTTTTTTGCTTTTTGCAAATCTTTTAAAAAACTAGTTGCATCAGTTTTTTCTGTTACAATATAACTTTTAAAATGTTTCATTGATTTTTTTAATGCTAATAATTCTTTTAAATGTCCTCCCATGCTTGAGATATATATTATTTTTTTCTCCATATTAGTTTAATACTCCAATTTAAACCTTTCATTTACTTTTTTAGTTATATCATCCATAACTGGATTTGCTGTATTACTTGTATTTATATTTTTTTGTTGCTCTTCTTGATATTTATTTGCATCTGATATTGTTTTAACTATTAAAAATGCTACTATTACAAGTACTATTACTGATATTATTATTAATGTCATTGCAATTTGTTTTATATTATATTTTTCAAACAATTTATCAATTAAATCCATATGTTTTCTCCTTTGTAATCAAATATTACTTAATTATTATTATCTAATTATTTGGATTCTGATTTTCCATTTCATTTAATAATTTTTCATTTTCTTTTCTTAAAATTTCACTCTTATATGGTTCTTTTTCTGGTCTTGAAACATATTTATCTATTATACTTCTAAATTCTTTTTCATTAATTTTTTCCTTGTTTAGAAGTGTTTGTGCAAGTTCATGTAATACATCAATATTATCATTTAATATTTCTTTTGCTTTTATAAATGCTGTTTCTACTTTTTCTCTAACTTCCTTACCTATTTCTGCAGTAATATCACTTCCATATATCTTAATTTCTTCTAAATTATCTACTGATAATGATATTGGCCCTATTTTTTCACTCATACCATAAAATATAATCATATTTCTTGCAATCTTTGTTGCTCTTTCTATATCATTACTTGCACCTGTTGTTATATCACCTATAATTATATCTTCTGCTGCTCTACCACCCATAAGTGCTATCATATTTTCTTCTAATTCTAATTTTGAAATATATGATTTATCTTCTTTTTGCTTATACATTGTATAACCGTCCGTGCACTTCCTCTTGGTACTATTGTTACTTCTTTTACATCATCTTGTGTTGGAAGTAAGAAACTTACAATTGCATGTCCTGCTTCATGATATGCTGTTATATTTTTTTCATGTTCTGATATTATTCTATTTTGTTTTTCTAAACCAATTGTTACTTTTCTTATAGCTTCTTCAATATCTTGCATTCTAATTTTTTCTTGTCTATTTTTTGTTGCAATTATTGCTGATTCATTTAAAATATTTGCAAGTTCTGCCCCAGTAAATCCTGCTGTTTCTTGTGCTATATCTTTAAAATTAACATCTTCTGCCATTTTCTTATTTCTAGCATGAAGTATTAGTATCTCTTCTCTTCCTCTTACATCTGGTGCTGGTATTGTTATTTGTCTATCAAATCTACCTGGTCTTAAAAGTGCTTTATCTAAGATTTCTGGTCTATTTGTTGCTGCTAATACTATAACCTTATTATCTGTATTAAACCCATCCATTTCAACAAGTAATTGATTTAGTGTTTGATTATTTTCACTTTCATTACCATTTCCTGATCTTCTTGCCCCTATTGCATCAATTTCGTCTATAAATATTATTGAAGGTGAAACTTTTCTTGCTCTTTCAAATAATTTTCTAACTCTATGTGCTCCGAAGTCCTGCAAACATTTCTATAAATTCTGAACCACTCATAGATATAAACGGTACATTTGCTTCTCCAGCAATTGCTTTTGCAATGAGTGTTTTACCAGTACCTGGATTTCCATATAATAATATTCCCTTAGGTATTTTTGCTCCCATTTTTTCATATTTATTTGGATTTTTTAAGAAATCAACTATTTCCATTAATTGTTCTCTTTCTTCATCAAGTCCTGCAATATCATCAAATTTAACATTTATAGGTTTTACATCATCATCATATACTTGTCCGGCTTTTACCTGTACCATACATTTTAAGTGTTAGATATATTAATATCATAAACATTATTGTTGGTAAAAGTGCTACTATTCTTGACATTACAACTGTAAATGCTGGTATTTCTTTTATAACAAATTCTACATTTTTACCTTCTGCAATCTTATTTTGCATAAATTCTGAAAATGAATTTAATGTTGGTATATTAAGTTTTCTTGTTCTTTCCTTTGCATCATTAAGCTTTTTATCATATTCTGAAGCATCATTTTCTTTTAATTTCTTTAATTCTTCTTTTCTTTCTTCCCTATTTTTAAGTATTTCTTCTCTTATCTTACTTAATTTTTCTTCTTTACTTAAATCTTTATATTCTACATTTTTTTCAATTTTTTCTTTTATTTCTTTTTCAATCTTTTTTTGCTCATCAGATTTTAAGACTACTGTTGCCCTATCTGAACCTGATGTTATATCAACAATTGAAATATTATCATTATTTAAATCTGTTATATATTCTGTATAACTATAACTTTTTTCTTCTTTAAATACTTTAGCAAACATTTTATCTATAATAGCTGTTTGTCCTGTCATAATTAAATATATATATGATATTAAAATACCAGTTATTATAAATACTAAAACAGATATTATTATATCTCTTATAATATTATTTTTCTTTTTTTCTTTTGAATCATCTTTTCTTTTATCCTTATTTGGTTTTTCTCTATTTGCTTGACTCATCTTCTTCTCTTTCCTCTTCAACTTTCCTATACTTATATTTTAAACTAAATGTAATTAAATATATTCCATATACCATAATAGGCAACATTCTTGAAATATTATAATATATATTTCCGATTTAAACTTTCTATATTTTTTCTAAGCCCAAAATTTAAACTATATATTATAACAAGATTCCAAACAATATATGCTGGTATAAGAGAATATACTACTATATTATGTGCTATATTTGTATTAATACTTACAACTTTGATCATTCCAAGTATTAATATAACAGTATGACCTATAGCCTTTGCAAAAATTGAAAGTATAAATATAATAAAAATCATAACTAAAAATGTTATTAAAAATATTAATATAAATAAAAATATTCTTAAATTATATGATTTATAAAAATTTATAATATCATTTTTATAAATTATATAATCAAATCCCTCTTCTGACTTTAATTCTTCTCTTATATCCATTGGCTTACTTAAGACATTATTTTCATATGTATACACTTTTCCTTTTGTTATTATAAGCATATTCTTATCTGTATTAAAGATCTCTTTATTTTTTTCTATCATTCCATCTTCTATTTTTTCAGTATTTATAGTAACAATATCTATATCAGATATAGTATATTTTCTTATAATCTCTTCTTTTTTCTTATCATTTGCCACATCTTCTTCTGATATAAACTCAATACCTTGTTTTGATATACTAAATTCTAAATCCTTATTTTTTTCTAAAGCAGTTATAATTGATTCTATCCTTACAAAAACTAATATATATGCAACTAATATAGCTGTTAATAATATTCCTATATTTTTTATAATCTTATATGTCTTATTTGCATTTTTTTTATTGTCTTTTTCTATATACTCCATAGCTTCATCTTTTACAAATGCTATATTTAAAATTTTCTTAAAATATTCCTTCATATACTTCTCTTTTCTTTTATCATTATTAATAACAATAAATATTTAATTAATAGTTTATAATTTTATATTTGATAATTATTATTTATTTTTCTTAAATAGATATCCCATCTTTATATATATAAATCCAAGTCTTCTTCTAATCTTTTGTGCTATTTTAAAAACTCTATATTTAAATGGTCTTACTTCTAATAATACTTGTCCTATAAATTCTGTAAATGTTGCATTAAATCCTTTTTTAAACCTATATAATCCATATTCTGGATGATCTTTTTCATCTTCTAATACTCCTGGTACTCCTCTAAAGTCATAAATTTCCGCACCTATACTTTTAGCATATTTTATTCCTTCCCATTGTAGCTTATAATTTGGCATAAGATTTCTCTTTGTATTAGAACTTGCTCCATATGCATACCATACCTTATTTCCATACATTACTAATATTATACCTGCAATTATAATTCCTTCATGTCTTGCCATTAAAAGTTTAAAATGTTCTTTTCCTAAACAGTCATGCATTCTTTCAAAATATTCAAGTGGACGTATTCCAAAATTGTCTCTTTCTCCTGTTTCAACCATTATATTTTGGAATATTCTTAAATCTTCTCTTGTTCCTTCAAAAATTTCCACTCCTTTTTTTTCTGCATAACGTATATTATATCTTGTTTTAGAATGAAATTCTTTCATTATTGTTTCTTCTGTTTTATCTTTTAAATCTAATCTAAATACAAATCTAGGATTTATTTGTTCTGAAAATCCTTTTATATTATCATTTATAATATATCCATTATCTTTAGCAATTTTTCTGAATTTTTCATCATCTACTAAAACATCTGGTTCTAATAATACTGCAATTGCATTATTTTCTTTAGCAATTCTTTTTATCTCATCATTTAATTTTTTAAAGTCTTCATTATTAAGATTATTATATATTGGACCTCTTGAGACATATATAAACGATCCGGAAAAACTTAATCTTTCTAATTAATAATAATATTGCCATTGTTATTTGTCCATTTTCATCTCTTACAATAGCTAAATCTTTTTTCCATTCTTGTTTAACATCTCCCCATTCTATAGACTGTTGAAAATTACACTTTTTAGATTTTACTAAAAACTCCTTATATTCCTTTTTTAATTCTTCTGTAATCAATTCTATTTCCTTTCTATTCTACTATTTCCTAATTTTTCATCTATAACTAAAAATCCTAATTCAGATATATCATTTCTTAATTTATCTGCCTTTTCATATTCCTTATTTTTCTTCGCAATTTTTCTTTCTTCTAAAAGTTTTATTGCTTCTATATATTTATCATCATTTTCATTTAAAGTTTTTTCTTTACATTCTTCTCTTTTCTTAATTTCTTCTAAATATCTTTCACTATTTACTAAATCTATTCCCATTATTTCATCTAATTTTAACATAGCTTTAGCAATTCTCTCATCTTTTATCTCATATTTTGCAAGTTTCCATACATATGAAATTGCTTTTGCCATATTTAAATTATCAAGAACTGCATTATTAAATCCATTAATACACTCTTTTATCATTATATCTATATCATTATTAGTATTTAAATCATATTTTTTTTCTGATTCTAGATGTTCTAAATATAATTTTCTCAAATTTATAATAGATTTTCTACTTGTATTTAAACTTTCAAAAGTAAAATTCATTTTTGTATTATAGTTCATTGAAAATGTTAAGAACTTAAAATCAAAAGCATCATATCCTCTATCTTCTAAGTCTGATATAGTATATGTATTTCCGAAGGCTTTTACTCATCTTTCCACCATCTACCTGTAAGAATTCTGAATGTATCCAATAATTTGCCGGAACTTTACCACATTCTCCTTTACTTTGTGCAATCTCATTTTCATGATGTATTGATATATGATCTGTTCCACCTGTATGTATATCAAATACATCTCCTAAATATTTTTTACTCATTGTACTACATTCTAAATGCCAACCTGGATATGATGGTCCAAAAAAACTATCCCATTTCATAATATGTTCTTTTGGTGCTTTTATCCATATTGCAAAATCTGTTTTATTTCTTTTGCTTTTATCATGTTCTATTCTTGCACCTTCTTTTTGATTTTCAATATCTATATTTGATAATATTCCGATATTTATCTAATTTTGAAGTATCAAAATATATTGTATCTTCTGTTTCATATGCAAAGCCATTTTCTATTATTTTTTTTACATATTCTTCCATTTCTTTAATATTATCTGTTGCCCTTACAATCATTTCTGGCATATCAATATTTAAACGTTTCATATCATCTAAAAATGCTTTTTCATAAAATCTTGCAATATCAAATGGTGTTTTATTTTCAAGCCTTGCTGCTTTCATCATCTTATCTTCACCATAGTCTTCATCTGATACTAAATGACCTACATCTGTAATATTCATAACATGTTTAAGTTTAAGCCCCAAGATATTTTTTAAAACTCTTCGTAATAAATCAACAAAAAGGAAATATCTAAAATTTCCAATGTGTGCATAACTATATACTGTTGGCCCACAACTATATATACTACATTCACCTTTTTTTAAAGTTATTAATTTTTCTTTTTTTCTAGTTAATGTATTATATATTTTCATTTCCATCTCATATTTCCTTTCTATCATTCATTATTCATAATTTATGGTGTTGCAGGTGCTCCTCCTGATCCAGAACCTCCGTCCTGATCCACCTGATGCTTTTACCTGATTATATTTTTCTTCTAACTCTGTAAGCTTATTATAATTTGTAACTTTATCTTTTTGATCTTTAGTTAGTTCATTATATTTTGTTCTTGCTGGGGTTATTTTAGAAGTTTTTATTGTATCTGCATTTGCACTTGTCATTGTACTTGCTGCTGGAAGAGTTGCTAAAAGATCTGATACTGTTTTAGCTTTTGCTTTATCATCATCTTCTTTTTTCTTCTTAAGCTCTGTTATTTTAGCTTTAATTGTCTCTATCTTAGATTTTGCTCCTCCATCTACTGCATCTTTTTCTTCTTGTGTAAGTGCATTATATCTAGATATTATTGCTTCTAGTTTTGAAATATCAGAAACATTTGTTGTTCCTACATTTGCAGAATTTATAGCATTTGTAACACTTTCTGCATGTTCTTTAACTTTTTTAGCATTTTCATCTTTTTTATTTTTACATTGTGTACAAACTGCTGTTGGTGCCCTATATTTACCATCTTCTGTTCCTGATGCATCTTGTTTTATAAAGACACGTCTTTCTTTATCTTCAGGTGCACAATGTTCTGAAGCTAAAAGTCCACTTATTTTACATACTTCAACACTTATATGTATATCACATTTATCTTTTGGTGTTGTTCCTTTTGCAAATATTTCTGAATATACTCTACTTCCTCTTTGATCTCTTGAACAAAGATCTGTTGGAGCTTTTCCTGAATCTTTACATATATTTGCTCTTACTATTCCTTCTGGTTCTTTAAATTTTTCTTTAGCTAAATCTTTATGTACTTCTTTCATAACTGCTGAGAATATTTGTCCTGATGGATTTGCTCCTTTAAATTTAACTTCTTCTACTTGATCATATCCATACCATACTGCCATTGTATATTTATTTGTAAATCCACATAGCCATCTGTCATAATCATCATTTGTTGTACCAGTTTTTGCTGCTAAATCCCATCCTGGAACATTTGCATATGCTGCTGTACCTGATTTAATAGGTTCTTGTAAGATATTTTTCATAATATATGCATTTTGTTCATTCATTACTCTTGTTTTATTTTTTTCTTTTTTTAATACTTCTTCACCATCTGCAGAAAGTACTTTTAGTATAAATGTTGGTTCGATATATTCACCATCATTTGCTATTGTACCATATGCACCTGCTGCATCTTTAACAGTTATACCTTCTGTAAGTCCTCCGAAGTGCTAATGCTGCTTCATTTTTATCACCTTCTACAAGTGGAAGCCCTAATTTCTTACCAAATTCATATGCAGTATCTATTCCAACTTCCCTTAAAGCTCTAATCATTGGTAAGTTTTGTGATACTCTTATAGCTTCTCTTACTGTCATATATCCCTTATATGATCCTGTATAGTTCTTATAGCCCATATTTTGAATTGGTGCATCATTAAATACTGAACCTGCTGTTAATTTCCCTGCTTCTAATCCTGCAGATACTACTGTAAGTGGTTTCATTGATGAACCATTTTGTCTTTTAGTTCTTGTTACCCTATTCCAATCACCTTTTGTCATTGTTGTTTGGTCTCCGTAGTCCACCAACTGCTGCTACTATTTCACCTGTTTTATGATCTGTAATAACTGCTGCTGCTTGTGCATTTTTTCCTTCATTCTTTCTAGATTTTAAAACATACTTGTCTTTTTTCATTTCTTCTTCTAGTTTTGCTTGGTATGAAGTATTTTGTGTTGTATATATCTTATATCCACCATTATATAGTATAAGTTCTGCCGCTTCTTTCTTTATATCCTTTTCTGCTGCTATTCTGTCTATAACCTCGTTTATAGCTCCATCTACAATATGTGAATATCTTTGTGTACTATTACCTGTTTCACCTTTTTTAAAGTCTAGACCACTATTTACTTTTTCTTTTGCCTTATTAAGTTCTTCATCTGTGATTTTACCTAATTGTTTCATTTTTTGAAGTGCAACAATTGTTCTATTTTTTATCCTTTGCATTCTTTCTTCTTTTCTCTTTGCAAAGGCTTCATCTGTTTCACCTTCTTTTTTATCTAAAAATGGATCATATGTACCTGGCTGATTATTAATACCTGCCATAAATGCTGCTTCTTCTAAAGTTATATCTTTAGGATTTTTTGAAAAATAATAATCACTTCCGAAGTGCTATACCATGTATATTTTGTCCTCCCATATATATTAGGTTTAAATATAGTTCTAATATTTGTGATTTACTTAATTTCTTTTCAACATTTATAGCTCTAGTTATTTCACGAACCTTTCTTTTCCAATCTCTTTCATCATCTTTAGTTATATTTTTTATAAGCTGTTGTGTAAGTGTACTTGCACCATATGATGATTTTCCCTTATGTGTTATATATGTAAATATTGCTGTTGCTGTTCTTTGAAAGTCAACTCCCATATGATTATAGAATCTTTCATCTTCCATTGATATATATGCTTCTGGTATATATTTAGACATATCTGAAAGTGAAATAATCTTTCTTTTTTCATCTACAGAAAGTGTTGCAAGATGATTCTCATCTCTATCATATACTTCTGAATT
>ERZ772827.1941-NODE-1941-length-10277-cov-7.792604_pt1 | contig 10277 bp, 8 predicted proteins | sample MGYA00580850_ERZ772827 | MGnify/ENA primary metagenome ERZ772827 (study PRJEB29015, sample SAMEA2737950) | human oral metagenome | biome: human oral; feature: human-associated habitat; material: dental | place: China | collected 2145 ...
GGCGCCGGGCCGCCTCGGCCCGGTATCCCGGCCCGACCGCGCTCCCGAGGTGCCGGTGTCCTGGCGCCCGCGCGGGCCGAGGAGGCCGGCAGGCCGCCGCCCTCCTCCAGGAGGGGGTTCTGGAGGGCCCGCGCCTCCTCGGGGGTGATCTCACCGGCGGCGACGGCCGCACGCAGGGCCTCGGCCTCCTCACGCAGGCGCTTGAGCTCCCGACGTGTCAGTAGAGGCTGCTGTCCTGTGATATATGCCTCACGTTCTGCGGCGCGCTCCGCAGCACGCTTGGCCCGCCGGCTCGAGCCGCGGCCTCCCGCTGGAGCGGCAGCGGGGCCACCAGAGTGGGCGTTGACGTCGTTGTCACTCATCGACGTTCTCCTTCCTCATGGACTGCTCCCGCGCGACACGGGCGGTCATCGACGTCACGGACGCCGTCCGTTCGGCCCTGCGGTACAGGCCGTACTTGCGAATGTATTGCACGACACCGTCGGGTACGAGGTACCACACCGGGCTCCCCCGCCCGACACGCTCCCGGCAGTCGGTGGAGGAGATCGCCATGGCGGGTACCTCGACCAGGGAGACGTTCCCCGGCAGGCCGGGGTCGGTCAGGACGTGGCCGGGGCGGGTCACGCCCACCAGGTGCGCTAGGTTGAAGATCTCCTCATTGTCCTTCCATGTGAGGATCTGCGCCAGCGCGTCCGCGCCGGTGATGAAGTACAGCTCCGCACCGGGGTACTCGGCGGCGATGTCGTGCAGGGTGTCGATCGTGTAGGTGGTCCCGCCCCGGTCGATGTCCACCCGCGAGACGGTGAAGCGCGGGTTGGGGGCGGTGGCGATGACGGTCATGAGGTAGCGGTGCTCCGCCTTGGAGACCCGGCGGTCCCTCTTGAAGGGCTGGGCCCAGGTGGGCACGAAGATGACCTCGTCCAGGGCGAAGACGTCCTGGACCTCGCTGGCGACCACGAGGTGGCCGTGGTGGATGGGGTCGAAGGTGCCGCCCATAATGCCGATGCGCAGGCGACGAGAGTCGGCTGCGTCACGCTCCTGCGGGGGCTGAGGCACGTTCCCTCTCCTTGACATGTACTCGCGCGTGCGACCGGGCTCGCACTACCACCATCCTGCCACGTCTCCTGAGTCACGTGCAGGTTACGATCTCGCCCGCGATCACGACCTATGATCTGTAATGATGCTATTATCGCCTGACCAAGCACCCGGTTGCTCACAGCGAGCGGTCCTTCAGCGTAGCTTCCACGATCTTGCCACCGCCGTCATCATCCCAAGGAGAACGAGATGACCCGTCACGAACGCCTCTCGGCCATACTCGGCATCGTCGTCGAGGAGGGCAGCATCCACATCGACGACATCATCACACGCCTGAACGTCTCCGCCGCCACCGCCCGGCGGGACCTCGACCTGCTGGCCAACCAGCAGCTCGTCACCCGTACCCGGGGCGGCGCCTACGCCAACCGTACCTCCGCCGAGCTCCCCCTGCGCTACCGGGCCTCCCGCATGGCCGACGAGAAGACCCGGATCGCCCGGGCCGCCACCGCCCTGGTCAGGGCCGGGGACACCGTCGGCCTCAACGGGGGGACCACCACCACGGAGGTCGCCCGCGAGATCGCCCTGCTGCCCGTGGGCATCGACCCCGACCGTCCGGTGACGGTCGTCACCAACGCCGTCAATATCGCCTCCGAGCTCACCGTGCGCCAGAACGTGCGCGTGGTGGTCACCGGGGGCGTGGCCCGGGCCCGCTCCTACGAGCTCACCGGGCCCCTGAGCGACCTCATCCTCCCCCGCATCTCGGTCGACACCACGTTCCTGGGCGTGGACGGCATGGACGCCACGGGGGCCTACGCCTTCCACGAGGGCGAGGCCGCCGTCAACTACGCCCTGGCCCGCGCCGCACAGCGCGTCGTGGTCGTCGCCGACCACACCAAGCTCTCCAAGAGCACCTTCGCCCTGATCTGCCGTGCCGACGAGATCAACATGCTGATCACCGACATCGGCGCCACCGAGGAGCAGCTCGCCCCCATCCGTAGGGCGGGCATCACGATCCGCCAGGTCTGAGGCCCCGCGCCGGCACCCGAACCGCACTCCCCCACCGCCCTCAAGGAGAACCATGCCCCGTACGACCGGTCGCGTCACCATGCCCATCCAGGAGGGCATTGACGACCAGATCCGTGAGCTCGCCGCCGCGCTCGGCGCCGACGCCGTACGCAACTCCGACGGCACCTGGCTGCCCGAGATCGCCTCCGAGCTCGTGGACAAGGTGTACTCCACCTACTTCCCGGCCCGCGGGGACCAGGAGTGGGCCCTGGCCCACCCCGACACCCTCGTCAACCAGTACCTCATGAGTGAGCGCGTCACCGCCGCGGGCCCCGGCCCGCTGCGGATCGACGTCCTGGCCGGGTACTACCGGGAGCAGTTCCGCCCCTGCTACGAGCGCGTCGAGCGCTTCTGGGAGGTCATTGACCGCACCACCGGCCAGGTGGTGCCGGTCCCGGGCTGGGACGTGGAGGAGTCCACCGGCGTCCTGACCGTCCACGAGCCCGTCCCCTGGCACGAGTACACCGTCGGGTTCCTGGCGGACCAGGTGTGGGACACCACCCAGATGTACAACTACATCACCAACGGCTGGGGGCAGACCGACCCCACCCGCGTCAGGGAACGCCCCTACGACGTGCGCAAGGACGGGGTGTGGGAGCACGCCCGGCAGGCCCTGACCACCTGGCTCGCCGAGCACCCCGAGGTGGACGTGGTACGCTTCACCACCTTCTTCTACCACTTCACCATCGCCTTCAACGACCAGGCCAAGGAGCGCTTCGTGGACTGGTTCGGCTACTCGGCCTCGGTGTCCCCCCAGGCCCTGGACGCCTTCGAGGCCGAGTACGGCTACGCCCTGCGGGCCGAGGACTTCGTGGACGCCGGCTACTACAACTCCCCGTTCCGGGTGCCCTCCCCCCGCTTCCGCGACTGGATGGACTTCACCAGCCGGTTCGTGGCCCGGCGGGCCAAGGAGCTGGTGGACATCACCCACGCGGCGGGCCGTGAGGCCATGATGTTCCTGGGCGACAACTGGATCGGCACCGAGCCCTACGGGGAGCACTTCGCCTCCATCGGCCTGGACGCCGTCGTGGGCAGCGCCGGCAGCGCCGCCACCACCCGTCTCATTAGCGACGTCCCGGCGGTGAGGTACACCGAGATCCGCTTCCTGCCCTACTTCTTCCCCGACGTGTTCAACCACGACGGCGGGGACCCGGTAGGCCAGGCCAACGACTCCTGGATGACCTCCCGGCGGGCCGTGGTGCGCCACCCCCTGGACCGCATGGGCTACGGCGGCTACGTCTCCCTGGCCCTGGAGTTCCCCGACTTCGTGTCACGCATTACGCAGATCGCCCAGGAGTTCCGCGACATCCACGAGTTCTCCGGCGACCAGCGCCCCCAGGACGCGCCCGTCGTCGTCGGCGTCCTCAACCACTGGGGCGCCCTGCGCTCCTGGCAGACCCACATGGTGGCGCACGCCCTGCGCTACAAGGCCACCTACTCCTACGTCGGGGTCCTGGAGTCCCTGGCCGGCCTGCCCTTCACGGTCCGCTTCCTGTCCTTTGAGGAGGTGCTCGCCAGCGGGGTGCCCGACGACGTGGACGTACTCGTCAACGCCGGGGCGGCGGACACCGCCTACTCCGGCGGCCCGGTCTGGGACGACCCGCGCCTGGTGGAGCTCCTGCGCTCCTGGGTGGCGGCCGGCCACGGCCTCATCGGGGTGGGTGAGCCCACCGCCTACGCCAAGGGCGGATCCTTCTTCCAGCTCTCCGACGTCCTGGGGGTGGACGAGGAGCGTCAGCTCACCCTGTCCACCGACCGCTACCCCACCGTGGTGGACTCCCACCCCGTGACCGCGGACCTGTCGGGGGCCTTCGACGACGGCGAGGGCGCGGGCCACGACATCTACGCGGTGAGCCCCCGCACCCAGGTCCTGTCCTACCAGGACGGCACCGTGCGCATCGCCGCCAACGAGTTCGGGCAGGGGCGGGCGGTCTACTTCTCCGGGCTGCCCTACTCCCACGAGAACTCACGCACCCTCCAGCGCGCCCTGTACTGGGCGGCCGGGCGTGAGGACCTGGTGGAGACCTGGTGGTTCACCTCCGACCCGGCCACCGAGGTGGCCTGGTACCCGGACCGGGGACGCTTCCTGGTGACGAACAACGCCTACGAGCCCGTCTCCACCACCGTCACCGGCCAGGGCCGCTCCTGGGAGCTGGAGCTGGAGCCCATGGGCTGGGCCTGGGTGGACGTGGAGGACTGAGGCCGACCGGGTGCCGGGTGCCTCACCCGGTACCCGGGCCCGGCCGACGGGCGCGGCCAGGCGGCTCTGCCGGTACAGGTCCGCGGCCACCCCCAGGCACCACGCCAGGACCACGAGCAGGTGGACGCGCTGGGCCACGCCGGCCCCGCGCCCCACCAGCTCCAGGACGCCGGAGAGGACCGAGTAGACCACGGTGACCGCCAGGACCACCGGGGAGAGCCGCCGGGTCACCTGCCAGGGGCCCCGGGCCGGTGTGCCGCGGGTGACCAGGAAGGCGCCGAGGTGCACCGCCACCCAGGCCGCGCCCACCACGATGGAGGCGGCCTCGTGGACGTGGTGCCCCAGGGACGTGTGCTGGGCCAGCTGGGCCTGGCAGGAGCTCAGGGAGAGCGCGCAGTCCATGGGGGCGGCGGCGTCCACCAGGGTGGCGGTGGCGGTCACCACCAGCCCGCCCCACCACAGCCACCAGCCCCACCGGGTCCACCCCCGCCAGCACCGGGCCAGGACGTGCTGGCCCGCTCCCGGGGGGCTGCCGGCGTCCGGGGACGGGTGGTCCGGGCGCCCGGTACCGTCCCGCAGTGCCGGGGCGGCGCCGGGCAGCGGGCGCAGGACCGCCAAGCAGGCCAGGAGGCACAGGAGGGCGAAGGTGACGTCCCCGGCGCGGGCCGCCGCCGCCGTGGGGCGCCCTGTGGCGGCCAGCTCGGAGACGTAGGCGTCGCGGACGGACAGGCCCGAGGTCCACATGGGGGGCAGCAGCCACAGCGAGTAGGCCAGGGCGGCCAGGGCGAGCAGGACCGCGGCGGCGCGCAGGCGCCGGGGGGCGCGTGGTGCAGTCTGGCCGTCCTCGGGCTCCCCACCGCGCGCCGTACCGGGGGCCCGGTCCCCGCAGGCCCAGGGGGTACCGGTCCCCCGCCCGGGGCGCACGCGACGACGAGGGCCGCAGGGACGTGGGAGTCCTGTGTCGGCCCCCCGACGCCCAGGACGGGCGTCCCGGGCGTCCCCGGCTCCGGGACACTCAGGGACGGACATGCCCGTCACCCTGGACGACCCACATGGTGCTGGTCAGGGCCTCCAGGCCCATGGGGCCGCGGGCGTGGAGCTTCTGGGTGGAGATGCCCAGCTCGGCGCCCAGGCCCAGCGCCCCGCCGTCGGTGAACCGGGTGGAGGCGTTGACCATGACCACCGCGCTGTCCACCCCCGCGACGAAGGCGTTGACCACCCGCACGTCCCGGGCCAGGACGGCCTCGGTGTGCCCGGTGCCGTAGGCGCGCACGTGCTCCACGGCGGCGTCCACGTCCGGTACCACGCGCACGGCCAGGTCCAGGGAGCCGTACTCGGTGGCCCAGTCCTCCTGGCCGGCCTCCGCGAGCAGGTCCTCACGCCCCCGGGCCGCCTCGGCCAGGGCGGCGCGGGCGGCGGCGTCGGCGTGCAGGGTGGTGCCCGCCTCCCACAGGGCCGCGGCGGCGGCGGGCAGGTAGTCCCCGGCCACCGCCTGGTGGACCAGGAGGGTCTCGGCGGCGTTGCACACCCCCACCCGCTGGGTCTTGGCGTTGACCACGACGTCCACGGCCTGGGCCAGGTCGGCCGAGGCGTCCACGTAGACGTGGCAGTTGCCCGAGCCGGTCTCAATGACCGGGACGGTGGACTCCTCCACCACCGTGCGTATGAGCCCCGCCCCGCCCCGGGGCACCAGGACGTCAATGAGGCCGTGGGCGCGCATGAGGGCCCGGGCGCCCTGCCGCCCGGCGGCGTCGATACTGGACACCAGGTCCTCCCCCAGGCCCACCGAGGCCAGGGCCGAGCGCAGGGCCGCGACAATGGCGGCGTTGGAGTCCCGCGCGGCGGAGCCCCCGCGCAGGACGACGGCGTTGCCGGACCTGACCGCCAGGCCCGCCACGTCCGCGGTGACGTTGGGACGGGCCTCGTAGACCATGCCGACCACCCCCAGGGGCACCCGGACGCGGCGCACCTCCAGGCCGTTGGGCAGACGTCGGCCGTCAACGACCTGCCCCACCGGGTCGGGCAGGGTGGTGAGCTCCTCCAGGGCCCCGGCGACCGCCTCCAGACGGGTGGTGCTCAGGGCCAGGCGGTCCACGAGCCCCTCCCTCATGCCGGCGGCTCGGGCCCGCTCCACGTCGGCGGCGTTGGCGGCCAGGACGTCCGGGGCCCGGTCGCGCAGCGTCCGCGCCATGGCCTCCAGGGCCCGGTCCTTGAGCTCCGTGGTGGCCGCGGCCAGGGGTCTCTGGGCGGCGCGGGCGGCCCGGGCGACCCGGGTCACCAGGGCGGTGGCGTCAGCCCCGACGCCGTCGGGCACCTGGGAGCTCGGATCCGTCTGTGTCTGCGTCATGACCCCACTCTACACAGGCCCCGGGCCCCCGCCGGAGCCGACCCGGGCGGGTGCCTGCGAGCACAGGCACGGCCGCCCGCTGGCGCCGGAGCCCTGGGCGGGTGCCGCCGGCCGACGGGGCTCAGGAGGTCCGGGGCAGCTCGGCCAGGTCGTCACGGTGGACCACGGGGGCCACGTGCTCGGGCACCGCGCACCGCGAGCCCCGCAGCGCCAGCACCTCGGCGACCTCGGCCGCCGCGTAGCGGCAGACGCCGCGCGCCACCGGGCCCCGGGGGCCGACGACCTCGACCACCGCCCCGGCCTCGAAGTCGCCGTCGACCCCCGTGACCCCGGGCAGCAGGAGGGACTTCTTGCCCACTGTCAGGGCCCGGGCCGCCCCGGCGTCGACCAGCAGGCGCCCCTCGGGCACGGAGGCGTAGGCCATCCACAGGCGTCGGCTGGGGCGGTGCGGGCCGGTAGGGGCCAGCCAGGTCCCCAGGTCGTCCGGGAGGGCGGAGCCGCCCAGGAGGGGCACGGCGTCGTCGGCCCGGGCGATGAGGGTGGCGGTTCCGCAGGCGCAGGCGATGGTGGCCGCCTGGACCTTGGTGCGCATGCCCCCTGTGCCCAGGGCCGAGCCCCTGTCGGAGACGTCCACGCCCGCCAGGTCGGCGCCGCCGGCCACGTAGCGCAGGGGACGGGCCCCGGGGGTCCCGGGCCGGGCCGTCCACACCCCGTCCACGTCGGTCAGCAGGACCAGGACGTCGGCGGTGACCAGGTGGGAGACGAGGGCCGCCAGGCGGTCGTTGTCCCCGAGGCTGAACTCGGTGGTGGCCACCGCGTCGTTCTCGTTGACCACCGGCACGGCCCCCATGGTCAGCAGGGCGTCGAAGGTGGCCCGCACGGTGCGGTAGTGGCTGCGTACGGCCACGTCCTGGGCGGTGAGCAGCACCTGGGCGGCCACGGTCCCGTAGGCGCTCATGGCCGTCTGCCAGCTGGCGACCAGGCGCCCCTGCCCCACCGAGGCGGCCGCCTGGAGCAGACGCAGCTCCGTGGGACGGCGCTCCATGCCCAGGGCGGGCAGGCCCGCGGCCACGGCCCCGGAGGAGACCAGGACCACGTCGTGCCCGCGGTGCCGCAGGCTGGCAATGAGACGGGTCAGGACGTCAATGCGGTTGAGGTCCAGCCCGCCGTCGTCACGGGTCAGGGAGGAGGAGCCGATCTTGAGGACCACCCGGGCCCCTGACGGCAGGCTCGCAGGCCGCCCCGGTCCCGCAGCCTGCGAGCCCCCAGCCTTCCGGTCCGCCCCGCCGGGGGCCTGCGGACCGGCCCCGCGGCCCGCGGCCGGCCTCCCGGGACGCTCGACGCCGCCCACGCTCACACCCCGTCCGTCTCGTCCCAGGCCCCCGGGTCGGTCCACAGGCCCTGCTCGGCCTCCTCGCGCAGCTCGGCCCGGGCGGCCTCCTTGGCGTCCATCCGCCGGTGGTAGGCCGCCCGACGCTCCGTGTTGGTACGGCGGTGGTAGTCCTCCACCCGCGTGTCGGTCCCCCGGGCGCCCAGGAGCTCGGCGCCGGTGGTCACGGTGGGCTCCCAGGTGAAGAGCACCCCCCCGTCCAGCTCGCCAATGAGCACAGGGTCGCCGGCGTGGGCCCCCGCCCGCACCAGCTCCTCCTCGACCCCGGCGGCGGCCAGGCGGTCGGCGAGGTAGCCGACGGCCTCGTTGTTGGCGAAGTCGGTCTGGAGGACCCAGCGCTCGGGCCGCTCCCCGCGCACCTGGTAGACGTGGCCCTCCACGGGGTGGCCCACGCGCCGGACGGTGGCGACGGGCTCCTTGGCGCGCCGTCCCACGGAGGCGGGGCGGATGACGGGGCGCTGGGCGCAGGCGGCCTCGTGGGCGGCCTCCTGGCGGGCCCGTTCCACCAGGGAGGCCAGGGCGAAGGACAGCTCACGCAGGCCTGTGCGGGCCACCGCCGAGACGGCGTGGACCGGCAGGCCGCGGGCCTCCAGGTCGGGGGTGACGAACTCGGCCATCTCGGCGGCGTCGGGGACGTCCACCTTGTTGAGCACCACCACCCGGGGACGCTCCATGAGGGGGAGGCGCCCGGTGCGCTCCGGGTCGTTCTCCTCCCCCAGGCGCTGGGCGTAGGCGGCCAGCTCGGCCTCGATGGTGTCCAGGTCGCTGAGGGGATCCCGGTCCGGCTCCAGGGTGGCGCAGTCCAGCACGTGGACAATGACGGCGCAGCGCTCCACGTGGCGCAGGAACTCCAGCCCCAGCCCCTTGCCGGTACTGGCCCCGGGGATGAGGCCGGGCACATCGGCAATGGTGTAGCGCACCTGCCCGGCCTCGACCACCCCGAGGTTGGGCACCAAGGTGGTGAAGGGGTAGTCGGCGATCTTGGGGCGGGCGGCGCTCATGGCGGCGATGAGGGAGGACTTGCCGGAGCTGGGGTAGCCCACCAGGGCCACGTCCGCGATGCTCTTGAGCTCCAGGGTGACGTCACGCACCTGGCCGGGCAGGCCCAGGAGGTGGAACCCGGGGGCCTTGCGCCGGGAGGAGGCCAGGGAGAAGTTCCCCCGCCCCCCGGTACCGCCCCGGGCCACCACGACCTGGTCCCCGCCCTGGAGGAGGTCGGCCAGGACCCGCCCCTGGTCGTCCTTGACCACGGTGCCCTCGGGCACGGGCAGGACCAGGTCTTGGCCGTCCGTACCGCGCCGCCAGCCGCCCATGCCGGGGGTGCCGGACCCGGCCCGCCGGTGGGGTGAGCGGTGGTAGCTCAGCAGGGTGCTGGTGCGCGGGTCGGCCACGAGGGGGACCGACCCGCCGTGCCCGCCGTCGCCGCCGTCGGGACCAGCCAGGGGCCTGAACTTCTCACGGTGGACGGAGGTGCAGCCGTCGCCGCCGGCCCCGCCGCGGGCGTGGAGGACGACGCGGTCGATAAAGGTGGGCATGTGGGTCTCCTGTGGGGTGGGGGGCGGCCTACAGCACGAGGGCGGACGGCTACGGCCGTCCGCCCTCAGGGTCTGCGGGGCGCAGGAGGCTCAGGCCCCGGTCCGAACGTTGACGACCTTGCGGCCGCGGTGGGTACCGAACTCGACGCTGCCGGCGACCTTGGCGAACAGGGTGTCGTCGTTGCCGCGGCCCACGTTGAGGCCGGGGTGGAAGTGGGTTCCACGCTGACGGACAAGGATCTCGCCGGCCTTGACGAACTGGCCGCCGAAGCGCTTGACACCGAGGCGCTGGGCGTTCGAGTCACGACCGTTGCGGGAGGAGCCGAGGCCCTTCTTGTGTGCCATGGTGAGGCTTCTTTCTTCTCGTGCGGGAGCGTTCAGGACGCCGGGCTAAGACGCCGGGAGGTCACTTAATGGCGGTGACCCTGACGGCCGTGAGCTGAGCGCGGTGGCCCTGGCGCTTGCGGAAGCCGGTCTTGTTCTTGAACTTCAGGATACGGATCTTGGGGCCCTTCTCCTCACCGACGATCTCGGCGGTGACACGGGCCCTGGCCAGGTCGGCAGCGGTGGCGGTGACCTTGTCGCCGTCCACCAGCATGACGGGAGCGAGGTTAACCTCGTCACCGACCTGACCGGCGAGCTTGTCGACGACCACGACGTCGCCGACGGAGACCTTCTCCTGACGGCCGCCGGCCTTGACGATCG
>ERZ772827.1942-NODE-1942-length-10276-cov-2.105567_pt1 | contig 10276 bp, 7 predicted proteins | sample MGYA00580850_ERZ772827 | MGnify/ENA primary metagenome ERZ772827 (study PRJEB29015, sample SAMEA2737950) | human oral metagenome | biome: human oral; feature: human-associated habitat; material: dental | place: China | collected 2145 ...
ACTTTTCTTTCGTTTTTATTACATAATTTTATTGAGAGAGTCCAATACCTGTTTCGGAAAAAATACGGACGCGATATACCTTCGGAACTCGCACCGTATATTACGTTGGCTGATGCGGAAAAAACCTGTGCGTATAAAGATGCGCGTTATCGTCTTTGGGTTTTCGAATACGGCGCATCGACGGCGCTCGGTGCGGCTTTGCTGCTTTCGGGCTTTTATCCCTGTGTCTTCCGTACGCTTAAGTCCGTATCCGACAATCCGTATGCGCTGACGCTCATCTTCGCGCTTACGGTATCGATTCCGTCCGCCGTCTTATCGCTCCCGTTCGAATGGTATGAAGAGTTCGTAATCGAAAAGAGATTCGGTTTTTCTTCGATGACGCTTCGGCTTTGGATTGCGGATAAGCTCAAATCGTTTGCCGTTGCCCTCGTCGTGTCGCTGCTTTTACTTTCGGCGATGACGGCAATCTTCGAACACGTGAGTGCATGGCCATTCGTGCTCGCAAGCGTTTACGTCGCGTTTTCGCTTCTTATGTCGTTTATCTATCCGCGCCTCATAGCCCCTCTTTTTAATAAATTTACTCCGCTCGGAGAGGGTGCGCTCAAGTCGCGCATTTCCGATTTTATGGAGCGTACGGGATTCAAATCGAGCGGAGTTTTTATCATGGATGCGTCGAAGCGCAGCAAACACTCGAACGCGTATTTTACGGGCTTCGGAAAAACCAAGCGCGTCGTGCTCTACGATACGCTCGTCGAACAGCTTTCGGTCGATGAAGTCGGCGCCGTCCTCGCTCACGAACTCGGCCACTATAAAAAACATCACATCGTAAAGCGTTTTGCCGTGACGATCCCTCTCGTATACATCGTCCTCTTTGCCGCCGCCCGCCTTTCTTCATGCGAAGCGCTTTACAGTGGGTTCGGCTTTTCATATGATGCGGCGCTTCCGTACATGAAATTCATCGCGCTCTTTTTGTTGTCGGAAGTTTTCGGCGGCTACGGTATATTCGTTCGGCTTGTTTCCAATTTCTTTTCGCGAAGGGACGAATACGAAGCCGACGCGTACGCAAAGAAATTGTGCGGATCGGGAAAACCGCTTTCGTCCGCGCTCATTGCATTGAATCGGGAAAACAACGGCGAAGTGCGGACGGCAAAGCTTTACAGCGCGTTTACGTATTCGCACCCGACGCTGCTCGAACGCCTTCGCGCGCTGGAGTAGGGGCGCGGTTTTCCTTGCGCTTGCGGGCTTATAAGCGGGCGAAGTATCGCCGTAAGCGCAGCTTTATCAGCTGATACTTTCCAAGCTCGCCATTTACCCTTTTAATAAAACAGCGAAAAATAATAACTTGTAATGTCGTCTTCCCCTTTTCCCGAAAGCTCGTACGATGTCGTGTGAAACAAAAGGGCGCATTTCGTATCTTCGCCGATGAGATGTGCGAGCGCATAGATGCCGGGTCGATTGTCGCACACCGCGTATATCCACGTCTTCTTCGACGGCGCATCGAAAAAAACGCGCGAAGATGCATCCTTGCGAGCGGTTTCTTTTATATCGCTTAAATGAGAAAAGTCGGTCGAGATCAATAAAAAATTGTATTTTCTGTTTCGGCGTGTAAAGTAAGGCGCGAGTGCACTTGTCAATTTTTCGGCATCGCTTTGGTTTACGGGCGGTTCTCCGCCAACGGCGACGGCTGCAACGCGGGCGTTCGGAAAATAGCGCGCGATATAGGGGATGAGCGTCGTGATGCCGTGTTCGAGCGGAAACACTTGCGCATCGTATGAAACGCCGAGCGCCTTTGCGATGTCGGCTTCCGTTTTTCGTTCGGTCATCGTTATGCGTCCGCTTCCTGCGTTCCACGAGACATCGTCAAGAGACCACGGTTTTGTCGAAAGATTCCAATGCGAGGGGCTTACGATAAAAAACGTCCGCACCTTCCGTCTTGCGGCGATCTCGCGAAAGAGAGCGTCGATTTGCCCGTGCGCGAGCAAGTGGTGGCTTACGGTTGCCGCCCACGGAAACGAATCGGAGGGCGGAAGCGCTTCGAAGGGAAGCTCGATCGAATACGGTTCGCTATCCTGCTCTGAGGCCCACGTCGGTATGAGATGCACCGCATCCGCCTGTTTCCTCTTCAGGCGGGAAGCGCACATACATATTGTTAATAATGCGGCGGCAAAGAGTGAGCTTAATAATATGAAAAAACGCCGTCGTCGGGTATGATCCATCCTCTTTCCCAAAACGGATAATACGCTTCGATATTTCCGTCTTTTCGATATACGATTTTTTTCCACTCTTCATCGGTCATACGTTTGTTGATCGGTACGACGAATTCCGCGTAGCTGAAACAATAGCCGACTGCGATACGCCTGCCGCCCTGTCCGTCGTTGAGCGCGACATAGATGCGCAAAGGAGATGCGATACCCGTTTCGAGAACCGTTCCCGATTCCGCATCCGTAAATACATCGGCGACGCATGCCATTTTAAAAGCGTCTTCGTCGTTCGTGTATGCGGCGTCGAAACCGTTGTGAACCAAAACGTATTTTTCGAGTTCGGCGGCGATTACGGGTATCCATCGATTTTCTTCGTCGCTTATCAGTTTGTCCGCCGCTTCTTTTTTGCATATCGCGAGTATCTTTTGATACATTTTCAAAAGACCGTTGAGCACGATTTCCGCATCGGGGTTGAGCAGATCGTAAGTCGTGTACACCGAACGCAGCTTTTGTACCGAATTGAGCGATGCGATCCAAAACGGAATATTCGGTTCGATATAATGCGTCGGGCGCGGAATCGGCTCGGTTCTGAACGTCGGTTCGAAATCGCCGTCGCCGCCTTTTTCCGCATAGGACTGTTTGGTATATAAAATCGTATCGTGCCGAAGTTCCGCCCACGCGCCGTGAGCCGTTATAAGAGATTTTAAATTCCACAGCGGTGTTTCGGTAAAATAAAATCCCGCACCGCTTTCAAATTGTGCAAGCGTTTTGATTTGACGCAGCACTTGCGTATAATAAGTTTTATTCCAATAGTCGTCGCCGTACGAATCGATTTCGCGTTCGATCGCATCAAGCGTTTCGCGGAACTTGATAGCTTCATGCTCTTTGTATTCGTTTTCCAAAAGCAGATCCGCAGAACGGGAACCGAACGCTTTTATGATATCAAGAGCGCTTACCATAGTGCGGCCGTAGATCGTATCGCCGACGATTTTCAGAAGGCGAGGAGAAGAAACTCTGTAATGAATTGCCGAGTCGAGCGTAAATCGTTGACCGAAAAGTCTCCAGCCCGCAGGCGGCTCTGCCTCATCGTTTGATCTGCCGTAAAGCGCGCTTTCGGAACCGATTGCAGGAGGACGGAGTTTTTCCCGGCACAGCTTCATAAAATTAATAATATTTTTTCTGTCGGACGACCACGATGCGAAATCGGATGTGCGCGCCTCTTTCCACAGCGGAAGCACGTCGTAAAAACTCAAATCGTCCGAAAGACCGATGAGGTCGGTGATCGGATTGAAAAGCGAAGCCCATTGATCATAGAGCGCCGCATTTTTCCGCACCGTATCGATTATAAAAAGCGCGGCTTTTTCCGCTTCGAGCGTCTCTCCTGAATCGACCTTTTCACGGGCGATCAAAAAGTGAATGCGCCCGTACCACATCTGCGCGCGAAAATACGCTTCGAGCGCTCCGTTTTTCGTGTAGTGGCCGCGCGCTTTGTACTGCGAAAAGTCTTCCCGTACGCTCGGAAATACGGAAAGCGGCAGTGCCGAACCGAAGCCCGTTTCCGTTTGCGCTTTTTTTATGCGCTTGTAATCTTCGACGACTTCTTTCGGGTACTCGGAAAGAATTTTATTTTCATCGCGCTCTTCGTATGTTACGGTTTTTTCGTAGCGTATGTTTTTTTCGATTCTTTCGGGCGCCGTACGGAGAAGCGCTTCGGCGACTTGGAAATACATGATCGCTTTATTTTTCGTTTCGGCATCGGCATCCGCATTCGCTTGAAGAGAAGCGATACAGTTTTGAGTGAGCGAAAGCAGCTTCGGCATAAATGAGAACTCTTCCGTGTATTGCAGCATTCTGTCGAATATGAGATGCTGCGCATGCGCGATCAAATCCGTCGATATAAAATGCGGGATAAACGAATCTTGCCTGTCGATTTCGCGGTAAAATGAAATCATATCATCCGGCCGGTAATATTTCCGAAGCGGCGTTTTTTGAAAGGCGATTCTGTTCGCTTCAAGCGCCGATGCGACTTCTTCGCCGAGGGGTGTATACCCAACGACGGGATAAAACGCATCGTAGTCGGAATGCGTTCGATAAAGCTCTGCGGAAATTCTGTTTTTTTCGGGCGGATCGTCGAGACCGAAGAGATCGGCGCCGAATACATAGCCCGTTTTGCCCTGCCATTCTACGGGATAAAACCAATTATAATTGTCTTGAAACGGAAATGTGCGGCGCGTGTAATCCGGCTGCGTCGTATCGGCATTGATGATTTTTTCTCCGAATATCCTGACGATAGAAGCAAAGGGAATAGGAGTGCCGTGCATATCGTTTTCGTTTTTGATAGAAGCTTCTCCGTTCGATATATTGATATCGAAATCCGATTCGGGGTAGAGCATGCATACGCGGCTTCCGACTACAGCCGTGCGAGCATAGTTCATCCCCTGATCGGGAAAAGGCACGAACGTAAGAGCGTCATTTACATACGCTGCGTGAGCGTCGGTGTGAAAGGTACCGTCGGCGGCACTGAGCCGTTCGAATGATACGGCGCTTGTATTGTTATAGCGGGGGAGCGGTAGGATTTCTTCGGCCGTTTCCGCTTCGGCCGTCGACCTCATTTTCGTCTCCTGACGCGCAGGATCGACTTTCGCTTTTGTACAGCCTAGAAGCAGTACCGATAAAAAAATACATATATATGCACGCATGAGTGTAAGTATAACGCCGTGCCGCCCTTTTAACAATATATGCCCGCGCGTGCAAAAAAAATCCTGCCCGATGAAGGCAGGATTTTACCGGATTAACGGATTTTATTTCTTTTTAAGATCTTCCGCTTTGATAAAATTCAATTCGCCGCGCATGAGCGTTACGTCTTTACCGACTGCGCGGTTGATCCATTTTTTTGCTTTATCGAATTCGTCATAGTGGCGGAAGCCTTTGATACGCAGCGCATAGTCGAGATCGTATTCGAAGTTTCCGATATAGACGAACTGCGCGCCTTCGGGGATGGCGATTTTTACAAGAAGCGGCACATCGAAAAAGTCCTGATAGACGCTGAAGAGTCTGCACCGTGCATAGTCGAGCGTTACCGTTCCGTCGGCGCCGATTTTCGCAGTATAATAAAACGGTTCTTCGAATTCCCATTTGGGAGAAAAACTTTCACCCATCGAATAGGTGCTCGGCTTCGGATCTTTCGATATGGACAGTCCCTCTTTACGTCCTTCGATATCGATCGGCGTTTTAAAAGAAATCCTTCCGACGATAACAACTTTATTGCCTCCGGGGATTTTCACCGATTTTTCTTTTACGTCAGCAGCAAACATAGCCGCGGCGGCAAGCGAAACGCATAACGCGGAAATCAGTAATTTATTTTTTCTTTGATTCATTTGACAGTTCCTCCATGCGTTTGGTGATAACCGGTTCCCAATCGGTTCCTTTGAAGTAGGGCAGCATCGCTTTGAGCGACGCGTATTCATTTTTATGTTCGGGATCGTTTTTTTCGTAATACATCAAACCGGGTTTTGTCAGTACGAAGTCCACTCCCTGTATACCGCAGTATGTTATCGTGTCGTTGTATGCTCCGGCATTTCTGTATCCGTATATTTTGATTTCGCTGCCACGCGGCAAAGGCTGTATAAAAAACAGCGATTTCGTTTTTGCAACGGCGACGAAAAATGCCGATGTTCCCGTCTTTGTCGCGTTTACCTGCGCCTGGTAGTATCGGTAGCCGAACGCGGGATTTTGCTGATAGACGCCGAAATCGACGTATTCGCTTCCGAACAGGACAGTCGAATCTTTCGGACTGCCCCAGTTACCGCTGGTTACGGCCTTTTGGACTTTGCTTTTGCTTTCACCCATCCTATAGCCGGATATTGAAAAACAACCTGTCAGCGCCATCACCGCAGCGGCGAGTGCGATAACTCCGATCTTTTTTTTCATCGAATACCTCCTCTGAAAAACCTTATGTCTAATCGTCGCTTTTGAAATATAGAAGCGGCGTCTATTCCCGTTCAGCCAATTTTATACCGATAAAGACCGTCATATTGTTTACGTTTTCGGTACCGTTTCCTAAAAAGGCCGCGTACAGCGAGTGCATATACTGAATACCTGCCATAGGAGCGAGCCAATCGGTTATGCGGTACGACGCATAGACGCCGCCGCCGATACCGAAGTAAAAACGATATGTGGATTCGTCGCTTAAGATTGTTGCTATATTCGTAAGGCCTATCCTCGTTTCCGCAAAGGGAGCGACGATGAATTTGTTGAATGCGAGCGGAACTTGGAAGCGCAGCGCCGCACCCACCGTCGTCATGGTTTCGGGTCTTATGATATAGCTGCTTCTCCCTCCTATTCTGACGTTGTTCACTTTTTCGGTTTGGATAAAGGGACCGCCTCCGAAATAGGTGTTCATAAACAAAACCGAAAGATTGAAGCCCGGCGTCTGCGATTCGAACGCAAAGAGCGGCCCGACTGTAGCATTGATAAGATAGGGATCATCGATTTCAAGGCCGGTTACGCTGCTCGCGCCGGAGCTTTTCTTTGTTTTCGTTTTCGACGATTTTTGAGCTTTCGCTTCACCGAATTCGGAAAGTCTCCAAACGCCCTGTTCTTCCGTCCACAGAGACGGGATCGCGTCCTTACCCTGAGGCGTAAAGGAAACTTTCATACCGTTCGTCGATTCTTCGGCTGCACTTGCTTCGGTCGTAAGCGCGCCGTCTTCACCTTGGAATGCTTTCCATACTTTGTATGCGAGCGCGTAGCGCAAGCCTTCGATCGGATCGTAGGCGAATATTTCGACGATTATGGAGCGTACGCTCGAAGGCGCGGTTGCAAGCGCATCAAAGAAATCGTCGCCTGCGGTTTTTGAAATCATTTCGTTTGAAATGTATTTTCCGAGCGAAAAGAAAAGTTCGTTTTTATCTGCGGTCGATTTTACGAACTGTTTTACACGCTCGTCGATATTTTGTTTTTTCTCTCCGGCGATATTCCGTTGTACGAAAGATTTGATGATCGACGCGGGAATTGAAAAGTTCGTCGATTCACGGTAAGTGGCTTTCCACGTATTGATTCCGATAACCGAATATCCCGCTTCGGATTTTGAATCGGCCGTCAAAAGCGGACCGCCCGAGTTTCCCGCATCGACTTGCGCCGAATGCTGGATGAGCGTCGAAATGTCGGGGGAAAGGAGTTCTTTGATTTTCGCCCGCGCATTCGTTACCGTACCCTTGCCGAGCTGCCACATCGGATCGCTTCCCAATCCGGGGAAACCCGCCGACCACACTTCATCTCCGTCACGGACGGAGGCATTGCTCAGCGTTAAACCTTTTCGCGTATACGAATCGGGCAGGGCGACGAGCGCGATATCGATGTCTTCATCCACCGCGATGATTTTAAGTTCTTTGTAACTCGAATTGGAACCGTCTTCGTTTTCAAATTCCACGTTGACCGTTTCCGCTTCTTTGACTACGTGCCGGTTCGTGACGACATAAGGTTTGCCGTTCGATGCGTAAAATACGAAGCCTGAACCGAACGAGCCTTTTAAATACGCGTCGATATTTTTTGCATACGAAGCGTATCCGCGGTTTTCAAGTCTGTCACGGTAATCTTTTAAAAAGGTGACCGTATCTTTCGGTAAATTGCTGCGAACGACGCAGACATAATTCCGAAGCGGTGCCGCAAAAACTGCTGTGACTGAAAAGCACAGGACCAAAACGCCGTAAAGGCATTTTTTAATAAAATTGCTGATCTCCATGATCGTAAATTATACTCAAATGAAAGCGGATGCGCAATATATTTTCCGTTCGCATTTTTCCGTCACGGCGATTATCGAAACGGGCTCTTAAAATTCTTTGTGCAGACGCGGCAGTTCCCGGATCCACACGTCCGCCATGTATGCGTAACCCGAAGCGTTCGGATGAATACCGTCTTCGCACATAAGTGAACAATAATCTTCCGCTTCGAGGAGCGCCATGCGCATATCGATATACTGTACTCCGTGACGGAGGGCGTATTTTTCGATCGAAAGCGAATAGAGTTCGTGAGTTCTGTACAATCTGAATATGTCGCCGTCGAGAAATCTGTCGATATTTTGTTTGTTTTGACCCGATGTGATCGTCTTATACCAGTTGTCGATAGCGAGAGGCGGCATCGTCATCAAAAGCGGGGTGATCTTATGTGCGCGGAGCGTTTCGACCGCTTCGCCGAGCATGCGCAAAAAGTCCGGGAGCGGGTTCCGCATCTTGTGCGGAGCATCAGGGTTTTCGCTTATCGGCGTCCAATCGTAATCGCAGTCGTTGCCGCCGCTTTCGACGATGCCGAGGTCACAGCTTAAACCTTTTTCCATATCGCGCTTGAGCGTACGAAGCGCTTTATTGATGACGTTGCCGAATACGCTTTTATTGACAAGCGTAAACCTAAGTTTTTTTTGAGCGAGGGCGAGACTGTTTTCATCTTCGAGTACGTCAAAACGGCTGTCGCTGTAACCGGTGACCGCTCCTTTTAATATCGAATCGCCCCAGACAGTTATCGTATGTATTCCGTTTTCCATAATCGTATACCTCTTGTTTTGTTGATCGTACTCGGTGCACGTTTACGGGTTGCGAGCCGAAAATATGCGCGCTATATGCCGAGCATCGCCTTTGTGATGCCGAAGTAAATCAAAAGCCCCGTGATATCGACTATCGTCGTGAGTGCGGGACTTGCGATGAGCGCGGGGTCGACTTTGAACGCGGCGGAAATAAGCGGAAGGGCCGCACCGATAATGGTCGCGGAGATAACCTGTGCCGCAAGAGCGAGCGCGATGGCGATTCCTATCTGTACGAGGGAGAGAGTGGCGGGGATGGTCGTACCGCCGCTCATAAGATTGACGCGCAAAAATGCGATCAAACCGAGTACGAGACCGAGCATGAGCGAAATGCGCAGCTCTTTCCATACGACGCGCAGTATATCGTGCTTGTCGATTTCTTTCAGCGCGAGTGCCCGAACGATAACCGTCGCGGCTTGGCTTCCGGTATTGCCTCCCATATCGGTGAGCATGGGCATGTAAAACGTGAGCAGCATGAGATGCGCGATCGTATCCTGATAGGTCTGCAGTACGGCGCCCGAAAAAAAATCGAATATTGCGAGTACGACGAGCCAGATGACGCGCCGTGAAAAATGCGTCCACGCGGACGTGTTCAAGTACGACGTTTCCTGATGTTTTCCGGTGATCGCCATAAAGCGTTCCATATCTTCCGTACGCTCTTCTTCGACGACGTCCATCGCATCGTCGTGCGTGATGATGCCGATGAGGAGCCCTGAGCTGTCGACGACGGGGAGGACGAGGAGACCGTATTTCGTTATCGTAAACGACGCTTCTTCCTGATCGGCGTCCGCAGTGATTTCCGCAGCCGGCTCTTTTTTTATGGAAGCGAGGCTTGCCGCAGGTTTTGCCAAAATCAAATCGGTGAGCGTTACGTAGCCGCACAGTTTTCTTTCTTCGGTGAGGACGAATATGACCGATACCGCTTCCCTTTGCGCGCCCTCGAGCCGTATGCGATTGATCGCTTCCTGTACCGTAAACGATTCGGGGAACGCGACGTAATCGGTCGTCATCACCGAACCTGCCGTTCCTTCGGGGTAGGATGAAAGCTTTTTGATTTCGTCGCGCTCTTTTTGCGCGAGGAGCGGGAGCACTTCGTCGAGCCGATCTTCCGAAATCGATTTTGCAAGGTCTGCGCGTTCATCCGGCGGCAGTATTTTGAGCAGCTGCGTGAGTTCTCCGTCGCTTAAAAGCTCGGCGGTTTCGGATTGGAGCGTGTCGGGAAGTTCGCGGAAAATATCGATCGCCGTACGCGGATCGAGATGTTTGAACAGATGATATACTTCTTCCGCTTCCAATCCTTCGATGAGTTCGGCGACTTCCGTCGGGTGAAGGGTATCCAAAAAGCGTGCGACATCGGCATACCGTTCTTCTTTGACGAGGGTTTCGATGTCGGGCGAAAGCAATTCTGTTTGCATGTGCGGCCTCCGAAGCTATGAGATTGAACCTATGATAAACGGTTTGCGCGTCGTATTATAGCATAAAACGTATAAAAAGAAAAATA
>ERZ772827.1945-NODE-1945-length-10273-cov-3.803093_pt1 | contig 10273 bp, 10 predicted proteins | sample MGYA00580850_ERZ772827 | MGnify/ENA primary metagenome ERZ772827 (study PRJEB29015, sample SAMEA2737950) | human oral metagenome | biome: human oral; feature: human-associated habitat; material: dental | place: China | collected 2145 ...
CGGTACATTCTATCGACTGGAACAGGATGTTGACCCAATCGCTATTGCAAATGGAAATATGATGGGCTCCATGACGCGTGAATATGAGGTGGAGGAGACCGATGCGGCGACGCTGGAAGATCTCAATTCCGCGTGGTTTGAGCGGCACAAAGACGATGAGGACTATCTTTTAGAGCTGCAAAAGGAGGCGGCAGAAAAACAGAACGAGGCGGCTGATTTAGCGCTAAAAGCCGCTATGGAAGAACTGGACAACATGAAAAGCGATAAGGGTGAAAAACACACCCTGCCAAAAGAAGATACCGTCAAGACTTACGAAATCGAAGTGCAAATAGGGGAAGAGGTCTTGGACGAAGCCCGCGCCCGTATTGGTACAGAATATCTATTAGGTGGACTTGGCGACGATGGAGGCGGGCTTGCAACGGATTGCGGCAAGCTCGTTCTGGACGCCTTCACAGCGGCGGGCGTTGCTTTTGAGAACAGATATGTCCCCGACATGATCGAAGAGGCAAAGCGGAAAGGCGCATGGCATGCAGCGGGCGACGGTTACGTGCCGCAAGCAGGAGACGCCGCCGTTGTGCTGGGAGATGAGCACATTGTTGTATCGAACGGAAAGGGCGGATACGTCGGTGCGAACAGCAGCACGGGTGTTATTGAGAAAAACAGCGTTGAAGCAGATTTCGGGAAGGTGACCGGATACATCTCTGTTGCTGAACTCACGGGCGGCGCGACGGTCAGAAAAACCGTCGGCGAAAACGACAAGGCAGCACAGGAGGCAATCAAGAAGCTCAATCAGGCGAAGACACAAGCAACACGGCTCTTTCAGACAATGGAGAGCGAGATCACGAGTGAGACGAAAACCGCATATGAGGCAGGCATGGCAAAACTTGCTGAGAACGTCCGCGCCAAACAGCAGGAGATCAACAAGATTGCACAGGCTGGCGTAGATACGACCGTGCTGCAGGCTGAGCTTGCGGAATACGAACATGTTCTTACGGAAAAGATTGTCAATCAGCAGAAAGAGGCGCTGGCAGAGGTACAACGCGAGGAGCAGAAAATCACCGCCGAGATGGCGGGGGACTATGCGGCACTTGCAGAAGCTCAATATCAGGAGACCATCGCACGCATTGAAAAGGAGCGCAAGGAAAAGTACAAAGCGATTGCCACTGACAAGAACATCTATGAGGAAGAACTAGCCCTCAATAAATGGTACAATGCCGAAATGCTCAGCGCTGCCAAGACGCGGGAAGATGCTTTACGCGAGGTCAACAAGCGGCGCTTGCAGGACATGCAGGACAAAGGAAATATCATCGGCATAAAGAGCTACCTCACCGAAAACGGAGATCGACAACAGCAGGATCTCGACCTCGCGGGGCAGTCTGAGCTTGCAAAAGCCTACGTCAAAATTTGGAATGATGCACATAAGAGCGTTTCCGGTTACCTCGCCGATGCGGCCGAAAATGTATATGGAACATTGTCGGACTCCTTGACGGATTTTATCAAGGGGACGAAATCCGCGCAGGATGTATTCCGAGACTTCGGGAACAGCGTGCTCTCCATGATGGCGCGGATTGCGGCGCAACGTTTTGCCGCGAACATCATGAACGGGCTCTTGGGAAATATGTTCGGCGGCGGGAAAACAGGAATGTCGGCATCGACCGCCTACACATTTCCTACGGGGGTGACGCCTGTTCATGCGCCGACATATACGCTCCCGAGCATCCGTGCGTTTGCAAAGGGCGGCATTGTCACTGCGCCGACACTTGGACTAATCGGCGAGGGCGGCGAGCGTGAAGCAGTTATCCCACTCAACGAGCGCAACCTGAGTGCGCTTGCAGGTGGACAAGGAAAAGGAGCCAACGTCGTAGTCAACATTACAAATCGTTCGGAAAGCAAGGTGCGGGTCGAGAATAATCGCTACGATGCTTCTTTGAACCGTATGATTTTAGACATTGTAGTGGATGGAGCCAATCGCAACGTTGGAGGCTTCGGCACAAACTTACGAACTGCGTTGGGAGGCGGCTAAATGGCGGACGCAATCAAATTCCCTGACATCGGTCATCCGTGCCTTCCTACATCGTCCGGAAGCGGGAGCTCCCATACGGTGAATGTGCAGGATAGCACGATCAGCACAACAAGTGACGCGAACTACAAGCACACACGTCCGCGCACAACGCGCATGATTCGGACATGGACGTTTGCATGGAACGGCGTTCCCGAGGTCCTGATGAAAAAGCTGTTGGCATTTTATCGTCAGGTTGGAACCTTTCAGGCATTCTCCTTCACAGACTGGAATATGGGAGAAACGCATACCGTACGATTTGCGGAGGCTCTTTCCTATCAATTCAATTATCCGGGCTATAGCTTTACATTGAAATTCGAGGAGGTGTGACAGATGAATCATTTTTCCAAGATCGCGACGCTTGAAAAAAACAAACTTTCGACGGATGCGCCGTTTTTGATTTTGGTACAAGTGAATCATACGGCGCTCATCGAACCGATTTATCTCGTGCGCAACACCGAGGATGTTGTTTGGAAGGGGAAGACGTGGACGGCATTCCCAATGGAGCTGGATAACTACGAAGAAGACGGGAAGACATTGCCGTCTCTGAATCTGAAAATCAGCTCGGGCGGAGGTCTCATCACGACATACCTGCAAAAATACGACGGGCTCGTAGACGCAAAGGTGAGCCTTTACATTGTGAATGCAAAACTCTTGGACGTTCCAGATCCGGAGATGGAGCTGGCATTTATCGTCAATTCTGCAAACTATGACGAACAATGGATTTCTTTCACATTGGGAGCATCGCCGGAGATTGCGGATAGGTTCCCGGCGTGGCGTTACCTTACGGATTTTTGCCCGTTCGTTTGCGGTGATATCCGATGCGGATATCTGGGTGCGCTGCAGTGCAGAAATAATCTGGAATCCTGCCTTATTCCGGAACGATTCGGAGGAGAGCCGGGTATTCAAGAAGGGAGGTGATTACATGAAATACGATGATCTGATTGGAACACCGTTCATCGACGGCGGGCGCGACAAAGAAACAGGGCTTGACTGTTGGGGGCTGGCGCGCGAGATGTTCCGGCGTCAGGGCATTGACGTGCCGGACTATCACATCAGCGCCATGCGTACGGCAGAGATTGCACAAGAAATGAACGCAGAGGAAATGGACTGGCTGCGTCTGGATGAGCCGGAAGAAGGCTGCCTTGTCCTGCTGCGCCTTGATGCTGGAGTCTGGGCGAATCATGTGGGCATCTGTCTTGGTGATGGGAGATTCATTCACGCGTACAGTTCGGCGGGAGCGTGCATTGACCGCTTGGCACGATGGCGGTCGCGGATTGTCGGATTCTACAGACCAAAGGAGGCGAGCCGATGATACAGATTGTGATGGTGGAAAATCCCTTCGAGATGAAAAAGGAAATCCACTCCGGATGCTACAATCAGGGGAACGTCTGCGCCTACGTGGATCCGACGGCGAAGGATATATACCTAAACGGTGTATTGGTCGAAGACGTGGAGCATACATATCCACAAGACGGCGCGCAGCTCATTGTCATGCCGCACATCGAGGGCGGCGGATTGAAAAAAGTGTTGGGATTCGTGGCGATGATCGCCTTGACTATGTATGCGGGGAGTATTGCGGGCGGTCTTTGGAGAGGCGCGCTTGGGAGTGCGTTTGCAGGCGGTACGGTTGGAGCGACACTGGCATCCGGCGCGGTCATGTTTCTTGGTGGTAAAATCATCAACTCTATCTTCCCGCAACAAACACCGAATATGAGCTGGATGAGCGAGCAGGAAACGAGCCGTTCCTATGGCTGGGATATTCCTACACCGACAGCGATGGCGGGGCAAGTCGTAGGAGAGACCTACGGCGAATGTCTGCCCGCGCCGCAGCTTTTGGAGGCGCACGTCGAGACCATCGGAGATAAGCAATATTTAAACCTGCTCTACTCTGGCGGCTACGGTCCCGTCGACTCCATCGACAACATACGCATTGATTATACGGATATCAGCGTTTTTAGCGGTGTGGAGCTCGAGACGCGCCTTGGCACGAATGACCAAACGCCAATTTCGTTTTTCAAGAATACACCGCTCGATCAGTCCGTCGGCGTGGAGCTTGTGAAAGGATCCTCGGTCGTTCGAACGAGCAACAGTAAGAGAGCCTCCAAACTTGAGGTTACGCTTGAATGGCCGGGCGGCTTGTACCACATCAACGATGAGGGCGGGTATGAAAACGCAACAGTCAAATTCATACTGAAGTACCGCCGGGGCAAAGATGATGCGTGGCATAATTTCAAACATCAAGGAAACACAGAATCTGAGTATAGTGTGACGATGGCGACGGCGGACGCCGTGCGCAGGACTTTTTCTGTAGAAGGATTGGAGCCGGGGCAATACGATGTGCAGGTCACGCTGACAGAACGTCCGACAACGACACGATATCAGACGATGACACAATGGACGATCATGACATCCTACACAGACGGCGTATACAGCCGCCCGAACAAGGTGCTTGTCGGGCTGCGGATTCTTGCGACCAATCAGCTTTCGAGCGGGATTCCATCGGTCAACTGGCGTCAGAAAAGAAAGACGGTGCATGTATGGGATCCTGTTGCAGGAGAATATGTCGAAAAGGCAGCGGATAATCCGATCTGGGCGGCGTATGACATCCTGCACCATTGCCGCAAGTTGAAAAACATCCATACGGGCATGTATGAATTCGTCGCCGATGGTGTCGCAAAAGAATCTTTAGGCGCATACTGGGAGGAATGGGTATCGGCTGCAGCCTATGCGGATGAAGAAATCCTTAATCAGGACGGGGAAAAAGAGCCGCGCTTCCGCTTTGACGCCATCTTCGATACCGCGCAAAAACGCATGACCGCTGCACAGAAGGCGGCGAACATCGGTCATGCCGTCATTATCCCGCACGGTCGGAACTATGGCGTTGTCGTAGATCGTCCCGGTACAATGACACAGATTTTCGGTGAGGGCCGGACGACCGTCTCGACCGTCAAGGGATCCTTTTCCTCGAAGGAGGATAGAGCGAGGGCAATTGAAGTCACCTATAACGATGGGGAGAACGACTTCAAGAATACGGTCATGACGATACGCTCGCCGAACTACAACAAGGACAGCGCATGGACGGACAATACAGCGCCGCTTTCGCTCTTTGGTGTCAGGCGACGCTCGCAGGCGTATCGCGAAGCTATTACAGCGCTTGCGACCAATGAGCGGCAAGTGCAGACCGTCACACTCTCGGCGGATATTGACGCAATCGTCGCCGAATACGGGGACATTGTCGGATTCAACCATGCTGTCAGCCGCATCGGCATCGCGTCCGGGCGCATCGTCACGGCAACGAAATCGACAGTCACGCTGGACAGGGAGGTGGAAATCAGCGCCGCGAAGACGTATGAGCTATACATCCAGACGGCAGCCGACACGCTCATCAAGCGCAAGATTGCAGCCCGTGACTACAAAGGCGACACACTGCTCCTAGAAACGCCGTTTGACGATGACCGGATCCCGGAGCTGCATGACAACTACGCATTTGGCGAGACGAACAAGGCGGTCAAGCCGTTCCGCATCGTCGGCGCGGCACGGAACGGCGACATGCTCGTAGACCTGACGCTTGCCGAATACGATGAGGCGATGTATGCGACGGAACTTGACTATGCCAAATATCCCGAAGTGGACTATACGGATACATCCGAAACAGCGAACGTTCTGACCGTTGTTGCGACGGAGAGAAGCTACGAGGCAGGCGACGCCGCCGTTGTAGATGTTTTTGTCAAATGGACGATGAGTAAGTCCGGAAGAAGTCCAGACGGTTACATCGTTGAGCTTTCCGGGCGAAGCGGTGACTATAGCGACCAAAACCGCACGGAAAAGACAAGCTGCACATTTCACAACGTCAAGCAGGGCGAGACGTACGACATTACGGTAAAATGCGTGTTTGGTGAAATCACCATAGGTGGCGCGGCAACCATGCTCAAGGTCAGCGCCGGCACGAAAGCGCCGACGGTAAAGCCGGACGCGCCGCAGAAGCTAAATGTCGTCATGGGACGGACGGTCAAAGTATTTTGGAACGAAGTGACCAATACACATATCGCTTGCTACGAACTGAGGACAAATGCAGACAAGGGGAAGACCGAAGGACTGCTGCTGCAAACGAAAGACATACAAGCGTCCGTTGAGTTGAAAAATCGAAAAGGGACGCTCTACCTGTTTGCCAAAAACCGTATAGGTCAATACAGCGACCCTGCAAAGATTGATTATGAAAAGACCGTGCCGCGCGCGCCGAAATGGCTGAATGTTGCGGGTAAGATGGGTGCCGTTGCCATTACAACAGAAGCCGTCCCGAACGATTGCATCGGCGTGGTTGCGAAACTCAAAGGCGTGAGCACGCCGGAGAGGACCGTCAAGTCGGAATCGCCGGACATGCTGATCGCGGCGGAAGCGGACATCTATGCCGTGAAAGTTGCCTTTTATGATCAATTCGGTGAGGGCGTGTCGTCCGCAACGGAGCAGGTTGTCATCAAAGCGACAATCAATAAAGATGCGATCGAGAATCTAAACGTCACGCAGGGCGATCTCGACGCAGTGCTTGCGAAACAGCTGCAGGACATGCAGAGCGATACGGCAGCAGCCAAAAAGACTGCAGGAGCAGCGCAAACTACAGCAAACAACGCAAACACTGCTGCGAGCAATGCGGTCAAGACAGCAGGAGCCGCACAAAGTACCGCAAACGGGGCGAAGCAGACAGCAGACACAGCCAATAAAACGGCGAATACGGCAAACACCACAGCAGGTGAGGCAAAGACGACGGCGAACAACGCCAACACAGCGGCGGGTGCAGCGCAGACCACCGCGAATGCGGCGAACACAAAGGGCGATAACGCCATTAAATCCGCGAACGACGCGAAGAACACCGCCACTGCTGCACAGAAAACGGCGAATGATGTAGTCGTACGTGTCAAGACGACGCAGGACAGTGTCACCTCCATCGTCGCCAAGCTCTCTGGCAATCCGCAGACATCGGGATACAGCGCCATTACGCAGCTCTATAGTGGTCTGCAGCTCAAGGTGGACAAGAACGGTGTCGTCTCAGCGATCAACGTCGCGCCGGGCGGTGTGCGCATCGACGGGAAAGTCCTGCACGTCACCGGTGCGACACAATTCGACAACAATATCATAGCGAATCGTATGATACAGGCGAGGGCAATCACAGCGGACAAGCTCTCAGTCGGGAGTCTCTCAGCGATCTCCGCGAACATCGGACTCCTGCGCACAAAAACAGCGGGAGAACGCGTGGAGATGGAGAACAACCAGATACGTGTGTACGATGCAAATAATAAACTGCGTGTGCGAATGGGGGTATGGTGATGGGGGTAGGATTACAGGTGTTCGGGGAAAGCGGTGAGATAACTCTTGACTCAACATATCGCCTGACAAAAGTTATCGGCATAGAAACGTTGTCGGGAGATGGGGAAATTAGCTTCCATCAATATCCTGATATGTTGCCATGGTACTTTGTGCTAGTTCCACCGGTATACAGTTCGAAGAACTTAGACGTTCCAGTAAGCAATGCACCCAAGCCGATTCTTCGAATTGATGAGGCTGCTCGTAAAATTTTTTGGAAGTATGTGCCGCCCAATGGGGCGAAAATTATTTATGGAGTGTATTGAGATGGCAAAGTATTTTGAAGCAATCAATATAAATGACAGTGCCGTTATCATTGATGATTCGTTTAAAAACGTGGAGCTGATAGGCGTTTATCCGCTCTCATCGTTTACAAAAAATTTTTCTGGGCTGCCCAGTGTCGATTATTCATACCCTCTTGAAAATCGGGAAAGTATTATTTACGGAATTGGATTAAGTGAACTGCGCGGTGAACGTTTTTGTATATCGATTGAGCGTCAGACCTGGGATAATAAAATCCACATTGCTTTTTATCGTCCTGAGAATAGCAAACAAGACCATATCACACGGGACGATATTATGCGGCGTGGGAAACTATACGCTTTTGAGTATCGAGCACGGGAACCAACGCCACATATGATAGGCGTCGAAATATACAATGATCAAGGGCGTGTTGTCTATACAACGAATACGCGTTACTTAAAGGTAATATGTTGTAAGGGTGACACGCATACGGCGACAGTACCTATCGCAGATCACTCGATTGCTTTTGTGCTTGGTCATGACCACTATTTAGACCTGTTGCAAGATCATCATGGCGCGGTTGGGATTGATGTGGAATGGTGGCCTGTATTCGATGTGTTAAATGATCGTGTCATTATCAGTAAAATCGCGCGCAATACCGTATACCAATCTGAGGATCAACCAGAACCGGAAGCGCAGCGGAAGTACTCTGCAAGCTATGCGTACGGTTGGCTTATTGGAGAAGTCACATAAGGAGGACAACAAAATGAAAAAGAAGTACATCGTCAATGGGAAGATCACCTACCCACAGGGGGACAGCACTCTCACCAACTTCACGTTTACAAACGTGGAGACGGGCGAGATGTTCAGCCTTGCGACAACAGATCAGACGGAGGCGGATGAAATCACCTACGGCGATCACGTTGTGATCGAGGTGAAGAAAGATCCTGACCAGTCGCAGGAGTAACAGCAATCAAATAAGGCGCACATCATGCGGTGTGCGTCTTTTCTATGCACGGAAAGGATGAGCCTATGGCAAGAGGAGAACTATTCGCCGAACTCGAGGGAATCAAGGCACAGATTCGAGCACTCGCGGAAAGTCTGCCGATGGGGCGCGATCAGCTCTATGCGATCAATGAACGCATCGCCCGCCTTGAGGAGAGCACCAAATCCGCACATCATCGTCTGGATGAATTCAAGCATGACGTGTGCTGGACAATCGGTGTATCGACAACCATTGTCGGTATGTTCGCGAGCGTCTTGACGTGGGCGCTTGGGAGGTGAGCAACGTGAAACAGGAGCGGCTTCCTCCGGTCGATTGGATGGTCGGAACAGGCCTTGTCATCGTGGCAGTCCTGTCCGTTTTTTATGGGACACCTGAGCTTTCGAGCAACGTCACATCGGGACTGATCGGATTTCTCGGGCGGTCGGTAATCAGTAAGAAAGGAGCAAGATAAATGGCACACGTATTACATCCGTCGCAGATGCGGCGCGTAACGCCCGCAGAACTTGAAAGCCTTGCCATGTACTACCGTGAAGCAATCGCCGACGCAGCGCGGAAACAGGGGCGTGAAACGAAATTGTACCTTCACTGGTCTGCCGGACACTACGGGCAGTTTTGGGATGATTATCACGTCCAGATCGACAGGGACGGCGAGATCTACGTCATCGCTGATGGGGAACTGGATGACATTCTGGCGGCAACCTACTGCCGCAACAGCGGCAGTGTAAGCATCTGCCTCCTTGGCTGTGTGGGAGCAACAACCAACAACCTCGGACAGGAGTCGCCAACGCCGCTGCAGATCGAGGGTATGGCAAAGGCAGTCGCGGCACTCTGTAACGGTCTCTGGCTGACCATCGACAAGCAGCGTGTACTCACGCACGGTGAGGCGGCGGACAATGAGGATGGCATCTGCCCGCACGACCCGTACGGCCCAAAGTCGACGTGTGAGCGTTGGGATCTCGAATACCTCGGTACGATGGAGAGCCCAAAATACCACCCGTGGGCAGAGGACGGCGGACGCGGCGGTGACGTGCTGCGTGGAAAAGCTAATTGGTACCGTAAGTATTGGCAGGAGAGCGGCGGCACGCCGTGAAAGGAGATTACATCATGAGCAAGTGGACAGACATCCGTGACAACATCGTCAAGGAACTCAACGTCGAGCAGGTAACGGAGGAGGCCAAGCAGCGGATCACACGCGCTATCCTCGCCGAGGGCTTGCCGCTGATCGAGCAGAGCGTCGATAAGTTCGTAGCGCAGATCAAGGAGCAGGCAAAGGATGAGCACGGCTGGTGCTACTGGCGCGATGCGGTCGTCCTGCCCGCAGTCATGCAGGGCTCTGTGTGGCTTATCAAGATGGTGCTTGATAAGTCGCTGGCACCGACGGTCAAGACTGTGTGAGACAATAACATAGAGGTGTTCACTGCCCCGGAGCTACGGCTCTGGGGCTTATTGTATAAAGAAAACCACGCGATAGTCGCGTGGTTGGAAAGAGCTTAAGCGGTGAACAGAAAATCCCCAGTGTGCTAAACTATGCGTAAGCCTGCCAGCTTAAAAATAGTGAAGACACTAGGGAGGAAACAGCATTATGTCGAAACAACAAAATGCCG
>ERZ772827.1948-NODE-1948-length-10266-cov-2.530310_pt1 | contig 10266 bp, 7 predicted proteins | sample MGYA00580850_ERZ772827 | MGnify/ENA primary metagenome ERZ772827 (study PRJEB29015, sample SAMEA2737950) | human oral metagenome | biome: human oral; feature: human-associated habitat; material: dental | place: China | collected 2145 ...
TAGAAATCAGCCCAGAAACTCATGAAGCATGGTGGCGAATGCTGTTTGATAGTGGCGTGCGTTATCATTATGGCAATATCACCTTCAACCATTCCCAAATTCGCGAAGACTATTTGCAAAATATGCTCAACATTAAATCGGGCGATCCTTATTTAGTCAGCGATTTATCTGAATTAACTAACGATTTTTCTTCTACCAACTGGTTTAGCTCCGTACTTTTACAACCGCATGTCCGTGAAGAAGATAAATTAGTCGATATCGAACTTTTACTTTATCCACGTAAGAAAAACTCAATGGAACTTGGGATTGGTTTTGCTACAGATACAGGCCCTCATGTCCAAATTGGTTGGACAAAACCTTGGATTAATAGCCGAGGCCATAGTTTCCGTACAAATCTTTACATCTCTGCACCAAAACAAAACTTTGAAGCGACCTATAAAATACCATTGTTGAAAAATCCATTAAATTATTATTATGAATTTTCAACCGGTTATGAAAAAGAAAATAAAAACGATACGGATACCAAAGCCCTCACTTTCGCTGCATTACGCTATTGGAATAATAGCGAGGGTTGGCAATATTTTGCGGGTCTTCGTGTCCGTTACGACAGCTTCACGCAAGCTGATTTCACCGATAAAACGCTCCTTGTTTATCCAACCGGAGGTTTTAGCCGGACTCGTTTAAAAGGCGGTCAATTCCCAACATGGGGAGATACCCAAAAAATCACGGTTGATTTAGGGAATAAGCTTTGGATGTCAGAAGCCAATTTCTTTAAAATTCAAGCTTCCACCGCGTGGATTCGTACTTATGCAGAAAATCACCGTTTTATTACCCGAGCAGAAATTGGCTATTTAAATACCGCGGATATTCGTAAAATTCCACCGGCATTACGTTTCTTTGCGGGGGGCGATCGCAGTGTGCGAGGTTATGGCTACAAGAAAATCTCACCGAAAAATAAAGATGGAAAATTAGTCGGCGGCTCTCGCTTAGTAACAGGTAGCCTTGAATATCAATATCAAGTTTACCCAAATTGGTGGGGAGCAGTATTTGCGGATACAGGCTTAGCCGCAGATGCTTACAAAGCAAATGAGTTACGCTACGGCGCAGGTTTCGGTGTACGTTGGGCATCGCCAGTTGGCGCCATCAAATTTGATATTGCAACGCCAATTCGAGATAAAGATAACAGCAAAAACATTCAATTTTACATTGGCTTAGGGGCTGAAATTTAGGGTATGACTATGTCTGAACAAGAAAAACAACCAGATAACCAAACGACACAACCCGTTAAAAAGAAAAAGACCTGCCGTAAAATTTTATGTGTCGGAAGTGCGGTCATTTTTGTCCCTGTTTTAGGCTTAGTCACAGCACTTTCTTTTGATAGTGGACAACGTGCACTTATTCAACTCGCCGATAAAATGCTCGATAGCTTATCTATTGAGCAAGTCAGCGGTGGCTTACAAGATGGTTTAGTCTTAGAAAATTTACGTTTTCAAACAACCGGCGTAGATGTGGCACTCCCTAAAACGCGATTACAACTGAATTTAGCTCGTTTACTTTCGGGTGATATTATTGTTGATGATCTCAGCTTAACGCAGCCGAAAATTGCCATTGATACCAGTGTCATGCCACCTTCTGAAGAGAAACAAACGGAAAGTGGTCCAATGGAAAAAATCCATTTACCGGTTTCTGTGCAAGTAAAAAATGTCGCGATTACTGACTTTGATATGAAACTCGATCAAAGCAATATTACGTTTTCGTCTTTTCAAAGTGCGATCAGTTTAAACAATGAATCTGGCCTTACCCTTGAGCCTACCACGCTTTCAGATGTGCTTTTCTCAACGGTCACCCAAACTCAACCGAATCCCCCTCAGCCCGAGAAAAAAGAACCCGCTAAACCTGTTGATTGGGCGCAAATTGAGCAAACACTCACACCGGCTTTTTTAGGTAATTTAAATACGGTGAACTTGCCTTTTGATATGCACATTCCTAGTGTTTTGGGTACAAACTGGCAATATCAATCGCTTAATGAAAAAGGCGAAGAAACCAAAAAAATCACGGTGCCTAAAGTGGAATTACAAGCGGATGCCACCGATCATTTAGTGAAATTACAAAAACTCGACATTGACAGCTCTCTTGGTACACTTTCGAGCCAAGGACAACTTCAACTCAATAACGAGTTCCCGGTTGATCTCACATTAAAATCGGATCTCCAAGCCTTTAAATCAAAAGATAAAACTATTCTACCTGCTAGCAAAGTTGATCTCAATGTATCGGGTTCATTGAAAAAAACGACCGCACTTTCGTTAACCACACAGGGTGTGCTTGATGCCACCTTAACGGGTGACGTGAAACTAGCCGAAGATAAAATGCCATTAAATCTGCAGTTAAAAGCGAAAAAAGGTCAATACGCTTTTGCAGATAGCCTTGCACCGCTCAAAATTAACGATGTCGATATCAAGCTTACTGGCGATTTATTGAATTATCACGCAGAGGTTGTCGGTGGCGTGGAGGGGATGGATCATATCCCTCATACTCACGTTGATTTAAATGCAGACGGTAAACTCTATGAAGTCACCATCAACGAATTAAAACTTGCTGCCCTCGATGGTACGGCACGTTTAACGGGTTCCTCAAACTGGAAAGATGGCGCGCAATGGGATGTGACCGCTGATTTAAACAAAATGAACATTCGCCCTTATGTGCCAGCCATGCCAGCCGTATTATCAGGCAAAGTGAGCTCAAAAGGTTCCGCTGATTCCAACCATTGGAAAGTAGATGTGCCAGCCTTGGATTTAACGGGTAGTCTCTCTTCTCACCCATTAAGCTTAAAAGGAAGTGCCTTTTTAAGTAATGAAACCTTATTAAACATTCCTGATTTATTGCTGAACTATGGCGATAACCGCATTGCGGCAAAAGGTATATTAGGTGATAAATCAAACCTAGATTTAGATATCAACGCACCAAGCTTACGTGGTCTGTGGCAAGATTTAGCGGGTTCCGTGGTCGGCAAAGCACAAATCTTAGGCAAACTTACTGCGCCAACCATTAATACCGATTTAACAGCACAAGGCTTGCACTTCCAAGGATTAGACTTATCTAAAGCCGTAATTAAAGGTAATGTTGTGAGTGAACCGCAAGTGAAAGGTGAACTTAACGTCAAAGCGGAAAACTTCCGCTATGGCGACAGCATTAAATTGCATAATATTGATTTGAATGCATCAGGTGATGAAAAACATCATACGCTCACCTTAAAATCAAAAGGTGAACCTGTTGCAGCTGATTTACAAATCACCGGTAATTTTGACCGCACTTCTCAGCAGTGGAAAGGCAATTTAAGCCAAGTGAGCCTAAACTCACCTATCGGCGATTTTAAAGTTAATCAAACCGTTCCTGTGACTTATGACAATAAAAAAATCCAAGCCACCATTGGGTCACACTGCTGGATTAACCAAGACTTAGATCTGTGCTTCCCTCAACAATTTACGGCAGGGAAAAACGGCGAAGTCCCTTTTGAGCTTAAACGCATCAATTTAGATTTAGTGAATAAATTGATGGGACAAGACACGCTCAAAGGCCAGTTACAAAGCCGAGGTAAAGTGGCATGGTTCACAGATAAACCGTTACAACTGAATGTGGCAGTGGAAGGTAATAACATTGGTGTGGCACAAAAATTAGACTACCGTACCTTTAAGCTAGATATTCCTAAATTAAGTGTGAATGCTGATATTCAAAATAACAATTTAACCTTGAAATCTGACATTAACGTTCAAAATCAAGGTCGAATCGGCACAGACTTAAAAATTAATGATTTAAGTAAAGGCCGTCAATTAGGCGGTACCTTTACCATTGGAGGTTTACGCTTATCTTTAGCCAATCAACTTTTCTCTAGCGGGGAAAGCCTAGATGGTGAAGTGGTCTCACGCTTAAGTTTTGGTGGTAATTTAGAAAAACCATTATTAAACGGTAATTTCGATATTCGCAATGTAAAAACAAAACTGAAAAGCCTGCCTTTTGATGTAACTGATGGTCAAGTGGCAATCCGCTTTAATGGCACCTCTTCAACCTTAAATGGTCATGTTCAAACACCTGATAGCAAACTCAACATCAACGGACAAGCTAACTGGGCTCACATGGATAACTGGACGGCAGAAGTTAGAGCGCAAGCAGATAATTTCAAAGTTGATATTCCATCCATGGCGAAATTAAAAGTCAGCCCAAATGTGGTTGTCAAAGCCTCACCAAAACTCTTAGATTTAAGCGGAAATGTGGATATTCCGTGGGCAAGAATTGCTATTGAAAGCTTACCAGACAATGCTGAACCGGTAAGTGAAGATGAAGTGATTTTAAATGGTCCAAGAAAAAGTGAAGAAGAGCTCATCAATCGCCAATTTGCTTCTGAAACGAAATCCGGTATGCAAATTCAATCTGATTTAAAAATTAAAATCGGTGATGATGTGCATTTAAATGCCTATGGTTTAAAAACGAATTTGGATGGTTTACTTTCTGTGAAACAGGATAAAGGCAAATTAGGATTATTCGGTCAAATTAACCTGAAAAATGGTCGTTATGCTTCTTTTGGACAGGATTTATTAATTCGTAAAGGACAAATCAGCTTCTCCGGTTTACCTTCACAACCAATGTTAAATATTGAAGCGATTCGTAACCCAGAAGCCATGGAAGACAGTAAAGTGACCGCAGGGGTAAAAGTGATTGGTATGGCATCTAGCCCACAAGTCACTATTTTCTCTGATCCGGCTAAATCTCAAGACCAAGCACTTTCTTATTTATTAACTGGCCGCTCATTAGAAAACAGCGGTGAAGCAGGCTCTAGCGGTTCTGTGGGTGCGGCATTACTTGGCTTAGGTTTAGCGAAAAGTGGTAAAGTCGTCGGCGGTATTGGCGAAGCCTTTGGTATTCAAGACTTAAACTTAGGCACTGCCGGTGTTGGGGATAGCTCCAAAGTACAAGTTAGTGGTAATATTGGTAAACGCTTACAAGTGAAATACGGTGTAGGATTATTTGATGGCTTAGCCGAAGTGACCTTGCGTTACCGCTTAATGCCACAGCTTTATTTTCAATCGGTTTCCAGCACAAACCAAGTTTTTGATTTATTGTATCAATTTGAATTTTAGGAAAGGACATGCATAACGACAAGCAACTGGCTCAACTCGCAGAACCTCATCACCGAGGTGAAGCCCGGGAGATTGCCGCCATTGATTTAGGCTCAAACAGCTTCCACATGATTGTGGCGCGGATTATCAATGGCTCGATTCAGGTGCTTTCTCGTTTAAAACAAAAAGTGAGACTTGCCGATGGCTTAGACGAGCACAATGTATTAAGCCAAGAAGCGATTGAGCGCGGTGTGAATTGCCTTGCACTTTTTGCTGAACGCTTACAAGGCTTTGAGCCAAAAGATGTGAATGTCGTCGGCACTTATACCTTACGAAGAGCGGTCAATAATGACGAGTTTTTACGTCAGGCTGCTGCCGTTTTTCCTTATCCGATTAATATCATCAGCGGTCAAACGGAAGCCAAAACCATTTATGCGGGCGTTTGCCACACTCAACCCGAAAGCGGACGTAAACTGGTCATCGATATTGGTGGTGGCTCGACAGAAATGATCATCGGTGATGATTTCACCCCCTTAGTGGCAGAAAGTCGTCATATGGGGTGTGTGAGCTTTGCCAAAAAATTCTTCCCGAATGGCGAAATTTCCAAAGAAAACTTCGAGCAAGCTCGCCAAAGTGCGGTCAATAAAATTGAAGATTTAAGCTGGGAATATCGCAAGCTCGGATGGCAATCAGTGTTAGGTTCGTCAGGCACCATCAAAACCGTCTATCAAGTGATTACCGCAACCCTTGATCCGAACGGCATCATCACGGCTGAACGCTTACAAAATTTAATTGAACGAACCTTACAAGCTTCCCATTTTGAAGAGCTCAACATAGCGGGTTTAAACCCTGATCGCATCGATGTCTTTGTACCAGGCTTAGCCATTTTAAGTGCCGTTTTTGACGTTTTTGGCTTAGAAAATATGCGCTATTCTGACGGTGCTTTGCGTGAAGGGGTGATTTACAGCTTAGAAAAAAACTTCCAAGTTTCAGATATTCGTACACGTACCGCATTAGGACTGGCCGAACAATTTAACTTAGATTTGGCGCAGGCTGATCGCGTAGCCAATAGTGCGAAAACCTTGATTGATCAATACCCCCATTGGCAAAAGCCTCATCTTGCTGATGAAATGAAAAATCTGTTGATTTGGGCAGCTCGTTTATTGGAAGTCGGCATTGTGATCAATCATCGCAATGTACAAAAACATTCCGCTTATATTCTGCAAAATATGGAATTACCGGGTTTTGATCGCGAGCAGCAACGCTTATTGGTGAATTTAGTTCGTTATCACACAGGTGCATTTAAAAAGAATGATTTACCGATTTTTGCTCGTTATGCGGATGAAGATGTCCTTGCTTTACTGCTTCTTTTACGTATTTCGGTGATTTTAAATAAATCTCGCCAAGCGACAGACAGCACCGATAAAATTAATCTCAGAATTGACCGCTCTTTACAGACTTGGGAACTGACTTTTGAGAAACATTATTTGGATAACAATCCGTTAGTGTGGAATGAATTGCGCTTAGAAAGCAATTTACTCAAAGATTTAGAACTCAGTTTGATTTTTAACTGATAGAATAGGGGCTTTCATGCCCTTATTTTTTATCTTGCTCCAACAGCAAGCTATAAATATTGGCGAGATAATAACTCTGCTCTGCTTCGGGAATTTCTTGCGGAATAAAAGAAAGCAAATCGTGGTGAATTTCCAAAACATCAGGAAAAATGACCGCACTTTGCATTTCATCATAAAAGGCTTGATGAAGCGGGGAAACGCAACCCCCTCGTTTTAAACGGGCAAGGCTGTTGGCAATATGCAATAAGAGTGTGATGACAGTCGGAATAGACACATCAATGCGCCAATGATGCTCTAGGCGACTTTGCAAAGTCAGAATAATATCAATAACGTCCTGATCAATCTGACCGCGAATTTTCCAACGGGTTAATTGTTTGAGTAATGACATAACATTCCTTTTTGAGATAGGATAACTTTACCGCTATTTCACAAAATTACCAGTGCACAGATCACAAAATTGAAACAAAGTGAAAAAATTTACGAACTAGGAAAGCAATAAATGATAGATAACAGACTTTTTGAAAAATATGATGGCCTTATTTTTGATATGGATGGCACCTTAATCGACACCATGCCAGTACACGCCCGAGCCTGGAATATGGTAGGGGAACAATTTGGTTATCGTTTTAACAGCCAAATTATGTATGATTTAGGTGGCGCAACTGTGAGCACTATCGCCTCCGCCATTATGCAAGATGCCGGTATGCCACAAGAACGCTTAAATGAAGTCATACAAGCGAAACGCAAACTTTCCTATGAATTGATTCCAACAGAATCAAAATTACTCCCAACCTTTGACGTGGTGCGTCATTACTATCAACAAAAGCCGATTGCGCTCGGTTCAGGCTCGAACCGCCAAATTATTGATATGTTGATGCAAAAATTAGATATCAAACATTACTTTAACGCCATTGTCAGCGCAGATGATGTGAAAGAACATAAACCGCATCCAGAAACCTTTTTACGCTGCGCAGAACTGGCAAAAGCCGAACCATCACGTTGTATCGTCTTTGAAGATGCCGATCTTGGTGTAAAAGCAGGATTAAGTGCAGGAATGGATGTGTTTGATGTCAGAACGCGCGAGATTATTAGAGCCTAATGTGGGACATTTTCTCTTTCAGTTTTTGGGCTGATTTTTGGCAAACCCATGGCTTGTGGCTGATGTTTTTCAGCGCTTTCTTAAGTGCCACCATTTTGCCGGGTAATTCAGAAATTGTGTTTGTCTCCCTGGCTGCGCCAAAAGTATTGGTCGGATCATTATTAAGTGCGGATATTTTTTGGCTTGTTTTTATGGCAACCGCAGGCAATACGCTAGGCAGCCTCACCACTTATTGGATTGGTCGATGGTTTCCGAAAATCGACAGCAAAAATGACCGCACTTTATGGGCAATAAACAAAATACAACGCTATGGTGCCATCACTTTATTATTGAGCTGGTTGCCTATTATCGGGGATGTGTTTTGTGCGGTAGCCGGTTGGCTTAGATTGAATTGGCTAAGTTGTTTGATTTTTATGACGATTGGAAAAGGACTGCGTTATATTGCCTTGCTCTTTTTCAGTTTGCCTTTCGTGTCATAGCTGTGAATAGCCTTTGTGCATAACCTGGTTGTGGGCTAGAATAAAGACGAGTTAATATTCAACAGATAAAAAAACGCCCCTTATCGAGTAAGGGGCAAATAACCTAAGGAACCAATTTTATTAAAACAACTGCAAGTTGCTTGTTCTATAAGACCGACGCTAAAAAGAAAAGTTCAAAGAAATTGTAAAAAAATGTAAAAAAATTTACAAAAACTTGCAATTAATTTACAAATCACTGATTTTTAAGGAAATAAATATGCCATTACTCGACAGTTTTAAAGTGGATCACACCCGTATGAACGCACCAGCCGTGCGTGTTGCCAAAACGATGCGTACCCCAAAGGGCGATGACATCACTGTTTTTGATCTTCGTTTTTGCATTCCAAACAAAGAAATTCTCCCACCAAAAGGGATTCACACCCTTGAGCATTTATTTGCGGGTTTCATGCGTGACCATTTAAATAATGACAATGTAGAAATCATCGATATTTCCCCAATGGGCTGTCGCACAGGTTTTTACATGTCATTAATTGGCACACCAAACGAGCAACAAGTGGCTGATGCATGGTTAGCTTCCATGAAAGATATTTTAACCGTGCAAGACCAAAACCAAATTCCTGAATTAAATGAATACCAATGCGGAACTTACACCGAGCATTCTTTAGAAGAAGCACATGATATTGCTAAAAATGTGATTGCTCGCGGTGTGGGGATTAATAAAAATGACGATTTAGCACTTGATGAATCTTTCTTAAAATAAGGACACAACATGACAACCTTAGGTACAGCATTAACCCCGAATGCTATTAAAGTGATGATGCTTGGCTCTGGTGAACTGGGCAAAGAGGTGGTGATTGAATTACAACGTTTAGGCGTGGAAGTGATTGCCGTCGATCGTTATGAAAACGCCCCAGCACAACAAGTGGCACATCGTGCTTATACGATTTCCATGCTAGATGGTGTAGCCCTCAAAGCCTTAGTGGAAAAAGAGCGCCCAGATTACATTGTGCCGGAAGTGGAAGCTATCGCGACTGATACGCTAGTGGAATTAGAAAAAGCAGGTTTTAATGTTGTTCCTACCGCCAAAGCCACCAAGCTGACGATGAATCGCGAAGGCATTCGCCGTTTAGCCGCCGAAGAGCTTGGCTTACCAACCTCACCTTATCAATTTGTCGATAACTTTGCTGACTTCCAAAGTGCGGTTGAAAAAATCGGTATTCCTTGCGTGGTAAAACCGATTATGTCTTCTTCTGGCCACGGTCAAAGTATTTTGAAATCCAAAGACAACTTACAAAAAGCCTGGGATTACGCGCAACAAGGTGGTCGCGCAGGCGCAGGACGCGTGATTGTAGAAGGGTTTGTTAAATTCGATTATGAAATCACCTTGCTCACCGTTCGCCACATCAACGGCACCAGCTTCTTAGCGCCAATCGGCCATCGTCAAGAAGATGGCGACTATCGCGAATCTTGGCAGCCACAAGCCATGTCTGATGCAGCGTTGAAAAAAGCACAAGAGGTCGCAGAAAAAATTACCACTGCATTAGGTGGTCGTGGCATTTTCGGCGTGGAAATGTTTGTGTGTGGTGATGAGGTTATCTTCAATGAAGTCTCCCCTCGCCCACATGATACCGGCATGGTCACGCTAATTTCTCAAGAATTATCCGAGTTCGCTTTACACGCCCGTGCAATTTTAGGCTTACCTATCCCAGAAATAACCTTAATTAGCCCATCCGCTTCCAAAGCCATTGTGGTAGAAGGCCAATCGAAAAACGTGCAATTTGGCAATATCGCCGAAGTATTGGCTGAACCGAACACCAATATTCGTATTTTCGGCAAAGGCGAAGTCAATGGCCATCGCCGTTTAGGTGTGTTACTCGCTCGAGATATTTCTGTGGAAAAAGCATTAGAAAAAGTAGAACGTGCTTACGCGAAGTTGGATGTGAAATTATAAGGTTTGCTTAACATAAGCATTGTTGAAAATAAAAGTGCGGTCAATTTTCGAG
>ERZ772827.1953-NODE-1953-length-10256-cov-6.631605_pt1 | contig 10256 bp, 7 predicted proteins | sample MGYA00580850_ERZ772827 | MGnify/ENA primary metagenome ERZ772827 (study PRJEB29015, sample SAMEA2737950) | human oral metagenome | biome: human oral; feature: human-associated habitat; material: dental | place: China | collected 2145 ...
GGAGGCAGCCGCGCGCGTGGCCTTGGAGGCCGCAGAGCGAGCCCTGTCCCGGGCTGCCGCCGAGCGTGACCGCCTGAGTGAGCGGCGCTCCCAGGTCTCCCAGGAGGTCTCGGACGCCCGCCGCGCCCTGGACCGGCTGAGCGCGGAGCTGTCGGAGGTCACGGCCTCGGCCCACCAGGGGCAGATCGCCGCCGAACAGACGCGCCTGCGCGTCGAGGACCTGCAGCGGCGCGCCCTCGAGGAGTTGTCCCTCGAACCCGAGCAGCTGCTCGCCGAGTTTGGCCCGGACACGCTGGTGCCGATGCTGCCGCTCGACCCCGACCAGGTTGAGAAGGCCGCGGCCGCCGAGCCGAGCGCCTACGTGCGCGCCGAGCAGGAGCGGGCACTCGCCAAGGCGCAGAAGGACCTGGAGAAGCTGGGGCGCGTGAACCCCCTGGCGCTCGAGGAGCACGAGGCGCTGGCCTCGCGGCACAAGTTTCTTGTGGATCAAGTGCAGGATCTCAAAGCTTCGAAAGCGGACCTGCTGCGCATCGTGCAAGACGTGGATCGCCTGGTGGAGGAGGCCTTCGCGTCCGCGTTCGCCGAGACGCGCGAGCAGTTCGAGCACGTGTTCGGCGTGCTGTTCCCGGGCGGACAGGGCGAACTCGTGCTCACCGACCCGGACGACATGCTGACGACCGGCATCGAGATCGAGGCTCGGCCCGCGGGCAAGAAGGTGAAGCGCCTGTCGCTGCTGTCGGGCGGCGAGCGTTCCCTGGCCGCGATCGCGTTCCTGGTCGCGATCTTCAAGGCGCGCCCGTCCCCGTTCTACGTCATGGACGAGGTCGAGGCCGCCCTGGACGACATGAACCTGACACGCCTGCTCGCCATCTTCAAGGAGCTGCAGGAGACCTCGCAGCTGATTGTCATCACGCACCAGAAGCGCACGATGGAGATCGCGGACGCCCTCTACGGCGTCACAATGCGCGATGGCGTCACCACGGTGGTCTCCCAGCGTCTGGCGGACTAGGGGAGCGGCCCTTTTGGGTCGGCGGTCGCCTCCCTGGCTGCGATAACTCCACCTTCAAACAAAAGGACGACAGAAGTATTTGGACCCGGGAGGAGAGGGTAATGAGCAAGAAATTAGAAGGAACCTACCGTCTTGCTGGAGGAATCACCGTTACCGACGCTGATCTTGACGCGGATGCTCAGCGCTTCGAAGCGGGCGAGTCCGACGGAGCCTGGAAGGTGCTGCCAGGGCGTCCGCAGCTCTTCGGTGAGGACACAATGCCGGTCGGCACGCGCCTGCCCGAATCCTTGGTTCGGGAGCTCGACGAAGCGGCAGGGGAACTCGGACAAACCCGCAGTGAGCTTGTGCGTCGTTTCATTTCTGACGGCCTGCCGCGCTGAGAACGGACGACACACTGAGTGGTGGGGTACGTACGGTCAGAAACTTGACTACGAGGCAATGTGGCCTACGAGAGCAGGGGTAACGCAACTTCCGCCAAGGCGAGTTGTCTTGCGGGCAGTCAGTCTCGTCCAATCAACGGTAGGTTCAGAGCGGTGTAAAGGTGTACGCGTCCGGCGCTGACAAGCATGTGGGGCACCCTCCCGATGCGACGAAATCGATCGACGCCGTTATCGTCAGGGCAACGTTGATAGAAAATCGCAGTGCGTCTTAGAGATGCGGGACAAGGCTCTCCAACCCAAAAACTTTAACATGCCCTTCACGACCAGCAGATAGCACGCCCGTGTTGTCCGAGCTTAAGCGAGTCGCTATCAGAATGTCCGCAGTCTCATAGAGTGAAGCTAATACGAAACCTTGCTAGATGCATAATTCGGGCGCCGTTGCGCAAGGAAAAATCGAACATTGCCCATACGATCGAGGATAATATCGAAACTACTCGTAATCATAGCTTCACAGGTGTCAGTGTATGAGATGTTTGAGAGTTTGAATTATTATGCCCAACATGAGACCGAATCCTACCTTGATGTCAGAATTAAAGAGGGGATCGGATGAGATTGTCGATGGCGTGGAAACTGAGATAAGATAATTACATCCGAACGTGTATACTGCAGCATGTGATGGCAATGAAGCTGTTTGAAAGGAACGTCAATGAAAAGCGCTAATTGTGGACGTGAGCGCGGTACGATGTGGCAGATTTGGGATCTACACGTGCATACGCCAGCTTCGTTTGAGCAGGGCTATGGCGGTGATAATGATGCGGTGTGGGAGCGATATATTGCTGAGCTTGAGAACCTTCCGGAAGAAATGAAAGTGATCGGGATCAATGACTATTGGTTCCTTGATGGATATAATCGCGTCCGTGAAGCGAAAGAATCGGGTCGTCTGAAAAATATTGATGAAATATTCCCGGTAATTGAGATGAGACTTCGGCATTTTGGGGGTACCTCAGGTGACCTGTCAAGGGTAAATCTGCATGTATTTTTCGATCCGGAACTTGGGGTGGACAAAATTCAGTCACAGTTCATCGGCGCTCTGCAACCAAAGGTTCAAGTCGCTCCGGGAGTCGATGGAAAAAGATGGCAAGCGTCTATCACAAAGGATGCGCTGGCTGATTTGGGGAAAGCTATCAAAGAAAATGTTCCTGAAGATCAGTTATCAAGATATAAGGATGATCTTACTGAAGGTTTTAATAATATCAATGTTGATCTTTCGGATGTGCAGTCTGCTCTTTCGTCACCGTATCTTGAAGGGCGTGCGATTATTGGAATCGGGAAAACCGAGTGGGGTGACATTAAGTGGAATGGTCAGTCTATAGCTGCAAAGAAAGATGTGATTAACTCGGCCAATCTTGTATTTACAGCCTATCAGGATGTTACGAGATGGAAAACGGATGTTGAAAGGCTTCGTAATGATGGCGTGACGCATAAGATATTGGATTGTAGTGATGCGCATTACTTTGCTGGATCGGGTAAGCATATGCGTCTAGGCCAATGTCAGACTTGGATGAATACGACGCCAACCTTTGCTGGATTGGTCTACGCCTTGGAGGAGTTCGAAAGGCGAGTGTATGTTGGTCTCGAGCCTCCAATGCTAGGTAGGGTCCGAACGAGCCCTGATCGATTTATTGATCGAGTTAAAGTGTATTCTGAAACCGAAGGATATAAGTTATTTCAGCATGATATACCGTTAAACTCAGGCTTCGTTGCCATTGTTGGTAACAAAGGTCAGGGTAAGTCTGCGCTTCTTGATTGTATTGCTCTCGGAGGTAATTCTTCCCGCGGTGATGAATTTGCTTTTTTGCGTAAGAGTCGCTTTCTTAGTGCATCAAATCGAAGAGTTGCGAAAGAATACCAGAGCCATGTTACATGGCTGGACGGTACCGGACGGCCAGTGAGTTTGGATGCTGGGTGGGATAATGGTGCACAAGTGCGGGTTGAGTATCTTCCGCAGATGTTTGTTGAGCGAGTCTGTAACACTGATTCAGTAGATGCCAATGATGAATTTGAGCATGAACTGCGTGCGATTCTGTTTACACATATTCCTGAAGATCAACGTCTTGGTGAACGGTCTTTTGATGAGTTGTTCAAGAGAAAGACGGAGAGTTCTGATCACGAACTTGATCGGTTGCGGTCATGTCTCGATGGTTTAATCCGTTCGTATGTTGAAATTGCTGAATTTCGAGGACGTCATGATGTAGATGATGTTCGGCGTAGGCTCGTAGCGAAGAGAGCGGAAGTTGATTCCGCAAAGTCGGATCTTCAAAGCGCTAAAGATGAGCTTGATGAAATGGCTTCCGTTGATTCGCAAAATCCTGAACTCGTGAAGCTTATGCAAAGGTCTAAGGAAATTGAAAGCCGCATGGGTGAGCTGCAAGCGTCCTGTGCGACTAATGGGCAGGAGATCATCGGAGTTCAGGATCTTCTTGAGGGTATGAACGCAATTTCGGAACGTGCAAATGAATTGTGTGTGAAAGTCAAGGAAATCAACTCGGATGCAGCATCCTTATTTCCTGAAATGTTCGGTCAAGAGCCCTATGCTGAGATTATTCTTAATCAGGAGGCATTTGCTGTCGGCAAACAATTAGCTACAGATCGTCTTAAAGCCTTGGAGGAGGAGCGTGATCGTCTCCGTCAGGAGTCTAATGAATGTCAAGAAGAAAAAACTCTAGTGGACGATCAGCTGGCTGCTTCTGATGCTCAACGGGAGAGGCTGCGGCAACGCGTTCTTCAGCTTAGTGCGCGGGTTGATTTGCTCGTTGGTTCGTCGGACGACAGTGATTCTGAGCGTGGACTCGTGGAGTTGCTTCATAAGGTTGAGGATGCGCCACAGTTGATGGATAGATGCATTACTAACGTGTTGGAGCAATCTCAGTTGATTCATGCTGCGCTGACGAGGCGTCTTTCCATGGTCACTGATCTATACGGTCCGGCCACTCGTTTTATTGCAGATTCTTCGATCGTTTCAAATGCCGGCCTGAGATTCAACGCTGAGCTTCGAGTATTGCCTGTTTGGGAAGACATTTCTGCTTTGCTGGATCAGCGGCGCAATCCTGATTTTTCTACCTGGCTTTCGCGGTTTGGAGAACATGCCTTAGGTACTAGCTGGGATGACCTTCTTCCTCAGCTTGAGATTGTTTTTGATCGTGTCCAACGTGAGCGCGGTCAGGTCGACGGTGGGTATCGTAATCCACTGTCTGCGCTACGTAAGAATGTCATTTTAAATGATTTTTTAAAGAGGATCTTTGATCTGACGTGGCTCGAGGTTCGGTTTGGGTTAACCGGGAACAATCGGCAGCTATCCGAGCTTTCACCCGGGCAGCGTGGACTTGTGTTGGCACTTTTCTATCTCGTTGTTGATCTTAGACGTACACCGCTGTTGCTGGATCAACCAGAAGAGAACCTCGATAACGAAACAATTGCGTCGAAGCTTGTGCCTGCGATTCATGAAGCTGCGGGGCGCAGACAGACGATTATCGTCACCCACAACGCAAATCTTGCTATCGTTGGTGATGCTGATCAGATCATTCACTGCCAAATGGAAGATGATCAATTTTCTGTGAGTAGTGGTTGTATTGCTGAACTTGATGTTGCGCAATTTGCTCTCGATGTCCTTGAAGGCACTAAGCCGGCATTTGATAATCGGCGTCACAAGTACGAGGCATTTCCCGAGTTGTCGTGAGTGTGGGAGTGGATATGTATTGCTCGGTGTGTCATCTTTTCGCTATTCATCGTTATTACATGATTGGTTGTCCGCTAGTGTCGGCTGTTTCACGTCCAGGATTGCCCGTTGATCTAACGGTAATTAACGGTAGTTGTTGTTTGTAGTTATCGTGCGCTCGATTGAGCACTGCGGCTAAGTAGTGTCTGAAGATAAAGGACGTAGCGTGTGCTTGGAGCTCGTCATAGGTTGGGGGGGGGGAGAGATGTCTAGGCCTGGGGTGATGAGGAGTTTGAGGAGTTGGTAGTTGCTGGGATTGCGGTAGCCTCTCGCGGTACGTGTGCCCAGTTCCATGATTCCGTTGATGGCTTCGGTGGGGTGCGTTTGTGGGTCCACCTGTGTTGAAGTAGGGCAAGAAGGCATCCTTCCACTTGCGTAGGCCCCGGCCCGGTCGGGCGATCTCGGCGATGGGACACGTTGGTAGGCGCCCGACGAGACGAGCGGCCAAGTGTCGGCTTTGGGCGGGTGAGCATCGATGGAAGACATCGCGCACTTGCTGGGTGCAGTGCTAGGTGATTTCGGCACTGATATGCGCCCTATCTGCCGTGAAGGCCTCACGGAGTCGTTCTTTTAGAGGTTGGGTGATCATGTGTGTGAGAGGTGCGCAAGAGATTGCGGATGTGGTAGAGGGGATCCCCCTTGTGCCCACGCTGGCCCAATGTGTCTTGCTGGACGTGACGGCGTCCCTCGCCTGGGGCATCCCCGGCGTGTGTGACGACGTGACAGGTGCCGCGCACGCTGGTTGCGTCTTGGAGCTGGTCGTCAATGGCGTTCTTATATCCCTGGAAGGGGATCGAGCGTCGCGATTCGCACCCCCGCACGGAAGTCTTTTCCGCGCTCGGCCAGCCAGTTCTTGTACACGGTGCCAGACCTTCCCGGGACCAGGTCCACTCAAGCGGGCCGTGGGATGATCCTTCCCGCAAGTCAGGTCCACGATGCCGGTGAGCTCACACGAGCCCCAGCGGCATCGGTCTTGGTGGTGCCATACGTGCTCATCGACTCCCAATACCCGAACCCCTGCGAAGCGGGCGGGGTCATCAGATGCGGCTTGCAGGCACGGCTTGATATGGGACCACACGGTGTTCCACGTGGTTGCCAGTTGTTGAGCTAATCCTGCAATGGTGGCTCCTTCGACGCGCAACTGTCGGATCGCTCAGCCGATCGCCCGCACACCCAAACGCGCTCTGGGGGAGCATAGCGAGTGGTTGTGCTCGATGAAGGTCGCGATCTGGCAGGTGTGTTCGCAGCATATACAGCGCCGTTTGTGCCATCGGATCCGCGCCGGGACCCCGGCCCAGGGCGCGTCAATCACCTCCACCACCACACGCCCGCGACCTTGTGTGGTCACCCCACAACCCGGGCAGCCGGCAAAGCGATCACAGGACTCTATGTCAAGCACTAGACCACACTCACGCCGAGCGACGGTAACCAGATGGAAGCCCTCCACACCGGCGAGCAGATCACACCGATCACGGCGATCAAGCGACGCAGAGCAACAGCAGGAAGGGTGAGATACCGCCCGAGATCCTTGAATGCAGCGGGGGTAGAAGTCTGCTCATCACCAAGGACCTCGATCTCTACCCACAACCCCCGATCAACACCCGGTCACCCACACTCAACTCGGAAGAGCCCGAAAAGGCGAAGACCTGCTTGTGATGCGCCCCAGTGAGCCTCCGGGGGCTGGTTCTTGAATGTTACGTGGTCAGGCGCCTATAGGGGGTGCTGCCGATTGGTTTCTCGGTGCGTCACTATGCGCGATGGTGTCACGACGGTGGTGTCCCAGCGCCTCGCGGACTAGGGGAGCGGCCTTCTCGGGCGATGGTCGCCGTTCCTGGCTTCGACCGACCATCGATTGCATTGACCAGCAGACCCGTGAGAACAGCCTTAGAATTTTGTTAACGAAATTCCTTGCATGGTCGCAGGGGAGGTGAGCCACTGGTGGAAGTGCCGGTTGTTGTGCATCCACGCGTGAGCGTGCGACATACTGAGATCGCCGACGAAGATGCGATCCACGCCTGGGTGTATGCGGTCGAATGTGCCGAACGCGTGGACTCTCCGTACTGGCCCGCGTACGCTGCGCTGAGATACGACAGGAACGGGAGGCTGCTAGAGCTCCTCGCAGCGCTCCAGGGAGACGGCAGGATCCTCATCTATCATGCGATGACACCGCCTTCAAAGAAAATGATGACAGAAATATTTGGACCCGGGAGGAGAGGGTAATGAGCAAGAAATTAGAAGGAACCTACCGTCTTGCTGGAGGAATCACCGTTACCGACGCTGATCTTGACGCGGATGCTCAGCGCTTCGAAGCGGGCGAGTCCGACGGAGCCTGGAAGGTGCTGCCAGGGCGTCCGCAGCTCTTCGGTGAGGACACAATGCCGGTCGGCACGCGCCTGCCCGAATCCTTGGTTTGGGAGCTCGACGAAGTGGCAGGGGAACTCGGACAAACCCGCAGTGAGCTTGTGCGTCGTTTTATCTCGGAGGGCCTGCTGGCGCTGAAGGCATAAAGCAGTGGGGACCCCCTGTGTGTCTTCTCAGGAGATCCCCACCGATGCCGCCGTTTCTCTGAGCGTGGAGCGCTTGCCGCTCTCAGGCCTCGAGCCTGGTGAGCGTGCCGTGCGTGAGCTCATAGATCGTGTCCACGTAGGGGAGGATCGAGCGATCATGCGTCACCATGATGGCGCTCTTATTCTTTGACTTCACTTCCTTGCAGATCAGCTGGGCGATCTCCTGGCCGCGATCCGGGTCCAGGCTCGCGGTCGGCTCATCCGCCAGGATCAGCTGCGGGTTGCCAACGAAGGCGCGAGCGATTGCCGCCCTCTGCTTCTGACCACCCGACATCTGGCGCGGATACTTGGCGTAGGAGGCCTCGATCCCCAGGTCCTCCATGAGGGAGCGGACCTCGGCCTGGCGCGCAGCCTTGTCCTTCTCGCCCTTGAGCTTGGCGACCAGCTCGAGCTGATCGCCAATACGCATGTAGGGGAGCAGCTGGTGGTCCTGGAAGATGAAGCCCAGCAGCTCCAGGCGCTTGCGTGTCCACTGCTTCTGGCTGAGCTGCGTGAGGTCCTGGCCGGCGATGGAGATGCGCCCCTCGTCGGCCGACAGCAGCAGGCCTGCGATGGACAGGAGCGTCGACTTTCCGGAACCGGAAGGCCCCAGGATCGCGACGAACTCACCGGCGTCAACGCTCAGGCTCAGGCCGCTGAGCACGCGGTGTGTCTGGTCGCCGTCGGCGTAGGACTTTCCGATCGAATCCAGTTCGATGATTGCCACTTTATTCTCCGTTTCCGCCAATGACTTCGATGGGATCCACCTTCTTGATCTTCAGCAGGGACAGTGCGCCGCACAGGATCGACGTCACGACGAAGCTAATCGCGACGGTGACGCTGTCCGCAAGAGTCATGATGGAAGGGACAGTGCTCGGCAGGAACGGCGCCATGGCGGCGGCGAGGCCGAGGCCGATCACGACGCCAATGATCGAGATGATCGTCAGCTGGGAGATCTGAATGTAGGCAATGGTGCGCATCGGCATGCCGATCGCCTTCAGGACGCCGAACTGGCGCAGCTTCTGCAAGGTGAGGATGTAGAAGAAGACGCCCAGGATCGCGGACGAGGCAACGAGGAGCACCCACGTCATCACCTTGAGCGTGAGGTTCTGCGCCTTGTAGCCGGGGATCTTGTCGATGACCTGCTGGCGGTCGGCGGTCATCAGATGGCTCGGAAGGTCGCTGGCCGCAATCTCATCCGACGTGACGACCGTCTGGGCCTGCCACTCGTAGTTCGGGACGGTCACCGTGCGCATGGCTGTGAAAGTCTGTGAGCTGACGAAGCCGATGTCGCTGTATCCATAGTTAGCCCTCTTGGCGAAGGCGACGACCGTGAGCTCCTGCTCCGAGATTTTGTCGATCACCCGGTCACCGACGTGGATGCCCTCGTTCTCGAACGCGCTGTCGAGGATGACCTCATTGTCTTGCAGGTCGGAAATCGCCAGGTCGGAGTCGATGAGGGTCGGCTCGAGGGTGTTGGAGTCGTTGTGATCCGTCGCGAAGTACGTGATGTCAAGGGTGTTGGAGTCGTCGTCCTGGGTGATGGTCGCGCGCTGGATGACGAGGCTCGCGTAGTCGTGCATGCCGGCCGCTTCGAGGGCATTGATGTCGTCGGAGGTCACCGACGAATAGGGGATGACGCCATCGGAGTCCGTCGACAGGACGTAGGTGAGGGGACCGTAGTTCGCGATCTGCGCGGACACAGAGGCGCCGAGGCCGTTGGTGAGACCCGAGAGGAACACGACCATGAACATGAGCGTGGTGATCAGGAACTCGATGAGAACGAACTTCTTTGGTTGATATGTAATTTCGTTCCACGCTATTTTCATGGCTTTGCTCCAATGCGGGCGAAAGTGTGTCAGTTCGCCACTTTTTGTGCCCGAAAGCGGCTCGTAACTGTACCACGCGGTTTTTGACAGGCGCGCGGGGGAGAGGAACAAAAGTGCGGATCAAGAGCGGTTTCGTGACGCAGGCATCGCAAATAGTCGCAACAACGATGTGCGCAAGAAAAACGCGGGCGGGGACCCGTTGGTCCCCGCCCGCGCCTTACAGCCGTGCGTCCCGCCGCTGCGGGAGGCTCGCTCTCAGTCGTTCATGAAATGACGCTCGTCCAGGATCTGTGCGCCGCCACCCACCAGTGAGGGCAGGTGCTCGTTTGCGTGGTGGCCGCAGAAGTACAGCTGGCCACCCGAAGGCATCGTCGCACGAACCCAGGCGCGAGCGCCGCAGGCGTCGCAACGATTCGCCGCGTTCAGCTGCGGCTCGTCCAGTACGGGGCGTTCAAGAGTCTGTGCGTTCATGCTTCCATCACACACCATCACCCCGCGCCTCGCACCCCTGTTCACCCGGGGCGCAATCGACTGCCCGCACGCCGACACAATGAAACGGGGGAGCGCAAACCCTCCTTCAATATGCCCCAACAGCCCCCGAAACGGCACCCACCCGCGCGATCTTGCCCCGGCCTCGTCAATCGTGGAAAGCGTCCCAGAACCCGCGCCACGCGCACCGTTGGCCACAAACGAGCGTTGACCCACATATGATGCACA
>ERZ772827.1957-NODE-1957-length-10244-cov-5.867700_pt1 | contig 10244 bp, 7 predicted proteins | sample MGYA00580850_ERZ772827 | MGnify/ENA primary metagenome ERZ772827 (study PRJEB29015, sample SAMEA2737950) | human oral metagenome | biome: human oral; feature: human-associated habitat; material: dental | place: China | collected 2145 ...
CACCTGCCTTACAAGCAGGGGGTCATAGGTTCGAATCCTATTGGGCCCACTTCTCACTTCAAGTTAAGTAACCATGGAGTCCCATCACTCGAGAGAGTGGTGGGACTCACTCTTTTTTATCTCCTTGGGACGAGAGGTGCACAGAGGAGAGAGCACTAAGGGTAAAAATAATTGTAACCAAAGGTTAAACTATTTTCCTCCTTGTTTGTCTTAATGAAGCAGGACAGGGAGAGACTTCGGTCGTTCTATGGTTATATAGGTTAGGGATTCTTTTATTATTCTCCCTGTCATGCTTCGTTCGCGGGGCAACTAGGTTATAGACGACGAAGTCCATCGTGACGACATCGTCACCCGCAGTACAAGACAGGTGTGTGGACTGACTCAAGGGGATCCCAGGGTCGGTCATCGTCGCCCTCATGAGGTCTCGGATCTCATGGGGGCGATTGCATTCCGGTGGGGTATGCGAGCTCGCTACGGCCCCGTGGGGGTAAGCCCTAGGGGGTAGAGGTACCCGACGCTGTGCGTGAGTGCTAGGGAAGGTTATTACAATTATTTGTATCTTTCGGACAGTTTTCGACAGAAAGTGGTCTTGGGTGAGCATTTTTCGCGATCTTTTCTTCTCGCTTGCCTACTGACCCCGTACTGCAGAGCCTCGGGAGCGGGTCACCCGACCCGCTGAGCCTCTCTCTACCCCACCTAGACCAAGGGCACGGCTGGGGCCTCAACCTTCCTCTCTCCCTCACCCGGCTCTAGGCACTGCGTGGGGGATGATTCAGTAACAATAGATACAGAAAGAACGCTATGAAGAAGATCCATATGGCCCTCCTCGGGCTATTCACTATCGCAGGACTCGCCAGCTGTGGCGGAAAGACCCCAGCGCCCACACCTCCGACCCCGACTCCCTCAGGAGAATACATCCAGACGAAGGAGATCATCACGCTAGACGACCAAGGTATACCTACTGGGGGTATCCGATACACCTACAATGCCGAGGGCAAGGTAATCAAGGAGCATCCCCTCCGCTACGATGCTACGACAAAGAAGGTGGTAGAGGAAGACTTTCACAAGGTCTTCGTCTATAAGGACGGACTGCTCCGTGAGGAACAGGACTACAGCCTGAACGGGGGGACGACTCCTATTCTCAGTAACAAGGTGGTCTACACCTACCAAGGGCGAAAGCTGGTGCTGGAGGAAAGCTACTCTGTAGACCTGGCCACCAAGAGGTCCGAGCTAGTAGGTCACATCGAGTACACCTGGGAGGGCGACCGCAAGAAGGAGGCAAAGGTCTTTACCGATAACAAATTCGGTGCCTCGGGGCTCACCCTCACCAAGAAGTATCGCTATGAGAATGGCTTGGAGATCGAGGATTGCTATAATGCCGATGCCCCCGACATCAAAGGCTTTAGCAACGAGTCTCGCTACGATGCCCAGGGACGCCTGCTGCATCGGGGCTTCATCCAATGGAAGCGGGAGGAGGATAATCAGGGGAACTTCACCGGGAAGTACATTGAGCAGGAGCACTATACAACGGTCAACGAGTATGACGCTCGGGGGAACTTCACCAAGGTCACGAACCAAGTCTCCCTCTACGGTGTAGCTCAGCCTGCGGACATCCACACCTATACCTATAGCGATCCTGATGCGAAGGGCAACCCTCGTAAGGCCTCGATCACCCATACGACCTCTGACGGGAAGAGCTATTCTCCTAGCTCAGAGACCTACTCCTACACCTACGCTAAGCGGTAGTACCTACGCCCCATCGGGCGTCTCAGAGCCCCACCCCATATCCCGGAGGGTGGACTCCGTCAGCGCCGTGACCGAAGCCCTAGGGCTGGTCACGGCGCTGCTGTGTCGGTGGGGTATCCCCGACCTCGTACCAAGGTGAGGGAGGCGAGGCGGGGAGTAGGGGAGGCTTAAACACATGGAGCGGGATGAAGGCGGAGTAAGGGCGGATAGGGCTAGCCTGCTATCGCTCTGTGTGGCAGGCGGAGGCTCGGTGTGCAAGAGAGAATGGATACCTTTGCCACAAAAGAAACCCTACAAACAAACGAAGAATATGAAGCAAGTAAAAGCCTATGGCACTCAGGCCGTGAATGCCCCACTGGAGGCATTGACGATCCACCGACGTGAGCTGCGCCCCAATGATATACAGTTCGACATCCTCTACTGTGGTATCTGCCACTCCGACCTGCATACCCTGCGGGGGGACTTCGGTGAGCCCCTCTTCCCTCTCGTGCCCGGGCATGAGATCCTCGGACGGGTGACTGCTCTGGGGGCTGATGTCCGGGGCTTCGAGGTAGGTGAACTGGTCGGTGTAGGCTGTATCGTCGGGAGCTGTGGGCAGTGTGATGCCTGCGAGCACGGGCTGGAGCAGTTCTGCGATGAGGGGGTGACCTTCTCCTTTAATGGGCGGGACAAGATCTCGGGAGGGCAGACCTTCGGGGGCTTCTCCAAGAGCTATGTCTGCGAGGATAAGTATGTGCTACACATGCCCGCCTTCGAGGATCTACCTATGGCAGCTCCACTGCTCTGTGCTGGTATCACGGTCTACTCCCCCCTGAGACACTGGCAGGCAGGCCCAGGCAAGCATGTGGGGATCCTCGGGATAGGTGGGTTAGGACATCTAGCGGTACGGATCGCTAAGGCCATGGGGGCGGAGGTGACCGTCTTCACGACCTCGCCCTCTAAGGTGGAGGATGCCCATCGCCTCGGTGCTGACCATGCTGTCCTCTCCAGCGACAGAGAGGCTATGAAGGGTATGCGTGGTCGTCTGGATCTGATCCTCGACACCGTCTCTGCTGGGCACGATGTCAATGGCTATCTCGGACTGCTGCGCCATGATGGGAGCGTCGTCGTAGTGGGACTACCCGCCGAACCTCTACAGGTCGCAGCCTACTCCATCGTGCGAGGACGCCGTAGCCTATCGGGCTCTAATATCGGGGGAATCGCCGAGACACAGGAGATGCTGAACTTCTGCTACGAGCATGGTATAGTCGCCGAGGGCGAGGTGCTCCCGATCAGCAGGGTCAATGAGGCGCTGGATCGCCTAGAACGAGGGGATGTGCGCTATCGCTTCGTCCTCTCGATGGAGGAGCTCTAGCCTAGAGCCTCTGCACTTGGGTGGGGAGGTTGTGCCGCTCCATCTAGTGCCTCCATACATCATATTAATGAGTAGCCACCGACATCACACCCTAGGGAAGGGGTGATGTCGGTGGCTATCGTCTTTGTGGAGTTCGGCGGAGTGTGCCCTCAGATCTAGGAGGGGCTAGCCCGTCGGAGGCTCTAGTAGAGAATGCTCTGTGGGCTTAGTGCCCCCTAGGGGTGGACGGCACGTACATTGAGCCCAATGAAGCGTAGATCCGAATGCATCAGTGGCTTAGGTTTATCATAGAAGAAGACGGGTACGTAGCGGGTCTTGGTCCCTGTGTCCGTGAATTCGCTGAGGCGGTTAGTCCAAAAGATACTTGCTGCTCCACGGAGCATAAGCTTCGTCCTCTCCAGACGGCCATTCTTGCTTAGGATGATGGACTTGTGGTTGATCTTGCTGGTGGCCCTCAGACATACGATACCATTGATGGTTTCCTCCATCCAGATGCAGTTATCGATGAGCTCCCAGATCTCCTCGTTGGTGGGGATACGAAAGGGCGCACCTAGCTTGGCTCGAGCAGCATCATCCTCGGGGTCAAGAACGTCCTTGTTGTCGACGGAGCCATCGAAGCTGAGCCAAGAAGAGAAGCAGTACTTGGTGAAGCCATAGTTCAGCGGGTCTTTCACTTGGGGCTTGGCGAACTTATAGGTGCTCATCTCGAAGCTGTTTGTCCGAGGCTCAGTCTCGCCCCAGGCATAGTAGTCGCCATAGTCTTCGGGGTTTACGGCTCCGAGGTATCTGGTAGACCACTTGACACTGAGCCCGAGGTCTACGTACTCCATTGGGTCGTTCTCGAGCAGGCGTTTGATCTCGGATAGTCTCTTGAGGATTTCGGTAAAGGCTACTTCTGCAGGGGTGCCCTTGTCTCTCAGCTGATCCAGCTGGGCATCAATGGCGGTGATGAGCCTCGTGACTAGCCTCTTGCCCTCGCTGCTGAGGAAGTGGTGGTTCTTGACCTGGGTCGAGAGGAGTGGGGTCGCTTTCTCTAGGAGGGCGAGTTTCTCCTTAGGGGTAGATGTCAGATCCTTGACGACTACTTCGAGGAGATCAAACTTCTTCACCAGCACGAGCTCTGACCTCATCGCAGCCTCTATGAGGTAGAGCTTGGTCTTCATCTGGTACTTCGCATTGACGAGCACCTCGGCGATTTTGATGAACTTCTCGTGTTCGCCAGCTCTCATTTTGTTTATGAGCTCAATGAGCTTATTGATGGCCTCCTCGTCCTTGAGTGTACCGTTCTCGATCGCCTTGATGGCCTCCTCGTAGGTCTTGGGGTCAGTGATCTCGACTGGGGGCTTAGGAGGATCCTTCTTGCAGGAGGAGCAGGAGGAGATGCAGGTTAGGACTAGGGCGCCCAGCGCCAGTAGTAGGGTGATAGGTCTCCGTGTCATGTCTGTATGTATTGAGTTTTGTAAGTCTTGTAGGGAGAGGTGTCTCCACCTATCCGAGGGTGACTAGGTCCATTTGCCTAGGGTCTGCTAGCTACAGCCTAAGCTGTGGGGTTAGGGAGCTTGACCTCTTCATGTTGGTTCTGTGTCTTGGTTGGAAAATAGATGATCCTCATGCCTGTCTCTTTGGATAGCAGGGGGAGGCGAAATTCTCCCCCTGCACCAGTAACCAAATCTACAATATGACTATCTACAATAAGTCAATCTGAAACTCATGAAGAGCACCCTGCGGTAGGTGTCTCCTTATCCCGATACAAAGGTAGAGAGGTTATTTAAGGCGGGGGCTGTGCTAATCGGACAGAAAACTGCTCTAATTGGACATCTTTGCTTAGGCTAGCTCTCGGTGGGCTGTGTATATCGGACACTTAGCTGTCCTGATCCGACGTGCTATCTGCGTGGATGAGTGTGAGTATGCTGTGTGCTGTGTGGTATAGATACTATCCGAGGGGAGGTGTGGTCAAAGTGTCCCTTGCATCCATGTATATATACGACAAGCCCCCACCTAGGTATGCAGTCCTAGGTGGGGGCGTGGTATACTATCTTGCTATGAGTGTGGCTGGCTCGGGCTAGCCCTCGCACGCGATGATGACTCCCTCCTCCTGCTGGAGGGTTACTGGAGCTAGGTAGTCCCGTGAGACGATGAGTGCCACGAAGGGGCGCATCTTGGCTCCATGGAGGCTGAAGCCTTCCCTGAGTCGATAGGTGAGGGTCAGCCCCCCAGAGGAGTTTCGGACGAGGGAGACGGGGATAATCTCCATGGAGGAATCGGTCGAGGGGAGGACAATAGGAATCACGAACTCCCGAGACCAGTCAATCATCGTGGGGGTGTTCCCCATAGAGGTCGCCATGCCGAGGTACTTCTCTTGCTCCTTAGCCGAGGTGATGACGGTGGGTAGGCTATCGCTCGTGGCGAAGTAGTTCTCCGCTAGGCGGTAGGGGACGATTGAGTCCGTGGTGACGACTCCTGCCGTGGCGGTACTGTCGGTAGCAGTGCTGTCGGTACTTGCGCTCCCGCTCTGTCCCGAGCCACAGGCTATGAGGCTAGCGATGGCAAGCGGTAGCGTGAGGAGGATAAGCTTCTTCATATTCTCTTGATCTTGTTTGTTTGCGAAGGCTCCCCTCCGCCCAGAGCTATGCCCTATATAATATACGGAGGTGGTATATCATATAACGTACCTCATATAGAGGAACGTATCTTAGCCGTAGTCTCTCGTGACTAGGTACTAGCCCCGAGAAATAGACCTAGGAGAGATCGCTATGAGGGACATACCGAGAGCGGTGTTGTGTACACGTGTGTATACAACAGTGTACACACGTGTACACAATGGTATACACACGTGTACACTCAGCCCCCCTAGGTAGTAGGTGTATCCTTGGTCCGTCTACAGCTGGGATACAGATGCTCTATCCAGAAGGTGTACTCCTCGACTACTTCGCCCTTGAGCTCTAGCGATTTCAAGCCTCAGTCCTAGGGTGTCGGGGATGTGGGAGGGTGGTGTTTGGAGAAGTGCGTATTTTTACCGAAAATTGTAGCCCAAAAGCCTTATTACAGCACCCTATAACTAGGGTCAAGGCGAGACAAAGATGAATATAGGCACTATGACAGAAGAGAATAGTAGGGCGGTGGTCCTAGGGGCAGGAGAGAGCGGCGTAGGTGCTGCTCTGCTCTACCAGAGTAGAGGGATCCCCGTCTTTGTATCTGACTATGGTCGGATAGCTGAGAAGTACAAGGCGGAGCTCGAGGACCATCGTATCCCCTACGAAGAAGGGGCACATAGCCAAGAGGTCATCCTACGAGCCACCGAGGTAGTCAAGAGCCCCGGCATCCCCGAGAAGGCACCGATCATGCAGGCCATCCGTGAGCGAGGGATCCCCGTCCTCTCGGAGATCGAGCTGGCTGGTCGCTACCTCAAGAGTAAGGTCATCGGCATCACGGGAAGTAATGGTAAGACCACGACGACGATGTGGATTCACCACATTCTCTCCGAGGCAGGTATCCGAGTGGGGCTGGCGGGGAACGTCGGCTTTAGCCTAGCCCGTCAGGTGATCAGTGAGGATCAGCCCGAGTACTTCGTCGTAGAGCTAAGCAGCTTCCAGCTCGACGACATGCACCGCTTCCGTGTGCATATCGCCCTGCTGATGAATATCACCCCTGACCATCTGGATCGCTATCACTATGACTTCGAGGAGTACGCTATGGCTAAGATGCGTATCCTGCAGAATCAGACGAAAAAGGATGCCTTCATCTACTGGGGCGAGGATGAGTTCATCTCCCGCTATGTGATGATGCATCAGCCGATGGCGATGAAGTGCCTGCCCTTCCTGACCTATCCGCAGGTGGGCTCAGCGGCAGACCGATCGGATGACAATGTGATGCGCCTGCACTTCGATGGTAAGCACTTCGAGATCCCGATCGATCAGCTTGCGCTACAAGGGCCTCACAACCTACAGAATGCGATGGCAGCCTCGATCACGGCACTGCATATAGGTGTCTCTCCTGAGGTGCTCACTCGTGCCCTGCGGGACTTCGTGAACGTGCCACACCGCCTAGAGAAGGTCGGGGTGCTCGATGGAGTACGCTATATCAATGACTCTAAGGCGACCAATATCAGTTCTACCTACTATGCCCTGCGCACGATGACCACCCCCTATGTGCTCATCCTCGGAGGTGAGGATAAGGGGAACGACTACCTCGATATCACCGAGCAGATCGTCTCGGGGGCACGTGGGCTCATCTTCCTGACGACCGATGTGCTGAAGCTCTACCGAGCCTTCCACGGCAAGGTGGAGCATATCGCCTCTGCCCTCTCTATGGAGGAGGCGATCGCCCACGCCCGAGAGATGGCTCGGCCTGGAGATACCGTCCTGCTCTCGCCTGCATGTGCGAGCTTTGACCTCTTTAAGAGCTACATTCACCGAGGCGATTGCTTCCGTGAGATCGTGCAGAGACTGATCAAGGAGGAGAGCAGACATGATTAGCTCGATGTCTACACTAGAGGGTGCACCCCCAGGCCAGCAGCGTCGCTGGTATCAGCGTGTCTTCGATGGGAATGGACTGCTGTGGGTCTTGTACTTCACGTTCATTATCCTCTCGGTCTTCACTGTCTCTAGTGCGATCAGCTCGGACTTTTATAAGAGCCTCTCCTCGGGAGGGTTCAATCCGATAGCCAAGCATTGGATGATGCTCTTCATGGGGGTCTGTACAGCGATCTTCATGAGCTCGCTCCCAGCTAAGTACTATCGGGTGTATGTGCCGATATTCCTACTGTTCATAGTCCTAGCTCTGACGGTCTATCTACTCATGTTTGGGAAGTCCATTAATGGGGCTGAGCGATGGGTTGATCTCGGCTTCATCACGATACAGCCCTCGGAATTCATGCGTGTGCTCCTCGTCCTGTGGGGGGCGCTCATTGCAGGCTCTGATCGGAAGGAAAATCCCAAGAAAGCTATCGTCTACTATGCCTATTGGATCTTCTTCGGGGGGATCTGTCTGCTGCTGAGCATCGGCAACCTCTCCACGGGGCTTATTCTCCTCTCCTTCCTCTTCGTCTACTCCTGGGTGCTGAAGGCTCCTCGGCGAGCCTTGTTGCGCTTTTCGGGTATAGGGCTGGGGCTAGCGCTTATGTCCATTATTGTCCTCTTCACTCTTCCTGACAGCCTCCTCCCTGGGCGAGCCACGACGTGGCGTAACCGACTCGAGCGAGCAGTGAGCACGCCCGAGGATCAGTTTAAGATCACAGATGAGAACCGCCAGGAGCAGATGGGGCGTATCGCTATCGCCCGTGGGCAGACCCCACATGGCCCCGGCAAGAGTAAGATCCGAGATACGCTGGCTATGGCCTACTCCGACTATCTCTATGCAATCATCATCGAGGAATATAGCTTCCTAGGCTTGCTCCTCATCCCAGGTCTCTACCTCTGCTGGATGTATCTAGCGCTGAGGGAGGCGAGAAAACAGACAAATACCTATCGGAGTAACCTCCTCAAGGGCTTCGGTATCCTCTATCCAATGCAGGCCATCGTCAATATGGTGGTGGCCTCGGGGATCATCAGTACGGGACAGACCCTGCCTCTGCTGAGCTATGGAGGCTCCTCGATCATCGCTGCGAGCATGGCCTTCGGGATCATGATCGGAGCTAGCCGAGTGGACAAGGATAAGCGAATCAAGAAGGCTGAGGCATCTGACGAGGATAACTTCGCCCAGCAAATAGAACAGCTATGATACAGAGAGCTATCATCAGTGGAGGAGGTACAGGAGGGCATATCTTCCCTGCGGTCTCCATCGCCGAAGCGCTGAAGCGGCGCTACCCAGATATCGAACTCCTCTTCATCGGCGCAGAGGGACGCATGGAGATGCAGCGTGTGCCTCAGGCGGGCTTCCCGATACGGGGGCTGAAGATCAGAGGGCTGGATCGTCGTCGCCTATGGCGTAATATCGGGGTCATCCGAGACTTCCTGCGTGCACTGGTCACGGCGAGAGATATTATCCGAGACTTCCAGCCCCAGATTGTCATCGGGGTAGGGGGCTATGCGAGTGCTCCTACGCTCAAGGCTGCACAGAGCCTTGGCATCCCGACACTGATCCAAGAGCAGAACTCCTACGCAGGCGTTACGAATAAGTTCCTCGCACGTCGTGCTACGCGCATCTGTGTCGCCTATCCCGATATGGAGCGCTTCTTCCCTAAGGATAAAATCATACTGACGGGTAATCCCATCCGTCCCATGATCGAGCACCTAACGGCGACGAGAGAGGAGGCCTTGGCCTACTTCTCCCTTCCCCCCGAGACCCAGCGAGTGGTGCTCGTCGTCGGGGGTAGTCTCGGTGCACGGACGATCAACGAAGCTATAGGCTCACGACTCAAGGAGTGGGAGGCCTCGGGTGTCGCTCTCATCTGGCAGACAGGAGAGGCCTTTGAGCCCCAGGCACAGCAGCTCTGTCAGGGGCGTGACTTCCCCCATTGGGTCTCTGCCTTCATTCAGCGTATGGATCTAGCCTATACCCTAGCAGATGTCGTGGTGTCACGTGCGGGAGCAAGTGCGATCTCTGAGCTCTGTCAGCTAGGCAAGCCTACGATCCTTGTGCCCTCGCCCAACGTAGCCGAGGATCATCAGACGAAGAATGCTCTAGCTCTATCGCTCCGTGGAGCTGCCATCCTCGTCCCCGACCAGGAGGCACAGAGGGACCTCACTCCCCGAGCCCTAGAGCTGGTGGCCGATGAGCCTGCACGTCGATCGCTCTCCGAAGAGATCCTAAAGCTGGCTCTGCCTGCCGCTGCTGATCGGATCGTCGATGAGATCGAGAGGCTTGTCCCCTAGTGTGGCCTCTCTTCCCTCCTAGGCCTATTAAGAGGGAGAGCTCTGGGTCGCATAGATGTCCTGGAATGGGGAATCTCTAGGGGAATGCCCCCATCCTATATATAAGGAGTCCGGGGGCTCGGAATGGCCAAGAAGCCCGATAGGATAGGGGAAGAATCGCGGGTAAGTTTTGGTATATTCAGAAAAGTCTGTATATTTGCACCCGAATTGGTCTGTGTACCACCTGATTCGCAGACGAAATCGTGGAGAAGAGGCGTCTTCTCTCACTACGTAAGATGACAAGCCAATGTAGCTCAGCGGTAGAGCACTTCCTTGGTAAGGAAGAGGTCCCG
>ERZ772827.1958-NODE-1958-length-10232-cov-2.926304_pt1 | contig 10232 bp, 10 predicted proteins | sample MGYA00580850_ERZ772827 | MGnify/ENA primary metagenome ERZ772827 (study PRJEB29015, sample SAMEA2737950) | human oral metagenome | biome: human oral; feature: human-associated habitat; material: dental | place: China | collected 2145 ...
CAGGCTTTTGTAACAAATCTAAAATTTTTTTATATGCAATAATAGACTTATCTAAATTTATGTAGTTATTTTCTTGTGCTACATCAATAAATATATTTTTTAGAGTAGTATATTTATTGCTCATACGTTGACCTCGAAAAACCTAAATCTTTAAGAGACTGATTGATTGGTGTAGCATTTGATGTGTCAACTATTCTTGGGGTTATGATAAATACAAGTTCTGTTGTCCTAAGATTATCTTTTGTGCTTTTAAATGCATGTCCAAGCACAGGGATGTCTCCCAAGAATGGTACCTTTGTATTTTCCTTGCCTTTAGACTGAGCTATAAGTCCACCTAAAACGATTGTATCACCGCTATTTACCTGCACAACAGTAGAAAGCTTTTTTTGTATAGTATCTGGTGCGATTTCTCTTATGGTTGTGCTTTGCCTAACATCATCTTCATTGTATTTGAAGCTGCTAAGAGATGGATTAATACGGAGCATAATCTTATTATCGTCTGAAACCTCTGGTAAAATGTTAAGCAAAATTCCTATAAAAACAGAATATTGCTTATAGGTTATAGTGGTTTTACCATTTAAAGCGTTATTGTTTTGGCTTTCTTCCTGAACTCTATAGTTTACATTATCTCCCACGGAAATTAGGGCCTGTTGATTATTTAAAGTTGTAATTTTCGGGCTTGAAACAACTTTTGTTCTTCCATTTGTTTCTAGAAAATTTAAAACGCCGTCTAAATTAAAATTAAAACCTGCAATCAAATTCATGCTTTGAGAAAAACCACCGCCAAGACCGTTTCCTCTATTTGACCAAAATAGGTCATTTGCCGGAATCATTCCATATGTTCTGCTTAAAGTGGTCGTAGGATTACCAGCGGCGTCTTGTCCTACGGTTTCAGTTATGCCAGTTACGACCGTACGATTGTATAATCCGGTTTTAAAACCTATATTAAATTTACTCCAGTCTACACCTTTTGTGTAGCTGTTTGCTAACTCAACTGATATTATGGAAACATCAATGACTACTTGTTTTTTGAGTCTTTCCTGGATATCTCTAATATATTCTGAAACTCTTCTTAGTTGCGCCGCCGTACCAGTTACGGTGACTAATCCTGCATTGGCATTGATGATAGGATCCGGCGCAACGATACTTTCTGTAGTATTGTTTAGTATCGCTTTAATTTCAGTATCTAATTTTTCCCAAAAATCAAATTTTTCAACAGTCCTTATGATGTTGTCAAGCTTACCGCCGCCTTTAGTAATATCCGCTTCACCACTATCTTCTTTCTCGTCGCCAACTTCAATAGGGGCAGAATCAACCGATGCTTTTGTTATAGCCGTTCCTTCTCTAACGGATGTTATATAATCAATCTTAAATGTTTTAGTCTGGAGAGACGAAATTTTTAGTATATCCTGAGAAAAGGTATAGCTCATATCTTTTTCGGATAGCAAAAGGCTAAAAATTTCATTTAATGTTTTGTCTTTTATATTGATTCCAAAAAGCGGTTCGCTTATGGCGTCTTTGGCGAATTGATCTTTTGTAACAACACTAAAATGACACATGTCTGATAGTTGCGTTAAAATCTCTTGAACGGAAACTTGCTCATTAATTTTAAGGTTAAAAACTCTTTTTTCGCAACTATTGGCATTTGCTGTAGTTAGCGACAAAGCAGTTATAATGGATATGGTAAAAATTCTATTTAATTTTGATAACGACATTTTTATTTGCCCCTTTTGTTAAATTTAAATCGATTTTTTCATCTTTATTTATTAGTGTAACACTCTTGGATTTAATGCTTGCAAGCTCATATTCTCCAACACTATCCTTTGCTTGATACCACTTACCGTTTATTTTAGCTTTGTTGTTAAAAATAGCTTGCAGATCAAATGTTTCATCCAGAGACCCATTGTTGTCATGATTTGTGTTTTTAATTTTTAAAAAAGGATCAGAGAGGCTTTTTAGCTCCGATTCGCTTAAGCCCTTTCGTTGTTCATTGATTGCACTGAAAAGCTGATCATAGTGCTCCATTTCTGCCTGAGAATTGTTAGCCAAAGATACAGAGCAAAGCATTAATATAGAAAATAAGACTCTATTTTTCATTGATATTTCATCCCCCATATATAAATTCCCATATTTCCTTTTAATTTGCCATCAGTAGAATTTATATCTATTCCATTGACGTCTACTACTAGTTTTGATTCTTCAATAGCATTGATGTAGCCTATGATATCTTTATAATTACCATCGACTGAAACGTTAATGTCAAGTATTTGTTCTATTTTTTGCGCATTAGGCTCTTTAAAGGTATTTACAATTTTTGTTATTTTTACATTATTTTTATTTGCTAAAAGAGCCAAACTATCTAAGAAATCAGCCCAGCTTTGCTCATTAAAAATTAGATATGATAATTCTCGAAGCTTATTATCAAAATACTGATTCATATTTTTAGCATTAGCAAGTTCATTTTGTCTTTGTTTTAGCTCATTTTGCTTCTGATTTATTTTAAAATTTCTATCATTGTTTCTGTCGTTATTTTGACTTACGCTATCTAGATAAGCATTTACCTTATTTAATTGGTCTGTTGTTTGACTATTGGTTGACATTGAATTATCGTAATAGTCTTGCGCATATTGTATAACAGCATAATATGCAATAACGCCAGACAAGACAAGCGCCATAATTAACATCAATGTAACTTCGCTTGGCTTTTTTCCGTCGAAATAGTTATCGATTTTTACAAGTGTATTATCTTTTTTCATTATTTAATCTTTATAGTGACATTTGTTTCATATGATGGTGCTCCATAATTTTTATCGAGTAAAATTTCTCTAGTTAGTATGGAGTATCTTTCAGAATTGCTTACGTTTTGTATAAGCTCCGTTAATTTCTTTTCATCTTTACCTACTAGGGTAACTGTCATATTTCTGTCTGAGTTATTAATTTTTGCAGTCTGTATGTCTTTATTATTTATTAGATTGCTAAGCTCAAACAGTACAATGCCCTTCATAGGATAATTAACTTTTTTGTCATAAATTTCATTGATGGTATTTTTTCTAAAATTAATTCTTTCTTGTTCGGCCTCAATTAATTTTGAAGTATCTAAAATTTGTTGATCAGCGGCTGCCAGGGCCGACTCTATTCTTATTTTATCTGCATTGTTAATTTCATATTCACTCTTTTTATCTGCAGTATCTATATCGGTTATGATTCCTGATACATAAAGATACAATGGATGTAATAAGCCGAGTGATAAGCCAACTAGCACATACATAATAAGCTTGCCGCTGTTGCGTTGGAATAGCGGCAGTGGACGCAAGAAATTTGAGAAGTTAAAATCATTTTCCCAGGTTTCTTTGTAGTATTGTGCGTTAACCACCATAATATTATGGATGTTGCTTATCTCTATTTCTTTTGAGTTTATTGCGATATTTAGCTCAAGATTTTTGGTTGGTATATTTAGCTTTTCTTGCATAAATTCTGCAAAATCACCCATTGTTGCATCAGCTGCTATATATATGCTTGAAATACTTGACCCATTAAACCTGCTAAGACTATTTACGATATCGCCTATATAATAAGCTATCTCGTCAAAAATTTCCGTTATAAAATCTTTATTTTTATCATCCAGTGTATTTGTTACGTCTTTGATGATATCTAAGAATGCACTATCGTTTAGTTTATCTCCGCTTAAAGTAGCAAATTTTTCACTAATACCTTTTATAGAATATCTAAGTGGTCTTGACTGGACATACTCTCCGTTTTGGTAAACGGCTATAAAAGCGTCATCCTCTTGTATTACTATAAAGGCTTCCGTATCTTGAGCGGAAAGTATGTTCTTTTTGTATAATGCATCAAATGCCAATGGAGCAGGAACTACGTAATCTATAAATGGAATCTTCTTTACTGCTAAAGAGTATAATTTATCTGTAGATAAAATGTCAGATATGAATACATTAAAAACTTTAGTTTCGGATGAGATATTTGGAACCTCATTGTACACTATCTTGTATTCAGTTGCTGGATCTAGGTTAAGCTGCTCATAAGCTTTTATGGTTATTAGGTTTGATGTGTCGTCTTCTTCTGTTGATATCGGAATTTCCACGCTTCCTACCGTGATATCTTTATATTTGACATACGATATAAAAAAGCTATTTTTATTAGCTTTGCTTAATTCCGTTGGAAAAATTTTATTATTAGAAAAAGTATAAGAGGTTTGCAGATATGGATCGTATGTGACTATGCTTCCTGTATCGCCTTTGTTTTTTGCCATAGTTTAAATTTCCTCCAAACAAATAATCAATTGTATGATTGCAAAAAAATAATAAAACCCACAACCAATGGCGTTATTATAGCACAAAAATTAGGCAACCTAATAATTGTTTATAAAATATTCAAGCTTTTTATAGTTTTTTCGTCTTTACGCCAGTCTTTTTTAACGACTACAACGAGCTTTACGAGGATTTTTTGACCGGTAAAATTTGATATTAACTTTCTTGAATTTATCCCGATTCTTTTGATGGTTTGTCCATTTTTTCCGATAATCATAGATTTATGTATCTCGCGTTCGGTAATTATGGTGGCATAAATTTCAGTTATTTCCGGTCTTTCTTTGACTTTGTCTATGAGCACGTCGGTAGAGTAGGGGATCTCGTCGCTTAGATTGTCGTAGAGCGCCTCAAGGATAAATTCACGAAAAATTTCCTTTTCATTTGTCGGCGTTAAAAATTCCGGATCGTAAAAATACTCGTGTTCTGGCAAAAGCTTGCAAATTTCATCCAAAAGCGGCTTTTTGTAGGTTTGCTTTTTGACGCTAAAAGGCAAAAGCGCTGTAAATTTATCTTGGAATTTTTGATACTGCGCGATTTTTTCAAGCACCTTGGCGTTTGAGACTTCGTCAACCTTGGTGAGCACCAAGATATGTGGTTTTTGCGGATTTAAATTTAAAAATTTGACGTAGTCGTCTATGCCGTCGTGAATGGGCGCCAAAAACACGATCGCGTCGCAGTCGCCCATCGATTTTATCGCTTCGTTTATCATAAGTTTGTTTAGCGTTTTGTTGCTCTCGTGAAGCCCCGGCGTATCGGTAAAAACGATCTGATCTTCGCCGTTCATCACGATACCGCTGATCTTGCGCCTCGTGGCGTTTTGCTTGTGCGAGACGATGGTGATCTTCGCATCGAGCAAAAAATTTAAAAGGGAGCTTTTGCCTGCATTCGTACGACCGATGATGCTTACAAAGCCTGATTTCATAAGATATATCTCGCCAGGTCTTGATCCTCGACGACGTCTGATAGGCGCTTTTCTACGAGGGCTTTGTCTACCTCTACCGTCTCGCCGCCGTGCTCGTTAGCCTCAAAGCTGATATCCTCGATCACGCGCTCGATCACGGTGTGTAGGCGTCTAGCGCCGATGTCTTCCATTTTTTCGTTGGCGTTTTGAGCGATTTTTGCGATAGCCCTGATGGCTTCATCGTTAAATTTAAGCTCCACGTTTTCGGTTTTTAAAAGCGCTTCGTACTGCTTAAGTAGCGAATTTTTAGGCTGAGTTAAAATTTGATACAGCGCATTTTCATCTAGGCTATCAAGCTCAACTCGCAGCGGGAAACGCCCCTGAAGCTCCGGGATTAGATCGCTTGGCTTGCTGATGTGAAAGGCGCCCGCGGCGATAAAAAGGATGTGATCGGTCTTTATGGCGCCAAATTTGGTCGTCACCGTCGAGCCCTCCACGATAGGTAGCAAGTCGCGCTGTACGCCTTCTTTGCTCGGATCTTGTCTGCCGGAGTTTCCGGAGCTTACCGCGACCTTATCGATCTCGTCGATAAAGATTATGCCCTCGTTTTCGGCTCTTCGCACGGCTTCGGTTTTGATGCTCTCCATATCTAAAATTTTATCGCTAGCTTCGTTTTTGAGCGCCTCTTTAGCGTCTTTTACCTTCATCTCTTTTTTGACGGTTTTGTTGCTTAGGCCGATGATTTTGACGAAGCTCTCTTGCATTTGCGCCATATCGGGCGGCACGTTCGCACCCGCGTCAAAGCTATTTTGCACGACTTCTATCTCGATGCTTAGATCATCCAGATCGCCGTTTTCGAGCCTACTCATCATCTTTTCGTAGCTTTTTTCGTAGTCGGCTTTTTTCTCTTCGCTCGCACCTGTCGGCAGAGGCGGTAGGAGCTTTTTTATTATCTTATCTTTTACATATTCGTCGATTTTCTCGCGATTTTTCTCGCGCTGTTCGGCTTTGACCAAATTTACCGACGCAGCCGCCAGGTCGCGCACCATGCTTTCTACGTCGCGTCCGACGAAGCCCACTTCGGTGTATTTGCTAGCTTCTACTTTGATAAACGGCAAGCCCATCATCTTTGACAAACGCCTTGCGATCTCTGTTTTGCCCACGCCCGTCGAGCCTATCATTAGGATGTTTTTTGGCATGATATCGTCTTGCATCGTTTTATCTAGTTTCATCCTGCGGTAGCGGTTTCGTAGCGCGATGGCGATGATCTTTTTAGCGTCCTTTTGCCCGATGACGTAATCGTCTAAAAATTTCACTATCTCTTTTGGGGTTAAATTCATCTTTTCTCTATTCTAAAACGTAGGTTTTTATGTTCGTGTTCGTATAAATGCAAATTTCGCCCGCGATCTTTAGGCTCTCTTTTACGAGCTCTTCTTCGTCGATCTGGGCAAATTTATCAAGAGCCCTGGCGGCAGAGAGAGCATAGTTTCCGCCGCTTCCGATGGCGGCTATCTTGCCGTCTTCGGGCTCTACGACGTCGCCCGTCCCGCTTAAAAGGAAAATTTTCTCTCTATCAAGCACCAGCATCATAGCCTCTAGCTTGCGTAGATACTTATCCTTGCGCCACTCTTTGCTAAACTCGATCACGGCCTTTAGCAGGTCGCCTTTGGCGTGATCTAGGTTGTTTTCAAACATATCAAAGAGATTAAACGCATCGGCGGTACTGCCGGCAAAGCCCGCTAGGACCTTGCCGCCGTGGATTTTGCGGATTTTTACCGCATTGCCTTTTAGCACCGTGTTGCCAAAGCTCACCTGTCCGTCGCCGCCGATGACTGATTTGTTCTTGCCTTTGTAGGCTAAAATGGTAGTCGCGTGAAACACTTATTCGCCCTCGACGTCTAGTTTTAGCGTGGCGCGCACGGCGTGGCCGAGCTTGACGTCCACTTCGTAGATGCCGGTCGCTTTTATAGTGTGAGCAAAGTCAAACGCCTTTTTATCTACGACTAGATGATGATTTTTTTCTAGCGCTTCTGAAATTTCATCCTTCGTCACCGCGCCAAATAGCGCTCCGTTTGCTCCGAGCGGCTTTTTAACCTTGAGCGTGATTTTTTCGATCTCGGATTTTAGCTTTTCTATATTTGCGATCTCGTATTTTAGCTCTTCGGCCTTGCGTTTTTGCTCGGCTTCGTACTGGCGCAAAACATCGGGGGTTGCAGCTTTTGCAAAGCCTTTGCCGATTAGGAAGTTATTTCCGTAGCCTTCTTTTACCTCTTTGATTTCGCCGGCTTTTCCGAGCGATTTTACGTCTTTTATTAGTAGTACTTTCATTTTTATCCTTTATTTAGTTAAATTTGCGTCCGTTTTTGCGTCCGATGATAAATCTTAGCGCGTTTAGCTTGATAAATCCGTTCGCATCTTTTTGATCAAACACGCTATCCTCTTCAAACGTGCAAAACGCCTCGCTAAAGAGATTGTCCGTCTTGCTGTCGCGTCCTAGCACGATGACGTTGCCTTTGTAGAGCTCGACTTTGACCGTGCCGTTTACGTTCTCTTGGCTCTTGTCGATGAGCGCTTGCAGCATGATACGCTCAGGCGACCACCAGTAGCCGTTATAGATGAGCTCTGCGTAGCGAGGCATCAGCTCGTCTTTTAGGTGCGCCGCGCCGCGGTCTAGCGTGATGCTCTCGATCGCGCGGTGAGCTTTTAGCATTATCGTGCCGCCCGGAGTTTCGTAGCAGCCGCGGCTTTTCATGCCGACCGAGCGGTTTTCTACGAGGTCGAGTCTGCCGATACCGTGTTTTGCGCCTAGGCGGTTTAGCTCGGCTAGCAGCGCCGCAGGGCTCATTTTTTTACCGTTTAAGCTAACCGGATCGCCTTTTTCGTAGCCTATTTCTATTATCTCGCTTTCGTTTGGCGCGTCTTTCGGGCTTACCGTCCAGCGCCACATATCGGCTTCCGGAGCGTGAGCAGGGTTTTCAAGCACTAAGCCCTCGTAGCTGATGTGGAGCAAATTTGCGTCCATAGAGTAGGGGCTTTTGCCCGGTTTCTTTTCTATTTTGATACCGTTTTTTTCGGCGTATTTTAGTAGCTTTTCGCGGCTGTTTAGATCCCATTCGCGCCAAGGGGCGATGATGGTTAGGTTATCTCCCAGCGCGTAGTAGCCTAGCTCAAAGCGCACTTGGTCGTTGCCTTTGCCGGTCGCTCCGTGACTCACGCCGTCGGCGCCTACTTTGGCGGCGATTTCGGCTTGTTTTTTAGCTATCAGCGGGCGAGCTATCGAGGTGCCTAGTAGATATTCGCCCTCGTAGACGGCGTTTGCTCTAAACATCGGAAATACGAAATCTCGCGCAAATTCCTCTTTTAAATCCTCTATAAATATATTTTCGGGTTTTATACCGAGCTCCAGCGCTTTTTGGCGTGCGGGTTCTAGCTCCTCGCCCTGACCGATATCGGCGGTAAAGGTCACCACTTCGCATTTATACTCGTCTTGTAGCCATTTTAAAATAATGCTCGTATCAAGTCCGCCCGAATAGGCGAGAACGACTTTTTTCACGTCTTTTTTCATTCTCTATCCTTTATATTGAGATGACGCGTATTTTAGCCAAATTTGATTAATTTGTTATAAATATCTCCGCTAAAATCGCGTACGCTAAACGTCAAATTTACATTAAATTTAATATGTAGCGGCGAGGAATTAAAAATTTAAGCCAAATTTGGCTAAAATCGCCGCCATGAGAGTAGATAAGTTTTTAAATACCGTAAATATCACAAAAAGACGCGCGGTCAGCGAAGACATGTGCAAAAGCGGCGTCGTGAGCGTAAACGGCGTCGTCGCCAAACCGGCCAAAGAGGTCAAGATCGGCGACGTGATAACGATCAAATTTTTAACGAGAGAGGCGCGCTACGAGGTGCTAGCGATCCCGGAGACCAAAAGTATCCCAAAATCAGCCCAAGCGCTATACGTAAAAGAGCTATGATAGAGCTAAATTTGGGACTTGGCGAGCTTGAGGAGGTGGTAAAAATTTTACCCCAAAGCGGCGTCGTTATCTTGCAGGGAAATTTAGCTAGCGGCAAAACGACGCTAGTAAAAGCCATCGTAAAAGCTCGCGGCATCGATGCGGAGGTTACGTCGCCCACGTTTTCGGTTATGCAAAGCTACGGAGATAAAATTTATCACTACGACATCTATCAAAACGGACTTGACGCGATTTTGCAAAACGGACTTTTTGAAAATTTGCTAGAAGATGGCCTGCACCTGGTAGAGTGGGGCGACGAGCGACTGGAAAAGGCGCTAGAAAATTTGGGCGAAAAATGCGTCAAGGTAGTCATCTCGCCTAGCCAAAAAGGGCGAAAATACGAGGTTTACGGTGCATAAATTAGAAGTTAAAGATTTACAAAAAACGATCAAAAAAACAAACATCATAAAAGGTATCTCGCTAGAGGTCAAAAGCGGAGAGGTAGTGGGGCTGCTGGGGCCAAACGGCGCTGGTAAAACGACGACGTTTTATATGATCTGCGGGCTCATCTCGCCAACTAGCGGCAGCGTGTTTTTAGACGGCGCAGACGTGACGAAGGTGCCGCTACATAAGCGCGCGCATATGGGTATCGGCTATCTGCCGCAAGAATCAAGTATATTTAAAGACCTCTCCGTCGAGGAAAATTTACTTCTTGGCGCCGAAATCCTATATAAAGATGAGGCCGTCCGCGAGAAAAAAGTAAATGAAATGCTAAATTTGCTAAATATCGAGCCCATACGCCTGCGAAAGGGCGTGAGTCTAAGCGGCGGCGAGCGCAGACGCTGCGAGATCGCTAGAAGCCTAATCATTACGCCTAAATTTTTGCTACTGGATGAGCCCTTTGCCGGCGTCGATCCGATCGCCGTTAGCGACATACAAAGTATCGTTAGGGATCTAAAAAAGCTTGGCATCGGCGTGCTCATCACCGACCACAACGTCCGTGAGACGCTAGCCATCTGCGACCGCGCCTACGTGATCAAGGACGGCAGC